>Ga0187782_10000272_pt1 | contig 33178 bp, 29 predicted proteins | sample 0715_SJ02_MP15_2_FD_132454 | JGI IMG/M metagenome (GOLD analysis project Ga0187782, IMG submission 132454) | Tropical peat soil microbial communities from peatlands in Department of Meta, Colombia - 0715_SJ02_MP15_20_MG | ecosystem: Environmental > Terrestrial > Soil > Wetlands > Peat | place... | reverse complement strand
GCACGAGAAAGTGAAGTTCAACAGTTGCATCGACGGGGCATGCCTTTGCTGTCTCGATAAAGAGACCACCAACACTTAGATCCTTGACTTTCGAAGTGTCCTCGGTTCGCCCACACTTCCAGAGCACCCATACACCCTGAGGCGTTTCAACTCGTTTACCGTGTCTTCGTGAATGAAGGACCTGTTTTTTCATGACCAGCAGGTCTGTTAGACACTGTTAACGGTGAGGATGACAAGGCAGTTATCGTTGAGCAAGCATTTCCTTAGCAATTGATGACGAAATGATACAGATCGCCGGGGACGGCTCCGCGTGGCGGCGCCGATGTTGCGGACCGCCTCTCTCTATGGTCTTGCGTGCCTCAAAGTTTTTCATGGCAGCACATCAAACCCCTCAACATCAGTCGTGCTCTCTGCGTTGCACCCATTAAGGACTGAACGAGCACCGAGTCACTTGCCATCGGTGCATGACGTCTTTGTTCACGCTCATCGTGCTTCGCAACCTGGCCAAAACAGGATCGTGTCTCGACGTATCACTCCAGTAGGTAAGTCAAATGTGTGACTTGCACAAGTTGCTGCGCCTGCTGACTCATATTCCTGATCTTCAGCTGGTGCTGCTGCCTTTTGGCGGACAAATGGACACCCACCAGTACACCGAGACCAAAGCTATCCAAATAAGTCATTTCTGCCAAATCCAGCACTAATCGCTTTGTCTCAGGGATGAGTCTGCGCAATTCGCTCTGTAGTAGACCGGCACTCGTGAAAGTCATCTTGCCGATGCATCGCACAAGGGTTTCTTCCGGATTAGCCGCGACTTCGAGTTTTAATTCCGGGGTTGCGAGCGGCGCTTGGGCCATTGCAGACCTCCCGGGCGTTTAAGATGGTGAACCTAATGCCCGTCCCAAAGTTAGTTGCTAACGCGTGGGGCCAAAAATCAAAGACCGGCCGAGCAAGAGTCCAGATGCCCTTGCCAAAAATAGACATACGATATGCTTGCTGGCGCCAAAGTCAAGTCAGATTTACTCAGATCAAGGCGTGCGCCTGGGAGTTTGAATGAAAAGGTCAAGGGAGGAGCGCTTAATGTAGAAAGGCTGAACTCAGCGACCCCGCTGATTCAGAAACACTAAGGAAGCTCCCCCCATCGAACCTATGTAATACGTTGAACCTTTAGCGGACTGGTGGTGATCACCAAATCCAACAAAGAGTCCAACTCCGGCGGGCTCACGAACGCATGGCCCTTCGCGGCCCTGCCCAAGTGCATCCGCCAAGTTTACGAATCTCGTCGTGCCCAAACTCAAGACTAGCGACTTCAAGATCCTCACTCGCTGGCTCACGCCGCTTGAAGAGTGACTCACGGCTGAAACAAACTATCGAGATGACCTACCCTCAGCGACACCATAAACGAAGAGGAAAGCTAGTGGGCGGGACGACCGAAATCTTGTCTGTCGGCTCGTCAGAGGTAGGTTGGTAAAGATGACTCAATGCATCCCTGTCCGAACGAGCAGTATTTGGCGAATCACACCTGTACGCCCCAGGACTGTGCGAACGAACAATTAGCCGTTAGATTGGTCTTGACAAGCTGTCCTCTAGAACCGCTTGGTTAGAGGAGCTGAGTCAGGATACGGAAGTGCTGACGTCCTGTATATCGAGGCTGACCCGACTGCTGGTCGCCGCCTTGGCAGCGGCCCTACTGACTCTGTCAGCCGTGAGTTTGCCAGCGCAAGAGAGCCGAAAGGCAATTTCCCGCCCCGCGCCTGTTTATCCGGAAGCTGCGAAGAGGCTTTTGCTTTCGGGTACTGTCAAGGTGCAGGTTGTAATCGCTTCTGACGGGCACGTCAAAGAAGTCAAGGTTATCGGCGGTCATCCGCTGTTCGTGGACGCTGTCCAAGAGGCGCTTAAGAATTGGAAGTACGAGCCGGCGAGCAACGACTCAGCAGTCCTCCTAGAGTTCAACTTCCATCCATAAACCCATCGAATCGAAGCCAAACTTGCGAGACAGGCAACCGCACCGTCAGCTTGCCTCTTTCCTCCCACGGCCCCGTTCCATCCAGCTAGGAGGAGCAGCGTAATTCAACAGGGTCGTCTAGTGTTCGACGTCGAAGTAAATCTTTGTTGTGACGCGGTATTGGACTACGTTCCTCCCGTCCAATTGCATTTCTAATCCAGCCACTCGCGCCCACTTCAGTCCGCGAACGGTTTTGGCAGCCTCGGCCACCGCGTTTTCTGCGGCCTTTGCAAAGCTTTCTTTGGAGGTCCCGACGACCTCAATGACCTTTTGTGTCATAACGATTCTCCTTCGAATGGTCACTATAGAGTGTTAGCGCCTGCCTAATGCACGTCTCGCCAACGTGGTCACGGGCAGCACGTCGGCTATTGATGGTACTTTCTCATGCACGAGTTGTGCGCGCCATTCGTGCTTTTTTCCGTTCGCCTTGGTGCGGTATTGTTAGAGGCAACAAATCCAAAACATCCAAAACATTCAAATGTCTGATATTCGCTACATGTGTATTTCGGACTTGCACTTAGGAGCAGATAACAGCCTGCTGACACGTTTGCGTCCCAAAATCGGCGAAGTTGACCCTCAATATCCAAGCCCGGTTCTGAAGGAGCTCGCGAAATGCCATTGGAAGCTGGATCCCTTTGTCAGCGGCGGGATACCGAGAATTTCTGTTTTTGGGTTTGCTCTGTTTTAGCCCGTTTTGTGCTACTTTTACTGAAAATTGGTGACACTCGCGGGTTTCAACCTGTCGCGCACATGAGCGTCACAGGCTCAAGAAAAGCCGCAGGTTGATTTATCAAGCGCGTGGCCTGCTACTTCCCGGAGAACTTAGTCGTGCGCTTCAATTGTGCTGCGAGCCGGTTTGGGAATCTGCCAAAGAATTGGGGAATCCGGAGCTTGATTGGGATACAACCGCACGGACTCGGCGTTGGAGGGCATGAGAACCATGTCAACGCGGCGATTGTAAGCCAGCCAGGTCGCACGGGAATCGCGCACCCACTTTTCTGGGGGCTGGTTAGGGTTGCGCGACTGCAGGTCGCCAACCGTGGCTTTGTCTAGCGGTTTCTGCTTGCCGTTCGCAGAGGTATTGATCTTTTCTGCGGCGACTCCCTGCGAAACCAGGAAATCCTTGACGCGTTGGACCCTGAGTTCGGACAAGGAATTGTTGTACTTATCCGCGCCGCGCTCGTCTGCGTATCCGTTAAGCGACAACTTCGCGTCAGGGTCATATTCGAGATACTGTTTGAATCCGGTGGCAAGGGTTGTCAATACTTCCTGCTGACTGCGGAGGAGTCCAAGTGTCGGGTCCTCCTTGGTAGGATAAGCTGTCGGGAAGAAAACGCTGTGGAGCAGCACAGTGGGAATGGGTTCTATGGAGCCCTTCATGCGCACTGCTACCGTTTTAGTGTCCGAGCCACCGCAAACATTCGTCGCCTTTAGCGTGTATTTGAATTCCTCATCCACCGGGCCATTGCCGGTTTGTGTTGGGCTTAGTGTGATGGACTTCGTACCGTTGGGATCCACGGAGCCACCGGGGTCCAGCAACACTGTGTCGGAGTTTGTCGACGACCAGTTCAGGGTAGTGCTTTCTTGTTGTATGACCTTGTCTCCGATGCGGCGGTACGAGACCGCTGTCGGTGAAGCGCTCAGTGTTGATTGCACGACTGGGTTCACTTCAACGGTCGTACTCGGCGTTGTGACGCCACCGGGTCCTGAAGCGGTAAGCGTATATACCGTGGTTTGCCGAGGCGAAATGGTTTTCTCGCCCGACGTCGGAACGGGGCTCATCCCGCTCATGTCGGCTTCGACCGTTTCTTTGGAATCCCAGGCTAACTGGGTATTTTGATTGCAATCGATTTTCGACGGATTGGCAGAGACCGACCCACTGACAGGCGCTACAACGACGGTGGCGCTTGCAATACCGGCCGTAAAGCGTGGCGCCAATTTAGGCATCTCGCATTCGGGGCGATATGTTGGGCACGCCGAGCCACGTGCCCAGGGCTTGGTCTTTGTTTTTCCATTCGAGATATCAACAATCACTCGTTGGTCCGCCGCGACCGTGATCGGGCCGGACCACAGCTCCTTGCCATACCGAGTGACCGTCACTTGGTGCGTTCCTGGTGGCACAATCAATTCCTGGTGCCAGATTATGTCGTTATTGAACTCATCCACGTGGCCCACAAAGTACGAAGGCGTCTTGCCGGTCAGAAGAACGGCGGCGGCTGTTGCCCCATGCAGCTTTCCGACTTCAATCTGGATGCGTCCCCGAGGTCCTGGCACGGGTGCGCCAACTGCTTGTAGCTTTATGTCCAGAGGTACGGTCTTGTCCGAATCCAACGAGACGTCTTGCTCGACGAATTTGTACCCATAGTTGGCGACAACTACATGGTGGGTACCGACGTCGAGCTTGATGGTCCGATTGCCGGGACCAATGGCCTTGCCGTCGACAAACGTGTAGGCCTGCTTGGGGATCACCGTCACCTTCAGTTTTCCTGGCTTAGCGTCTTGCGCAAAAGTAACCGAGCCCGCTAAAACCGTGACACCTACCACTAGGCAAAAAGTCTTAACTCTTTGAGCGCTCATAAAAGCACCTCCAGGACACTTCTTACTGCGCCATCAGGCAAATTGCGCTGACTGCGGGACAGCTTGGACATTCGATGGCGCCCGCGCAATGAGCAATTCTGACGGTTACAAACCCTCGCAATCACCCGCGGTTCTGAAAAAAGAGAGTTCAAACACCGTCGATGACCGTGGAGTGCTTGCGCGGAAAACGACAAGCTCCTCGCCATTAACTAATTATGAAAATTCCCGGTTATTCGGCTGTCAAGACTGAAAAGGCAAAGCCTATAGTTCTAGTAGTTCTAGATCTATGAACTATTAACGGTAGCTCCCATGCGCCGGAAGTGCTCTCTCCATGCTATCGTCGGGCTCTTAGCCTTTGCCCTGGCCACCTCTCTATTCGCGCGTGGACAGTTTTGGGATTTCTTGGGATACACGGAAGTCGACAGCAGTCAGAATCATAGCCGGATCCAGATCACCCGTCGGGATGTTCACTTTTGCACCATTCAGTTGCGGGTCAGCGGCGACCCCATTTTTTTTGACCGCCTCGTCGTTCACTTCGATGACGGCACCTCTCAGGAAGTAATGGTCAGCGACCGGATCTCACCCGGGGGCAGGAACTACGTGATCGAGCTCCTCGGCGAACACACCGTCGAAACCGTAGAGCTTTGGTATTACAAAGAGGCTTGGGCGCACAAGCCGAGAGTGAGTCTGTACGGTGTCCGTTCGCCAGAAAGCGGCGCCCCAAATATTGGGCAAGAACATTAGAGGTCGTGAGCCACGCGGCTGGATATGCCCAGTTTGTCGTAGATCCGCAGCACGTAATTGCGGATGGTGTGTTCGCTGAGCGCCAATTTATTGGCGATCTCTTGGTTCCTCATGCCCTCCGCGACCAGGTGGACAACATCGCGTTCCCGCGAGGTCAAGCGAGCCATTCCCCTCGACGGCTGGACCTTTAGGAGCGATTGCACACGCTAGTACGCAGAGCTCTAACGAGGAGTGTTCTTAGAAGTGTACGTTACTGAGCCATGAACGAAGGACTGTAGTTTGTAGCTCGCTGGCGAGCCGATGGCCGACCTTTGCCGGGAGTTTGGAAAAGCGGACATTTCTACTTTGCTCAAACCGGACATTCTCATTTTGCAGCGACAGTGTTCGTGTCGTCGTTGACTTCACTTCGATCGCCGTCTAAGATGGCTGCCTCATGGCGGACGGGCATCCCATCATTGGGCGTACGATTTCCCATTATCGCGTAATAGAAAAGCTAGGCGGCGGCGGGATGGGCGTGGTGTACAAGGCAGAAGACACACGCCTCGACCGGTGTGTCGCCCTTAAGTTCCTTCCTGAAAACACCACGATAGACGGACAAGCACTCGAAAGATTTCAGCGCGAAGCTCGTGCCGCTTCAGCTCTTAATCACCCCAATATCTGTACGATTTTTGATGTCGGAGACCACGAAGGTCTGCCCTTCATGGTGATGGAGCTACTGGAGGGGAAAACCCTGAAGCATCTTATCAATGGTCAGCCTCTCGATATCGACTGCATCCTAGACCTGGGGATAGAAATCACTGATGCTCTAGCGGCGGCGCACGCGAAAGGGATCGTGCACCGCGATATTAAGCCGGCGAATATCTTTGTGAGCCAGCGCGGTCAGGCCAAGATCCTGGACTTCGGCCTGGCAAAGATGGCTTCGCAGCAGCGGCACGGCAGTAAGGTCGGTGCAGGCTATACGCAAGCCACGGTAGCGGTTGGTATCGAAGAGCTCACGAGCCCCGGGACAACGCTGGGAACCTTGGCGTATATGTCCCCGGAGCAGGCGCTCGGCAAGGAACTTGATGCCCGGACGGATTTGTTCTCACTGGGCACCGTTCTTTACGAGATGGCAACAGGTAAGCTAGCTTTCAGTGGGGACACGTCTGCGGCAATGTTTGATTCCATTCTCCATGGAACGCCCGCGCCGCCACTCGGATTCAATTCTGAAGTTCCAAACGAACTCGAACGAATTATCAATAAAGCGTTGGAAAAAGACCGGGACTTGCGCTACCAAACCGCCGCGGAGATTCGGACGGACCTGAAGCGGCTGAAGCGGGATCGCGACTCCGGCAGCCGGCCCATGGAAAGCAGCAAGCAAAGATCGGGTACCGCCCAGGTAGCCACGACCGCCCCAGAGAAGTCGGTGGCAGTGCTGTACTTCGAAAACCAGAGTGGGGCCAAGGAAGACGAATATTTCAGGGACGGAATTACCGAAGACATTGTGACGGAGCTATCGAAAATTACGCAGCTGAAAATTTTTCCGCGCTCCGAAATACTTGCCTTCCGCGACAAGCAGGTGACTGCGCAACAGGTGAGCCAAAAATTGGGCGCCGCGTATGTCCTGGAGGGTTCCATCCGGCGCGCTGGCAACCGTGTGCGAATCACCGCGCAACTGGTGGAGGCGATTACGCGTCGTTCCATCTGGGCCGAGCGCTACGACCGAATGCTCGAAGATGTCTTTGCAATCCAAGAGGAAATCGCACGGAGTCTTGCGCAGGCGCTGCGAATCGCACTCACGCCGCAGGAAGAGAAGAATATCGCGCGAAAGCCGACGGAAAATCCACAGGCCTATGACTTCTATCTCCGTGGAAAAAGCTACACACGGCGAGAGAATTTGGACTATGCGTTGCAGATGTTTGAGCAAGCCATCCAGCTCGATCCGAACTTCGCTTTGGCGCACGCCGGTATTGCGCACCTGTGCGGACTCATCCACGAGCTTCGAGAACAGAACCCTAAATGGATCGCACGGGGGCTGGCTGCCTGCGACCGGGCCAACGCCCTGGCTCCCGAGTTGCCGGAAGTGCTAGTGGCGCATGCCCGCATCTCCTATGCACAAAAGAAGTTCAAGGAAACCGCACTACTGGCCCAGCGTGCGATCGAGCGCAAGCGCGACTGTGAGGGGTCCTGGAACATTCTGGGCCGAGCGTATTTCGCCAGTGGGCGATTTGAAGAAGCTGCTGCGTTAACGGAGCAGGCCATCGAAGCCAACGGCGATGACTATAACACGTATGTTCCCTATAGCCGTGCTCTCGAGCGGCTAGGCCGGAAGAAGGAGGCGGACCACCTCCATCAACTGTTTACCAAAATCCTCCGCCAGCAGTTGGAAATGGTCCCCGAGGACGTGCGTGCCCGCATCTTACTGGCTACGCAACTCGCCTCTATTGAGGAATACGCGGATGAGGCTGTACGACACCTTCAAACTGCCGTTGCTCTTCGTCCTGGTGATCCCAGTACGCTATACAATGCTGCCTGCACTTACGGTCTTCTGGGGAAAAAAGCAGAAGCGCTCGAGACGGTGATGAAGTCCTTTGCTGCCGGATACAGCAATCGGGAATGGGCCGCCAATGATACGGATCTTGATTGTCTTCACGACGAGCCCGAATTCCGAAAACTCGTAGGTCTCAATGCAAACTCTGCAAGGCAATAAACTTTTATGACATCTGCCAACTTGGCATATCAGAAGGGGTACTGCTCAAGACCGAAATGTCCTATGGAATCGCTGGAAAACCTACGTACAAGTCGGACTCGTTAACCTCGTCGGGTTGATTCCTTCTCGGACCTCTCGGAAACCTACGTCTTCGTGGAAGCCGTGTGCGGGAAAACCTGCACGCACGGTCTGGGCGGCGGACGGTGGCCAGCGTCGAGGCACGATGCGCTACCTCGGACCCGACAGCCTCGCCAGTTTGTTCTAACGGCAGTATCATTCCTCAGCCAATCGCAACTGCGATGGAGGCGAATTTTATGTTCCCAGTCGAGTGTCTTCCCAATCGGCGCAACTTCCTAAAGAGCAGCATTGGATTGGCATTTGGGCTATCAACTTTTGCTGGTCTGCCGGGATCAACTGCGGGCGCTGAAAATGCATGGATCGTCGGGCCGCAACCTGGCTTCTCCCCCGAGATTGGAACGCTGACATCGATGCTCGCTTTCACCCGCGAACAGGTCTTACACAACGTTAAGGGTTTGTCGCAGCAGGATCTCGATTTCCTACTCGATGCCAAAGCGAACACTATCGGTGCACTCCTTCTGCATCTCGCAGCAACCGAAACTTACTATCAGCTTAATACTTTTGGCGGGATGAAATGGGACTCGTGGTCCGAGGAGGTAAAGAAAAAGTGGGACATCCCGATGAATCTTGGAGAGCGCGCACGCAAGGCGATCAAGGGAAACAGTCTCGACTATTATCTGGACGCCTTGCAGCAGGTCCGGGAGAAGAGCCTTGCCGAATTTCGCAAGCGCGACGATAAGTGGCTAGCGACATTGGTTACGGAGGGAGACTTCTCAGCTAACAACTATGCCAAATGGTTTCACGTCGCCGAACACGAATCCAACCATGACGGCCAGATCAAATTCCTGAAGCGCCGACTTCCAGGCACAAAGGAAACATCCGAGTGACGAGAAAGCTACGGCGGGTCACATCAAGCTGGGGTCCGGTTCGGGTCCCCTATGGTAGGGATGAGTACAACTCGGTCAACCGAGCAGTGCCACGCGGGCCAAGCCGCAATGGTCCAACGTAACGCAAGCTTCTCAGCGTCCCAAAACCGCATCCCGCTGCGCTTCGAGAAGGGCCATCACCTTTTCAGCGTTGTCGGGTTTAACGCCGACTTCTACTAAGGCTGCGTGAAAATGGGTAAGAAACCTGTCGAAGTGCTCGTCCGTCAGACCCCTGCCCCTTGTGCTCGCATGGGCCGCGTCAACTTTCTTGCCTGTATAGACGATTTTTCCCCCTAGCAGCATAGAGATAAACATGCTTTGCCCCTCGACAAGGTGTGCCATGTCGGCAGAATCAAAGAAGTGTCGGAGCGTTTCGTCCTCCAACACTCTCCGGTAAAAGGACTCCGTTGCTGCCGCGATCGTGGGCCTTCCGCCAATGAGGTCATAAAGTTGGTCGATCATGTTGACTCTCCCCTCATGTAGACCCTCCGCTCCCACGCGATTTCAGTTCCTAAAGGGTTCTGCAAGCCGAAGGGTGCGTCAGATCCAACGGATCACAGGCTGCGATTTCCTCGACGTTAGCTAGTAAAGCTTCGAGCGAGCAATTCTCGACGCCAGCGGCGAGGGAATCCCCTACGACCACGAGTTTGGAGAAGCTAATCTTTTCTTCCTGCGCGGAGGCCCGCGGTGGTTCAACTGCGGCATAGGCAACCAAAAGAACGACAACCAAGTGTAGAAGTTCAAGGGTTTTCAAGGCGGGAACCTCCCTGAGGAACAAACTGCCATTCAACATTGACTCGGGAGTCCCAAAGGATACGGCCTTGACCTAGGCAAGTCAACGGATCTATGGGGTAAGGGAGGCGGTGACGTTCAGCTTCGGGTAAGTGATCTTCAGATTACGAAGGCTAGGAAGGCTGAATCCGGTGATGTCGTGCAGAAAAATGCCTCGGTCTCCCGTTCACGTGGAGTGTGACTGACACTCCGAACCGTCGAGGTTCAAAAATCCTTTTCTCAAGCGACGATGCGTTATCCGCACAGTGCGAGTTATTTTTTGATAGGCACCGGATTTGAGTCCGTGCCGCTGACAGCATAGAGGACCAACTCCACGCGGCTGGATATGCCCAGTTTGTCGTAGATCCGTAGGAGGTAATTGCGGATGGTGTGTTCGCTGAGCGCCATTTATTGGCGATCTCCTGGTTCCTCGTGCACGCACTCAAACAAGAGCAGGGAAATTTTGGCTCAAGCCGTGGACACTGGCACATTCTCTCCCGTACTCGATCTCTGGCTCGTGAACCATCTGGACCAATGGCTAAATACGATTCAGCCCCCAAAATCCAGGCCCAGCCCGCTCCTTGACCCTTCCTCACGCGAGCACTGAATGCAAGCCCCAAGAACAGACCTGTAGCCGCGATTACAGGTCCAAGGGGTTCGATTCTTGTGTTCACGTAATAGCGACTCAGGAGCGCCTCCGGCAGAATACCGATAATTATGATCGCTACGGTTCCCACGACCCAATGAAGGCGCCCACGCGAAACATGTTGAAGTATTGCGTAAATGGAATCCTCGGCTGGCTCTTGACTTCGGCAATACATGTGTTAAGAAGAAGGTCTCCGGATGGCTCGTGAGCCTCACAACTCTCGGTCATACCCGGCCTCGCGAGACCCACCCGCCCCGCACAATCCAATCTTGAGGAGATACCTATGAAAGCCCTAGTTCCACGTCACCCTCTATCTCAAAATTTGGCCGACTTCCGCAGAGAGTTTGACCAGATGTTCAATCGCTTTTTCGACTGGCATCCGTTTCGAGAGGAACAAGCTCTGACGGAGGGATTCATTCCTGCCATCGAGGCTTCCATTGACAAAGACGGGAAGAGATTTCAGTGTCACGTCATGCTTCCCGGTGTAGATGCCAAAGACGTGAATCTTCAGGTCCTGGGAAACACGCTAACGATCAGCGGTGAGCGTTCGAGTTCCCGCGAAACTAAAGGGTCTGATTACCTCCACAGGGAGATTACCTACGGGTCATTCCAGCGGTCGATTGAACTCCCCGAAGGTGTGGATAAGGACAAGCTCACGGCCGAGTATCGCAACGGGGTATTGGAGATCAGTGCTCCAGTCTCTGCCGGCGCACTTCCGCGCAAGATTGAAGTCAAAACGCTGCCGGGTGCAAAAAGCGCAGGTGCCTGAACTAGCTCAACTCGACCGCAGGGGTCGTTCACCTACACCGGTGACAATGCTCACGGTTTGATCGCTGGAGTGATTCTATTATTCGAGTGGAGGGGTATGACTCCGCTGGATAAATTCTGTGCCAACGGTGAGGGAGCTTCTTCCTTGGCTACGCACAGTCGTGGGCATCAAAGTCAACTGACGCTTCTCTCCGCCAGCAAGTAATGACCGACACTCACTCCCCTGAAGAGTTCCGGCTGGTTACGGTGCGCAACCTCGACGCATGGTACGCGGCATTCGATGTCCAACCTCGAGAGAAGCTCTATCTTTCCCCGGAGGACCGGGTGCACATTTGGTGAGGCAATGCAGGCACGGACATAGCTCACGCCCATTTGGGCTGTAGGCTCAAGTGGAACACGATTCAGCAGGAGACTATGGACATGTCACTGTGCGTCGCGGGCGGATTGTCGGCGAGTCGGAAGGTAGCAAGCCCGGCCCGGTCACGCCAGACCACTTGCCTAAACGGCCTTGATAGAGTAAAAGCACTAAGTCCTAGGCCATCCCCGTTGGCCGGTTTTGAAGTGACCAATGAGGGTCCGTCTTCACTCGCTGTTTCAGTTCAACGATGGGTTGTTGGAAGTCCAGGACGTGGCCACAGCTTTGGTTTCTACAATTCGCGGGCACGGATTAGGGCGGAATCGATCTCCGGGATCTTGGCGACCTCCGCATCCCAGAACGACTGCGATTTCAGCTTCTCCAAGTAAGCGAGGGAATAGTGGAACCTCGTCCAGGTCTCTTCTTTGTACCGGAATAGCCGCTCTTTCTGCTCTCGTGGTCGGACGTCCAGAATTTCCTGCGCGTCTCCGCCACGGAAAACTGCGTCGAACCAACGTTGAAGTTTCCTCTCTTCGAGCGGTGCCTCGCGCCTTGCGAGGTCGGCGAGGACAGAGGAATAGCGGTCAAAGCCGTCCGTCGCGACGGTCACCACATTGTCCTTGGGTCCGAGGTGCAGATGGCGAGCCATGCGAATCGAGGCAAGGATGTTGCAGATGCTCGAGATGCCGAAGAGCCCCCGAAAAGGCCGCAGGAAATCTTCTGGCAAGCGCAGGATCTTCTCAACGAGCGTCTGGCGTTGCTCCACGAGTTCGAGTCCCCGGATGCAGTCGTCGTCGTGAACGAGCACCACGTAATCGGTCGTCAACACGTTATGGATCAGCGTCACCATCTTGTCTCCGATGCCTTCGATCCGGTGGGTGCCGCTGCTGTTGTTGAACAGCGTTGCGCACTCGCGCGGCTCGGGCGCGGCCACCTGGCAATCGGGGAAACGCGCTTTGATTTCATCGGCGGCGCCCAAGGTGCCCGCTGAGCCGGGGGCGGCGACGAAGGCCGCCACGCAGCCGTTGCCGTACCGCGCAGCGACCTCGAGCGCACTGCCTCCCGTGACATAGCGATGGAAGCGGTAATTGGGCAAGAGCTCGAACTGCCCGAGAATCTTGTAGCGTGCATCCTCCTTATACTGTTCGGTGCGCTCGAGCACAAGGATGACGTCGCTCTCCGAGCCTGGCGTGAGGTCCAGCGCGCCGCCGTAGTGCCGAATCCTCTGATAGCGCTCCGCGCTCATGTGTTCCGGCATGATCACAATCGCCGGGTAGCCCTTCAGCTTCGAGATGTACGCCACACCGATGCCGAAATTGCCGGTGGATGGGCCAATCATCGTATTCGCGCCGGGTGAGATCTCGCCGGCCAACTCGCTCTCCATCAGAGTGACATAGGCTGGGCCAACCTTGTGGCTTCCTGAGGGAAAGTCACAGCCAATCAGCACGATGATGTTCGCCTCGACACCTGTGAGTTCTCTGGGCAACGTGACGTGCCGAATGTGGCCATCCGGTGCGCGCCAGGTGATGTTGCACAGGTTGGCGGGATCGAACTCTTGCGCGCGGGCAGCCAGCGCCTTGCTCCGTAACGCCGTGGGGAGGCTTTCCGGGTAGAGCATCTCGCGATATGTCGGACCGGGAATCGTGGCTTTCACTTCTTTCTCCGATAATGGAACACCTGCAAGAGGACGGCACGCATCAGAACCGCTCCCATAGCGCGCGGGCATGCGAGGCGGCTTTCTCGGCCACGGCGCGCTCGTCCACCGTGACACACTCCTTGCCGCGGATGACGTAGCGACCACGCACAAGCAGCGAATCCACGGAGGCGTTGGCAATGCCGAAAAGGATGTGGCCGAAGAGGTTTTCGCTATGAAGCGGCGTGGGCGGGTAATAGTCCACCAGAATCAAGTCCGCTTGTGCACCCGGTTCGATCTGGCCGAGCTGCATTCCCCAGATCTTTTGCGCGATTGTGCGGTTGTTGAGCAGGGCCGCGGCATAGACCTCGGCAGAGCCTGCGCGCGGATCGCCGTGGCGGAGCTTCTGCAAGTGCAATGCGGCCTTAAACTCTTCCCACATGCGCGGAGAATACCCGTCGGAGCCGAGCCCAACCAGCACGCCGTGCTCCGTCATCTCGAGCAGTTTTGCCATGCCCACCGCGTTGTTGCAGTTCGACTGTGGATTGTGGACGACGTTGATGCGATGGTAGGCGAGCTGCGCAATGTCGCGGGCGTTCACGTGGACACAGTGCGCCGCCAGCGCTCGGTCATCGAGCACTTCCAGATCGAGCAGACGGCCCACGGGCGACTTGCGGGTGCGTTTCCGGGCCTGGACAACATCGCAACGGTCTTCGGCGACGTGCACGTGAAAACCGGCGCCTAGCGACTTTGCCGCTTCTACGCAGGCGCGCAAGGTCCGATCGCTGAGCGTGAAGGAAGCATGCAAGCCAAAACTGGCCGCGACGAGGCCGTCGCTCGGCTGCCCGCGAAGGCGCTCGAGGAAACGCACATTTTCTCGTAGGCCCTCCCGGGCGCGCACGGGCCCGTTGCGGTCGGTTGTCTCGTAGCACAGCACGCCGCGAACGCCGACCTCGCGAAACGCCTGCTCGAGGCGGTCGAGGCTACCCGGACAGGCGTTAGGACTCGAGTGATGGTCTACTAGGGTCCCGACTCCGCACTTGGCAGCGTCAATCAGCCCGACCATTGCGCTCTCGTAGACATCCTCTTCGTTCAGCGCGCGGTCCAGCCGCCACCAGATCTTCTTGAGGATTTCCAAAAAATTCCTGGGGGTGCGTCCCGGCAACGCTATGCCGCGTGCCAGCGTGCTGTAGAGGTGAGTATGGCAATTGATCAGTGCTGGCATCAGCAACTTACCCCGCGCATCGACGACCTCCTCCCCCGGCGCTGCGCGGGGCGCGTTCTCCGCACCGTAGACGCCGCCTATCGTGCCGTCGTGACGGATGGCTACGGCGCCGCGGTCAAGGACGCGGTTCGTGGCGTCGAAGGTGAGCACGCGGGCGTTCTGGAAGATCATGACAGGGGTAAGTCCTGCACCGGAGGACAGATCAACCGGTGGCCACTTGAACCACGCCGCTACCGCGTGAGGTCATGCTGAATCCCGCTTCGAGAACCTCTGCGATGGCGTCTTTTTCAATGGTAGCAAGGGGCCGGTTTCTTCTCCTCCGCTCGCGGGACTAGCAATCCTCGTAGAGAATTTCTTTCTGGCTCATCGTCAGGGCCATGATCGCTTTACAGGTGTGCAATCGGTTCTCGGCTTCGTCATACACTACCGATCGCGGGCCGTCGATAACTTCGTCGGCCACTTCATTGCCGCGATCGGCGGGCAGCGGGTGCATATAAAGCGCGCTCGGCCTCGCCAGTTTCATTTTCGCGGAATCGCAAATCCAATGGCGATACTGCTTGGCGATGCACAGCGATTCTTCGGGCTTCTGTCCCATGGTGTCCAGGCAGCCCCAGCTCTTCGGGATGACCACGTCAGCGCCGTGGAAGGCTTCCTCCATCGTGTTCACTACTTTGAAATGAACGCCGACCGCGGCGGCGTTGCGCCGCGCAGTCTCCAGGGTCTCCGGCATCAGGAAATATTCTGCAGGGTGCGCCAGCGTCACGTTCATGCCGAACCGCGGCAGCAACATGATGAGACCCTGCGGAACAGAGAGCGGCTTCGCGTAGCTCGGCGCGTAGGCCCAGCTCACCGCGACCTTGCGCCCTCGCAAATCCTTGCCGAGCTTCTCGCGGATGGTCATCAAGTCCGCCAGCGTCTGGCAAGGATGGTCCACGTCGCACTGCATGTTGATGACCGGCACATCGGCCCAGTGCGCAACCTCGCGCATGTAGGAATTGCCCTGGCCGGGGATGAGGTCATGCCGGATGGCGATCGCGTGCCCGTAGCGCGATAGGATGATACCCGTGTCCTTGGGGCTCTCCCCATGAGAAACCTGCATGACGTCCGCCGTCAGAAAGTGTGCGTGGCCGCCCAGCTGCGTCATCCCGGCTTCAAACGAGTTTCGCGTGCGCGTGGACTTGTCGAAAAAGATGAGGAAGATCGTCTTGTCGGGCAGATAGCGGTGCGCAATACCCTTCCGGAACCTGCGCTTCAGGTCGGCGGACACCCCAAGCAGCGTCTCGATTTCCGCCTCGGTCCATTCCTGCGTGGTGATGTAGTCCCTGCCGCGGAAAAGCGCCTTCTCCGTCTTTGTCGTTTTTTTCGCGGGCACCAGTTCACCTCAAAGAATTTGCTTCGCAGGCGCGCTCGGGCCAACATTCAGTTCCGTATTTGCCAGCCCCGCGATGTTAGCGTAATGGACGTGGCGTGGGTCGGAAACGGCCTTAGCCAAGAGCTTGAGCTGGTAATAGGGCAGCATCTCTAGCGTGCGGCCATTAGCATCACTCCTGGCCGAGCCCGGTCCCGCGTCGGAAACCAGCTTCCACTTCCAGCTGAGAATCCTATCTGTGTTGAATATGAGCTCGACTTCGGCCTGGCCGTCATCGAAGAACGCACGGTCGGCCAAAGGATCCAGACGCAGCGTGTAGCTGCGCCCCTGGATCGTACCGAAGATCGCTCTGCGAGGGCCGTCGTACGAGAGGTAAAAACCGTTGCGGCCGGCATACTGGCGATAGGTTTCCAGGCTGCCAAAGAATCGTGGCTTTTCGACATACGGCCCACCATCCTCGGGACAAAACACATCACAATTGCCGCAATCATTGCAGGCATCCGCGTAGTTGCCCAGTTGGTGAGCTTCGCCCACTTGGAAGACGCCACCCGGTATGGGTGTGGCCCGGCCGTCCGGCGTCAAGAGGTAGTTGACGTACGCAATCTCAGCGGGCTCGGTCTCGTACACGAAATTTGAGTCGTTCGGGCAGACTGGAACACATTGGTCGCAGTTGATGCAGTCGTAGAGCCATAGGTGCGACCCGATCTTTCGTGGCGCCGCTTGATTGTGCTCCGAGCGGTAGCGCATCTCGCTCGTGGCCTGACAAACGAGCCCCGGTGTATTCATTTGCCCAGCGGTCTCCACGAGTTCGCGCGCGAAACCCGCCAACCGCGCCCGCAGCGCCCCTGCCGCTGGTGGAGGCAGGCCGGCTGCGACTCCCCTTTCGAAATCTTGCGCCAGCCCCTCGCAAACGGATGCTAGCGGAATCTCCGGAGTAGCGAGCCAGCGCTTCAGTTGGGCCGGTAATGTGCTCCTCAGGAACTCCTCGGCGCGGGTGGACGTCGCTGTTGCTCCCGGAGTCGCGGCGGCCACAGCCTTGCGCAGTCCGCTGATCACCTGCTCAATCACCGCTTCGGCTTTCCCGGTGTAGCGCACGATGAAGTCCGGAATGCGCGTTACGCCCAGCGCCAGCATGCTGGCGCCGAGGCTGTCGAGGTACTGGATCAGCCGCCCGTAGCCGCCGGGGCGTAACAAATCGGTGCAGGCGGTAACGGGAACAAAATTCATGGCGACCATGTTTGCAAAATTCTGGGCGTCCACGCCGGCGGAAAAGGAAAAGGGAATTTGCGTGCCCAGGTGCTCACGCAGCTTTTGGACCAGGTTCATCGTGATCACATGCAGGGGCGGGCCGGACATGTACATGAGATCGTCGGTAAAGAACCCGCGATGATTTTTCACTACCAGCGTGTTGCTGCATTTCACCGCCAGGCGTTTCCCGCGCGAGCGCGCCAGCCGGTCCAGCCGCGGAATGATCTCGATCGCCTGGCTAAACTGCAGGTCCTTGGCGAACGCCTCTGCCGTGACCTGGATCTCGTCATAGCCCATCACTTCATGGAGCAAATGTTCCACCATCTCTTGGCCGAGCAGGGTTGGATTCAGCTTGATGCAGACGCTCACGTCCATTTCATTGAGAAGGAAGGTGACGATGCCTTCAATTTCCTCAGCCGGACAGCCATGAAAGGTCGAGAGCGAAATGGTGTCGCTGATGCGCGTCGGAAAAGGGAAGTCCCGATAGCGTGCCAGATCGCCGGCGAGTCCGATGCGGAGTTCGTCTATGATTGCGGACGCATCTTTCATCGCCTGGATCCACATTTGCACGCGCGCCGAGCGGATGCCTTCAAGGCTGTAGCCCACGCTCATGTCGTAGATCGTATCGGTGGCGACGGGGCAAAAATCCTCGCCGAGCAGCTTCGAGGCTTTCAGGATTTCGATAAACATGGCCGCGCTCACATATTCACGCAGGGACTGCTCGAGCTTCAGTTCCTGTGACCATTCGACGTTGTAGCCAACGTTGGTCATGTCAATGCACGGCCGCGGGATCTTCAACTCGTCAAAAATCTGGACCGTCTTCAGTTCGATGATGCGCGAGCCCGCCAGCCAGGAAAGTACGACATTCTGCGCGAGCTGTCCGTGCGGGCCGGCGGCCGGCCCAACAGGGGTAGAGGCCCGGTGGCCTTGAAAATAAACGGACGTATCAAGGCCGTGAAGCCCATGGAAGAACTTGGACTTGGGCAGGTCGAAGATCTTTCCCTCGTGTTTGTATTCGAGGAAGGCACGCCGCAACAGCAGCGGCAACGGGATTGGCACCAGCTCAGCCATGGTCTTGCTTCACTGTAGAGGCGTATACCAGGGGAAACGCCGCATAGAACTCAGCAGCCTCGACCAGGTGGCGAATCGCGACCCGCTCGTTCACGGTGTGCGCCACGTCTTCTTCCCCCGGGCCGAACCCAATCGTCGGCACCCTCATTACCCCCATTGAGCCCACCCCATTGGTCGAAAACGTCCACTTGTCCACCACCGGCGGCTTCCCGTGCAGCGCCTGATAGGTGCGCACCCCGGCCTGCACCAGTGGGTGCGCTTCTTCGAGAACCCAGGTCGGGTAATACTTCTCCATCGGATAAACGAGCCCCGTGTAACTCGACGTTTTGTACTCGGGCACTTCGACCTCTGCATTGAGCTGGAGCGCATCGAGCAGGGCTCGTACTTCGGCAATGCTGCTTTCCTTGGTTTCGCCAGCCGTAAGTCGGCGGTCGAGGTGCATTGAGCAAGCGGCGGGCACGGCGCAGAGCGAAGGGGACACCGACCTAATTTCTGTGACTGCGATCGTGCCCTTGCCCAGGAAAGTATCAACGCGCAACCTCTCGTTCAGTTTCTCTACTTCCTGAACTAGGGGCGCCATTTTGTAGATCGGGTTGTCACCACGCTCGGGTGCGCTGGCGTGGCAGGAACGTCCGCGTAGGTGTACTTCGATTTCCATGCGGCCGCGGTGGCCGCGATAAATGCGCAGATTCGTGGGTTCGGTGATGACTACGCAATCGGGCCGGATAGCGCCTTCTTTCAGCAAGTAGATCCACGCGAGGCCGTCGCAGTCCTCCTCCTGCACGCTGCCTACAGCGTAGAAAGTGTAGTCACCCTCGAGGCCGAGTTGTTTGATTAGGTTTCCGGCGTAGACCAGGCTGGCCATGCCGGCGCGCTGGTCGCAGGCGCCGCGCCCATACACGTAGCCGTGCTCCACCTTGCCCGCGTACGGGTCCCAGGCCCACTCGCGGCGATCGCCGACACCGACCGTATCGGTGTGCGAGTCCATCATGATGATTTTGTTGCCCGAGCCGATCCGCCCGAGGATGTTGCCCATCGGATCGACGAGGATTTCGTCGAAGCCTACCTTCTTCATTTCTCGCTGAATGCGTTGGATGACCGGACCTTCCTGGCTGCTCTCGGCGGGGATGGCGATTAGGTCGCGCAGAAAATGCACCATTTCGCCCTCGCAGGCCTGCGCGGCAGCCACCAACCGCTCACGGTCGAAGAGAGTTTTCTTTGGAGCAGTCATGGGTCCCCGTAGCTACTTCCGAGCCGTCTGCCGCGAACTCGCGGCCTGGGTCCTGGTGTTTCCTGATGAGACTTCTTGCTCGTGCACCTCCTTTTCCCGCAGGGCACGCAGCACTGCCTCTGGCCGGATTGGGAGCTGCCGAAAACGGACGCCAATCGCATGGAAGACCGCGTTGGCGACGGCCGGTGCGGGCGCGTTGATCCCCACCTCGCCTACCGATTTTGCCCCATAGGGGCCCAGTGGCTCTTCGGTTTCCACCAAAATGGTCGTCAGCTTGGGCATATCTTTCGCCGTGAAAATCTTGTAGTCGAGGAATCCGGGATTGATCATCCGCCCGGAGCTGTCGAGCACCATTTCTTCCGAAAGCGCGTAGCCGAGGCTCTGCGCCACCGCGCCTTCCGCCTGCCCTTCCGCCTGCATAGGGTTGATCGCCACACCCAGGTCCACCGCCGTCACCAAATGCAAGACTCGGATGCGGCCGGTTTCGGTGTCCACTTCCACTTCGGCAAATTGCGCACAGAACGGTGGCGGGCTGTCAGTGTTGAAGTGCGAAGCATGGTCCATGATCTGTGCCTTTTCTTTGTACATGGCATGCAGCGCCAAGTCCGCCATGCTCACCGATTTCTTGCAATCGCACTTCGTGACGACTTGGTTGTCGCGACAGGTCAAGTTCTCCTGTGGCACATCAAGCATTTGGGAAGCGATCCGCAGGATCTGCCCGCGCACTCCTTCGGCCGCTTTTTTCACCGCGCCGCCGGAGATGATCGTGGTGCTTGAAGCATAGGCGCCAACGTCGAAGGGCGTGAAGTCGGTGTCCGAGGAGTAGACGACCAGTTTGTCGAGACTCACACCCAGCGTTTCCGCGGCGATCTGCGACAACACGGTATCGGCGCCAGTACCCAGGTCCGAAGCACCCACTTGGAGATTGAACGACCCATCTTCGTTCAGCTTGAGAAAAGCAGAAGCCCAATCAATGCCTGCGATCGCGCTCCCTTGCATCGAGCAGGCTACGCCCACGCCGTGGCGAAGATGGCTGCGTTGATCTTGCGGCGCTCTGCGCTTGCGGTCCCATTCGATGGCCGCTGCACCGCGCTCCAGACATTCCGGCAAGCCGCAGCTCCGGATGTGGCGTGGCAGGCCTTTTTTGCCCTCGCCGAGTTGTGCGGATAGTTCGTCGATGTCGCCTGCGCGGATGATATTCTTCTTGCGGAATTCAATAGGATCCATCCCCAGCTCGTGGGCGATTTCATCCACCAAACTCTCCTGCGCAAAGAAACCCTGTGGGCAGCCGTAGCCGCGGAAGGCGCCGGCTACCGGCGTGTTCGTGTACACCACGTGGCATTCGAATTTCATGTGCGGCGCACGATAGAGTGGCAGCACTTTGCTACCTGTGTTGCCTTGGACGGTGCTGGAGTGGCCGCCGTACGCTCCGGTCGTGGCCAGGACCTTCATCTGGTTGGCTACGATGGTGCCGTCGCGCTTGACGCCCATCTTGACGCGCAGGACCTGCGGGTGGCGGCTGCGCGCCATGTAAAACTCCTCTTTGCGTGTGTATTCGATCTTGACCGGTCGGCCCGTCGCCAGCGTGAGCGCTCCGCAGATGTCTTCAAGCACCATTTCCTGCTTACCGCCGAAGCCACCGCCGATGCGCGGCTTGATGACGTGCACGCGCTGGACGGGAAGTTGCAAGATCATCGCCACTTGGCGCCGGGTGTGGAATGGCACCTGCGTGCTGCTGCGGATGACCAGGCGGTTAGCCGGGTCGAGCCACGTGATTGTCACGTGGGGCTCGATAGAGCAATGTTGCACGCGCGGGGTGCGGTATTCACGCTCGAAAACGAAGTCCGCTTCTCGAAAACCCTCTTCCACGTTCCCGATTTCTCGGAGAATGTAGGCGGCAACGTTGTGCGAAGCGTCGTAGATGCCGGTGGAGTCCGGCTCGTCGTGAATCAAAGCTGCTCCTGGATCCATGGCGTGCTCCATATCGAGCACCGGCGCCAGCACTTCGTATGCGACTTCGATCCGCCGCAAGGCTTCTTCCGCCTGCGCACGAGTCTCCGCGGCCACGGCGGCGACACGGTCTCCCACGAAGCGCACCTTGGAATCGAGCAAGTAAGTATCGTAAGGCGAAGGTTCCGGCCAGCTCTGACCGGCGGTGGTATGCGGCACGCGTGGCACGTCCTGGTACGTCAGCACGGCGTGGACGCCGGGCAGCGCCCGTGCCCTGCTCGTGTCGATCCGCTTAATCAGAGCGTGGGCGTGGGGACTCGACAGAATTTTGCCGTAGAGCAGCCCAGGCAGGACGATATCGTCGGTGAAGGCCGGGCCGCCAGTGACCAACTGGAAGCCGTCTACCTTCTTGACACTCTTGCCGATGATCGTGTGGTCGCGGCTCATCGCGCCCTTGCTCTTCTCGCGCTCGTTGGTTTCTTCCTACCCTTGGCGCGACAGGCTTGTGCGGCGGTCAGCACGGCTTCGATCGGTTTGCGAAACCCGGTGCAGCGACAATAATTTCCCGCAAGCATGTCGCGAACTTCTTCTTCGGTGGGGTCAGGGTGGCGCGCCAGCAGCGCCTTCGTGTTCAGAATCATCCCCGGGGTGCAAAAGCCGCACTGGACTGCGCCGTGCTCGAGGAAAGCCTCCTGGATGGGATCGAGTACATCGCCCTGGGCCACACCTTCAATGGTGAGCAACTCGCACCCGTCGGCCTGAGCGGCGAAAAGCAAGCAGGAATTGATCGCGCGGCCATTCCTAAGAACCGTGCAGGCTCCGCATTCCCCCGTCTCGCAGCCGCGCTTTACTCCGAGGTAGCCTTCTCGGCGCAAGACATCGAGCAAGAGATCACCCGGCGCGATGGTCCATTCTTTGGTTTCGCCATTGATCTTGACGCGAGTGCGTATGGTCTTCATAGCGGGCACCCGGCTCGCTGCGCACACTGGCGCAAGGCACGACGTGTCAGTACCAAGCTCATCTCACGGTGGTATTCCGCCGAGGCCCGCAAGTCGGCAATAGGCCGAATCTCCCGCAGCACTGCGTCGCAGGCGGCCTCGATCAACTCTTTCGTGACCGGTTGGCCGATCAGTGCCGCTTCTGCCCCCTGCGCTCGCAGCGGGGTTGGCGCGACCGCCCCCAGTGCGACTCGCGCCCAGATGCACTTGCCCGTGCGGCCCACTTGAAGGCCGGCGGCGCAATTCACCACGGAAATGTCGCTCTCGGTACGGCCGAGTTTTTGAAAGGACCAACCCGTCCGCCCGCGGCGCGGCGGCCCCGGAATCAGGATCTCGACTAGAAGCGCGCCATTCAAAATCGTCTGGCTAGGGCCGAGAAAGAATTCGCTGAGCGGCACCGTGCGACGCCCACGTGAACTCGCCAGTACAACGGATGCATCGAGTGCTAGAAGTGGCGTAGGGGTATCAGCAGCGGGCGAAGCGTTGGCTAGGTTTCCGCCGAGGGTGGCCATGTTCCGGATTTGCATCGAACCACAAGTCGAGACTGCGGCGGCCAGGATGCCGTCTGCGAACTCGCGGATCTGCCGCGACTCTTCGAGCGTGGCCATCGTGGTCGCCGCGCCGATTGCCCAGCCGCTGCCTTTTCGCCGGATGTAGCAGAGTCCGAGTCGCGAAACATCCACCAGCGTGCGGATCGACCGGTCTCGCTGAACCACTGCCTCGGTTCCGCCAGCCACGAGGCAGGCACGGCGCCCCTCGCGTTTCAACAAACGCACAGCCTCCCGAATGCTCGTGGGTTGGAGGAAAGCTTCGATGTGGTCGAAGGCCATGGCTGATGTAACCGAGGCCCCGCACGGTCGCCCCTTCCGTGCACCCGGGGCCAAGGCCCGTACTTGACAAGTGAAAACTCTAGATTGCGCTCACTATATCAAAACAACGGGGGGCTTCCAATGATTTTGGCAGCGATACGGCGATGGCGTGCGAGGATGGACGCCATCGCAAGTGTTTGCAGCTCATGGTTCTCGACGACGACGCGTCCCTCAATGACCAGTGTGCTCACACGGGTTGGCGCACACAACACCAGCGCCGCGACTGCGTCGCCGGCGCCGCTATAGCTACTGTCGCGCAGGTCGAACAATGCCACGTCGGCGCGCTTGTGGGGTTCGAGGCTGCCGAGGTCGCAGCGGCCAAGGCAGCGCGCACTCTCGACCGTGGCCATGCGCAGCGCCTGTCTGACGCTGAGTGCCCCGGCGCCGTGTGCCAACCGTTGCAACAGAAGCGCCTGGCGCACCTCGGCCAGCAGGTGCGAGCTGTCGTTGGAGGCGCTGCCATCCACACCCAGCCCCACGGGGCACCCAGCGCGGGCCAGGTCCAGCACCGGGGCGACTCCGGAAGCGAGGCGCATATTCGAGCTCGGGCAGTGTGCCACACCCACACGTGCGCGACCCAGACGCACGATTTCTGAAGGGCCGAAGTGGATCCCATGGGCAATCCAGGTAGAATCGCCGAGCCACTTCATCTGCTCGAGGAATGCCAGGGGGCGTTGGTGGAATCGCTTCTGGCAATAAATCACCTCGTCGCGCGTCTCGGCCAAGTGAGTGTGCAGGCGCACGCCATGGCGGTAACCGAGTTCGGCCGTTTGGAGCATCAGTTCCTTGGAGACCGAAAAAGGCGAACACGGTGCCAAGCCAATCTGGAGCATCGAGGCGGGGCGGGGATCATGATATTTGCCGATAAGTCGCTCGGAATCGGCCAGAATCGTCTCCTCGTTTTGCACCAGCGAATCGGGCGGCAGCCCACCTCGGGTTCGGCCGACGCTCATGCTTCCTCGCGTAGGATGGAAGCGGATGCCGATGCGCCGGGCCGCTTCGATCTCCGCGTCGATCATTTTCGTTTGCCCGCGCGGGAAGATATAGTGGTGGTCAGCTGTGGTCGTGCAGCCGCTGAGCATGAGTTCCGCCATTCCGACGAGCGCGGCAACATAAAGGGCTTCTTCATCCAGTCGCGCCCAGAGCGGATACAGCGCGCGCAACCACTCGAACAGGCTCGCGTCAGCCGCACCAGGATAGGCGCGCGTGAGCGTCTGATAGAAGTGGTGGTGCGTGTTGACCATGCCCGGAATCCCTACTAGGTGGCGCCCGCTCATCGTGCGCGTCGGACGCAGCCCGGATGGCGGCCGGGTTCCCACGAGCTTGATTTCCCCATTCTCGGCATAGAGGAAAGCGCCGCGCAGAACCGTGTCTTGTTCGTCCATGAGCACCAGCGTGTGGATGTCACGTATCAATAAGGAGTATGGTTTGCTAGCGGGCGACGTCATGGGCAATCACCACGAGAGATTGGGGCACTAGTTTCGGGCTAGCCGATCAAACCACTCTGGCGCAGCGCCTCCTCCAGTCCAGCACCATTGGGCGCGACCTCGAAAGGTTCGGAGACCGCGGATTGTGCGCCGCGGGTGTCCTTCAGGCCGTTGCCCGTGATCACCGCGACGACGCTAGCCCGCGGTGAGATAAGCTTCTCACACACCGCGCGGTGCAAACCGGCCACGGCCGCTGCCGCGGCGGGCTCGGCGAAGATCCCAGCCAACCGCCCGGTAGAACGCATGGCCTCGAGAATTTCCGTGTCGCTCACGTTGACCATCGTTCCGCAGGACTCCTGGATCGCCAGGACCGCCTTCTTCCAATTCCGCGGAACGCCCACGGCGATGCTGTCCGCCAGCGTTTGCGGCGTGATGGACCGCAGCATCTTGCCGCTGCGGAACGCCTCGGTCACTGGCGCGGCGCCTTCGGCCTGTACGCCCAGCATTTTGGGCGTGCGCCGGATGAACCCGAGGAGTTTCATCTCGCGAAAAGCCTTCCACGTTCCAGCAATTGTGCAGCCATCGCCGACCGAAACCGCCACCCAATCGGGAACGTCCCAATCGAGTTGCTCACAGATTTCCAGCCCAACAGTTTTCTTGCCCTCAACGAGGTAGGGATTGATCGCACAGTTACGGTTGTACCAGCCCCATTGCTTGCAGGCCTGTTGGCAGAGTTCGTAGGCCTGGTCGTAACCGCCGCGTACGCGCAGGACGGTTGCGCCGAAGACGAGCAGCTGTGTCACCTTGGGCTCTGGTGCGCCCAGGGGCACAAAGATAACGCTCTTCAGCCCGACCGAGGCGGCCATGCCAGCGAGCGAAGAAGCGGCGTTGCCAGTGCTGGCGCACGCGATGATCTGGCAGCGCTTCTCCCGCGCTTTGACGACGGCCACCGAGCTAGCGCGGTCCTTCAGCGATCCGGTGGGATTCCGCCCGTCGTCTTTCAGGTAGAGTGTCTTCAGGCCGAGTTCCTGCGCCAAGGACGGCGTCAAGGTGACGGGTGTCCAGCCTACGGAGAGCGCGGGCAGTGCCGCCCTGTCGCGAATCGGGAGCAATTCGCGGTAGCGCCAATGGTTCTTCTCCGACCGCGCTTCGAGTCGGCGCCGCGTGAGCTGCGGTGCGATGGCTGCGTAGTCGTACCGGACGTCAAGAATGCCGGTGACACCGCAGGTGGGGCAGGTGTAGGGGACCCGCGTCGAGTAAATCGCGCCGCATTGCACACATTGGAGCCCGCGAACGAAATTCACGTCTTAGTTCTCCGCCAGCCTCTTACAGTACTGTTTTTCGCCCCAGAAGCCCAGGTCGGGTTCTCCCGTGGTACGCTCCTCTGCTGAACACGAGTACCTGTTGCAGAAGCGCACCTCCGGTTAACGCCAAGACATAGAACACGATACTTCCAATCCAAGACACCGGCAGTGACCGATAGCCAGGGCGAACAACCTACGGGCGGATTCCGGGGAATGTACCTGAGTCACTGCTGAAGATAGGCGAAAGCTGCTATCCCTTGCATGGTATAGCTCAACGGTGAAGGAGCACCTCCATGCGTGCAAGAGGATTTACGTTCACGAGGCACTTTGTTGTCTTTTCATCCGTTCCTGCGGCGTCGGCACAGAATACCGAACTTGAAATTGCGAAGGTGCGAGAGGGAATCTCCGCGAGCGCTCGCAGATCCCGGGAACGATCCAGCATAGGTCTCGCAGCCGTGCTGGGGAACGGCAAGCAAACAAAATCGCGGAGCCGGCATCTCACTTCTAAAGCGATTCGGCGGGGGCCGAATATGACGAACTGGGGCATTTACTGGGCCGCAGTGGTGTGCATTCTTTGCCTCTCTCCTCGCGTAGCAGCGCAAACAGGTTCGTTCAGCGGGACAGTAACTGATTTCACGGGCGCACTCATACCCAAGGCCAAGATCGCGGCCACGAATGTAGCCACTGGAATAGCCCGAGAAACAGAAACCGACGAGTCTGGAACGTACCGGATTACCAACCTGAAGCCAGGCGTGTACGACGTGCGCATCGAACACGAAGGGTTCAAAACCGTGGTGTTCTCGCATGTCAGCCTGAACGTCGACGCCGTGTTGACATTGGACGCGAAACTCACGCTCAGTTCCGTGACGGAGAAGCTGCTGGTGACCAGCGAAGCAGTCGCGCCGATTAATATTAATGACGCGCAAACCGGGAATCTGGTGGATTCGCGACAGGTGGCAGACCTTCCGCTTATTTTGCGGGATCCCTACGAGTTGATCCTGCTTTCTCCCGGGGTGATCCAAACCAACACCTTGTTTGGCGGCTTTTCGGTGAATGGATCGAGCGAGCGCAGCAACAATTTCCTGCTGGATGGCTCGGACAACAACGACCCAGACATGGGCACGGCGATCAACGGCCGGGGGTTGAGCGTTCTGAATCCCGAAACCACGCAGGAATTTCGGGTCATCACCAATAGCTATTTGCCGGAGTTCGGACGGAATTTTGGAGCGATCATCGACATCGTCAGCAAGCAGGGCACGAACGACTTTCACGCAGACTTGTACTGGTTCGGGCGCTATACGGTCTTATCGGCAAAGGACTTTTTTGCCCAGAATCGCAATCAGGATCCCTTCGTGCGGAACCAGTTCGGCTACTCCGTCGGCGGGCCGATCGTGAAAAATCAGACATTCTTTTTTGTGAACCAGGAACTCGAACGGTTCAGCACAACCATCCTGAAAGCCACCATCGTGCCGACGGCGGCCTTCAAAACCGGAGTGTTTACCTACGAAGGGCAAAGCATCGACGTGAGTACACCGGCGTCGCCGAACAATGGCACGGGGTTGCCGCTTGATCCGGTCATGCAGCAAATTATGGCCATTTATCCGGATCCCAACGGGCAAATTCTCGACGGTGCTCGCGGGATTTTGCATTTTCCCAGTCCTTCGCTGGCCAATGGAAACAATATTACAGGCCGCATCGATCATGATTTTCGAGGCGGCGGAATCATTTCCGTGCGCTACACCTACAACCAGTACTCGGACACGAATTACCAACACCAGGACTTTCTGACTGGCTTGGGTGGGGTGTCCACGAATCAACACAACCACAACATTTCCCTGAACCTTACGTCGTCCATTCGGGACAACATCACCAACGAAGTGCACGGCGGGGCCAACCGGCTGGAATTTCCCTTGACGTGCACGGGAGTGAGCACATTCGACAGTTTTTATCCGCAACTGGACGCGGAAGGACGGGGATTTGACTACACCATGGGAAACGGCGCTTTGGCCGGATTCGGCTGCACGGTTCTGGGCGATAGCGACGGTTCCACGCGCGATGCGGGAACGTATACGGCTGCAGACAACCTTTCCTGGGTTGTGGCGCGGCACACCGTCAAGTTCGGTGCGGAATATCGCGGGGTGTACTCCAACAGCTCCGACAATTATGTGTCGCGGACGCTGTTGGATTCCGGGGTGTATTCCAACTTCGGAATTCCGTCTACGATGAACACCGGGTTCGAGCCGCAATCGTGCACGGCGCAGCAGATGTCCGAATGCGTGACACTCCAGAACCTGGTCTGGACGCTCTTTGGAGGAGTGGACCTGCAGACGCAAGCGCAGTTTTTCAACAATGCCGGTACGCGAACCCCGACGGACCTGCGTGGATTTCGACAAGACGAATATGCAGGATTTGGACAAGATTCCTACAAATTGTCCTCGAATGTGACGTTCACCTACGGCGTGCGCTATGAGTTCTATTCCGTGCCGGTGGAAGTGAACCACGAATTGTCCACGCTGACGGTGTCACCCAGCGGGCCGGGCCCCTTCACGTTTGTGCGCGTAGGACCGAAGACGGGGGAAGTGCCGCTGTACAAGAGCGATTACAACGGCATCGAGCCGCGCATTGCCGCAGCCTGGGACCCATTTAAGACCGGCAAAACCTCGGTTCGAGCCGGGTATGGGATTTATCATGACCGCGTGTTCGGGCAATTGATCAGCCAGTTGCGCAGCGATCCCCCCTACCAGATGCTGGAAACCCTGCCGTGCCAGGGTTTCTTCGCAACACCACCGCAGTTGCAAGCGTGCACGCTGGCGGCGCAGATGCCTCCGGCAACCTTTCAGCCGTCGCCGACGGTGTCGAGTTGTCAACTGGGGCAGTTCTGCTCGCCCATCCTGCCGTATGTGATCGATCCAAACCTGAAGACGCCGTACACGCAAACCTGGAACTTGGGAATTCAACATGAGCTGCGCTCGGGACTATTGGTGGAGGTCAATTACGTGGGCTCGGCAGGAAGGCACTTGTTGCGATTGGTGGATGGTAATCCGCCGCAGCCGCAACTGGTCTCCGCGCTGGAAGCATTTTGCGTGCCCACGAATCCGCAGAACGTCTACGGGTGCACGCAGCAAACCATGCAATTCAGCAACCTGTGGCTAGGAGCGGACGAGCTGAACCCGGCGACTGGCCTTCCCTTGCTGCCCTTCAATGCGGTCAACAACAACGCATTTCTGCAGGCGGAGTTTTACAAGAGCATCGCCAGTTCCAACTACAACGCACTGCAAATGAATCTCACCAAGCGGATGTCCCATGGCTTGGCGATTCAAGCGGCGTACACCTACGCGCACGCCATCGACAATGCGTCCGACCCGTTGGTTCCCGCCGCGGGAAATCAATCGTTTCCGCGAGATTCCCTCGATTTGGGGCCGGAGCGAGGGAACTCCGATTTTGACGTTCGCCACAGGATGGTGCTGAACTATACATGGCAACTGCCGGTGGGCAACGGCACAAGGCGATGGAATCAGGGAGCCGCAGGGTATCTTCTGGCAAATTGGGGAATTTCTGGAATTACGATTTTTTCGGGCGGCCTACCGTACGACATTTTCACGGCGGTCGACACACAGCACACCGGATTTGCCTCGCGGCCATTTTACGACTCCAAGGTCATGGCACTCCCAAGCAGTGATCCACGGACGCAAACCGGGCCACCGCTGGCGTACTTCTCCGATCCGGCGTTCGGTTCGCCGGGGAACATCGGGCGCAACGTGTTTCGTGGACCGGGTATCAATGACACGGACATGGTGGTGAGCAAGCGTTTTGGGATCCACGGGCGGCTGAACCTGGACATGCGGTTGGAGTTCTACAATTTGTTCAACCGGGTGCAATTCAATCAGCCGGATAATCTAATCGCCGACGCAGCGGATTTCGGGCATTCCACTGCGGAGGTGGTAAGGCCGGACGGAACTACGGGCGCGCGGCAGGTCCAGGTTGGTTTGAAGCTCACCTTCTGATAGTTATCCCCCGTGTGAGTCAGTGACCACAAAACCGCCTTGCGCCAGGGCCAGTGCTGTGTCGCAGTAGCTGGCGAGTGAAGTCGCTAAGTATCGGTCAACGGCCAGTGCCAGTTACTCTTGCGATCGCATCGGAGTTGTGGCCGTGCCGCTGACCGCATACAGGACCAACTCCACGCGGCTGGATATGCCAAGCTTGTCGTAAATCCGCAGCAGGTAATTGCCGATGGTGTGTTCGCTGAGCGCCACAACCGGGACTATGGTTTTTTTGCACCGGCGCTGACAGGGGATTAGGTTTGCAATTTAAGGCGATTCGACACGAGGATCAGACACGATTCTCGGCAACGATCAAAAGGCTCCTTCAGCCTGAGGGCGACCGCAAAGCAGTCATGCCATAGGTCCTCGTCGCGCCGATTGCGACCGATTCTATTCCAGTTGCTCGCGGCTGGTCGGCGCGGCGATGCCCAAGAAGACCAGGACAGCACGATTCAGCCGCACCATATCCTCGTCATCGAGGCGCCCAATGCGCGTGCCGATCTTTGTCTTCGGAACGGTCGTGATTTTGTCCACCATCAATCGGCAGACGACGCGCAAGCCGTTTCCCTCGCTTGGCTCGATGGGTAGGCGAAACAGCGGAGCGTCGGTTGGGTCGGTGGTGAATGCGCACATCGTGACCGAAGCCGTCATGTCGAAACGGTCGTCTTGAAGAATTACCGCGGGACGAGGCTTTCCTGCGTAGTCCTTTCCGCCTGCAACAGCCCAAATCTCGCCGCGTTTCACCTTGCGCCCCAGTCAGAGATAGCCTCAATAAAGTCCTGATCCTCCTTGGAGTAAGGACTCCGAGCGACGGCGAGAGACTGTCGGTGTGCTTCTGCTGCAAAGGCGGGAGATCGCATGTCGGGCACCCAGATCTGAATAGGTCGCAATCCCTGTTGGCGCAGGCGCTTACGATGGGCCCTGACCTTATCGCGAGATGACTTGGATTGCGTGGGTGCTCCCATTTCCACCGCCAGTCCGGTTACATGTAACGTATCACGGCTTCCTGCCAAAATCCAGTTTTAGTGGCTTGGAGATTCTGATTTACCCCTGAAGCGAAATTCGAGAACAGGAGAGCCATCAGTTCAAATCGTTTGACAAACGGAGTCGGGATCGATGTCACAAGGGTTCATCCACAAGCTGTTGCGCGGAAAATTTCTTAAAGCGGCGGCTTTAGTCTCTTCAGTCTCTTCCTCAATATCCACATAGTGCTTCAGAGTGCGCTGTTCGTAGAAGTGCAAGTCACTCGTTCGTTGGCGTGGGAGTTTGAATCCGTGCCGCTGACGGCATATAGAACCAACTCCACGCGGCTCGATATGCCCAGTTTGTCGTAATCCGCAGCAGGTAATTGCGGATGGTGTGTTCGCTGAGCGCCAATTTATTGGCGATCTCTTGATTCCTCATGCCGTCCGCAACCAGGTGGACAACATCGCGTTCCCGCGAGGTCAAGCGATCCATCCTCGCGAGGGCTGAACCTTTAGCGGTTTGGTGGTGATCAGCGGGCTCACGAACGCATGCCCTTCGTAAACTTGGCGGATGCACTTGGGCAGGGCCTCGAACGAATAATCTCGTCGTGCTCAAACTCAAGACTAGCGACTTCAAGATCCTCACTCGCAGCTTCAGGCCGCCTACTCCTCCCTCGTCTTGCGAGGAATTGACCAGCATCGCCCAATCGCTGCGAGAACGTGTTGGCCTGAACCCCAGGGCAACGGTTTCGCCTCAAATCGTCGTGCGAGTTCTCCACACGTTTCTCGGTGCCAGTGCGGTCACTTCGGGCTGGCCGGCGACCTGAGCCCACTTTTCCGCCAATTATCAGATAGGATTTCAGTTTACACCTACGCCAACAACCACTACGCCGGGAATGGACCGGCGACAATCAGTTTGTTTTGGAAACTGCAGACGGAATCCACGGTATAATTTCTGCGTCCATCCTCTACCGCATCATCCCAATGCGGAGCCTCCCATGACCGCAGGCCGCCGCGCGGTCGCGTTCCCTGATCACTTCAGCCGTTGTGCGGGTGGGCCAGATAATGCTGGCGGAGCAGATCTTTGCCGTAGTCGTTGCCGTTGGGCGTGCGTACCACGCAATGAATGTGCTGCTGCGTAGGCTGATTTGGGTCCTTCGCGAACCTAGCCAGATTGGCGGGCCGCTGATGATCGAATTCAATGAGAACCACCGGGCTTTGCACGCGGTAGTAGAAGACGCTGTCGGGTTCTGAACCGCCGATCCACGCAAACCAAGTGTTCTCGATGTGGCGATCGACTTCATCCATTTTCACGCGGGCGTGCCCTTCATCCATGTTGCTGACATAGAGGTGAATAAGATCGCGGAAACGACGGCGCGCATCATCGGGCAACGCATTGGCGCGCAAGCCAGCGTAGTCCAGAACGACATTGTCTTTGAACGCTTCGGTCAGGTTGTTGTTCCCGGTTTTTGAGAAGTTCAGCACCGCTTGCTTTTGTTGCGCCTCGGGAAGCGCACGCAGCATGGCCAGGCCGTCGTTCTGTTCCTGTTGCAGGATTTCCAGCCCTTTGTATTTTCCAGAAGGCGCACGAACCGGCTCGGAGCCGACAAACAGCGGGGTCATCACCACCTGGTCGCCGAGTACAAAATAGTTGATGATGGCGTGATGGCCACTGAACTGCCATCCCCAAGGTTCAGTGGCCGAAGGCTTGCCCAGAATGGTGATGTAGTAGAGCCATTCGCCGAGGAATACGGGATCGCCGGCGAGTTCGGCGAGCGTTTCGTTCAGCCGCATGATGTTGCGTGTGAGCTCGAAGCCCCGGGCGCTGAACGAGGCACGCATCAGGGCAAAGGCGGCATCGCGCTGTTCCGGGCTCATCTCTTGAAAACTTATGCCCGCGCGGACGTAAAAATGCTGGTTCATCCACTTGCGCCATTGCACGTCGTCGGCGGTGAAAAGAGTTCGCGCCAGCTGCACATTACTGAGCGTGGCAAGGAACTTTTCGGCGGCGTTGCGAACCGGCTCAGTGGAAACACCGGTCGGGTTGATGTGGAACAGATCCGGAACGATTTGGCCGTTGGTGGTGATGCCGTGGAACGGTTCGGCCAAGCCTTTAGCCTCGTACTCCTCCGACATTTTGCGAAAGGCCGCTGCCGTATCTACAGGCGAGTCGGAAAGCGCCAAGGCAAATGCGGAGCGAGACAGTATGCCCGCAGCGATCAGCGCGGCAATAAACTCGCGGCGCGACGGGTAATGCTTGGGGTGGTGGTGATGCGGGTGATGATGATGCGG
>Ga0187782_10000270_pt1 | contig 33241 bp, 21 predicted proteins | sample 0715_SJ02_MP15_2_FD_132454 | JGI IMG/M metagenome (GOLD analysis project Ga0187782, IMG submission 132454) | Tropical peat soil microbial communities from peatlands in Department of Meta, Colombia - 0715_SJ02_MP15_20_MG | ecosystem: Environmental > Terrestrial > Soil > Wetlands > Peat | place... | reverse complement strand
TGCGTCACGCTGGGCACCAACTCGGTCTGCTCGCTGATCAGCGGCTGAAACTTCGTTTTCTTCCCGGTTGCCGGCACCCGCTGGCTACTCAATACCACCGTGCTCATGCGCAACGGAACCTTCCGTAAATCCGGAATGCGCACATCCGTCTCGAACGTCCCCATGCGCCCTGTGCTGTTTTCGCGCACCACAAATTTCAAGTGGTAATTTCCCGGTGCCAGCACAAATCCCGTGTTGTACTGTACGTTCTTCCGCCGCACTTGCTGCGTGCTGTCCACCGCCAGCTTCACCGTATCGCGCAAGCGTCCCACCGGCAGTCTCCCGTTTTCCAGCACTTGCCCGATGATGTCGATGGTCGCGTTGTCTTTGTCCTTCTCTTGTACAAACGGAATCTGCGATCCCGGTATCACCAGCGAAATCGCCAAATAATAATGCGCGTCATCCTGCCGGAAATACGCCGCTCCCGCGTACACCGCCACATCCGTTTCCGGCAGTTCCGCCGCCAACTCGTCTTCCAACTGCGCTTCACGATCGCTCGACTTCATGTGCTGGTAGTCGCGATCGGCGTAATACCCCGCCCGGTATTCCAGCTTCACGTCTGGATGGTTCACTTGCACCTTCAACCGTCGGTATCTTCCATCCTTCACGTGATTCGTGCTGGTGTAGCCCAGCACGTAATACGCTGACGTGTCTCGTTGCACTACCGAGAACACCCCGCTCAAATCGTTCGTGTCCATGAATGCCTTGCCGCCCGTGTCCGCCGCCAACGTGTACAACGTCTCCTGCGACGCGTCGTTCCCATTCAAATCGTTCAATACCGACGCGCCGGTATACGCCGCCGTTCCATGCAAACTTGCCGACTGCGCCTGCCCTCCCGCCGGAAATGCCGACAGTCCCCGCACGTCCACTGGATAAATCGAAACGTTCGCCCGCACCGCCGCCGCGGTTGCTTCGCGTAACGCTGACTGGTTGTCGATCCCGGATTGCGTGATCCCGTTGCTGAAATAAATCAGGCTCTTCTTCTGCGGAATCTTGCCCATCGTCTGCATCACCGATTCCAATGCCAGCAACTTCCGGTCGGCGCTGAACGTGTTGTAGTCCGTGTCATCCGGCGTGTACGACCCGCCGGTCTCTGCTTCTCCCGCGGAACTTCCTTCCGATCCATTCTCGAATCCCTGCCCTTCGCTGCTGTTGTACGACGACAGCTTCGCCAGGATCTTGTCTTTGTCGTCCGTGAAATCCAAATCCAACTGCAAATTAGTGTCCAGCGACATCAACGCCACCAGGTCTGCCGGTTGCATTTTCCCGTTCACATACTTCTTTGCCGCGTTCACCGCCCGATCGATATCGTCCGGCTCCATGGCCGAAAAATCGAAGAACATCAGCATCAGCCGCCGGTCTCGCGCGTCCAGGCTCTTTTGCACCTTCTTGTTCAGCAGCCCTCCCCCTTCGGCTGTTCCGGTCACAGTAGTTCCCGCCGCTCCCGCCGTCACCAGTTCGTCCACCTTCTCGAAATCGAAACTCGCCAATTCCTGCTTCTTCCCGTCTTCGTAAACGGTGAAGTCCTCTTTCTTCAAATCCTTGATCAAGTTTCCGTGCTTGTCCCGCGCCACCACGTTCACCAACACGATTTCCGTGCTTACTTTCAGCCGTCCCGGAGCCACCACCGGTTTTTGCGGCTGTTGTGCTTGCTGCGGCTGCGTTTGCTGTGGCTGTTGTGTTGCCTGTGGCTGTTGTGACAACACGTTTCCCGCCAGCGACCACGCCATCACCACCGCCGCCCCCATCCTCCCGAGTTTTGTCTTCATATCCATCGAGTTCGTCATTCTGAGCGAAGCGAAGAATCTCTCTTCGATCGACCCCTTCATCTTCACCCTAAAACCGGAACCACATCTCAGCCACGGCGTCTTGCCTCCGCAAAAAAGCTGGCATCGTTTGTGTAATGCCGATCTTCAGCTTGCCTTGGCGAAGCATCGGATCGGCCGTCGCAACCCGCGCCGTCTTGTCTATCCACATGCCGGACCCTCTTTTCTTTCTTTCTCGCCACTCGCCACCTTCTCCACTTAAAACCGGAACCGCATGATCATCGTTACCCGTCTCATGTTGCTCACCGCCGTCACTTGCCCGAATGTCAAGCTGTTCACCGCCGTGTTGACACTGCTGAAGTACGGCGTATTGAAAATATTGGTCGCTGACAAGCGTAACTCCAGCGACCGCGACTCCCGAATCGTAATCGTCTTATTGATCGCGGAATTAAACGTGAACTGCGAAGGTCCTTCGATAATGTCCCGCCCCGCGTCTCCGTACACCGCCTGGCCCACGCAGTCTGCCTTCCCTGGCACACAAAACGCTGCGGTATTGAACCATTTCGCCGTCGTCGGGTTCGCTACCGTGAACGCCTGACCCGCTACTACGTTCGCCCGGATCGACCCGCTCACCCCGCGCACGATATCCGTGGTTGCTCCCAGCACCTGTGGCGTGAAATACAGCCCCGACGCAATCGTGAAGCTGCCGCTCCACTGCCATCCCCCCAAAATATGCGAAATCGGTCCCTTGTTCAGGAACCGGCGGCTATCGCCTAACGGCAAATCGTAAATCCAGTTGCCCGTGAAATTGTGTTTCTGATCGAACGTCGAAAGTCCCCGCTGCGCCGCCAGATCAAACGGGTTCTGCACCACCAGCGTCGATCCCCCGCCAATCGACGATGCATCATCGATCGATTTGGAGAATACATACACCGCGCTCAACGCCACTCCCTTCGACATCCTTTTCCGGATGCGCACCGTTCCGGCATGCAGGATCGAATTGCCTTCCGACGAATCATAAATAAACGGTGTGGACACTTCCGAGGGTCCGCAATTACTTTCGGCTTCACACGTGGGCACCAGCGCCCTCTGCGTATCCAGGCGCGTCCCCTTGGCTCCGTTGTAACCCACGTTCAATTGAATGTTGTCCGGCAGTTGCCTCTGTATATCTAAATTCCATATCTGTACGTAGCCCAAACGGTAGTTCGGATCCAGCGCATAATTGTTGGTCACCGCGCTCGAAAATCCTCCCGGGAAACCATTTTCCAGCGTCAGCTTGCTCCCGGCCGGATTGCTGACGTCCGCTACCGCATTGGTTTCCGTGGTGGCAAAGGGTGGCTGGAACGCAAAGTCCCTCACAAATATGCTGTACTGCGACAGGTTGTAATTGATTCCATATCCTGCCCGGATCACGAAGTTTTTGTTGGGCCTCCACGCCAGCCCCAGCCTTGGTGCCCAGTTATTCCGGTCCGGCCGCACTAGTGATTGCGGATAGGTGCCGTAGAACGGCCCCGATTGTCCCGGCCGCACCAAATATCCCACCACCGAATCGGGACTAAACCGCACATCCAGGTTGGAAATCAGATCTCCCGTTTCGAGAAACGGCCCATTGTATTCGTAGCGTACTCCCAGTTGCAGCGACAAATTCGGCAACACTCGCCAATCGTTTTGCGCGTAACCGTCAAACGAGTTGGCGCGGAACTCGTACGCCGTCGCTCCTCCTTGCACCGTAGTTTGCTGCGGCAATCCCAACAGAAAATCCGCAAAATCATTCCCCGTTCCGGGCACCGCCGTGATGCTGCCCGGCAAGTACTTCGCGGTCGCAAATCCCGTAAACACAAAGTCACCCTGCGAATTCTCAGCCGACCGGAACCCTTGCATGATCCGCCGGTAATCCCCTCCAAATCTCCAATTGCTCTTCCTGTGCGACCACACCACCTGATTGGAAATCGTATACGTCTGGTCCAACTCACGGCTCGGAACCGGGTCCACCAGGTCTCCATAGCTACTGAACGTGATTCCCGGCAGACCCCAGTTGAACGGACTGGAAGCAATCGGCGTGGTGATTCCCGCTTCCCCGGACACGTTTGCTACTCCCGAGTACAGATTCGTCGTGGCCGCGCGATTGTGGTTATACGTGAAACTCAGCGAATTGTTGGTTCTTCCTTTTCCATAAGTCCACCGTGCATTCCCGTTCCAGCCTTGCACGTCGGTGTGCCCCGCCAAAGACGGAAAAGCGTTCACGATTGCCGTGTTGTTTCGTGTCCAGTTGAAGCCAACACTCAAATTGTTGTGCGGACCTCGCCGCCCTCCCCCTCGCCCGAACCCGCCCGGCCCACCAATCATCACCGGTCCCGTCCCAGTCGTGGGAACGAAATTGTGAATCAACCGGAAGCTCACATTGTCCGTGTTGCTTTCATCCGTGGCTACATATTGAAAGTTCTGCAACGCTCCCGGCATGTTTGGCAGCGGCATATACTTCAGCAGCGCCACCGCTGCCGCACTCATTTGGCTCGCAGGAATGCTGTTGTTCGCATACGGCAGGCCGGTCAGCGGATTGTAAATCGTCACCGCACTGCCGTTCTGCGTCAGCCCTGAAAAATTCCCAGTGCGCTCTGCTTCCGTAGGGACCGTGCTCAATGCATCGTACGGTGTACTCCCGCGCACCCCATACCAGCCCCCGGTAATAAACGTGCTCCTGCTCCAGTCGAACAGTCCCGGAATCTTCAATGGCGCGCCAACGAATCCGCCGGCTCTCAGTTGGTTGTAGCCGGCTTGCGGCACCTGCAGTCCATTCAGCGAATAAGGTCTCGCGTCCAGCGCGGCGTTATCGTCCTGTATATACAAAAATCCGTGCGGTTGATTCAGGTTGAAGTTGCGTCCGAATCGACCAATAGCGATCGGGCCGCCTCCGCCAAATCCTCCGGGGCCTCCCGGCCCGCCACCGGGTCCGCCTGCTCCTCCGCCCTGCCCGCCTCCGGGCATTGGTCCATAGGGCGTGTTGCCGCCTTGCAGTTGTGTACGCTGCTGATACTGCTGAATTCGCTCCTGAATGTCTTCTTCCGACCCCGGACCAAAATCCTGGCTGCGCCCCTGTGCCCCGGCCACGCTCACCGATTCGGTTGACAAGTCCGCACCTGCCCCGTTCATCGGTAGGCTCGACAAGTCACTTGCGCTTACCGATCCATTTCCGTTTGCTCCCATCTCGGGCAGCGACCCTTCCAACGCCAGACTCTGGAATCCTCGCCCGGCATTTGCCGCCGCGCTCGTTTGGTTGGCCTGTTCTTCCTGCTGGCGCGAAGCCAGCACCATCTCGGCATCCACCTTTCCGGATGGATTTTCCGGGTTGAGCACCACCTCCTGCGTTTGCGTCGCGAAGCCCATGAATTCCACTTTCACTACGTACCGCCCTCGTGGCAAATTCTTGAACGTGAACGAGCCGTCCGGCGCCGTCGCCACATTCACCTTTTTGCCGGTCAGCGTGTTCGCCACGGTTACGGTGACCCCCGGCAGCGGCGTTTTGCCGCTCTTCACTGTTCCCGTAATTTGAAAGGTAATCGGTGTTGGGGGAGGTGGCGGCGTGTCTCGCACCGGAGGATAGTCCTGCGCGGCGCTCGTGCAAGCCATTGCTACGCAGATCAGCCCCGCACCGATCAATAATAGGATCCCGCGCAGCAACTTTCTCAATTTCCACTACTCCTGCTGCTTCGGAGCCGTTTCCTCCGGGTTCCCTGGTTTTGTCGCATTGCCCTGCGACTGCGACATCCATTGCTGCATCCGCTGCCACTGTTCCGGGCTCAACACCGAAACGCCCTTGGGCACAAACACCTCGTTCTGTACCCCGCCGTGCGCCATGATGTGATCGCCCGGCTTGATATCCGCCATCGTGATGCTCTGTCGCCCTTGCCGCAGCGACGTTTCCTCATTCAATTCGATCGTTTGTGTTACTCCATCCGTGCGCACCACTGTCAATTTCGGCGGATCCACCGACTTCACCTCGCCGGCCACATAATCCTTCCCCAGCGTACCTGATACCATCATCCCGCCGCCCGGCCGTCCACCGGGCCCGCCACCCGGCCCTCCAGGGCCGCCCATCATCCCGCCGGTGCGCCCGCCGATGACCTTCGCCGTGAAGGTGTTATCAGGGTTCTGCTCGGCCCGCACCATCACCATATCCCCAACCTTGAAATCCGAGGCTTTGGCTGGCTGCCGGTCTTTGCGATACTCCGTTTCCGGCGTGACCTTGACCGTTACTGCCTGCCCGTCCGGCCCGGTGATCTCCAGCGAACCGTCGTGCATCGCGGTAATCTTCCCGAACAGCGGCCTTCCGCCTTCGCGGCCCATGCCTTGCCCCTGTTGTCGTGGAGGTCCCGCCGGTTCATCCTGCCCGCGAGCCAAGCTCACACTGAGGGCCCCAAACAGGCTCAGCCATACAAATAAGCGCATTCTCCGGTTCACTGGACACCTCTCGTCCTGACTTTGCCTCTGTAGCGTTGAGCTTACCTCGGCATGCCGCTGCCTGTGTAGCGCTGAGCTTTAGCTCGGCATGCATGCCGCCTTGAAGGGTGGCGGTACAAGTCGCCGCATTTCAGACGGACCATGCTAGCTTCTTAGACGTGCGCGGTGCTTCTCGCGTAACCCAGGTCTACACAAAAAGATCACCTACTCTCGATAAGTGTTCCCGACATCCGCCTCGAAGGTTCCCAGGGTGCCACAGGCGAGAGGGCCTGGGACGGCTTGTGGCACAGCCATTCTTGGCTGTGTTGCTGCTTGGAAAGTCTAACGCTTGGATCCCCGCCCCGGCTGTCTAATCAGAGTTGCTTGGCAGCGCCGGCATCTTACCGGCGTTGCGCCGCTGTCCCGTTCAGGCCGCGCTTTCCGCTTCGCCCACGCTGAAGTATGTGCAGTCCGGATGATGAAACGCCAACGCGCTCACGCTCGCTTCCGGGTCCATCATGAACCCTTCGGTTAGTTGCACCCCAATCTCTTCCGGCCGCAACAGCTTCCAAATTCCTGCCTGATCTTCCAAGTCCGGACAGGCCGGGTATCCAAAGCTGTAGCGCTTCCCCCGATACCGTGAGGTGAACCGTTGCGCCATGGTCATATCGGCAGGGTCCGGGAAGCCCCAGTCCTCACGAATCCGCCGGTGCAGCCACTCCGCGCAAGCTTCCGAAGTTTCAATCGCCAAAGCTTGCAACCCGTGCGATTTGAAGTAGTAGCCTTCTTGCTTGGCTTTTTCCGCGCGCGCCCGAATGCCTTCGCCGGCGGTGGTCACAAAAACCGCAATGTGATCGCGTTTCCCGTCACGCGGCGCCAACACGTAATCGCTCAAGCACAATTGATCGCCAGCCTTCTGCCGTTTGAAGTGCCACGTGTGCAACGCTTCTTGTCCACCGGGGGCGAACACCCGCAACGCGTCCCCGTCAGCCTCTGCTTCAAAGAATTGCCACACCGCGCGCACCTTCATGAACGCGGCGGCTTCCTTCTTCACCTCTTCCATTTCGTTGAACAGCTCGACGGCCTTGGCCTCTCGCGCTGCCAAGTCCTTTTCGAAGTTGCCGCGATAGCCCATGTGCCGGCCGTACAGCATGAATGGATTGATGTAACTCCACACTTCGCGCAAATCCAGCACCACACGGACCTTCCGTTCCAGGGATGCCACCCCCGGAATCGCCACATCCTGCCGCACTTTCGCTGATCGCGTCACCGGCGGATTGGCTGCCAGCTTCACCGTCGTCGCCACCTTCACGCCATTCCCATTCGCCGCGTGCTCCGCAATCACCCGCTCGCGCGTCGCCGGGTCCGTCAGTTCATTCATCAACCGCAGCCCGGTCATGGCATCTTTTGCGTAGCAGACCACCCCGCCATAGCTTGGCGCGATCTTCTGCTCGGTGAACTTTGCGCTCAGCGCCGCTCCGCCGACCAATAAGGGCACCTCAATGCCTGCTTCCTTCAAGTCATTCGCGGTGACCACCATCTGCTGCGCGCTTTTCACCAGCAATCCGGAAAGACCGATGGCATCCGGCTGATGCGATTGGTACGCCTTGATCAATTCCTCGGGCGGAACCTTGATCCCCAGATTCACCACGTCGAATCCATTGTTCTTTAAGATGATTTCCACCAGGTTTTTCCCGATGTCGTGGACATCGCCCTTCACTGTCGCCAGGATCACTTTGCCCCTCTTGGCGCTGTCCGCTTTTTCCATGAATTGTTCCAGGTGGCTCACCGCCGCCTTCATCGCTTCCGCCGATTGCAGCACTTCCGCTACGATCAATTCGTTGGCGTTGAACAGCCGGCCCACTTCGGCCATGCCCGCCATTAGCGGACCATTAATAATGTCCAGCGGCGCGGCGCCTTCCGCGCGCTTGCGCTCCAGATCCTCGATCAGACCGTCGCGTGTGCCTTCGATAATGTAGTTCGCCAATCGCTGATCCAGCGGCTGGTCTTCTTTCCTGATTTTTTCTTTTTTACCCGCAGTGCGGAAATGTTCGGCAATGGCAGCGATGTGGAACTGATTCACTGCGGCTTTCTGCTCTTTGCTTTGCCTCCGCCAATCATCCGGCACGTTTCGCAATAATCCGGCTTGCGGATGATTCTCGGGCACGTCTTTTGGCGCGTGCTGAAACAACAGATTCTCCGCCAAACGCCGCTCATGCTCCGGAATCGACGGGAAGCGCTCCAGCTTCTCTGTGTTCACGATGGCCAAATCGAGTCCCGCCTTGGTGCAGTAATACAGAAAAACCGAGTTCACCACTTCCCGCGCGCCCGGCGGCAATCCGAACGACACATTGGAAATTCCCAGTATCGTTCGCGTATCCGGCAACGCTTCCTTGATCAGCCGGATGCCTTCCATCGTTTCCACCGCTCCGCCGATGTAATTCTCGTCACCCGTCGCGCAGGGAAAAACCAACGGATCGAACACGATATCTTCCGCCGCTATATCATACTTTTTAGTCAGCAGCTCATACGACCGCTTCGCAATCGCCAATTTCCGCTCGCGGGTGAACGCTTGTGCCTGCACCGGGTCTTCGTCGATGCAGCCCACAACCACGGCCGCCCCGTATTCGTGCGCGATCGGCACTACCTTTTCGAATTTCTCTTCTCCATCTTCCAGATTGATGGAATTGATGATCGACTTCCCCTGGCAGTACGTCAGCGCCAGCTGCACCGCCGACGGATCAGTGGTGTCGATCATGATGGGCGTTTTGATCTTGCGGATCAGCTTCTCGTAAAAAACGGGAATATCCTTCTTCTCGTCGCGCTCCGTGCTCTGCAGGCACACGTCCACGATGTGCGCTCCGCCTTTCACCTGGCGCCGCGCGATCTCCGTGGCCTCTTCCCATTTCTCTTCGGCCACCATGTTCTTGAATAGCCGCGAGCCGATCACGTTGGTGCGCTCCCCTACCAGCAACGGCCGCGTGTCGTCATTCGCTTCGATGGTTTCGATTCCCGAGTACACCGCGCGATGCGCCTCTGCCGGACGGGCCCGCGGCTTTTTTCCTTCCACCATTTGAGCGATGGCGCGAATGTGCTTTTCCGTCGTGCCGCAACAGCCGCCCACCAGGTTCAACCAGCCGTGGTTCACGAATTTTTCCAGCTGCCCCGCCAAGGTCGTGGGCGTTTCCAGGTACGTTCCTTCTTCGTTGGGCAAGCCTGCGTTCGGGTAACAGGAAACAAACTCGCCGGTCAGCGAGCTCAGCGTCCGGATATGGTCGGTCATGAACTCCGGACCGGTCGCGCAATTCATCCCAAAGGCCAGGGGATGCGTGTGCCGCAGCGAGGCCCACATCGCTTCCACCGTTTGCCCGGCCAGCATCGAGCCCATTGGCTCGATGGTCACGGAAATGACGTAGGGAATCGCCACGCCGATTTCTTTGGACAATTTGTGAATCGCCAGAATCGCGGCCTTGATGTTCCTGGTATCCTGGCACGTCTCCACGAACAGCAGGTCGACGCCGCCGTCCACCAAGCCCTTCGCCTGGACGTAGTACGAGTCAAACAGGCCTTGAAAGGTCACGCCGCCGGTCACAGTGATGGCTTTGGTCGTCGGTCCCATTGACCCCGCCACGAAGCGAGGCTTACCGGACGAGGACAACTCGTCGGCCGCTTGTCGCGCCAGCGCCGCGGCCCGGCAATTTAGATCGTGAGCATCCGCCTGCAACCCGTATTCGCCCAGCACCAACGGAGTGCCGCCAAAACTATCCGTCTCGACGATGTCCGCCCCGGCTTCGAAGTACTTGCGGTGTATGTCCAGGACCACGTCCGGCCGCGTGCGCACCAGGTTCTCGTTGCACCCCTCCAGCGATGGCCCGCCAAAATCCGCGGCAGACAAGTTGCGCTGTTGCAGCATGGTGCCCATCGCACCATCCAGCACCAGCAGGCGTTCCGCCAGCAACTCGCGAAGCGCTCTCTCCGATTGTCGTAAGTCCCTCATTCCGCCACGTCCCGATTCCTTATGCCTCGAAGCAAAACCTTGTCACTCCTGGAGCCGCGAGATCTGCCTTCGATTGTTGAAGGGGTTCCCCGCTCCCCGAACTCCCCCTGCCTGCCGCCAGGCAGCTCTGGAACCCCGGGAATTGGGGTTGGCCCGCCACACAGCGGTGAACCCACACCCCTCAAATATCACCTTATTTTACGTGGCTTTTCTCGCCGAATCGAATCCATCGGTCGACCCGATTCCCACCCTGAACGGGGCTGTTACCCGCTTTAATGGACCCGCAACATCGGGCCCCAAGCCCCTGAAAATAAGTCTTATCTGTCAGTAACAATTCGTGAACATCTGTGCCCAAGGTCCTTGCCCCTTTGCCCGCCTTTCACTACCCTCAAGTACAGTGAGTACTGTGGCGACCAATCGAATGTCTTCCAAACTTACCGTCTGCTTGCTCTCTCCGCACCCTCTGGTGCTTAGCGAATTTGAACGTCTGTTGTCTAGAGCTTCGCATTTCAAGGTCATTCCCAAGCAACTGGATTCCACGCTGGCTCCTGATCTGCGCAGTGTGGAACCCCCCAAAGCGCAGGTCTATGTGATTGATGCGCACGCTGCCCGACAGGCTACCGGAGCGCTGTTGACCAACATTCTCGAGCGTTACCCAGAGGCGCGTCTCATCGTTGTCGGTGACTCGGTAACTGATGCCACCAGTTTTTCCCTGTTGCGCTTGGGCGTGAAGGGTATCCTCACTTATGCGGAAGCGCGCGACCAGTTGGCTCGGGCTCTGCCCCTGGTCTCCAATGGCGGCTTCTGGGTGCCTCGCTCGGTTCTTTCGGGCTTTGTGGATTCCATCCTCAGCAATCAGGGCCGGCGTCTGAAGACCGACGCGGTAACCAACCTAAGCCGTCGCGAGCAGGAAGTCTTGGACTCTCTGCTGGAAAACCTGTCCAACAAAGAGATCGCCAGCAAATTGAATATCGCCGAGCGCACCGTGAAGTTCCACGTTTCCAACTTGCTCAACAAATTTGGCGTGCGCCGTCGCGCCGACTTGATCCTGCTGACCTTTCAGCGCCGCCTCGCCTCTCAAACCACTCCGTAGCATTCTGCTCCTCTCTGCCAACTTGAACGCGCCAGGAGCGAACAGCAGCTTTCTAGGCGCCTTCCTTACGAATCCGCCCGCTCGTACCAGCGCAGCACGCGCAGGGCACGTAAGGTGTTCCACCGGCTCGGACGGCCCTCGCCCTCGTCCATCTCGACCGGCATCACGCCGGGATACTGGGTCTCGAGCGGCCACCGCCCGTTGTGGTCGCGCTTCGCCCCGACCAACTCGATCGCCTCGGTTACCCGTTCGTCGGGCGTGACACCCGCGCTGCGCAGGTACTCGAGCCCCCACAGCACGTCGTAGTGCCACCACGTCGGGAAAGCGAAGCGCGTCCACGCTGCGCCGCTCTTGCGATCTCGCTCGATCACCTCGCCAGTCGAACGCCGCCGGAAAAGTCGCCGCTCGAGCAGGTACTCCTGTCCGCGGAGACGGGCCTCGGTCGCCTCCCGGGTCCCTCCGCCTGCCTGTTCGTGCTCAAGCAACGCCTCCAGCACGCAGATGGTGGTGTTGAACGACGACCGCGTCGAGCCGTTTGGCGCCTCGCCGTTCCAGCCGCCATCGGGCAGCTGCTCGGCCAACAGCCGGTCGATGATGCCCCGGACGTCCTCGCCGAAGTAGGCGCCGACCGCCGCGACCTGCCCGTTGATGCACGGCTCGACCTCGCCTTCAAAGAAGGCATTGCCGTCACATTCCTGCGGACCACATCCCTGCCACGTCACTCGATCGCGGACCAGCCCCACCGCTCGACGTGCTTGGTCGCTCGCAGGATCTAGCCCCAAGTCGCGCAGCAACATAAGTACGTGCATGGTGGAGTTCCACCCGCGGTTCCATGCCGCGCCACCCCACCGGCCGTCGTCCCCTTGGAGGGCGAGTAGCCACGCACCCAAGCCCTCAATGGCAACCCGCGCACGCTCAGCTTCGACCTCTCCTCGGGGCGCAACGGTCACGTCCCGCATCACTTGCCAGCGGATGGATGGGTCCGAATCGAGCAACCAGTCGATAACCGTCACGAGCTATAGGACGCGCGCCCTCAATCCCCAATCTGGTACCGGATGATGCACCACAACGCCTGCACCCCATCCTTCCACGTAATCTTTTTTCCTTCTTCATAAGTACGGCCGGCGTAGCTGATGGGCACTTCATAAACCCGCCAATTACCTTTGGCCACCTTGGCGGTAATCTCCGGCTCAAAACCAAAGCGATTCGATTTGATGCGAATCTCCTTCAACACTTCCCGGCGAAACATTTTGTAACATGTCTCCATATCCGTAAGCTTCAAGTTGGTGGACATGTCGGAAAGCAAAGTGAGGAATTTGTTGGCCACGTAGTGCCAGAAGTAGTGCACACGTTGTGGGCCGCCCAAAAACCGTGAGCCAAACACCACATCGGCGCGCCCGTCCAGGATGGGTTCCAGCAACTTCGGATAATCCCGCGGGTCATATTCCAAGTCGGCGTCCTGCACTACAACGATTTCGCCGGTAGCCTCGGAAAAGCCGCGCCGCAACGCTGCGCCTTTCCCCTGATTCCGGTCTTGAAAAAAGAAGCGAATGTCTTTCAGGGCAATGGGCTCGCCACCATCCATCGCCGGAGCCTCGCTCTGGCCGCCTTTCTGGGCTTCCGCGAGCGTTTCCAGGAGTTCCCGCGTTCCATCCTTCGAGCAATCGTCGACCACCACGACTTCCTTGCGCATATTAGTGGCCAAGACCCGGCGCAGGATTTCAGAAATCGTGTCCTTTTCGTTGTAAACCGGAATGACCACCGACAGCTTTGGATCGTGCAAGTAGCCAGGTGCTCGTCGAATTTGCGGCATATCCCTCGATGAAATTGTATGAGGATCGCTTATGCCCGTAAAGAGAGACAAACCGAAAATCTCCGTGTACCTTTGCCGGTGTGATTAAATGGAATTTGCATCTTGGGTGTTATGGCCACCTTCTATATTGAACAATTTGGTTGCCGGGCCACACAGGCCGATGGCGCTGCTATCGAACGCCAGTTACTCGAGCTGGGCTGCCAGCCTGCCGCAGACGCAGCCTCGGCTGATTTTGTCGTTCTGAATACTTGTACGGTTACGGCCGCTGCGGACGCTCAGGCCCGCGACGCCCTCCGTAAAATCCATGCGGCTAATCCGGCTACCCGGATTATTGTCACCGGCTGCTATGCCCAGCGCGCTCCCGAAGAAATTGCGGCCCTCCCTGGCGTTGCTCACGTTGTGGGTAACTCGCATAAGCCCGAAATCCCCCGGCTGCTTACTACCATTTCCGCTGCTCCGCTGATTTCGCACGAAGATAATCGTGCCCCTTATCATTTCGCGCCAATTCTTAGCGGTGATGTTTTTTCGTTGTCCGACGTATTGGTGGCTCCAGTTCTCGGCGGCGAAGGAAATCACACCCGCCCGACGCTGAAGATTCAGGATGGCTGCAACTCGCGTTGCTCCTTTTGCGTCATTCCGTTTGTGCGTGGCAGGTCACGCAGCCTTCCAGCAACCACCGTGCTTTCGGAAATTCACCGGCTTACGGGTTCAGGTTTCCGGGAAATCGTCCTCAGCGGCATCAATCTGGGCAGTTATGGGCGAGACTTGACGCCGCCCGTGGAATTTCTGGAACTCTTGTGTCGCATTTTGGCGGAAACCGCTGTTGAGAGACTGCGCATCAGCTCCATCGAGCCTATGGACGTCACTCAGGACATGGTGGAACTGTTTGCCGCCACCGGTCGCATCGCGCCACATTTCCATATGCCGTTGCAATCCGCTTGCAACCGCATTCTGGCTGCCATGCACCGCTGGTATCGCGCCGAACATTATGCCCGCCGGGTCGAATTGATCCGCGAACGCCTTTCGCACGCGGCCATCGGAGCCGACGTGATCACCGGTTTCCCAGGCGAGACCGAAGACGAGCACGCGCAGACGGTGCGTTTCATCGAAGACCGCCCGTTCACCTACCTGCATGTTTTCTCATACTCTACGCGTCCCGGCACCCGTGCTGCCCCGCTTCCGGGTCACCTTCCTGCGCATATCATTAAGCGGCGAGCCCGCGAACTGCGGGCCTTGAGCGAACGCAAATCCGCACAATTCCGGGAGTCGCAGGTTGGCCAAACGTTTCGCGTTCTGACCCTGCATTCGGACCCGAAAGACGATCCGTCGCACACACCGGCGCTTTCCGGAAATTATCTTTCTGTTCGTGTCCCGGAACGCTTGCCGCACAACCTTTGGCTAACGATTTCGATTACGCGGATGCAGGGCAAACGCCTCATCGGCCTGCCTGTCGAAGGCCAAGCGCGCTCAACCGCTTATCGCGTCACTTAGGCTGGTGTACTATGAAGCGTGTCGAAGCGCCCAGCATGCCCACCGGCGGGAACGATATCTGAAGTTGGGTCGAGGAGGTCGCTACCTGAGACAATCTCCCGCGACCGGGCTCTCGGAAATTAGTAGCAAAAAGTTGCAACGGCGCTAGGATGATGACAAACATAATGCCGCTGTTCCCGACCTAGCCACGCTCATGCACATACTCGGCATCTCCACCTTAGGACGAAGCTCCGCAGTGGCCTTGATCGACGACCATTCCATCCTCTTTGCTATTGAAGAAGAAAAGCTGAGCCGTCAGGAAGCTCCCGATATTCCAAGGCTCGCCCTGGAACGCTGCCTCCACGAGAATCATTTGAGGTTATCGGATTGCCGGGCGATTGCGCTGGCGGAGCGATTCGCCTCCTCCGGGCATGCAAACCGTCGCAAGCGCCCGGCGCGCTCAGCTTTGCAGCAACAACTACACGATTTGTTGCAGGGCGGTCCTCGGCCGGTTCATTTTGATCACCACCTCTGCCATGCCGCCAGCGCGTACTACACTTCCGGATTCGATCGCGCCTTGATTCTTTCTCTCGACGAGGGCGCCAATTCGCTTGCTGGTGTGGTCTTGTCCGGTGATGGAGACGAGATTTGCCCGCTGCACCACCTGAAGTTCCCCGATTCGCTGGGCTGGTTTTATTCCCGTGTGACCGAGCTCGCCGGACTGCGGCCGCACAAAGATGAGCACAAGATTCAATGGCTCAGCAAAGACGGCCAGCCCGAGTATCTCCCCGTTTTTCGCAAACTGTTCACCTGGAAGGCTAACGGTCTTCCTTCCTTGAATCGCCGATACTTCGAAACCGGTCCCGACCGTCGCGGAGTGTTTGCGCCGCAGTTTTATCGTGAATTAGGGTTGTCGTCGCGCGCTCCCGCGCCCAATGCGGTGATTCGCGCCAATCTGGCCCGCAGCGCTCAGGACTATATGGAAGAACTCATCCTTCAGCTGGCCGCCAATTTTCAGGAACAAACCGGAACGCATTCGCTGTGCCTGGCTGGCGGCGTGTTCCTGAACGTGCTGGCGGTGCGGGCGCTGGAAACTCGCAGCGCTTTTGATCACGTGTATGTCCAGCCGGTTTCGGACAACGCAGGAACGGCGCTGGGCGCCGCGTATTTGTCGCGCAAGAAAGTAAAGGGGCACTCGGGCCGCGCGCCACTCACCAGTCTGGCTGTGGGAATGCACGCGAATTCCCAGGAAATGAAGGCGGTTCTGGATAACTGCAAAATTTCGTATCGTTATCTTCCGGGTGAGGAACAAACCGTTGAGGAAACCGTGGCGCTGCTGCTGCGCGACAAGATTGTCGCATGGTGCCAGGGGCGCACGGAATTTGGCCATCGGGCGTTGGGGAATCGCAGTCTGTTGGCTTCTCCCTTTTCCGAATATGTCGTGGAAAACGTGAATCAATTCATCAAGCACCGCGAGGGCTTTCACCCCTTCGCCCTTTCCGTGCCTGCGGAGCGCACCGCCGGCTATTTTGACGCTTCGCCGAATTGCCGCTTTATGGCTTCACTGGGCACGCTTACGCGGCCGGTTCCTGGCTTGGAACGATTCACGTTTCACGGCAATGTTGTGCGTGTGCACACCGTTGAAAAGCAGGCCAATCCATTGTTCTGGAAGCTGCTGCACAGATTCGGCGAGTTTGCGCCCGCGCCCATCCTGGTCAACACATCCTTCAACTTGTTCGGCGAACCGCTGGTAACCGACCCGCGTGGCGCGGTTCGTAGCTTCTATTGTGCCGGCGTGGATGCCCTGGCCCTTGGCCCCTTCCTGCTCGTGAAATAAGCCTCAGATGAAGTTCGATCTCAACCGATTAGCCGCGTGGCGCTGAATTCCTCTGGTTTCTTCAGCCCTCAAAAATTACCTGGGCAAGGGCTTGCTCGGCGGTATGCGTGATGCTAATCGCGATGCTTTTTACGCCTAGGCGGTCAGCGATTTTCTTGGCTTCGCCCTTGATGATCAACGTAGGACGCCCGCCGGGCTGCCGCACCACTTCCAAGTCCACCCAACGCACTCCACGGCTCCAACCAGTCCCCAGCGCTTTCATAGCCGCTTCTTTCACGGCAAATCGCCCGGCGTAGCGCTCGTATCGATTCTTGAATTGTTCGCAGTAGGCCACTTCATCCAAAGTGTATACGCGGCGTAGAAAGCGCTCCTTCTGGGACTCGATGATTGCTGCAATCCTCTTAACTTCCACGATGTCAATGCCCATGCCTACGATCATGATTCACCGTGCTCGCGATTGCTGCGCAGTGGTTCTGCAACGGCTGACTGTTGCGATTATACTGTTTGGATTGTGCCGGGCAGGAAAACATCACTGAGGACGAGCCGCATTCGTCAATGGTCACTGAAAGCAGGTGCGGGTTCACGGAGTGGACAGGACTCTTTGCGTGGGAGCGCCGACTCTGTCTCCACACCTTGGGCGCTTCTTAAGTGCGGCCACCTCCAATTGTTGCAGCTGACGCCATTTGCCGAGTTCTCCTGGCTGGTGCATGGCTTCAGCACTCGAGTGGGGGGCGCCAGCGCACTAAACGGCGAGAATGTGCTGAATCTGAGTTTCACGGAATGGGATTCTCGAGCCAACGTCGTGAAGAATCGCGCGCGGTTCCAGGGGGCGTTAAGGGCCGGCGAATTCAAGCTGCTCCCGCAGAAGCAGTTTCATTCCGATATTGTCCATCGTTACTCCTCGGTTCCGGCTCAGCCGCGCAAAGGCGATGCTTCCGTGACCAGCCAACCGGGCTTGTTGCTGGCCACCCAAACGGCTGATTGCGTCCCGATTTTGCTGCTCGATCCCCAAAAACGTGCCGTGGCCACCATTCATGCCGGATGGCGCGGCACGTTGGCGCGCATCGCCGAAAAAACCGTTGGCCGCATGCAATTGGAATTTGGATGCCGGCCCGCGGATTTGCTGGCGGCAATCGGTCCGTGCATTGGACCGTGCTGCTATGAAGTGGCCGCCGATTTTGTTACGAAATTTACCGCTCAATTCCAGGATGGCCACGAATATTTCGATGAAGCTCGTACCGGAGAGGAACCAAACCCCTTGCAATGGCTGAATATGAGCCCTCCGGGGCACCAGCCTCCCCCCAAAACCGTTCACCTCGATTTGCGCAAAGCCAACCAATCGCAGCTGCGGATCTCCGGGCTGCGGGCCAAAGACATTTTTGTCAGTGATTTGTGTACCGGCTGTCGCACCGACTCATTCTTCAGCTACCGGAAGGAAGGCGCGCTGTCCGGCCGGATGCTGGCAGTGATCGGCATTAGGCCGTAAGCTGGTTGACGCGCTTTTCGCAAAGTGGGGCCGCACACTGTTGCAGGCTCGCATCCTGTTATTTCGCGCATATAAATCGCGTGCACATCAGGTGTGTGTAGCGCTTTCCCTCTGCCCAAACATTTCCTGTTCGACAATCTGCGAGAGTATGTGCCCAATCAGCGTGTGGCACTCCTGGATGCGCGGAGTGTCGTCTGAGGGCACGCACACGCACTCCCTCACTAACGAGCGCAATCTGCCGCCCGAATGCCCAGTCAGACCAATCGTGAACAGATCCGCTTTGTTGGCTGTAGCCACTCCATGGAGCACGTTCGGCGAGTTGCCGCTGGTGGAAATGGCGATGGCAACATCGCCCGGACGCCCCAACGCTTCGATCTGACGGGAAAACACCTGCTCAAATCCGTGATCGTTGGAAATCGCGGTTACCGAGGAGAAGCTTTCGGCCAGCGAAAGCGCGGCGAGCGCAGGGCGATCGAAGGCGAAACGGCCGACCAACTCGGTAGCGATGTGTTGGGCATCGTTGGCGCTGCCGCCATTGCCGAAAAGCAAGACCTTGTTGCCTTGACGAAACGCCTGGATCAAGCACTGCGCAATCCTGGAAATGGTCGCGAGGAAGACCGCGTCGGAGCGCAACAAATCTATGGTTGCAATGGCCGACTCGACAGATTTCCGGATGCGAGCGTCGAATTGCGGAGTTTGGCTCACTTGCTCGCAGTCTATCACGGCCCTCGGAGCACGGGATAACCGGGCGTGATCAGTTAAGGCAATATCGGCATGGGCGACGATTGTAGCTCCTGCAATGCCAGTTGCCCGCAAGCGGCCATGACGTCGCGACCGCGGGAATAGCGCACGAACGCGGGCACACCGCGATCCGTCAAGATGCGCCGGAACTCTTCGACGCATTCCGCCTTGGATTCTTCAAATGGCAACGCGCCGGGATTCCAGGGAATCAGGTTGACCTTCACACGCCTGAGCGGGGCCAGCAGTTTCACGACACGGCGCGCGTCTTCCGCGGTATCGTTTACGCCCCCAAGCATCACATATTCGAAGGTGATGTGTTCCCAATTGCGCAACGGATAGTGCCGGCACGCCGCAATCAGATCCTCCAGCGGGTACTTCCGGTTGAGTGGCATCAACCGGTTGCGTTCCTCATCGTTCGAGGCATTCAGCGAAATAGCCAACTTCGGCCGCACCGGCTCTTTAGCCATTCGTTCGATCCCGGGAATCACGCCGCTGGTGGAAAGGGTGACGTGCTTCGGGGAAAGTCCCACGCCTTGTCTGTCCAGCAGAATGCGCAGTGCCGCGAACGTATTTTCAAAGTTCAGCAGCGGCTCGCCTTGACCCATCAGCACCACATTGGTTTGCGCTGCCAAACTGTTTTCGTCCGCCGATTCCTTTGCATGAGCCGCACTGGGCCCGCTCATCTCGACTAACGGAAGCAGAACCTGCGCCAGAATTTCTCCAGGGGTCAGATTACGGATCAATCCCAATTGCGCCGTCAGGCAAAATTGGCAATCCACCGCACAACCCGCTTGTGTGGAAATGCAAATGGTCTGGCGCCCCTCGCTGGGCATGAACACTGCTTCGACGGACGCGCTTTTCATGCGGCTCTGTTCCGCAGGGGCGGGCAGCGCAAACAAATAACGCACCGAACCATCCGCTGAATGGTATTTCTGCTTGATCGCCGGCAAGGTCAGGGTTGTGGCGGAAACAAGCTTGGCGCGAAACGCAACCGGGAGATTCGTCATCGCCGCCAGATTCAGGTTGCGCTCGGCATACAATCCATGGAACAGCTGCGCGCCGCGATAGGCGGGCTCGCCCAGCGATTGGCAGAATGCCCGCAGCTCGTCTTTGCTTTTGCCTAGCAGCTCCATGGTCGGAGTTCCTCGGTGCCTGTCCATTGTCTCATTCACGGGCGAGTGCTGGCCGAGGTTCGTCAACTGCCTTTGAACCCCCTAAGGAGCCTTACCGTAAACACTTGATAATTAAAAGCTTGCACTTTGGCCGACACGTGTCAGACTGCCTATCGCTACAGACTCCGTCGTATGTAAGAATAGCTTATGGTCTCCAACGTGCGGGACATCCATCGCCACGCCTTACCCAACGGTCTGGTGGTCATTACCGAGACCATGCAGAACGTTCGTTCCGTCTCCGTGGGTATCTGGGTACGCAACGGTTCGCGCCGCGAAGTTCCCTCCGAGAACGGCATGGCCCACTTCCTGGAACATATGGTGTTCAAAGGAACCGAGCGGCGTTCGGCCGAGAGCATCGCCCGGGAGATGGACTCGGTCGGCGGGATGCTCGACGCGTTTACCTCCAAAGAGCAGATTTGCTTCAACGCTAAGGTGCTTGACGAACACCTTCCCATCGCCTTCGATGTGCTGGCCGACCTGGTGCTGCGGCCAAAGCTGGATTCCGACGACGTGAATAAGGAACGCCAGGTCATTTTGGAAGAAATCAAGATGGATTTGGACAATCCGGAATACCTGTTGCACGACTTGTTCACGCGCGGATTTTGGCCTGACCATTCGTTGGGCCGGCCGATTCTGGGTACCCCGGAAACCGTACGCAAGTTCGACGGAGAAGCGTTGCGGCGGCGCTTCCACAGTTGGTTTGCGCCGGATCACATCGTGGTGACCGCCGCGGGTAACATCACTCATCAGCAAGTGCTGAAACTGGTGACCAAGGAATTCGGGCATTTGAAGCCTCTCCGCAACCATGAAGCGGATCCGGTGCCCAGGACCGCTGCCCCCATCCAACTGGAGAGCAAGCGCGATCTGGAGCAGGTGCACCTTTGCGTTGGCGTGCCATCCTTGCCGCTCGCGCATGAACGGCGATTCGCTATAGCGGTGCTGAACAATCTGCTGGGCGGCGGCATGTCTTCGCGCCTGTTTCAGAACATTCGCGAGAAGCAGGGGCTGGCCTACGCGGTTTTCAGCGAACTCACTCCCTATTCGGATACCGGTATGCTCAGCGTGTATGCGGGCACGGCCAAGGAAACCATCGGGCAAGTCCTGGATTTGACCATCGTGGAATTCCGGGCCATGAAGGAATCCCCGGTTTCCGAAGAGGAGCTGTTGCGAGCCAAAAATCACTTGAAGGGTTCGCTGATGCTGTCTCTGGAATCGACGAGCTCGCGGATGTCCAACCTGGCGCGCCAGGAGCTGTATTTTCACCGGTTCTCGTCACTGGACGAAATTCTGACCTCGATTGACGCGGTCACGCGGGAAGAAGTGCAATCTCTGGCGCAAGAGTTTTTCCATCCGGACCGTATAGCCGCGACCGTGCTTGGGCCCATCAATGGATTCACCATCGACCGCAACCGGCTGGCCTGCTAACGGTGCGTCTGAAATGCTGCTGCTTGTAGCGCCGCCTTTCAGGGCGGCATGTAGCGCCGAGCTTTAGCTCGGCACACAGCCAGTGTCGGAAGCCAAATGTAACGGGACCTGCGGCGCACTACGCTAGCTGGTTCCGGGGTTGCCAGCGCACCAACATGCCGCATCTGTTGCGTTGGAAAGAAATCCACATAGCGTGCTGAAATCGTTGACGCCTCGTTCCCGCTCTGCCATCATCTGAAAAGTTTCCATCTGTGCGGGACATTCGGGAGCGATTCAATCGGCTTGCGCGTCTCCATCCTTGCGTCCGGCAGTTCCGGCAATCTGACGCTGCTCGAAAGCGAACGCACCCGCATCCTTATCGACGCTGGCCTTGGCAAACGCGAAACCCTAGCGCGTCTTGCGGCGGTGGGGGCAGAGGTTGACCGGCTCGATGCCATCCTGATTACTCATGAACACGCCGACCATTGCAACGGTTTGCCGCAAGTGCTGGGCATGTGGAAGGCGCCGCTGTACGTCACCGAAGCCACCATGGACGCGCTGCACCGCATTCTTCCCGAGACCTTTCGCAAACGGTTGCAGCGCGCCGAATCGATTCGCGCGGGACAGCGCTTTGCCATCGGTGCTATCGACGTTCACGCGTTTGCCATTCCTCACGATGCCGCGGATCCGATTGCCTTCACTTTCCGGACTAACGGCACGAAAGTGGCCATCTGCACCGATTTGGGCTATATGCCCGAACTGGTCAAGGTTCATCTCCGCGAGACCGATTGCCTGATTCTGGAATCGAATCACGACCTGGACATGCTCAAAGTGGGGCCATACCCCTGGGTGGTCAAGCAACGGGTGCTCTCGCGCACCGGTCATTTATCGAATCATGCCGTGAGTGAATTTCTTGCCGACCCGGATGGCTTCGACTCGCGCGCGCGATATCTGGTTTTGGCGCACATCTCGCAAGAAAACAATAATCCGGACTTGGCCCGCCTTTCCGCCGAGGAAGCGCTGAGCCGCCGCCCCAGTGAAGCCATGTTCAGCGGCGAACTGCTGGTGGCCTCGCAAACCGCACCGCTTCGGCCGCTTGATCTGTAAAACCAGTTGTTTCCGAAGTGAAATCCGAGTGTCCGGCTCGTTGGCACTACTTCCGCGCAAAGACCATCTAAGCGCGTAGATCACCACAGCAGTTCCCGACAGGCCGTGGATTAACGGGCTTTATGGCCTGCATGAATTTTTTCTTTCCTCGCTTCCACGCTGCGCGCTTGACATTCCACAGTAAAAGAGCAAAATCTTCCGAATCAGCCATTACACGAGTGGGCTTGAGACGGGTGGTCCTGTCGGGGAGTGTGTCCAGTCTGGAACCCGCCTTTTAACCCAGGTGCAAGTACACGCGGTAGCGAGGGGGGAGTAATGTCTGCTTGTGTCCATAAGCGGTTGTTTATCCTGTTTTCTATTTATCTCGTTTTGTTTGCTTCAGGAGCCTGGGCCCAGATTGGCACCACTTCACTGCGCGGCACCATCACGGATAAAACAGGCGCGGTCATCGTCGGAGCCACCGTTAAGTTGACCGAAACAGGACAGGGTGTTCAGCGTAGCGCTTCTTCCAATGCGACCGGCGCTTACGAATTTCCATCTTTGACGCCCGGTACATATGACTTGCGGGTGGAATCCCCGGGATTTCGCGCCTACGACCAGAAAAATATTCAATTGCTGGTGAATAATCCCACCACCTTGAACATCACCATGCAAGTTGGTTCGACCTCGGAAACCGTCGAAGTGTCGGCATTGGGCGAGACCATTAACACCACCGACGCATCAATGGGCGTTGCCTTTGGTGAGAACCAGGTCAAGCAGTTGCCGCTGGAAAGCCGCAACGTTGGCGACTTGCTGTCGTTGCAAGCCGGCGTGGTGTATACCGGGGATAACCCTACCATCACGCAAACCGAGAAGGACGTCGACACGCGCAGCGGAGCAGTCAATGGCGCGCGCAGCGACCAGAGCAACGTTACCCTGGATGGGATCCCGGTCAACCCCAAAGGCGGTTATGCATTTCAGTCGGTCCTGCCGGTTACTCTGGACTCCGTTGAGGAGTTTCGCGTGACCACCACCAATGCGGAAGCCGACGAAGGCAGCGCCGGGGGGGCCCAGGTGGCCTTGGTCACCAAGAGCGGCACCAACAACTTTCACGGTTCGGCCTACGAGTACAACCGTAACTCGTTCGCCAGTGCCAACGACTATTTCTTGAAGCAGTCGGAACTGCAGAATGGCAACCCCAACAAGCCACAATTCCTGAACCGCAACATTTTTGGAGGTTCTCTTGGTGGACCGATCAAGAAGGACCGCTTGTTTTTCTTCATGAATTTTGAGGGCTATCGCGATGCGGAACAGCAGAGCGCTTTGCGCATCGTCCCGACCGCCGCGCTGCGCGATGGCGTGGTGCAATACGTCTGCGACCCGTCCGCCACTTGCCCGGGCAACACCGTTCAGGGCCTGAGCGGTGCCAGCTATACCGCAGCCGCGGGTAACTATGTACTTTCTCCGGCCCAATTGACGGCCATGGATCAAGCTTCGTTTCAACAGAATGGATTGCTCCCCGGCTACACAGGTTCGATCGGCCCCGATCCGGCCGTCTTGGCCTATTTCAAGACATATCCTTTGCCGAACGATTTTACGCAAGGCGATGGCTATAACACTGCCGGTTACCGGTTCGCTGCTCCCACGCACAACACCAAGAACTGGTACATTGCGAAAATGGACTACAACATCACGCGAGATGGCAAACAGCGCGTCTCGCTGAGCGGCGCATTAGCCAATGAAAATTGGGCCATGGCGCCGTTCCTCCCTGGTGATCGTCCCGAGCAAACCATTGTCAACTACAACAAAGGCCTCATCGCCAACTACAGCTCCGTATTGAGCAGTTCGGTCGTTAACAGCTTTCGATACGGTTATATCCGGGAAAGCGTCGGTACGATAGGTGACAGTAACCAACCCTGGAACTTCATTCGTGGCATCGATCAGGGAATTTATTACTCCAGTGAGTTCCAACGGCCCATTAACAGCTTTTGGGACGACCTGACCTGGACGCGCGGCAGACACAGTTTGCAGTTTGGATTTCAGACCTCGATCATTCGCAATCCCACTTCAACTACTACGAGTTCGTTCAGCAGCAGCTTCATGAACGCGCAATGGCTGAACACCTCGGGCTTGGCTGGTCGTTCGTCGCCGCTGAATCCGGTGAGCGCCGGATACCCGGAGGTCAATTTTGAAGGATTTGGCACCAACTACGACAATGCGGTCACCGCGCTGTTTGGCATGGCCGTGGAAGTCAACGCCCAATACAATTATGACCGAAATGGCGGCACGCTCGCGCAGGGCGCCCCGGTGGTTCGGCATTATGCCGAAGATGGCTATGAGATGTACGCCCAGGATTCCTGGAAAGTAAAACCCAACCTTACTCTCACCCTCGGTTTGCGCTACTCCCTGTTCTCACCACCTTGGGAGACCAACGGACTCGAAGTCACGCCAACCGAAAGCCTGAACACTTGGTTTAACAATCGCGGACAAGGCATGAACAATGGCGTCCCCTCGATTGATGCCCCGCCCATCGCCTTCGATTGGTCCGGGCCAGCCAACGGCGGCAAAACCGGCTATTACAATTGGGATTACCATGATTTGGGCCCACGTGTAGCCTTGGCTTGGTCTCCAGGTTACGACTCCGGCATCCTGCAGAATGTGTTTGGGGGAGCCGGCAAGAGCAGCCTTCGTGCCGGATTCGGCATCGTCTATGACCGCATCGGTGAGGGTTTGCTGGACACTTTCGACCAGAACGGCGCGTTCGGTTTGTCTTCCACCATTCCCAACGCCGCGGGATTGGAGACCTCCTACTGCTCGCCACGCGTCAGCAGCATGAACGTGATTCCCCAATACGACAACTGTCCTACTTCGCAGTATCCCAACGGCTACCCCATCTTCACGCCTTCTCCCCCGGTCAATTACCCCGCGCCCTATCCCAGCAACCCGGCGCCAGGCAGCGAGCAGATTACCTGGGGTTTGGACAGCCATATCAAGACCCCGTACGCCTACACACTGGATCTGTCATTCCAGCGCGACTTAGGACATGGATTTTCACTACAAACCGCATACGTCGGCAGGCTCTCTCATCGTCTGTTAGCTCAAGACGATTTGGCCATGCCCTTGGACCCGTTCGACAAAAAAGCCGGAATCGATTACTTCACTGCGGCTACCGCGATGGCTAAGGTGTACCGCAGCGGCGTAGACACCAATCAGTTCACTCCCAGTATGGTTCCGAAGAACGTCCAACAGTATTGGACGGACATTATTCAACCTGCGGGAGGAGGCGCCTACGCGATAGGGGCGAATAGCCCATACGGTACGTGCGTTAATCCCAACCAGCCAAACGCGCTAGGTGCTACGGCCAACCCGGTCGTGCTGGCCTTCGATCTGCTCTGCGCCAACAGCCTGAACGAATCGCTCTCGATCGAGGAGATGGACGTCAACGGTGTTCCGAACGCCACAGCGACTGGACCGGCTAATTATTTCTTCTCCTTGGGCGGCTACACTGGCCCGAACGTTTTCTACAGCCCGCAGTACACCTCGCTGTATGCGCTGCGAACGATCACCAACGCGAACTACAATGCCTTGGAAATCACGCTTCAGCACAAGATGGTTCACGGCATTCAGTTTGATTTCAACTACACGTACGGAAAGTCCATCGACATCGCTTCCGATGCCGAGCGCGTCGGGGCATGGGGTGGTCTGGGTGGCGCCATCATTAATGCTTGGGATCCCTCCGCGGGCCGGGCTGACTCCGATTTTGACCTGCGGCACCAATTCAACACCAACTTCATCTGGGAACTGCCCTTTGGACGGGGCAAGTGGATCGCCCACGACATCAATCGTGTGGGCGACGCCCTTATCGGCGGCTGGCAATTGTCCGGATTGGCCCGCTGGACCAGCGGCTTTCCCATTACCGTCGACAACGGCGGCCAGTATCCCACCAACTACCAACTGGAAGGTCACGCGGATCAGGTCCAGCCCGTTACCACAGGAACGTATTACACCGGCCCGAACAACAATGGCGTCGGCAATACCGCTCCGAATCTGTTCAGCACCGGAGCTAACACGTATCTGGACTTTGGCTATGCGTTCCCCGGCGAAACCGGGCTCCGTAACAATCTGCGTGGTCCCGGTTTCTTTGGCGTAGACCTGGGCCTGGCCAAGCGCTGGACGATGCCTTGGAGTGAAGCGCAAAGCCTGCAATTCCGTTTCGAGGTGTTTAACGTCACCAACTCGGTCCGTTTCGACGTGCAGTCGCTCAACGGGTTCAACGGGACCATAGGTGGCAGCCTGGCAAACGGCAACTCCGCCACTTTCGGCAACTATAGCGGGACACTCACCAATCCGCGCATCGTGCAGCTTGCGTTGCGCTACGAATTCTAATCTTGCTCAGAGGCAAAAGGGCCCCGGGGATTTTTCCTCGGGGTCTTTTTTTGCTTTACGCGAGCGACACGACCACTTGCTACTGTGGTGCGTCTGAAATACTGCGACTTGTAGGGCCGCCCTTCAGGACGGCATGCCGAGCTAAAGCTCGGCGCTACACAAGCCGGCGGCCTTACGTGAAACGTTGTTCATTGGCCATTCGTTCGTTGACACATCGCGGTTTTTCCTCTAAGTTGAGAGAACCTTGGTAGAGGTGCGGCGGCCATGAGTAGCCGAGCTTTTCCCCCGATCAGCGTCGGGTGCTTGGCGAAAGGGGTCCGGCCCGAAGGTCAGGTCAGCGACGTTTTGCTGATTCGCCGCCGAAACCACAACGAGTGCTGAACCCGGTGTGGTTGGTGTTCCGGTCTAAGGCCGGTCCACTGTCATCGTGGAGTCTGGCTCCGCGATGGAGCGCTATCGAGAGGCAGCTTTCTGCGCATCGCGCGGACCTTCCTTTCGCTTCGCTCTTCTCAATTTCGCAAGGCCAGGATTTATGGACTGTTTCGCATTGACGCGCGCTCTGGTTGACCTGGACTCCACCACGGGCAAGGAAAAACCTGTGGTGGACTTCCTGTTCGCGCGTTTATCGCAGCTCGCGTCGCAGCACCAAGGTTGCCTGGAACGCATCAACGCTGCGCCGAATCGCGACAATTTGTTACTGACTTTCGGCGCACCGGTGGTCACGCTTTCCACCCACATGGACACGGTTCCCCCCTATTTTTCCTCCAGCGAAGACACCACGCACATTCGCGGCCGGGGTGCGTGCGATGCCAAGGGGATCATTGCGGCCATGGTGGCATGTTCCGAATCGCTGCTTCAGAGTGGGACCCGCAATTTTGCGCTTCTGTTTGTGGTTGGCGAAGAACGCGACAGCGCCGGCGCCCAAGCCGCTGCAAGTTCCCCCCGCGGTTCGCGATTCCTGATCAACGGCGAACCAACGCAGAACCGGCTGGCGCTCGGCTCAAAAGGAGCGCTGCGCTATGAAATCATTGCGCGCGGAAAGTTGGCCCACTCCGCGTATCCGGAACTCGGCCACTCGGCCATCCATGCTCTTCTCGATGCGCTTCGGGACATTCGGGAAATCCCCTTGCCCTCGGACCCCATTCTCGGTCCATGCACATTGAATGTGGGAACGATCCGCGGCGGACGAGCGCCGAATGTGGTCGCGGACGAAGCACATGCGGAATTGATGTTTCGGTTGGTTGGCGATGTGGACCCGCTGCGCGCGGCGGTTGGAAAGGTTGTGGGCAAGCACAATGTGGAAGCGCGTGAGGTTCTCTACACGCCAGCGGTGCATCTGGGCCGGCTGGAGGGCCTGCCCACGACGGTAGTCGCGTACACCACGGATATTCCTGCGTTTGAAGGGGCTTGGGGCCAACCATTTTTGCTGGGTCCGGGCAGCATTCACGACGCACACACTTCCGAGGAGCGCATCGATAAAAAGGAATTGGCGGACGCGGTCGGGATTTACGCGCAAATGGTGAGGCAACTGCTGACCACGGGAGAAAGCGCGGCATGAGCATTCCTCTGGCGATTGTCGGGCTCGGCAAGATGGGGCGGCTGGTGCGCGAACTAGCGCCCGAATATGGTTTTGACATTCGCGCGACATTTTCGCGTTCTACCATCGGCGAGCTTTCGCGAGCTGCTTTGCAGGGCGCCGAAGTGGCCATCGAGTTCACTACGCCCACCGCAGCGCCCGAAAATCTGCGGCGTCTGGCGGGTTTGGGACTAAACACCGTGTGCGGCACCACGGGTTGGTACGACGATCTGCCGGCCATTCGCGAGGCCGTCGCGAAAGCACATTCCGCCCTGGTGTTCAGCGCCAACTTTTCGGTGGGCGTGAACCTGTTTGCGGAAATTGTGTCGCAGGCCGCCGCGCTTTTCACGCAACATCCCGAATACGAAGCTTGGGGCTGGGAGATTCATCACTCCACGAAAAAAGACGCGCTCTCGGGCACGCTGAAGAAGTTGGCGGCGGAGATGCGCGCGGCCGGTTTCAGCGGTCCGCTGACACTCAGCGCCAATCGCGCCGGGGCGCACATCGGCACACACGAAATTGGGTTCGATTCGGCGGCTGACACCATCACGCTGCGCCACACGGCTCGCAGCCGCGATGGATTTGCGCGGGGAGCGCTGCAAGCGGCGCGCTGGATCGTGGGCAAGCAGGGGGTATACGAGTTTCGCGAAATCTTAAGCGAATTGCGGCCGGAAGTCGTGGCGGGCGGTTGACGGCAGTTCTTCTGTGGGTTAGCCAATGCGAGTGACGGTCGCAAAGCACTACAAAGGAGCAACACATGTTTACGGGAACAGGAACGGCGCTGGTCACACCATTTCGGCGGGATGGTTCGCTGGATGAACCAAGGCTGCGCGCGCTGGTCAAGCGGCAGATCGCTGCGGGCATCGACTTCCTGGTTCCCTGCGGCACCACCGGCGAGAGTCCAACGCTTACGGAGGAAGAGCGCTGCCGCGTTGTGGAGATCACCGTGGAAGTGGCCAAAGGCACGGTGCCGGTGTTGGCCGGCGCGGGCGGCTACAACACCTGCGAGGTCATCGAGCGCGCGCGCGAATTGGCCAAGCTGGACGTCAGCGGTATTCTGTCGGTCACGCCGTATTACAATAAGCCCACACAAGAGGGACTTTGCCAACACTTTAAGGCTATCGCGGCGGCCGTGGATCTTCCGATCATCCTCTACAATGTTCCCGGGCGCACTGGCGTGAACATCGAGCCCGCCACCGTGCAGCGGCTCGCGCAGCTTCCCAACATCGCGGGGATCAAGGAAGCTTCCGGCAATATGACCCAAATGGCCGCGATTCTGAACAGCGTACCGGAGGAATTTCTGGTGCTTTCGGGCGATGACGCGCTTACTTTGCCGTTGCTGGCCCTTGGCGGGCGGGGCGTCATTTCGGTTGCGTCCAACGAAATTCCGGCGGGGATGAAGCGCCTGACGCAATTGGCATTGTGCGGCGATTTCGCTGGAGCATTGGAGATTCACCGCCGTTACCACCCGTTGATGGAAATCAATTTCGTGGAGTCGAACCCCATCCCGGTGAAGGCGGCTATGGCGGAAATGGGTCTGCTGGAGGCGTGCTGGCGACTGCCGTTAGTGCCGCCGAAGCCGGAAAATCGCGCGAAGATCGTAGCCGTTCTGGAGTCGCTGAAGCTGGTCGAGAAGGTTCATGCTGCAATCTCAAATTGAAGAGCTGTTCGATGCGCCGCCGGAATCTTATCGCGCCGAGCATTTCGAGCTGTTCGCCACATTTAAAGCGGGCTTGAATTCCGGTGAAATTCGCGCGGCCGAACCCGATGCGGATTGTGCCACGGGTTGGCGTGTGAATCCGTGGGTGAAGATGGGCATCCTGCTGGGCTTCCGCATGGGCGCCATCGTGGACATGTCCATCGACGCGCGCCGCCAGCCCTTCTACGACAAGTCGACGTATCCAGTGCGCACGCTGTCACTGAACGATGGGGTGCGCATTGTGCCCGGGGGCTCGAGCATTCGCGATGGAGCGTACGTCGCGCGCGGGGTGATTTGCATGCCTCCGATGTTTGTGAATGTCGGGGCATACGTGGATGAAGGCACGATGATCGATTCGCACGCGTTGGTTGGCTCGTGCGCGCAGATCGGCCGCAATTGTCACCTGTCCGCGGCGGCGCAAATTGGTGGAGTGCTCGAACCGGTGGGTGCGCTGCCTGTGATTATTGAAGACGACGTGATGATTGGCGGAAATTCCGGCGTGTACGAAGGAACGGTGGTGAAGAAAGGGGCCGTGCTGGGGACCGGCACGCTGCTCAACCGGTCTATCCCGGTGTATGACATCATGCGCGATGCGGTTTATGCGGCGAATCAGGAGCAGCCGCTGATCATTCCTGAAAATGCGGTAGTGGTTCCCGGCTCCCGCGCGGTAGCGGTTCCTGTGGGAGCGAAATGGGGGCTGTCTTTGCAATGCGCGGTGATCGTGAAGTATCGCGACGATAAAACCGGCTCGCGCATCCAGCTGGAAGATTTTCTCCGTTAAAGGCGTTCCGCATGGCCGGTGACCTGTACGAAGTGGCCAGCGCGGAGTTGTTTCATCAACACAAAGATAAGAGACGGAGTTAGCGGGCGCTGTGGCCGCGACTACATGGTGGATTCGAGCTGAACGTTCTCAATCATGTCCTGCAGTTGATCGTTGGCTTTATCGCGTTGCGCTTCCGTATCTTGAATAGTTTTGCGCAGGGAAGTGAGTTGGGTTTCTTGCTGGTCCAGTTCTCCGGTGTAGCGCTGCAAAAGCGCCTTTTCTTCAGCGCTTCCCCTTAAGGCTTTCATGTTTTCCCGCAAACGGGCCTGATCGGCAACAATTCGATCGATGTCCTTTTGCCGGTCCTCCATATCCTGTTCGAGTTTGCTGAGCACGGCCTTTTGCGCGGCAATTTTCTGCAAGGCCTGCGCCATGTCCGGGGTGATCGTGCCGTTCTTCGAGAATACCGCGATTTGCGAATCATCCAAATCAGCCAGGCGGAAATTGCTCTGCAGCACCCGCACTTCTTCCACGGGAAGCGAGGCGCTAGCCTTTGCCGGAACCTCGATCTTGAAGCGGTAAACGCCTGGAGCGCGCTCCTCCGGCTCCTTCGAGCGTTTCGCGAGGGAGGCGTCGGGCCGAGCCGGCTGTTCAATCACCAACACGCACGCGGAATCGTCCTGATTGCGGACCGTGTACACGGTGCGTTCGCGAATTTCGCTGGTTTGGGTCATCACGCCTTTGGCGATCTTCACCCGCGTGACGTGCTGAGGATCACCCGACTTTCGCGCTTCCACAAGCAAGGCCAGATCCGTGGCGTAGGAGAGAAGGCGGCGCTCGCCTGGCTTGATTGGGTCGGTCAGGCCCTCTCCGGCGAAGACTTCGTTTTCAAGCACGCTGAAACTGCCGCCATCCAGAGTGAGTGGACTGGTGTTGGTAAGCCACAACGCACGAAGGGGCCGTCCGGAACGGGCTGTGCCGTTCCACAGAGAAACCTTCTCGGCTACTATGTCGGTCTGTACAATGGGCACCAGAGCGGATTGATTTTTCTTCAAAGTGACGCGATCTTTGAGCTTGTAATCAAAAAGGTCGCCCAGATCCTGGCCATTAGCGGCAGAACCGGATAATTCGCGAGCCGCTTCGAGATAGGAATTTGCGGGAACTCCGGACGCGCCAGCGCGGAAACTCCCGCCACCTACGCCCCCGCCCTCGCCTGGCCCTACTCCGGCGCCACTACCCGAGGCTATACGCGGACGGTTGGCAACACCGGGAAGCGCGATAGCGTTTGAAGCCATTTCAGACGATTGGGTACTCGCAGAACCTGCCGCGGAGCTGGTCACCTCGACGGTTTCGGCGGTACTACCGATTTGCAGATTGGCGTTCATTTGATTTTCACCCGGCGAGACGTTCAGTTGCGAGACCAGGATCCTGCGAAACCCGGTTTTGTCCAACTCCAAGCGGTAGTTTCCAATGGGCAGCCCAGAAAACGAATAGTTGCCTGCGCTGTCGGTGAATGTATTTGCGACGGGATTCCCACTTTCATCTAGAAGCATCACCGAAGTTCCACTAACAACCGCCCCGCTAGGATCGGTCACCTGTCCGGCCAAACGCCCATTCCCGCCCAGCAGGGTTGCAGCGTGGGTTTGCGGCGCAAGCTGGACATTCTGGGGCAGCGCCACCACGGGGCGACGGCCGTAATAGGGCTCCGAGAGTTGCTGGATAAACGAATGCGGAGCGCCGGCGACGAGCGAAAGCTCGACGTCATTCCAATCCTCGCCCACGGTGTTGTCGACAACAGCCCAGCCCTGCAAGAGAGGTTTTTTGTCAGGTCTTGTGGGGAGAACGATGCGATAGGTGGTTTTCCAGATGGGCACCTCGCTGATGTAGCTGACGTAGAGGTTGCGTTCGCCGGAGCCGGTCGTGGAAATGCTCATGCGGCGCACGTCCTGTTCGCGAGCAGCGGCGACCAGACCAAGATAGCGGTTCACTTCAACCTGCAGATCGTGTTCGAGAATACGCACCGATGTGGAGGGATTGAGATCGACAGAACGCACCTCTCCGGAGTCCGTGATCAACGAGATTTCGTCGGTCTCGATGGTGAGCGTCGTGCTCGAACGGGTCTTGCGCTCCACGCTCAGAAGCTTGCCGATGATTGGACCGGCGGTTCCACTACGCACCTCGATGCGCGCGCCCCGGAGAGCGGCGAGAAATTCGGATTGTGAGGGCCTTTCTCCCAGCGCGAGACGCAGGGTCGCAAGGCGGCGGGCCAGGGGAGCTTCCGAATTGTAGTCCACAGCCGTGATGCGGCCGCCAGAAAGATCGAGAACGGTAAGGGATTTCAGAACATCGTTGAGCTGCTCACTGGTGAAGTCGATGTGCACATCCTGACTACCACTGACCCGCCCCAAATGTTCGAAGTAACCGACACCGTTCTTGTACAGCACCACACGCCGCACCGGAAGCTTTTCGGAGCCGT
>Ga0187782_10000269_pt1 | contig 33286 bp, 39 predicted proteins | sample 0715_SJ02_MP15_2_FD_132454 | JGI IMG/M metagenome (GOLD analysis project Ga0187782, IMG submission 132454) | Tropical peat soil microbial communities from peatlands in Department of Meta, Colombia - 0715_SJ02_MP15_20_MG | ecosystem: Environmental > Terrestrial > Soil > Wetlands > Peat | place... | reverse complement strand
TGACGCTTTTTAAGATCGCCCGGATCTCGTCGTCCGAGTAGGTCTCGTCGCTCCTCACTTGTCCTCCCATTTCGGAGCGCGCTTTTCCAAGAAGGCCGAAATTCCCTCCGCGGCGTCGGCGAGCGCGAGATTGTCGACCATCGCCTGGGCCGCGAGCGCATAGGCCTCGGCGAGCGGGGTCTCGATCTGCTTATAAAAAACGCGTTTGCCGAGCGCGACCGTCGGCGCCGAATGCGCGCCGACGCGCGCGGCGAGCGCTTGCGCTTCTTTGAGCGCCGCGCCCTCCGGCACGACGCGGTTGACGAGGCCGAAACGCTCGGCTGCGCGGGCGTCGTAAAGATCGCCGGTCAACGCCATCTCCATCGCGTGCTTCTTTGCAATTGTCCGCGCGACCGCGACGAGCGGGGAGGAGCAAAAGAGGGCGATGTTCACGCCGGGGAGGGCAAATCGCGCGGCCTCGCCAGCGATCGCCAGGTCGCATGTCGCGACCAACTGGCAGCCGGCCGCCGTCGCCACGCCTTCGACCGCCGCAATCACCGGCTTCCTCAGCGCCGCGATCGCCTGCATCAGATCCGCGCATTGCGTCATCACGCGGACATAGAACGTCTCGCCCGCGTCAGGATCGTTGCGATGCGCCAACAGCTCCTTAAGATCGTGCCCGGCGGAAAAGGCGGGGCCGTCGCCGGCCAGCACGACCGCGCGGACGGTCTTGTCGGTCCTGATCGCGCCGATGATCGCCAGCAGCGCCTCGATCATGGCGAGCGAGAGCGCGTTGCAGTTCTTCGGCGTCTTGAAAGTGAGCGTCGCAACGCCGGCGACGTCCTCGCGCCGCACGAGAAGGCTTGAGTCTGAGGGCGGCTGACGAGCGTTCATGGGGCGGCGGCGCCTTGATCCTTCTTTAAAAGAAGAGCGCGGACGCTCTACGCTCTCCGCGCGGCCTTGGAAAGCCGGAGCGAAGCTCGCCCTCGCTCAAACAGAAGAGTTGCAAATGAGGCGGGCGTCGGGCGAGGTTCGATCATGCGCCACGCCCAGCCCCTCGCCCTCGACCGCGACGCGCTCGACGCCTACCTTCTCGAGATTTTTCCCGAATATTGGGGCGATCGCAGCCTCGAGCTTATGTCCGTCGCCGAGATGAGCGCGACACTTAAGCTCAACCATCGCAAGAGCCATTTGCGCCCCGGCGGGACGATCTCGGGACCGGCGATGTTCGCGCTCGCGGACGTCGCCCTCTATTGCGCGCTGCTTGCTCAGATCGGCCGGGTTCGCCTCGCGGTGACGACCAACCTCAACATCAACTTCCTACGGAAACCTGAGGCCGGCGATCTTATGGCCGAGGCGCGATTGCTTAAGCTCGGCAAGAGCGCGGCGGTCGGCGAAGTCTTGATCCACGCGGCGGGGCAGGGGTCGCTCGTCGCCCACGCGACCGGCGCCTACGCCGTCCCCGCGCTCGACGACGACGGCCGCCCGATTTCGCGGCGCGAATGAGGAGCGAGGAATAGCGCAACATCCAGGTTGCGCTTCAGTCCAGGGTCGCGTACTCATTCCGCAACTTGGAGGTTGCGGAATGAAGGATCGCATCGAGAAAACGATCGACGTCGCTGCGCCGATTTCGCGGGTCCGGCGGGCGCTGATCCTCGTCGTCGAACCCGAGCGTCGCCGAACCTTCACGTGGCGCCCCTACGCCATCGATCCGACGCGCGACGAGGCGTTGCGGATGAACGATATCGGCTGGGGCGTCCAGGCGGAGAGGATCGCGGCCGATGTCCGCTAAGACTGAGATAAGCCCGCCGCGGCTTGCCGACCGCGCGGCCTTGTTCGCCGCGCTCGGCGACGAGACGCGGCTGACGCTGCTTGCGAAGCTCTCGAGCGGGCGCGTGCAGTCGATTTCGAGCCTCGCCGCGGATTCGCGGTTGACGCGGCAGGCCCTGACGAAGCATTTGCATGTGTTGGAGCGGGCGGGCCTCGCGCGTTGCCGCAGAGTGGGGCGCGAGGCGCGCTACGTCTTCCAACCTAAGCCCATCGACGAGGCGCGCCGCTACCTCGAGCGCGTCGCTCGTCAATGGGACGAAGCCCTCGACCGGCTGAAATCATTCGTGGAGGACGGCGCGTGAGCGGGACCGAGCGCGCTCGGCCCTTAAAATGACACGCGCGTTTTGTCGCCGCGGACGACGAAGGAGCTTTTGAGAGACGATGAAAGCCTCCATGGGCCGCGCGGCGATCGTCCTCGGCCTGCTTGCGGCGGTCGGGCCCTTCGCCATCGACATGTATTTGCCGGCGATGCCGACGATCGCCGCCGATCTTGGCGCGAGCCAAGCCGCGACGCAGGCGACGCTGACGTCGTTCTTCGCCGCCTTCGGGGCCTCGCAGCTTCTTTATGGGCCCGCCGCCGACAGTTTCGGCCGCAAGCCGCCGCTCTATTTCGGACTGTCGCTGTTCCTCGTCGGTTCGCTCATCTGCGCCGCCGCCCCGTCGATCGCCGTGCTGATCGGCGCGCGGGCGCTGCAAGGGCTTGGAGCGGCGGCGGTGATGGTCGTGCCGCGCGCGATCATCCGCGACCTCTATACGGGCGTCGAGGCGACGCGGCTGATGGCGCTCGTCATGCTCGTCATCAGCATCTCGCCGATGCTCGCGCCCTCGATCGGCGGGGCCTTGATCGCCGCGCTCCACTGGCGCGCGGTGTTCGCGGCCGTGTTGTTGGCGGCGCTTCTCGCCTTCTTATTGAGCGCGTTTGTGCTCGGCGAGACGTGGCCGAAGGAGCGGCGCGGGCCGTTCGCGCCGCTCGCGGTCGGCCGCGCTTATGTCAGTCTCTTTCGCGACTTGCGCTTTCTCGGCTTAACCTTCATCGGCGCCTCAGGCATGGCGAGCTTCTTCACGTTCTTGGCGAGTTCCTCGTTCCTCTATATCGGACATTACGGGCTCACGCCGAACCAGTACGGCCTCGCCTTCGCCGCCAACGCGATCGGCTTCTTCGCGGCTTCGCAGTTCGCCGCGCCGCTCTCCGAGCGTTTCGGCGTCGAGCCAATCGTTAAGAGCGCGACGAGCGCCTTCGCCGCTTTCGCGCTGGCGATGTTTTTAACCTTCCAGGCGGGCGTCGACAGCTTGGCCGCGCTGATGCCGATGCTCGCCTTAACCTTCGCCTGCCTCGGCCTCGTCATCCCGACGACGATGGTCTTGGCGCTCGACGAGCAGGGCGAGCGGGCGGGGCTCGCCTCGGCGCTCGGCGGCGCGCTGCAAATGGGGGCAGGAGCGCTCTGCATCTTGCTCGTCGGCTTGCTGCCGAAGGGCGACGCGCGATCGATGACGAGCGTGATCGCCCTGATGGCGATCTTCGGTCTTATCCTGACGCGGTTGATCCTGCGCGGGCAGCGCGCCGCCAAGACCGCGCCCTCGGCGGCCGAATGAGGTATCATAATACCACATCGATCAAAGCCACGGTTTTCTGACATTTTCGCGGGGGTCGACCGCGCGTTTTTCTGTTGACGGGCGGAGCGGAGGCGGCCATAAGCGCGGCCTTCCTCGGGCCCGAGCGCCAGCGTCTCGGGCCCGTCCTTTCGGGATGAAGAGCTTCATGTTCGGCAAAACTCATTCGACCAAGGCCGAGGCGGTCGACAAGAAATGGACCCTGATCGACGCCAAAGGCCTCGTCGTCGGGCGGCTCGCCTCGCTCGTCGCCATGCGGCTGCGGGGCAAGCACAAGCCGAGCTTCACGCCCCACGCCGACGACGGCGACCATGTGATCGTCGTTAACGCCGACCAAATCGTCTTCACCGGCCGCAAGCGCGAGCACAAGGTCTATCACCATTACACGGGCTACATTGGCGGCATAAAAGAGCGTTCCGCGAGATCGATCCTCGAAGGCCCATATCCTGAGCGGGTCTTGGAAAAGGCGGTCGAGCGGATGCTGCCGCGCGGGCCGCTTGGGCGAAAACAGCTTAAACATCTGCGCGTCTATAAAGGCCCTGATCATCCCCATTCCGCCCAGTCGCCGGTCGCGCTGGACGTCGCCAAACTCAACCGCAAGAACAGCCGGAGCGCTTAAACCTCATGGCCGAAACGCTTTCTTCCCTCGCCGATCTTAAGGGCGCGGCGACCGTCGCCGTCGAGCCGTCGGCCCCCGTTCATGTGCAGAAACTCGACAAGGACGGCCGCGCCTATGCGACCGGAAAACGCAAGAACGCGGTCGCGCGCGTCTGGATCAAGCCGGGCAGCGGCAAGATCACGGTCAACGGCAAGTCGGTCGACGAGTATTTTGCGCGGCCCGTGCTGCGCATGATTTTGAGCCAACCGCTCGTCATCGTCGACCGGCTGACCCAGTACGACGCCTTGGTCAGCGTCGATGGCGGCGGCCTCTCAGGCCAGGCCGGCGCGACGCGCCACGGCATCGCCAAGGCGTTGACCAATTACGAGCCGGAGCTGCGCGCGCTTTTGAAGAAGGAAGGGTTCCTCACCCGCGATTCGCGCGTCGTCGAGCGAAAGAAATACGGCCGTCGTAAGGCCCGCGCACGCTTCCAGTTCTCGAAGCGCTGAGGCGCTCGGCCACGATCGAAAAAGGGGAAGGGCGGCTCACGGCCGCCCTTTTTTGCAGATTGCCAATCGGCGCCTCACTCGCGCCAATAGAGCTTGCGCTCGGCGCCGTCGAAACCGGCCCGAGGCGAGGCAGCAGCGCTTGAAAGCTGCGCAGAGCGCCGCAGGGGCATAGGTCATTGCGGCCGAGCTTCTCGACGAGCTCGACGTCCTCGTTAACGACGCGCAGCCCGCGCTTGACCCGCGTCTCTGACGGAAAACCTTTACGCCGCTTGCTCGAGGTCTCGAAAGCAGGGCTGATCGGCGAAATCTTCAATGCGCGCCATGGCCGCCTCCTGTCGGTCGCAACGGAAAGGCGGCGCTCGTCGCCGACGAAGCTGAGGATGTCAAGGAGGGCAACGGCGTTGAGTTCGCGAGATGGTTGCGATTTGTCGCGGCCTATGAGCGCGCGCGCTACCGCTCACCCGCCGGAAGATCTCACGACGCGCGCCAAATTGGCGGCGGCGACCGAAGGGAGCGCTTTGCCTTCAGCGACGGAGGAGGGCCTTTGCTCCGGTCTAGAGTGCGGCCTGCAGCAGCCTCGAACAAGGCGCATGATGCCGCCCATTCATCGCGCCGATCCGAGCTTGCCTAAGTTCGACCTCGACCTGAAAGCGATCCAGGACGAAGAAGATCGCCAGACCGTCGCGCGGATGCTCGGCAACTAACTCTCGCGGAACGTCAACGTCTTGGGCTTGCGCGTTCGACGGCCCGCACGCCCTTTGCGCTAAAGGTCACGCACGACCTCTCAGCACCAGCGCCAATGCCGATAGCCCTGCCAATCGCGGTAGTAGCACTTGTGGGTGCCGAGCGGCCCCGTCGGCGAGGTGACGGCTGCGCCCGCCGCGCCGCCGACGACAGCGCCGACGGGTCCGCCGACGAGGGCCCCGCCGACCGCGCCGACAGCCGTGCCTTCGGTCTGGCGTTGGGTGGCGCAGGCGCAGACGAGGAGCGCGGTCGCCATGGAAGCAAGGACGATCGGTTTCAAGGCTTCCCTCCTCTTAAGTCAGCCGAATCAGCGCCCCATCATGCCGCGAAATCGGCCAGGAAGACGGCGGCGGCTAAACGAGGATAACGCTGGCGGCGTGCGGTCTCTGCTCCTTCGCCGAACAAACGCCCGCCCTTCCGTCTTGCCAGTGGACGCTACCTGCGTCACACTGGAATGCCAGTCGGGCCGCCGCTTTGAGCGGCCGACGAGAGGGAGGACAATCTCATGAAGGCGTACGGTCTTTTGGTCGGCGTCGCTCTGTCGGCGATCCTCGTTGGGGGATCGGCGCTTGCGGGCTTCAAGGTCGTGTCGGGACCTGCCGCCGACGCCAAGTGCTTCGTGCCCTGGGCGGACAACACGAAATACTTCCAGTTCGACAAGAAGGCGGGGCCCTATCGCATCGCGCTCGCCAACGGCTTCATCGCCAACACCTGGCGCATCCAAATGATCAAGACCGCCAAGGCCTACGCAGCGCTGCCGGACGTCGCCAAGGACATCAAGGAGTTCAAGGTCGTCTCGACGGGCGAAGACGTCGCGGCGCAGATCGCGGCGATCAACAACTTCATCGATTCCGGCTATGACGCGATCATCGTCAACGCCCAGAATCCGAAAGCCTTCGGCCCGGTGATCAAGCGCGCCAAGGAAGCGGGCGTGGTCCTCGTCGCCTTCGACAACATTCTCGACACCGAGGACGCGATCAACGTCGACGTCGACCAGAAGGGCCTCGGCGTCTTATGGGCGAACTGGCTGATCAAGAACGTGCCGAACGGCGGCAAGATCCTTGAGGTGCGCGGCGTCGCAGGGACCTCAGTCGACACCGACCGCCACAACGGCATCCACGAGACGCTCGATAAGTCCGGCAAGAAGTGGGAAATCGTCGAGGTCGTCGGCAAATGGGACGATCCGACCGCGCAGAAAGCGACCGCCGACGCAATCGCCGTGCAGAAGAAGTTCGACGGCATCACCGCGCAGGGCGGCGACACCGGCGTCGTTCAGGCGATGCTCGACGCCAAGCACCCGATGGTGCCCTTCGGCGGCGAGACGGAGAACGGCTTCCGCAAGTTCTGCGGCAAGCTGTCGGACGACGGCCTGAAGTGCTCGTCGGCCGGCACCGGCCCGGCGCAAGTCGCCGTCGCGATCAAGACCGCGATCACGGCGCTGAAGGGCGACGTCGTTCCCCAGTCGGTCAAGCTGCCGCTCGCCATCGTCGAGGACCCCGACTTCAAGGACGGCGTCAACTTCTATTCCGACCAATCCGACAATTTCTTTGTCGGCAATTCCTTCCCGACCTGCGGCATCAATTTCGACGCCCAGCAGATCATGAAGCAGAACGAGGCGAACCAGTAAGACGGGTCGGCTCAAAACTCTCGACCGGTCGACACAGCCCCCTTTCTCGCCGAGAAAGGGGGCTTACCGTTTGGAGACATCGTTCGTGCACGCCGCCTCGCCGCTCTTCGCCATGGAGGGCGTATCGAAATTCTACGGCGGCGTGCGCGCGCTCGAGAAAGCGGACCTCGTCGTCCTGCCCGGCCGCGTGCACGCCATCCTTGGCGAGAACGGCGCCGGCAAGTCGACGCTCATCAAAATCATGGCCGGCGTCGTCGCGCCGGACGAAGGACGGATGACGCTTTCGGGCGAGACGGTCGCCTTCGCCTCGCCCGTCGCCGCCCAAGCCGCCGGGATTTCCTGCATCTTCCAGGAATTGTCGCTCATCCCGGACCTCTCGGTGGCCGACAATATCCTCATCAACGCGCCCCCGACGCGGCTTGGCCTCATCGACCGCGCGCGCCAGCGTGAGCTTGCGGAAGCCGCGCTCGCCAAGGCCGGCGCTTCCGACATCCATCCGCGAACGCCGGTCAAAGACTTGCCGCTCTCGCGCCGCCAACTCGTCGAAATCGCCAAGGCTCTCGCCCGCGAGCCGCGCATTCTCATCCTCGACGAGGCGACGTCGGCGCTGGCCGCCGCCGACGTCGCGCAGGTTCTCAATCTCTTAGGCCGCCTGCGGGACGAAGGCCTTGCGCTGCTTTACATTTCCCACCGCATGCACGAGATCGCCGAAATCGCCGACGACTGCACGATCTTTCGCAACGGCCGCAACGTCGCGAGCTTTAAAGCCGGCGACAAGAACGACGACGAGATCGTCGAGCTGATGATCGGACGGGAGTATCACAGCGTCTTTCCGCCGAAGCCGGCCTCGCGCCCCGACGGCGAGAGGCCGGCGCTCGAAGTCAAGGACCTGGCCTGGAACAATCGGCTTAAAGGCATCTCGTTGACCGTCGGCGCCGGCGAGATCGTCGGTCTTGGCGGCCTCGACGGGCAGGGACAGCGCGATCTGCTCTTGGCGCTGTTCGGGGCGCTGCGCGGAGTGGCCGGCGAGATCCGCGTCGGCGGCGAGGCGGTCAACGTGACGAGCCCGCGCCGGGCGAAATCGGCGGCGTTCGGCATGGCGCTCATCCCTGAGGACCGCAAGACCGAAGGGCTGATGCTGCCGATGAGCATCGGCGACAATTTGACCTTCGCGGCGCTTGATCGCGTGTCCCGTTCCGGCGTGCTCGACGCGCGCGCCGAGCGCGCGATGATCGAAAGAAGCGTGCAATCGCTGTCGATCAAAATCTCGCGCGCGGAAGCGCCCGTCGCGTCGTTGTCGGGCGGCAATCAGCAGAAGGTCGTCATCGGCAAGTGGCTCGCCGCCGGCCCTCGCATCATTCTCCTCAATGATCCGACGCGCGGCATCGACGTCGGAACGAAGCAGGAGATCTACGGCCTCCTCAGGCGGCTTGCCGATTCGGGCGCGGCGATCGTCTTCTACTCGACCGACTACGCCGAGCTCATCGGTTGCTGCGATCGGGTGCTGGTGCTCTATGACGGCGCGGTTAAGCGGGTGCTCATCGGCGACGAGATCACCGAGAAGGCCCTCATCGCCAGCGCGCTCAATCTCGGCGTCGGGACGGAGGCGGTCGAATGAGGGACTGGCGCTTCTGGCTTGCCGAGAACCGTGGAACGCTCGTCGCGCTGGCGATCTTTCTCGTCATGTTCACGATCTACGTCTCGAACCATCCCGCCGGCTTCACCGCCAATGTCGTCAACACCGCCGCCAACAAAGGCGTGCTGTTGGCGCTCGTCGCGATGGCGCAGACGATGGTCGTCCTAACCTCCGGCATCGACCTCTCGGTCGGCACGATCTTCGTGCTGTGCAACTGCGTGGCTTCGCACTTGCTTCTCGTCTCCCCGCTCGGGACGATCTTCGGGCTCTTGGTCACGCTTGCCGTCGGCGCGCTCTGCGGCGCGATCAACGGCGTGCTGGTGATCTTCGGCCGGTTGCAGCCGATCGTCGCGACGATCGCGACGGGCGCCGTCTATTACGGCCTCGCCCTTTGGCTGCGGCCCGATCCCGGGGTCGCCGACGATTTCAACGGCGATTTCTGCGATCTGTTCACCGGCAAGCTCGCCTTCGGCGTGCCGGCGAGCCTGGTTGCGCTCACAGGCGTCGTTCTAATCGTCTGGGCGCCGTTCAGCCGGTCGGCACTCGGCCGGGCGGCCTACGCGGTCGGCTCGTCCGAGCTTTCCGCCTACATGTCCGGCGCGCCGGTGAAGGCCGCGAAATTTTCAGTCTATGTGCTTGCCGGACTGCTCGCAGGGATCGGCGGGCTCTACCTCACGTTCCTGACGCAGTCGGGCGAAGCCTCCTCGGCCAACGCTAGTTCCTATACGCTCTTCTCGATCGCCTCCGTCGTTCTTGGCGGCGTCTCGCTGTTCGGCGGCTCGGGCAGCGCGATCGGCGCGATCTTCGGCGCGCTCGCCTTCCGCGCGATCGGCGATCTCCTGTTCGTCTTCAACATCGAGCCGCTCTGGCAACCGCTGTTCCAAGGCGTCGTGCTGCTCGCCTCGGTGTCGATCGGCGCGGCGCGCCTCGTCGGCGTGCGCAACCGCCTCGAGCTTTTTGGCTGACCTTAGATGACGTCGCAAAACGCGCCAACCGCCGCCGCGCCGTCCCTGCTGCAACGGCTCGACAAGGCCGCGCTCGCAGCCTTCGCCTGCGTGATCGTGCTGCTGCTCGCCGGCAGCCTCTATTCGTCGAGCTTTCTTTCGCCCGAATATTTGCTGCAGCAGCTGAAAGTCGCCTCCTTCTTAGGCGTGGTCGCGACGGGCATGATGATCGTCATTCTGCTCGGCCAGATCGACCTCTCGGCGCCGTGGGTCATCGCGGTCGGGGGGATGATGTCGGCTTCGGCCGCGGCCTTCGGGCCGTTCGGCCCCTGGATCAACATTCCCTTCGGGATCGGCTGCGGCGTCGCGCTTGGCCTCGTCAACGGCGTCGGCGTCGCTTACTTGCGCATCCCGTCGATGATCGTGACGCTCGCCGTCAACGCGGTCGCGCAAGGGCTGATGGTCGTCCACACGGGCGGGTTCTCGCCGCAGGATTCTGCGTCCCCCGCCATGCGGTTCTTGGCGACCGGCGAGCCGGTCTTCGGCGTCCCGAACGCGCTCATCGTCTGGGGGATCGTCGGGCTCGGCGCATGGTTCTTGCTGAAGCGCACGACGTTTGGCCGAGCGGTCTACGCGATCGGCAATCGGGAGCGCGCCGCCTATCTATCGGGCGTCGACACCCAGAAAGTGACGCTTATCGCTTTTGCGCTGTCCGGCGCGCTGTCGGCCTTCGGCGGCATTCTGCTCGCCGGCTACGCCTCCAAGGCCGCGCAGGCGATGGGCGACCCCTATCTCTTGCCGGCGATCGCTTCGGTCGTGCTCGGCGGCGCGAGCATTCTGGGCGGAAGGGGCACATATCTCGGCACGGTCGCGGGCGTCATCCTGGTGACGCTGCTGCAGTCGATCCTCTCGGTCATGCAGATTCCGGAGGCCGGCCGACAGATCGCCTACGGCCTCGTCATCTTGGCCATGCTGCTGGTCTATGGGCGGGGCGACCGCTTGAGGACGTAAGACGCTTGACGAGGGGAGGGCAATTGTCGCATTCCGCGGGCCCATGATCCGGAATGACCTCATCCGTCGTCGCTGACGTCCTGCCGCCGCGGCCGGCCGTAGCGGCGCGGAAGTTCGTTTGACGCCAAAGTTTCCGGACATCACGCTCATGACAATCAAGGTCTTCATCGACGGCGAGGCCGGCACGACGGGCCTGCAGATTCGCGAGCGGCTCGCCGCGATGCGGGAGTTCTCGTTGGTCGGCCTGCCGGCGGAGGCGCGCAAGGACCTCGGCGCGAAGCGCGAGCTGCTCCGCCAAGTCGATTTCGCGATCCTTTGCCTGCCGGACGCCGCGGCCCGCGACAGCGCGGCGCTTGTCGCCGAGTTGGGGTCGAAGGCGCCGCGGCTCATCGACGCCTCGACCGCCCACCGGGTCGCGCCTGGCTGGGTCTACGGCTTCCCAGAACTCGTCAAAGGCCAGTCGCAAGCGATCGCCGCCGCGCCGCGCGTCGCCAATCCCGGCTGCTATGCGACGGGAGCGATCGCGCTTTTAAGGCCGCTCGTCGATGCGGGCGCGCTGCCTGAGGATTTCCCCGTGACGATCAATGCGGTCAGCGGCTTCACGGGCGGCGGCAAGGCGATGATCGAGGCTTATGAAATGGGCGAGGCGCCGCCGTTCGAACTCTATGGGTTGAAGCTCGAGCACAAGCACATGGCCGAGATCGAGGCCTATTCGCGTCTTTCGACGCGGCCGATCTTCGTGCCTTCGGTCGGAAACTTCCGGCAGGGCATGCTCGTCAGCGTGCCGCTGCATTTGGACCGCCTGCCCGGCAGACCTCAGGCGGCGCGCTTACGCGACGCGCTCGCCCGTCACTACGAGAAAGAGATCTACGTCAAGGTGTGGCCGGAAGCGGAGACGGCGGCGATCGATCGGCTGGAAGCGGAATCGCTCAACGGCACAAACGATCTGCACATCTTTGTGCTTGCGAACGCGGCGCGACGTCAGGCGGTGCTCATCGCCAAGCTCGACAATCTCGGCAAGGGCGCGTCGGGCGCCGCGGCGCAGAACCTGCGGCTGATGGCGGGGCTTTAGGGGACGGGGGCGGGCGCGCTGAGCGTCTTCAGCATCAGCACCTGGTCGTAATAGACGCCGTCGATCTTGAGCGCGCGCGGCTCGAGGCCGAACCGCATGAAGCCGAGCGCCTCGTAGAGCGCCAGCGCCGCGAGGTTGTCCTTGACCACGACCAGCGAGACCTGTTCGACGACGCCCTGCGCCGCGTTCAACACCGCTTCGATCATGGCGCGGGCGACGCCCAGACGTCGGTGATCGCGTGCGACGAACACGCCCCACAAGAATCCGTTGTGGCGACGTTTCTCGCCCTCTTCCTGGCGCATGCCAGCCATGCCGACGATCTCGTCGCCGCGATAGGCGGCGAACACGATCGACGTTTGAAGCCGTTCGGCGAAGTGCGACAGCGGTCGCTCGATCTCGGTTTCGTAGGACGACCCGAACGCCTCCGGCGCGAATTTCAGCGCCGCCAGCCGGATGGCCCTGTAGTCTTCGACGTCGGTCTCCGACAGGCGACGGATCTCGATATTCCTCTCGTTCACCGCCGTGCGTTCGCTGAACGTGCGCGGCCAAGCGCCAGCCGCCAAAGGCCGCGTAGCAGACCTTCGGCGATCCACCCGACGGCGTACGCGAGAATTGCGCCAAAGGCCGCCGCGCTCAAAAGCGTCGTCGCGTTGTCGGGATTGAAGCTGACCGATCCGTTCAGCGCCGAAACCGTCAGAATATAGGGCTGCGCCGCCATATTAAGCGGCGCAGCGGCGATCCACCACTGGCCCGCGTGCGTGAGGTAGAAGTAGTCGCCGTAGCCGAAGGCGGCAAGGTAGAGCAGGGCGAGCGCAAATCCCAGCGCCGACGCCAACCGCCGCATCTCGGCCCTCTCGCGTTACGGCGTAAAGGCGACGACCCGCGCCGCCTGTGAGCCGAGCCCCTCGATGCCAAGCGAAACGGTGTCGCCGGCCTTCAGGTAGCGCGGCGGCTTCTTGCCCATGCCGACGCCGGGCGGCGTGCCCGTGGTGATCACATCGCCCGGCTCAAGCGTCAAGAACTGTGAAATGTAGGAAACGAGGTGCTTGACGCCGAAGACCATCGTGGAGGTTGATCCCGACTGCATGCGCTCGCCGTTGACGTCGAGCCACATCGCGAGCCTTTGCACGTCCGCGACCTCGTCCTTGGTGACGAGCCAGGGCCCGAGCGGACCAAAGGTCGGGCAGCCCTTGCCCTTCATCCATTGGCCGCCGCGCTCGATCTGAAAGGCGCGCTCCGAGACGTCGTTGCAGACGCAATAACCCGCGACGTGATCGAGCGCCTCCTCTTCCTCGACGTAGCTCGCGCGCCGGCCGATGACGACGGCGAGTTCGACCTCCCAATCGGTCTTCTGCGAACCCTTTGGGATCACGATGTCGTCGTTCGGCCCGACGACGCAGCTCGGCGCCTTGTTGAAGAGGATCGGCTCTTTCGGGATCTCAGCGCCGGTTTCGGCGGCATGGTCGGCGTAGTTGAGGCCGACGGCGATGAAATTGCCAATTCCGCCGACGCAGGCGCCGAGCCGCGGCTTGCCGCGCGCCGGCGGAAGCGTCTCAGGCTTGATCTTGGCGAGCTTTGCCAGCGCGCGCGGCGAAAGCGCCTCGCCTGCGATGTCCTCGACGACGCCTGAGAGGTCGCGCAACCTTCCTTCAGCGTCGACAAGGCCCGGCTTCTCCGCTCCGGCGCGGCCGTAACGTACGAGTTTCATGGGCTTCCCCCCAACAGGCGCGCGCAAAGCTTAGCGATTGTCGTTGGCGCGCTCAAAGACATTAAGGTCCGCTCGCGTATCCGATTTTTTCGGCACGGAAAACTCCATCTCAGACCGGCGCGCCCAATTGATTTTTTTCTTTCCGGCCGCCACATTAACGTGAATTGCGAAGAATCGAATTCCCGGCTTAATCGCGCCTTGACGTGGCCCTACCCGGATGTTCAAATTTTATCGTCTTTGCTGCGTCCGGCGGCGGGGTTGGCGCTGGCGAGCGTTCAGCCTAGCTTTCGGCAAGGATTTCAATTAGATAGAGATAGACACACATGTCAGACGTAGAAAGGATCGCGCTGTTCATCGATGGCGCAAATTTGTATGCAAGCGCCAAAACGCTTGGTTTCGATGTCGACTATAAACGGCTCCTAAAAGAATTCCAGGCGAAAGGCCGCCTGGTGCGAGCGTTTTACTATACGGCGCTCGTCGATGACCAAGAGTATTCATCGATCCGTCCGCTGGTCGACTGGCTCGACTACAACGGCTTTTCGGTCGTGACGAAGCCGGCCAAGGAGTTCGTCGACTCGACCGGCCGCCGGCGCGTCAAGGGGAACATGGACATCGAGCTCGCCGTCAACGCGCTCGAACTTGCTCCGCACATCGACACGATGGTGCTGTTCTCAGGCGACGGCGACTTCCGTTGCTTGGTCGAGGCGATGCAGCGCAAAGGCGTACGCGTCAGCGTCGTCTCAACCGTCGCGACGCAGCCGGCGATGGTTGCCGATGAGCTGCGCCGGCAGGCGGACGAGTTCATCGATCTGGTGCAGCTTGCGCCGCGCATCGGCCGTGATCCGGCCGAACGCCCTCAACGCACGACAGAGCGCCGACCGACCTACGTCTCGACCGGCGAAGGCTACGATCGCGAATAGCTTCAGCGCGAGCGAAGGCCGCTCGTGCCGTTTCCCAACGGGCCGCGACACGATTGTCAGGCCTGCGCGCGGCTCGCCGCCTTCCGCGTCGAAAATCGCCGCAAGCTGCCTGACGGCTTTAACGCGCCGGTCCCATCTTTCGGCGAGCCTGACGCAAGGCTCGCCATCGTCGGCCTTGCGCCGGGGCTCAACGGCGCCAATCGCACCGGCCGGCCGTTCACCGGCGATTTCGCCGGCGACTTGCTCTATCAGACGCTGATCGATTTCGGCTTCGCGGCCGGCGTCTATCGGGCGCGCGCCGACGACGGGCTTAAGCTCGTCGACTGCGCCATCGTCAATGCGGTGCGCTGCGTCCCGCCGCAGAACAAGCCGACGCCCGCCGAGATCGGCGAATGCCGAGGCTATCTCGCCTCAGACTTGAAGGCGATGGGTCGCTTAAAGGCCGTCGTCGCGCTCGGCCGCATCGCCCACGAGAGCGTGCTTAAAGCCCTCGGCCAGCGGGCCTTGGCCTTTCCCTTCGCCCACGGGAAAGAGCATAGGATCGTTTCCGGGGACAGGGCGCTCGCGCTCATCGATAGCTACCATTGCTCGCGCTACAACACCAACACCGGCGTCTTGACGACGCCGATGTTCAGAGCCGTGTTCGAGGCGGCGCGGGCGCGCGTCCGGGCCTGACGGCGCGAAGGCGGGCTGCGCCCTGAAGCGACGCCGCGGCCGGCGCGACGGCTTGCTTTGCTCAACCACAGGGTTAACGTCGCTATTCTGACCAGACGGGCGGAGGCGGTTCGCTGATGAGCGTGCACGTGTTCGGCGAGATCGAGAGCGGGCCGGTCGTCGAAGCGACGCTCGCCACAAAAGCGGGCGCGGTCGCGAAGATCCTCAATTGGGGAGCGGTGTTGCGCGACCTCGTCGTGCCGTCCGGCAAGGGCCTGCAACGTGTGACGCTCGGCCTTAACACCATCGAGGACTACGTCGCCTATTCGCCGAGCTTCGGCGCAGTGCCCGGCCGCTACGCCAATCGCATCGCGGGCGGCAAGTTCACGCTTGACGGCGAGGAATATCGCCTCGCCCGTAAGGAGGGCGACAAGCATACGCTGCATGGCGGCCCGCGCGGCTTCGGGCGCAGATTATGGCGTTTGGGCTCGCACGACCCGCAATCGGCGACGCTCATCTACGACTCGCCCGACAACGAGGCCGGCTTTCCCGGCGCGCTGAGAGCCCAGTGCGTCTACAAGCTTTTGGAGCCGGCGATTTTGCGCATCGAACTGACGGCGCGATCGGAGGCGCCGACCGTCGTGAATCTGACCCAGCACGCCTATTTCAATCTCGACGGCTCGGCCGACATTCTCGACCACGAACTGAAGCTCTATTGCGAATTCTACACGCCGACGGACGGCGAGCTGATTCCGACCGGAGAGATTCGTTCGGTCAAGGATACGCCATACGATTTCACGTCGGCCAGAAAGGTGCGCAACGACGCGAGCGTGACCTACGACACGAATTTCGTCGTCACGAGTCATGTCCCTGAGCATGGGCTCGCGCAGGTCGCCGCGCTTCGCTCGCCGACCAATGGATTGTTGATGACGATGCGTTCGACCGAGCCTGGCGTGCAGTTCTACGACGCCGCCAAGCTCAACTGTCCGGCGCCGGGCTTAGACGGCGCGCATTACGGTCCGCACGCCGGGCTCTGCCTGGAGGCTCAGCGCTTCCCCGACTCGCCCAATCGTCGATATTTCCCCAGCTGCGTGCTGCGGCCGGGCGAGCTTTATCGGCACGTGACCGAATACGCGTTCGACTGACGGCGCCCTCGTTTGTCGCCGCCGGCTCGCCCTTTAAGGCTGCGGCGGCGCCTCGGCCAACGCCTGGCCGACCTCAAGGCCGAGCGCGTCCATCGAGGTCTCCTCGCGGACGCTGAGATCTTCGCCCTTCGCCTGCCGTTCCGCTTGCTCAGGAGAGCGCGCGACGTTGATCGTCACGGAGGCGAGGACTTCCGGGTGCAGCTGGACGATCGTCTTATGGAGGCCGAGCGTCTTGATCGGTTGGGTCAACGCGATCTGGCTGCGCAGCACCTTGTGGCCGGCCGCGGCGAGCGCCTCGGCGATGTCTCGGGCCGACACGGAGCCGTAGAGCTGCCCCGTCTCGCCGGCCTGTCGGATGATGATGAAACTCTGTCCGTCGAGCTTGGTCGACGACTTCGCCGCGGTTTCGCGCTGGTCGCGGTTGCGCGTCTCAAGCTCCGAGCGCTGCGCCTCGAACTTCTTCTTGTTCGCCTCGGTGGCGCGCAGCGCCTTGCCGCGCGGCAGGAGGAAGTTGCGGGCGTAGCCGTCCTTCACGCGCACTGTGTCGCCGAGATGCCCGAGCTTGCCGACGCGCTCCAACAGAATCACTTCCATGACGTCTAACTCCTTCGAGGGGGCTGATGAGAGGCCCGCGCGGCGCGCGCCCTGAGCGCGACAAAGCTTTCGACGAGCCCGATCGTCGCAATCAGCGCGATCAGAATGAGCGGGAAGATGAGGTAGGTCGTCCTGAGCGTGATCGCCAGCGCCACATAAAGGCCGACGAGCGCAAAGGCGCGCTGCGACAGCCCGCGGGTTAAGGCGTGCAACACGGCCAGTCCCTGCAGCATATAAGCGCAACCGAGCGCGCCGACCGCCGTCCAGGCGAATTCGTCTTGCGGCTCGGGCATGACGATGGCGAGCGCCAGCGCGACCATGAACAACGCGCCCGCCCAGCGGGGCAGGGCAAACGAATCGCGGACGTCGACCCATGGCCGCTTCAGCCGCCCGGACGAAGCAACCGCCCGCGCGGCAAGGTAGAGATCGACAAGCAGCGTCACGGTGAGCAAGGCGCCGACAAAGCCCGGCGCGATGCGAACGACGCTCTCGACCGTGTCGTGCAGCGAGGTCGCGCCCAAGTCATCGGCGTCGAAGCCGGGCGTCGCCAGGATCTTGGCCTCGAATGAGGCGACGACGGCGTCGATGCCCGCCTGCAACCCGCCTTTGGCGATCGCCACCCACGTGAGCGTCGTCCAATTGACGAGGATGGCGACGGCGACGGAGGCGAGGCCGAGGACGCCAAGCGGAACATAGCGCGGCGACGCGGACGGCGCGGCGCGCCAAGCCCAAGCGGGCGCGGGAAAGGCCGCAAGAGCGCCGAGCGCGAGCGCAGGCAAGAGCAGCGTCAGCGCAAGCTCGATCACGTCGTCGACGCCGACCAGGACGAACGTCACGACGGCCGCGACGACGACCGCCGCCGCGCCTTCAACAAGGCCCCAGCCGAGAACCGCGATCATGATCGGGATCGGCGCGAGAAGCGCAAGACCAGCGGTCGCGAACTCGCCATGCGCCATCGCCGCCGCAAGCAGCGCGGAGGCGAGCCCCGCGCCAAACGAGATCATGATGCGTTCGGCCATGCCCATGTCGCTGTCCCGCTTATCCTCACGCGGTTAGGAAGGGGTTTTTTCCTTCCAACGCGCCCGGCCTAGCGGGCCGGGGGCTCGATCCTCGCCGCGGCGGCAAGGCCGCGGGCGTCGCTTTAGCGGATCACGTAGGGCAGGAGCCCCAGGAAGCGCGCGCGCTTGATCGCCTGCGCGAGCACACGCTGCTTGGCCGCCGACACGGCGGTGATGCGCGAGGGCACGATTTTGCCGCGCTCGGAAATGTAGCGCGAGAGCAGGCGGGTGTCCTTGTAGTCGATCTTGGGCGCGTTCGGTCCTGAAAACGGACAGGATTTCCGGCGGCGGAAGAAGGGGCGACGGGGCGCGCTGCTCATGCCTCAGCTCCGATCTGCGCCTCTTCGCGCGGACGGCGGGGCGGACGGTCGGGCCGGTCGCCGCGCGGGCCGCGGGGACCGCGCTCCTCCCGATCGCTCTCTTCGCGCTTTCGCAACATCGCCGACGGCCCGGCCTCGAGCTCGTCGACGCGAATCGTCATGAAGCGGATGACGTCTTCGTTGATGCCAAGCTGCCGCTCAAGCTCCGCAATCGCCGCCGGCGGGGCGGTGATGTTGAGAAGCGTGAAATGCGCCTTGCGATTCTTCTTGATTCGATAGGCGAGCGATTTCAGCCCCCACGGCTCGACCTTGGACACCGAGCCGCCGTTCTGGGCGATGGTCCCTTTGAGCTGCTCGGTCAATGCGTCGACCTGCTGGCTCGTCACGTCCTGACGGGCCAGAAAGACATGTTCATAGTGCGGCATCGGGCCCTTTCCTCAAATTAGCCAGACGAACCGAAACTCCGCGCCAAGCCCCCCGAGCCGTTCCAGGCCCGATTGGGATCGTTCGAAGGCGGAGACACGGGAAGCCGGATCTTTTTAGACCCTACCGACGCCTCAAGAGAATGCGACGGCCTTCCGTTCAGCCCCCAGCGGAGCCTCGAGCAAGCGCGCGCGGATAGCCGAAGTTTGGTTGAGATGCAAGGGCGTTTCCCGATCGGACCTTTGTTGAACCTGCCGGCTCAGCCTCTAACGAACGCGACCAGCGCGTCGCGAGGAAAGTCGTAAATGAGACCGGTCTCGGTCCACTCGGGCCCGCAGAACCGCACGACCTTTTCACCCAGCGCCTCGGGCGTTGGGAGCGTGTTTGGATCTTCGCCCGGAAAGGCGGCGGCGCGCATGCGGGTCCGGATGGGCCCTGGATCGACGAGCGTCACCCGCACGTTCGAGGTGTTTTTGGTTTCGGCCGCGTAGACGCTCGCCAGCGCATTGAGCCCAGCCTTCGACGCCGCGTAAGGTCCAAAATAGGCGCGCGCCGCCGCGTCGCTCGCGCCGGAGGTGAAGAACACCGCGCGGCCGCTTCTTGACGCGCGCAAGAGCGGATCGAGCGCGCGGATCAAGCGCCAGTTGGCCGTGAGATTGATTGCGAGCACGTCTTGCCAATGTTTTGGATCGACGTGCGAAAGCGGAGTCAGCGGACCGAGCAGGCCGGCGGCGGCGACAAGCGCGTCGAGCCGACCGAATCGCTGATGAAGCGTGAAGCCGACGCGGTCGATTGCATCTGCGTCCTTCAGATCGAAGGGCAGGAGCGTCGGCGCTTGCGTCCCTGGAAGGCTGCGAATCTCGTCGTCAAGCTCCTCAAGGGCGCCTTGGGTGCGCGCGAGCGCGACGACATGCGCGCCATTCTTAGCGAGCGCCAGCGCCATTGCGCGTCCGATGCCGCGCGACGCGCCGGTGACGAGCGCGATTCGCCGTTCGGCCGCTTCGTTGTCGAAATTGGCCATTTCGGTCCTTTCAGCGAAGATTTTTGAGCCCGCAATAGCCTTTGAAGAGCCGGAGCCGTTAGCTAAAGAGAACGGCCGTCGTCGGCCGCGTCCGTCCCAACTTGCGCGCGAGCGGAGGAGATCCTCGCATCGTGTTTGAATCGCGCGCTCGCCAATGCTAGCGTGCTGAACGACTTGCGGGGGTTTTTGCAAGCCGTTCAAGGCTCAACACGACGACACGCAGAGCGTCGCGCGAGAACGGCGGCCGCTGCGCAATAAGGAGTTCGCCGATGCGGGAAGGCACGACGGCGGAACACGGGGCTGTCACTCGCGCGGACTTGGCGGAGGCTGTTTATCAGCGCCTTGGCCTATCGCGCACAGAATCGGCCGATCTGGTTCAGGCCGTGATTGAAGAGATCTGCGAAGCGGCGGTGCGCGGCGAGACGATCAAGCTCTCCTCGTTCGGCTCCTTCGTCGTGCGCTCGAAGGGACAGCGCATCGGCCGCAATCCGAAGACCGGCGTCGAGGTGCCGATCCTGCCGCGCCGGGTGATGGTCTTTAAGCCATCAAACGTCCTCAAAGCTCAGATCAACGGCCAAGAGCACGCCAAGGACGCCGAGCCCTGACGACCGACGCCAGCGATCGCCCGAATGCGGGGCCCGACAAAAGCCCCGAGGCCTTCCGCACGATCAGCGAAGTCGCCTCGCAGCTCGACCTGCCGCAACACGTGCTGCGCTTCTGGGAGACGCGCTTTCCGCAAATCAAGCCGCTGAAGCGAGGAGGGGGACGGCGCTACTATCGCCCAGAGGACGTTCAACTTTTGAAGGCGATCAAGGAGCGTCTCTACGGCGAAGGATATACGATCAAAGGCGTCCAAAGATTCATCCGCGAGCATGGCCTCGCGGCGCTGACGGGCGGAGCGAACGAGACGGGCGCGAGCTTCGGCTTGTCTACCGCCTCGCGCTTGGATCTCGCCCCGGCCTCTCAGGCGGGGGCGAGCTTGCCGGCACGCCTTGCCGAAGCGCTCCGCGCCGCGCTCGACGAACTGCGCGAGGCGCAGCGCGTGCTCGAACAGGCGGGAAAACGCTGAACGAGCCCGAGCGCATTGCGCGTGTGCGCGCGCTTGCCTATAAGCTTGCGCCTTCGTCGGAGTGTAGCGCAGTCCGGTTAGCGCACTAGTCTGGGGGACTAGGGGTCGTGGGTTCGAATCCCGCCACTCCGACCAATTTCCTCGTTTCATTACCGGACCTTAGAGGGCAGGGCGCATCTCGTGACCTTCCACCTCGCGCGCGTCGGCCAAGTGGCGATGTCCGTTGCCGACGTCGATCGCGCTGAGGACTTTTATGGCCGGACGCTGGGGCTCGCGAAACTCTATCGGTTCGGCGATCTCCTCTTCTTCGATTGCGCCGGGCTCAGGCTGATGCTGCAGCGCTCGGCCGGCACGAGCAAAGTTGAGGCCGCCTCGCCACTCTATTTCGCGTGCGCGGATTTGGGCTTGGCGATGGCCGAGCTCACAGCGCGCGGCGTTGCATTCACGACGGGGCCGACGAAGATCGCGGCGATGGAAGACCACGATCTCTGGATGGCTTTCTTCGCCGACCCCGACGGCCACCTGCTGGCGCTGATGTGCGAGGCGCCGAAGGGGCATGTGTTTGAGGAAACTCCGGGATGAGGCTGCGGGCGGGCAAGCGCGCGCAGCGCGAGTACAACTCGCAATATCCCACCTCGCGACTGTTGGTCCGGCGCGGCAGTCGCGGGGCAAAACGCTCTCTATAAGAATTGTACGACCGTTTGCAGTTCCGTCTTCAGGTTATCCCTGAAGGCCATATACCTGCCATAGTACACGGGATCTTCCCCGTTAGAGCCCCCAGAACAACTCAAATGCAAACCGTTGACTAACACGTCCAGCTCACTCAAACCGGAATTGATCAGTTGCACGGCAACCGGTGTCTGGCCCGTTGCCAAAGCCGTTCTTGCCTGGCTCCATGCATTCACAGCCGCGTTACCGTGGACTTGCAACGCACCCCAGTTAACCGGGGGGAGTCCGTTGCTCCCGCCTGAGCAACCCTGGCTCATCGACGCCATCTGAGTTTGGAGCGCGGGGATCGCAGCGCCCAGTATGTTGTCCGCAACGGTCTTCGGATCGGTGGCGGAGGCAACGTTGGTCAGCGAAGTTAAAAGGAGAAGTCCACCAATCACCTTGGTAGTCCTAGACTGCAGCGAGCGAGCCACTAGCGTATTGGAGACTGCGCTATTTAAAGAAAGCATTTGAAAACCTCCCTGCTTCTTCATAACCCTCGCCACTCACGACGAGCTCAATATATGCCAAAACTGAATTGCCGATTTACATCGGAAGCCAATCGACAGCGGCCTCTCTCGAACACGATCCCTTTCGTGGGGCGGGCTCGGTCAGGGGCGCGCCGCCGTCAATTGGCCGCAAATGACCCCTCGAAACTCATTTTAGATACCTACCTCTCAAAATCGAGGTAGGGGCGCGAGTTTCGCGCGACGATCAATCAAATGTAAAGCCGCGAAATCTTCGCCTGTGGCACATTGTAGCTTTCTGCTAATTCCTGAATTCTGGCATCCACAGCACCCCATTCTAGCGATAGGATCTGGCGCAACCCGCCTTGCGCGACTGTTCAAACTGCGCATCGAATCGCTGCCCAAAGGTGCTGTCGCGACTATAGCCGAGACGGCGGGCTCTGGGTTCTCTTTCGGTCGTGTCTTTCGGACAGCGTAAGCTTTTGATCTGATTGCGTCAACGACTTTGTCCGAAAGTCTTGATTTTCGAGAGGATGGGATCGTACCGCCGTCCAAGCAACGTCGATCAGGCACCTTGGCAAATCAGATAGTCAAACCCAATTTTTCAAGTGCAAACCGTTTTGCTTCTGCTTTGGCAATTTGAACAAAAAGATCAAAACCGACGCCACCAACCTTCTTTGCGGCTGCTTTTGTCCGAGACCACACCTCTGGACTCTGAACGGTGTCAAGGAAATCATGCGCAGAGGCGGTAAGACGCAGGGGAAGAACAGCCCACGACGGAAATCCGTCGAGACTTTTTATTAGCCCGAACCCAGGATCGCCGTCCTCTCGCCGGATGAATCTTTTATCATCCAAATAAGCCATGTGAAATTCGAATTCTGCGGAGTTATGGTCAAAACTCGATGCCTCCAAATCCATGATGTCGAAAGTAGGTTTCTCCGACGCCTGACATGCTTCCAGAAGCTTCTTTAGGTAGTCATGATCTACCTTCATGCCCAAGCTCCCTAGATTTTCGCCGACAATAAACGACGAGGACCGAGGCGCGGACAAGGCTTCTCACGTCGCGAAAACATTCGGTGCGTCTTGCCGGTGGCGGGCAGCGTCCTTTGATTGTCCCTCGTCACACTCCTACTGCGTTCAATCACGGAGTTCAGCCTCGCGCCGAGGCGTTGGTTATCGACAATTGACGCCTGATCCAGCTATTGCAGCCTGTCGAAAATCCGATCGGGCAGGTCGCGCCACTCATGGCGGATTGCAACGCGTCCGTCGAGTAATAGTGGATAGTCACGCGCCGGCAGGCAAGGGGCGCGTGACCATGTTCGGCTCAAGCAGGAAAAGCACCCTGTCGCATCGCAGGGTCAGCGAGGCCGGTGCGCTCTGGCGCTACCGGTACGATTCGCATAATGTATATTATGGAACTTGCGCATAACACCAACCATCGAATTTCCGAGCGGGTTTATCGCTTGCCAACAAGCGCATGCGCCGCGGCTCTCCGGTCTGACATTAGCAGTGCGACTGGCCCGAACCGGAAGCCGAGGCGCAGCGTCTCATCGCCGCGATACGGAGGCTCGCTCCAAAAGTTCTCCCGCCTCGGATTAGGGCCGCGAGGAGCCCTTGATCCTTGCGCTCTCTTCCGGCATAAGCGCGCCCCGTTCCTGGCCCCGGATGTTTCGCCGGCGGCGCGAAGTCCGAGTGACGCCATGAAAGTCCGCAATTCACTAAAGTCGCTGCGCCGCCGCCACCGCGACAATCGTCTGGTCCGCCGCAAGGGCCGCGTCTACATCATCAACAAGACGCAGAAGCGCTACAAGGCGCGCCAAGGGTAAGGACTGTCACGCTCTCGAAATTGCGTTTTGACGGGAAGCTCCGCGCAGCATAGGCTTCGCGCCGCAATGGTCGCGCAAAAATCGCGTTGGGCTTCCATCTTTGCGGCGCTTGCCGCAATTTCCTTGGCTGACGGGGCGAGGGCGGAAGCGACCCCTGAACCCGCGCCGACCGAAACCCCTGCCCCGAAGTCGGCGATCGACCGTCTCGACGAGCTTTATCAGCGCCTTGCGAAGACGGCGGACCCTGAGGAGGCCGCCGGCATCGTCAATGCGATCGAGCGGCGCCATCTCCAATCGGGCTCGGACACCGCGGACCTCCTCATGTCGCGAGCGATGTTTGCGATCTCCAAGGGCGAGGCCGACACGGCGCTTCTCGTTCTCAACGAGCTTGTCGTTTTAGAGCCGGATTGGGCCGAGGCCTGGAACAAGCGCGCAACCGTGCGGTTCATGACCGGCGATCTCAACGGCTCGATGGCGGATGTCGCGCAGACGCTGAGGCGCGAGCCGCGGCATCTTGGCGCGCTCTCAGGCATGGGGATGATCCTCGAGCAAGACGGGCAGCTCGACGACGCGCTCGCCGTGTTCGAGAAGGCGCATGAGCTCGCCCCGGCCTGGGAGCCGGTGAAGGCCTCCATCCAGCGCGTGAAGGCCGCGATCGCGGCGCATTCCCTTTAAGCCGCGGTCGCCTCGCCACAGCGCGAGGGACCCGGGAGGAGATCGCCTTCCCTTGCCTAAGGCCGCCCGTCTCCATGGGCCAAAAGCGCGATCTCGAGCGCCTCGGCGCCCCGCATCGCCTTAACAGCGAAGACGCCGACGTCGCCACGGCCCTCGACCGCGTCATCGAGCTTCTTGAGATAGTCGGCGCGCTGGATCTCGACGGCGCCGAGGCTTGCCAGGTGGGGCGTGAGGAACTGCGCGTCGAGCAGCAGGTAACCGCCGAGCCTGAGCCGCGCGACGAGGTGGATCAGCGCCACTTTCGAGGAGTCGCGCGCGCGGTGGAACATGCTCTCGCCAAAGAAGGCCGCGCCGAGGCTCACGCCATAAAGGCCGCCGACGAGGCGCCCTTCCTCGTAAGCCTCGATCGAATGCGCGTGGCCACGCGCGAACAACTCGCGATAAAGCCCCTTGATCTGGCGATTGATCCAGGTCGTCTCACGGGCCGCGCAGGCTTCGATCACCGCGTCGAAGTTCCGGTCGGCGACGACCTCATAGCGATCGCTGCGCACGGCCTTCGCCAAGCTGCGCGACACGTTCAGCGCCTCGAGCGGAAACACGCCGCGCGCCTTGGGCTCCACCCAGAACAGCGTCTCCGCCTCGGCGCTCTCGGCCATCGGAAAAAGGCCGATCGAATACGCGCGAAGCAGCACCTCAGGCGTAATCTCGAACGGTTCGACCCGACGCGACATCGGCGCGCCCCGTCCCCTTAAGCCAGCACGCCTGACCCTTCGACCTTGCGCCGCCATGCGCCCTGCGCAACAGATGCCCGAGCCGTTTGGGAGGTTCGCGAAATGAGCGTGCGCAAGCCAGGTTTTTCCACGTTATCAATCCATGCGGGCGCAAAGCCCGACCCTACGACCGGCGCGCGCGCCACTCCCATCTACCAGACAACGTCGTTCGTTTTCGATGACGTGGATCACGCGGCTTCGCTTTTCGGCCTCCAAGCCTTCGGCAACATTTATACGCGCATCACCAACCCGACGACCGCCGTGCTCGAGGAGCGGGTCGCCGCGTTGGAGGGCGGAACGGCGGCGCTTGGCGTCGCCTCCGGCCATGCGGCGCAGGTCGTGGCGTTTCATGCGCTCCTGTCGCCGGGCGATGAATTTGTCGCTGCGACAAAGCTTTATGGAGGTTCGATCAACCAATTCAACCATTCGTTCAAAAGCTTTGGCTGGCAGGTCCGGTGGGCGGATCCCGACGATCTCGACGCGGTCAAGAAGGCGGTCACGGAGAGGACCAAGGCGATCTTCATTGAATCGATCGCCAATCCCGGCGGTATCATCATGGACATCGCCGGCATCGCCAAGATTGCAGAGGACGCAAACGTTCCCCTCATCGTCGACAATACGCTCGCCACTCCCTACCTGACGAAGCCCTTCGAGCACGGCGCCGACATCATCGTGCACAGCGCCACGAAATTCCTTGGCGGCCACGGCAACTCGATGGGCGGGGTGATCGTCGATGGCGGAAAGTTCAGTTGGGCCGCCGACAAGCGCTATCCCCTGCTCTCCGCGCCGCGCCCGGAATATGGCGGCATGGTGCTCGCCGAGACGTTTGGCGACTTTGCCTATGCGATCGCCTGCCGGGTCTTGGGGCTGCGCGACCTCGGGCCGGCGCTCTCGCCTTTCAACTCCTTCCTGATCTTAACCGGCATCGAGACATTGCCGCTTCGCATGCAGCGCCACAGCGATAATGCGCTCACCGTCGCCAAGCACCTCTCGACGCATCCGAAGGTGACATGGGTTTCTTATGCCGGTCTTGAGGGCGACAAGTACAGTACGCTCGCGCGCCATTACTGCCCAAAGGGCGCCGGCGCGGTGCTGACTTTCGGCGTGAAAGGCGGCTACCAGGCCGGCATCAATCTCGTGAAGGACCTGAAGCTGTTCTCGCATCTCGCCAATATCGGCGACACACGTTCGCTGGTCATCCATCCGGCCTCGACGACGCATCGGCAATTGTCGGATGCGCAGAAGATCGCCGCCGGCGCGGGGCCCGACGTCGTCAGGCTGTCGGTCGGCCTCGAGGACATCGAGGACATCATCGCCGACCTGGACCAGGCCCTAGCGGATTAAGAGCAGGCGCCTGCCTCGACGTCGCCGGCTGCCGTCGGCGCGGTCGCGCGCCAATGCCAAATCGCCGCGCCGAACAGCGCAAGCGCCGTGAGCTGATGCGTAAGCGCGAGTGGGATCGGCACGACGAAGACGAGGGTCAAGATCCCGAGGGTCGCCTGCGCAACCGCCGCCAACGCGACAAGCCCGGCGGTTCGCTCCGCTAGCGTTCCCGGCGCGGCGCGGCGAAGCCAGAACGCGTTTGCGAGCGCGGCCGCGACGATGACGTAAGCGAGCATCCGGTGGTCGAATTGCGCCGTCGTCACGTCGTCGACGATCGCGCGGAACCAGGGTTTTAGCGCAAACAGGTCTTGAGGGACGAGCCGCCCGTCCATCAGCGGCCAAGTATTGTCGACGAGCCCTGCCCGCAGGCCGGCGACCAGCCCCCCAAGGCCGAGTTGCGCGAAGATCAGCGCCGCCAACGCCGCAGCCGTCCATCGGGCGCTCTTCGGCGCCCCGCCGCCGCGCGGTTCATAAAGGCCGGCGGCCGCGTAGACGAGCGCGCCGTAAGTCGCGGCGGCGATCATCAGGTGCAACGCCAGCCGCTCTTGCGCCACTTCCGTGCGCTCGCTCAAGCCCGAGGACACCATCCACCAGCCGACGATCGGCTCAAGCGCCAGGAGGCCCGTTGCGGCGGCGACCTTTAATCCCAAACCGCCCCTGAACCGGCCGCTGAGCCAGAACCATAGACCCGGCAGAATGAAAGCGGCGCCGATGAGCCGCGCGAGCAGCCGATGCGCCCATTCCCACCAGAAGATCGACTTGAACCCGGCAAGCGTCATCTCCGGGTTCAGCTTCTCAAATTGCGGGATCTGCTTGTAGCGGTCGAATTCCCCTTGCCAGTCTTTGTCGCTGAGCGGCGGGATGACGCCTGTCACCGGCTTCCACTCGGTGATCGACAGGCCGGATTCGGTCATCCGCGTCGCGCCGCCGACGAGCGTCATCAGAAGAATGAGCGCCGCCATGAAGAGGAGCCAGCGCCTGACCGCGACGTCCGCAACGGCTGGCCGAGCGTCGCCTTTCATCACGCCCCACGAGGCCACATTGGCCGATGTCAAACCGACGGTTCCCTTGCGCGCGATCCGCGGCAGACATAAGCAAGCCCTGAAGAAACGGCAAATCGCGCTTATCCCCTTCGAGGGCCTATCGACCTCATGACAGCCAGAACGCGTAAGATCGTCGGTTCGCTCGTCATCCTCGCGGTGGCGGTCGTCTACCCGTTCGTGGCCATGGCGCTCGCCGATTCGCGCCCCGTTCAGGAGGCGTCGACGGTCGTCCAATGCCTTTCCTACGCCGTGTTGGGGCTCGCCTGGACCTTGCCGCTGTTCCCGGTCATCCGGTGGATGGAGCGGCGACCAGAGAGGCCTTAAGAGACATCGAGACGCCGACCGCGATTGGCGAGCGCGAAGGGCGCGCCGGACAGGAGCGTTTCGAGCGCACGCTCGCGCTGCCAGAGGCCGTTCACCGAGACGCGGGGCAGCGCCCAAAGATGGTCGGCGTGGGCCGCTGAAACGACTCCGGGACGCGTCGTCACCGCAGTCACGAAGCCGACCTCCTTGGCGAGCGCGAACTCACGGGGGCCGGCGCTCGTGGAATCGCCGACCGGAAAAGCGAAGTGATGAACGGGCGTCCTTAAGCTCTCTTCGAGCAGCGTCTTGGACCGCGTCATTTCGGCCCGCGCCTCCGCGAGCGGCCAATGCGCGAGGCGACGATGGGTCACCCCATGAGCGCCGACCTCGACGAGCGGGTTCTGCGCGAGCGCGCGAGCCTCGTTCCAATCGATGAACAGATCCGCGTATAGCGCTTGCCGATCGACTCTCGCCTCCTCCGCGAAGCGTTCGATTGCGGTCAGCAGCTCGCCCTCGGGACGGGCGCGCAAGGCCCAGTAGATGCGCTCGAACGCCGCCGATTTCGCCTCAACGGTCCGCGTGTCGCAGGCGATTCTAAGGCCGCCGCAATCGATATCGATCGCGTCGACCCTGCGGACGGCTTCCTCCAGTTCGAGCCACCAGAGCCGCGCGCTCCGATCGAGAAAGCCGACAGCGAGGAAGAGCGTGAAGGGCGCGCCATAGCGCTTTAGGATCGGAACCGCGTAGGCGAGGACATCGCGATAACCGTCGTCGAAGGTGAGGGCGGCGAACGGCCGATCCGTCCCGTTGAGGAGCCGGCGGCGAACTTCGCTGAGCGAGACGAACTCGTATCCGAGACGGCCTGTCAGCCGCAGCGCCTGGTCAAGAAACTCCGGAGTGATTTCAAGCGCGCGGTTCGGCGCGTAACCCTCGGCCGCAGGCCGCCATGGGCGAACGCGGTGAAATGCAAGGATCGCGCCGACCCCTCGAGTCGCCGGCCGAAGCGCCCGGTCGAGGCCGGTGAGGCGGAATGCCGCAAGCCCGGCGTCGATGAGGGTGTGATTGCGCGTCATGTCCGCTCGAAGACAAAACGATTAGGAAGCGCATCCTTGCGAAGAGTTTACGCGAACGTCCGTTGCGAAGAGGAAACGAAGATTTGACGTTTCTTCGTTAACTTCCAAGCGGCCAATCAACGGAAATCCTATGATCGAGAGCGCGGCTCGAGCGCGCGAACCTTCGCCGCTCCCCGCAGGCGCGGCGCTGAGCGCGTCGCGGGTCGAGGTCTTCGCCGACTTGAAGCCGGTCCAGGCCCGGTGGCTCGACCTGCAGGCGAGGGCGCCGGCCTCGCCCTATCAGGACGTCCGATTTTGCGAGGCCTGGCTTGAGACCGTCGGCCGGGCGCGGCGCGTCGCGCCCTTCATCGTGGTCGTCAGCGACGGCGCCGGCGCGATCTCGGCCTTGTTGCCGCTTGGCCTCAAGAGGCGCGGGCCGCTCGGCGTCGCGACGTTTCTCGGCGGCAAGGACTCGAACCTCAACCTCGGTCTCTTTGCCGAACCCGAGCGTTGGACGGCCGAGCGCGTCGCCGATGTCCTCAGCGCGGCCGGCAAGGGTCGCATCGACCTCTATGAGCTTTTGAACCAGCCCGTATCCTGGAACAATCGGGCCAATCCTTTGGCCTCGTTTCCCCATCAGCCGAGCCCAAGCGCGGCCTATGGCGGGGCCCTGCCCTCGCAGTTCGACGACTGGTTCGACGCGCACTACGGCAAAGACACGCGCAAGAAGTGGCGTCGCAAGCGCCGCACGCTCGCCGAGCTTGGCGAGTTCTCATATGTCGTGGCCGATCGGCCGAGCCTAGCGGCGGCGATCCTCGACGCCTTCCTGGCGCAGCGGCGGGCGCGAGCGCAGGACGGCGTCGCGAACGCCTATGAAAGCGGCGAGGCAATCGCGTTCTTGAGGCGGCTTTCCGGATTGGATCAGCCGCTGTTTGAGCCCGTCCTCGAGTGGCATGCGCTGAAGCACGGCGACGTCGTCGCCGCGACCTTTTCGGCGCTTGTCGCCGGCGATCACTTAAGCGGCCTGGCGACATCGTTCTGCCGGCAAGGGCCGATTGCGCGGACAAGTCCCGGCGAATTGCTGCTTCATGACGTCCTCGCCGAGGCGATTCTCCGTGGGCGGACGAGCTTTGACCTTGGAATCGGAGAGGCCCGCTACAAGGAGGACGTCTGCGAGCGTGAAGAGAAATTGGTCGACGTCTTCCTGCCGCTCTCGCCTCTCGGCCGCGTCGCGGGTGTCGGCCTCGCTCTGAAGCAGCGCCTGAAGCGCGAAATCAAGTCGCGCCCTCAACTCCATGAATTCTTGCGCGCTTTTCGGAGAAAGCCGACGTGAAGGCGGAAGGACCGCCGGGCGTCCCGCCTCACGCGGCCCGGGCGGCCGCTTCGTCAAACGCCTGCAAGGGAAAGGCGATCACCGCCAGGTCTTGAGCGCCATCCGCGGCCTTAAGCGCGGCGATCGCCGCCTCTTCGCGCCCTGCCGCGCAGACCATCGCGGCGACCGCGGCGGCGCTCAAGACGGCGTCGCACGCGGGCTCACGCCAGTCTGCCGCAGTCGCGACGACAAACTCGTAAGCCCCCGCGAGCGCGTTGACGACGCCTTCGACCGCTTCGGCCTCCAGATTGCCCGCGCCCCTTGGGACGATGTCGAGATCAGACGCACGGTCGCGATGAAGCGCCTCGGCGAAGCCGAGTTGTCCCTCGCAGAGCTCGCCGAGGCCTGCCTCACCTGCCTCCGGCGCCGTCCCGGGTTCGAGAATAGCGTCGATCAGCCCCGTGGCGCCGCTGAGATCGAGAAGGACGACGCGCTTTAAGGTTGAGAGTCTGCGCGCGATGACGAGCGCAATGTCCGCTGCGCGGGCCTCCTTAACGCCAAAGACGGCGACGACCATCGGGGCGTTGGCGCGGCCGATCTCGGCCAATTCATCGGCGACACGCTCGGCGCGCTTGATTTCGCCGGCGCGATGGTCCTCCTGTTGCGGGAGGCGCTCCGGCGGCGAACTCGCGGCTTCGGCGAGGGCCGTGCTCACGGGTTCGGCTGCCACCGACTGTGCGCTCGATGGCGGCGACGAAATCGCCTCCGCAACTTCCGCGCGTGGGCCTGGCGTCGGCGCGCTTGCGCCCGGCTCTTTTAGAAGAACCCTTGTCGCCGCAACCGCCGTCGACAGGACGAAGCCTGCAAGCGTGACCAGCAACACCGTCGGCGCTTTCAGCGGAAACGTCGGCGCGCGCGGCGGCGCGGCGACGGCGATGATCCGTGCGTCGGCCGGCGTTGAGTTGTCGACGTCGCGCGCCATCGCTTCACGATATTTTTGCACATAAGATTCAAGCTGGTCGCGCGCGGTCTTCTCGTCGAGTTCGAGCTCTCTAAGACGAACGTCGTCCTCGTTGCCTGCGGCGACTGTCTTCGATTGGGAGGCCAGCGTCGCGGTCAGATCGTCGACCTGGATGCTCGCCTCGCGCGCCGCGTTCTGATAGCCGCGCACGGCTTTGATCGCCGCTTCGCGAATGGCGTCCTCGAGGCCTAAAAGCTCCGCCGCCAACGCCTTCATGCGCGGATGCTGGGGCAGCAGGGTTTTTGATTCCAACGCAATTTCGGCCTTCAACGCCACGCGCTGTTCGAGGAAGCGGCGCAAGGATTCGTCTTGCGCCGCTTCCGGCACCTCGCCGACCCTGCCCTCCTTGATGAGCGCCTGCAGCGTCTCGGCCTTGGCGTTGGCTTCGGCTTGCGCGGTGCGCGCCGCGGCAAGGCGCGTGTTCAGCTCCGCAAGCTGTTGGGCGGAGACCGTCAGGTCGGTTGAGCCTTTCAACAGGCCTGATTGGGCGCGGAACGCCTCGACCTTGGCGCCGGCCTCGGCGACGCGCGCCCTGAGCTCGTCGATCTTGTTCGACAGCCATTCGCCCGCCGCTTTCGCTTCCGCCTGTTTGGCTTCCTGTTGTTGCTCGAGAAAGAGCTTCGAGACGACATTGGCGCCGCGCGCCGCAAGCGAAGGGTCCTGGCTCGAGAACTCGATTTGCAAGACACGCGACTTCGTCACCGCGAACACGGTGAGCCTTGAGAGAAAGCTGTCCGCAACGCGATCAAGCGCCGACTGCGAATTCGGGCGGACGCCGCTGAAAAGGTTCAAGAAAAACGTGAACGGGCCCGCGCTCAGCGCCGGGTTGAATTCACTGCTCGCCGCCAGTTGAAGTTCGTCGACGGCCTTGCGCGCCAGATCGATCGTCGTGATCGATTCGACTTGGCTTTGCACCGCCTCTTCATCGAGCGTCTGGACGGGCTCCGTCGTCTCTTTATCCGGCCGCGTGAAATAGCTTTCTTGGTTCTCAAGCAGCACCTTCGCGACGCCGGTGTAGCGCGGCGTCGCCAGCATCACGAAGGCGATCGAGCCGATAAGCGCGATGAAGGTCGGAATGAGAATGGACCGCCGTCGAAGAAAGAGCGCGACGCTCAAGCGCCCAAGATCAATGGCGTGACCATCTTCGCGGATCTCGGCGCGCGGCTCTGCGGCTTCAACGCGCGTCGCCAAGGGCTCGGTCTCGATTCCCGTCACCCTCGACACTTGCAAGCCTTATGGTTGAGGCTCGGTTAATGCTTGAGCCGCCGAACGCGGCATTTGCGCTTCGTTAACCAAGGCTCGTTACCGATCATTCACGATCGGTGAGAGTCGATGCGGACGCGCAATGTCACGAGCCCTCCTTGCACTCGCGGTCTTGGCGCTCTTAGGGGTCTCAGGCTGTTCGACCGGGCGCTACAGCGCCGAGGCGCTGCGCACTCCGCTTGACGCTCCCTATCAATTGGGAAGCGGCGATCGCGTCCGCGTCATCGTCTTCGGCCAGGAGAACCTGTCGAATTCGTTCAATGTCGACGCGTCCGGCAACGTCGCCCTTCCACTCATCGGCTCGGTCCATGCTGAGGGCCTGACCACCGCCGGGCTTGAGCGGGTTGTCGAGGCGCGGCTGCGGCAAGGTTATGTTCGCGATCCCCGCGTTGCGATCGAGGTCGAGGCCTATCGTCCGTTCTTCGTTCTCGGCGAAGTCAACACTGCGGGGCAATATCCGTTCATAAACGGAATGACCGTTCAGAGCGCGATTGCGGTCGCCGGCGGTTTCACGCCGCGCGGCGCTCAGGACGCCGTTGACCTCACGCGGGTCGTCGACGACGTGCCGATGACCGCGAGTGTGCCGCTGTGGTTCCCGGTTCGCCCAGGCGACACGATTACGGTCAAGGAACGCTTCTTTTAGAAAAATGCCCTAGTCAGATTTTCGCAAGGGTTCGCACAATATGAGCGGACCCTTCAGGCGTTGGCGGCGTGTGGGAAATGGATCGTCTGCGGATCGTGCATGTGTTCCGTGCTCCGCTCGGCGGCCTCTTCCGTCACGTCATTGATCTCGCCAGCGAGCAGGCGGGGCGCGGCCATCGGCTGGGCATGTTCTTTGACAGCGGCGCGGTCAACGAGACCGTTCTTACGTCGCTCGCGAAGATCAAAGGCGGGCTGGAGTTGGGGCTCGTTACGCGGCCGATCGCCAGGAATCCGCGGCCGAGCGACCTCGCGGCAATCTTAGGCCTTGAAGGTTTCCTTAAGCGCATC
>Ga0187782_10000268_pt1 | contig 33394 bp, 27 predicted proteins | sample 0715_SJ02_MP15_2_FD_132454 | JGI IMG/M metagenome (GOLD analysis project Ga0187782, IMG submission 132454) | Tropical peat soil microbial communities from peatlands in Department of Meta, Colombia - 0715_SJ02_MP15_20_MG | ecosystem: Environmental > Terrestrial > Soil > Wetlands > Peat | place... | reverse complement strand
CGGATCCGAGACGGTCCCGGGCGGCGGTGACCTCCCGCGCCTCGGCGATCGCGGCGTCCGTCTCGCCCATCATCGCGAGCGCCGCGATCCGCCAGATGCGGGCGTGCAGAACGACGAGCGGGTTTCCGGTTTCCCGGGCGATTGCAAGTTCCTCGGTGTGCTCGGCGAGCGCATCGGGGTACCGTCCTTCGTAGTAGAACCCGATTCCGAGCTGGTGGTGCGCGCCGACGCGCACGAGAAGCTCCCGTTCGAGCCCCGGCGCGGTAAGCACCTTCTGCGCGAGGTCGACCGCCTGGGGAAGCTGGCCGAGGGAGGTGAGGACCCGCGTCCGGAAGATCTCGAGGGTCGCGCGCCGACGGGCGGAAAGGCGCGGCGCGCCCTTCTCGCGCTCGAGGAACTCCGCCAGGATCCGGTCGGCCTCCTTGAGACGCCCGAGCTCCTCGGTCACGCGGGCGAGGTCGAGCACGAGCCCCGACTCGGTCTCTGCGTCCCGCGGGGAGGAGGCGCGCAAGCTCTCGAGCGCTCGAGCGAGGTGCTCGCGGGCGACCTCGGGAGCGAGGGCGCCCTCGGCGATCTCGGCCGCGAGGCGATTGTAGCGCACCGACTTCGCCCCGGCCCTTCCGAGATAGAAGTGGCGGGCGAGCGCGTAGGTCGTCGCGAGGCCGCCGGTCCCCGACCCCTCGAGCGATTCGCCGGCGCTCCAGTGGAGGAGGCGGCGACGATGGTCGGGGAGTCGGTTGTAGGCTGCCTCGCGGAGACGGTCCTCGGGGAAGGCGAGCGTCTCGCCCGGCCGTTCGAGGAGGAGCCCCTGCTCGACCAGGCGGTGAACCGTCTCGGCGAGCCGCTCCAGGTCCTCTCCTCCGTTCACCCGTCGCAGAAGGTCGAAGGAGAACTCCGGCCCGAGCACGGCGGCGATGTCGATGAGCCGCTGCCCCGCCTCGTCCCGGGGGGCCGGAGCTCCGACGGGAGGCTCTCGAGCCTCCTCCGCGGGAACCAGGTGCCCCTCGCCGACCCCCCGGGGCAGCTCCCCGACGGGGAGCGTGCGTTCGGGCGCGCCGGGGGGCCGGACCTCCGAGGACTCCTCGCCGGTCGTCGGGCGCAATGGGATCATCTCCGACCGGGTCGCCTCCACGAACCGCTCGAGCCGCGCCCGCCCCTCCTCGGAGAGCGACGAAGCGGGTTGGCTGGTCGCGAGGACCCAGAACGGCTGGGACCGGAAACGGTCGACCAGGAACCCGATGGCCGCCAGCGACGGCCCATCGGCCCGGTGCAGGTCGTGGACGGCGACCACGGTCGCGCCCTTCCGGAGGAACTCCCGGAACCGCTCGGCGACCTCCGCGAGCACCTCCTCCTGGGAGATCCGGCTCCGCTCGGCGGTACCGTCCAAAAGCGCGAGGAGCCGCATCTCGACGCTGACGGGGTCCGTGTCGGCCCCCGGCCCGGGCGGCGGGGCGAAGACGGTGCGTTCTTCCCCCCCACCGGGCACCGACGGCCCGCCGGAGTCCGGGGCCGGTGAGTTCCGGATGCTCTCGACCGCCGAGCGCAGGAGCGAGAACGGGGGAGGGTCGTCGACGGGAGGCGCCCGGCCGACCAGGACCCGGACCCCGCTGCCCCGCATCTCGTTCGTGAGCTTCTCGAGGAGCGGGGTCTTTCCGACGCCGGTGTCGCCGAGCACCAGGGTAATCCCGCCGGAACCGCCCCGGGCCGCGGCGAACCTCCGTCGCAGCGCCGCGACCGTTTCCGCTCGCCCGACGTTCCGGCGGTCGTACCCGGCGTCGTCCGGCATTCTTCCTTCCCGTGGATGCAAGGCCCCGCCTATCTATGTGCCGGTCCGAGGGGGGTCGAGGGAGGGGACCGGTCGACGCGGGGTCAGGGGGCCTCCGAATCGGCGTCCTTCGCGGTGAGGGCGTTCTTGAGCCGGTCGAACTCCACCGCGATGTCCGGCCGCAGGGCCGGCAGGTTCCGCCGCTCGAGCTCGGCGACGCGCCGCCGCGCGCTCGCCCGGTCCCCGCGGGCGTAGGAGAGCTGGGCGAGCCGCAGGACGACGTCGACCTCGTCCGCCGGAGCGTTCAGGTCCCGCACGAGCCGGTACGCCTCGAGGAGGTCCGCCTCGGCGAGGTCGTACTCGCCGCGGTCGATCGCGATCTTCCCGCGGATGATCATCGCCTGGATGAGGCCGAACCGGTCGCCGATCCGTTCGAGGATATCGCGGGCCCGCTGGACCTTCTCGACCGCCTCCTCGAACTGTCCGGTCTCGCGGAGGATGTCCGCGGTGTTGAACAGCGCCCAGCCCATCCGTCGCGGGTCCTGGGCCTTCTCGGCGAGCCGGAACGCCTCCGCGAACTCGGAGACCGCCTCCGCGTGGCGCGGGGGGTCGGCCCGGATGTTGGAGATCATCACCCCGAGAAAGAGGTGCGCCTGGGCCGATTCGCGGGCAGGGCCGACGCGCTCGAGCGCCGCGGCCGCCTCGCGGGCCTCGCTGAGGGCCTGCTCCGACTGGCCGATCATCGCGAGCACGCCGGCGCGCCGCGCCTGACCGAGCGCGGTCGCGCGCTCGTTGCCCGCCTCGCGGGCGAGACGGATCTCCTCGGTGTGCTGGGCGATCGCCTCCGGGTACTTTCCCTCGTAGAAGAGCGCCTCGCCGAGGAGCCGGTGGGCCCCGAGCCGGACGACCAGCTGGCCCTCGAGTCCGGGGGAGGAGAGCACCTTCTCCGCGACCTCGGCCGCCCCCCGCCAGTCGCCGCGGTCGCTCAGCACGCGGGCGAGGTAGATCTCGAGGGTCGCCCGGTTGCGCGGGGAGAGGCGGGGGTCCTGGGTGTGCCGGTCGAGGAACTCCCGCAGGGTCCCCTCGGCCTCCTCGAGGTGGCCGAGCTCGTTGGTCGTCCGGGCGAACTCGAGGACGATCTCCGACTCCCCGTCCCGGTCGTCCGGAGCGAAGCGGCGCCCGCTCTCGAGCGCGCGGCGAAGGTGGTCCCGGGCAACGTCCGGGGCGAACGCGCGGTCCGCGATCTCCGCCGCGATGCGGTTGTACTGGGTCGACTTGTCGTCCACCCGGCCGAGGTAGAAGTGGCGCGCGAGGGCGTAGATGGTCGTCAGGTCGGCGCTCCCGACCGCCTCGAGGGCGTCCCCGGCCCGGCGGTGGAGGAGCCGCCGCCGGCTCTCGGTGAGCCGGTCGTACGCCTCCTCGCGCAGCCGGTCCTCGGGGAACGCGAGGAGCTCGCCGGGACGCTCGTAGAGGAGCCCCTGGCCGACCAGGCGGTCGACCGCCTCGGCGAGCCGCTCTTCGTCCTCCCCGCTCGCCCGAAGGAGGATGGCGAACGGGAACTCCGCGCCGAGCACCGCGGCGACGTCGAGCGTGCGGCGCGCCTCCTCGTCCAGCGTCGGGAGGCCGGGGCCCGGTCGTCCCCGCACCTCCCCGCCCGAGGAGATCCGCCGGTCGAGCTGCTGGAGGAGGAGGGGGTTCCCGCCCGTCTCCGAGTAGCGTCGCGCGACCTCCTCGGGGGAGAACTCCCGGTTCGGGTCGTTCATCCGCAGGTAATCGGCCGTCTCTCCGCTCGTCATCGGGCGGAGGACGACCCGCCGCGCGTGGGTCGCGCCCTCGAACCCCTCGAGCCGCGCCCGTCCCGACTCCGACAGGGACGCGTAGGGCCGGCTGGTCGCGAGGATCCAGAGGGGACGGTTCTGGAGCTGGTTCGCGAGGAACTCGACCGCGGCGAGGGAGCTCTCGTCGGCCCGGTGGAGGTCCTCGAGGATGAGGACGGTCGGCCCGTGCCGTGTGAACTCGAGGAACTGTTCGGCGATCCCGCTCTGGACCCGATCGCGCGAGGACTCGCCGCGCTCGTCCGTCTCGCTGAGCGCCTCGAGGAGCCGCTCCTCGACCCCGACCGGTGCCCCGAACCCGCCGGTGCTCAGGCGGGGGGCGAACCCGATCAGGAACTGCTCGCCTCCGGCGAGCGGGCCGCGGGCCGAACCGCTCGTCCCGTCCCCCTGGGCGCTCTCGATCGCGGAGCGGATGAGGGAGAACGGCGGCGGGTCGTCGAGAGCGAGCGCGCGGCCGATGAGCACGCGCGTCCCGCGCGAGCGGATGTCCCGGATGAGCTCGGCGATGAGGGCGGATTTCCCCACCCCGGTCCCCCCCACGAGGAGGGTCACTCCCCCCGACCCGGCCCGTGCGTCCTCGAACCGACGGTGAAGGGCTTCGACCGTCTCCACCCGGCCGACGAACGGACGGTCGGACCCGGCTTCGGCCGCCATCCTAATCGCCCGGGTAGATGGGTCGGTCCGACTATTTACGTGCGCGGCCGGGGCCCCTTGAGGAACGGGAGCGGAACGACCCGGCCGGGCACGTCGCGTCCCCGGATCTCGAGCATCACGGCCGTGCCGGGCGCGGTGAGCGGTCTCGGGAAGTAGGCGAGCGCGAGCCCCTTTCCGAGGGTGGGGGACGGCCCCCCGCTCGTCGCTTCGGTGAGCGGCTTTCCGTCCGAGCGGATCGGGGTGCCGTGCCGGGGGATCGCCCCGGGCTCGGTGACCTCGATCCCGACGAGGAGCTGCTTCACGCCCTCCGCGCGCTCCTTCTCGAGGACCGAGCTCCCGACGAACGCGTGGTCGAAGTCGACGAACCGCTCCTGGCCCGCTTCGAGCGGCGTGTGGTTGCGGTGGAACTCCTGCCCCGAGAGGAGATACCCCTTCTCGAGGCGCAGGGTGTCGCGGGCCCCGAGCCCGACCGGGACGACGCCGGCGGCGAGGAGCCGCTCGGCGAGCGCGTCCGCCTCGGCCGCCGGGACGAACACCTCGTAGCCGAGCTCGCCGGTGTAGCCGGTCCGGCTCACGAGGAGGAACTTGTCGAGCGCCTCGGGGAGATGCAGCCCGAGCTGTCCGGTCCGGGGGCCGGCTCCCTCCTTCTTCGGGAAGAAGGCGAGGTGGTAGAACGCGAGCCCCGAGAGGTCCCAGGGGTAGAGCGACTCGAGGACCGCGCGCGACTTCGGTCCCTGGACCGCGAGGAGCGCCACCGGCCCGTTCCACCGGGCGATCGTCGTGTCCGGGCCGCGGTGCTGACGGAGGATCTCCTCGATCTCGTCCGCCCGGCTCGCGTTCGGGACGACCAGGTACGAATGGGTCAGCTCGTCCCCCGAGTCGGCCCGGCTCACTAGCAGGTCGTCCACGATGAACCCGGTCGACTCGAGGAGGAAGGAGTAGCGCACCTGACCCGGGACGATCTTCGGGACGTTCGCCGCGGTCCGGCGGCCGAGGAGGTCGGCCGCGTGGCCGCCGTCCACGGTGAGGATGCCCATGTGCGAGACGTCAAACAGGCCCACCCCCTCGCGGACGGCACGGTGCTCGGCGAGGATGCTCGTGTAGTAGAGGGGCATCTCCCAGCCCGCGAACGGAACGATGTGGCCTCCGTGCCGGCGGTGGAAGTCGTAGAGCGCGGTCCGCCGGAGCGGGGCCGCGGGGGCCGGGGCGTCCGTCATGTGACGACCTCCCGGAGCCGGCCGAGCTCGCTCGCGGTGCGGATCTCGAGCGCGACCCTCCGGCCACTGCTCATCGGGCCGCGGTAGAGTGCGTTCCCGTACGGGTGGCCGAGCGCGAGGTGGACGTTCGTCCCCCCGCCGATGCGGGCGGCGACGTCGAAGACGGTCGGGCGCCCGTTGCGGTCGATGCACGTCTGCAGACAGAACGGACCCAGGATCCCCGGCGGATACCGCTCGCGGCTCGCGTCCACGAACTTCTCTCCCATGCGGAACACCTCTTCCAGGATCGATTCCCGGACCGTAAGGGTTCCGTGGCCGACCACCGTGTAGTCGGGGATGCGGTCGGAGTCGCTCAGCTCGAGCTGCTGGGCGGCCGGGAGACGCACGAGCCCGTCCAGGTTGCTCTCGCGGCGCTCGTCGACCCCGAGGAGCTCGAGCCCCTCGGCCCGCGGAACGAGAGGGGAGAAGAAGAAGTTGAAGTTGAACACCGGCCCGAGGACGTACTCCTCGATCCGGGCGGTCGCGAGGTCGGCCGGGGCGACCGTTCCCCGGGCGACGAGCCGCTCGACCTTCGCCCGGTACTCCGCGGGGCTCGTCACGGTGAAGAAGCCGCGCTCGAGACGGCGGGTCGCGTGCGGCAGCTTCACGATCGCGAGCCGGTCGACCGCCTCGGGGCCCGGGATCTTCCGCGGGGTCGGGATCGCCGCCTTCTCGAGGAGCGTGTAGTAGTTCTCGCGCTCGGTCCGCTCCTCGATCCTCAGGAGCGAGCGCGCGCCGACGATCGGAACGCGGAACTCGTCCTCGATCGCGTCGAGCGGGACGTAGGAGCTGAACGCCCGGTTGGGCACGAGGACGACCCCGGTCGCACGAAGCCGTTCCTGGGTGGCCGGCGCGACGACGTCGGCGAACTTCGGGAACGTCCAGACGTCGTCGACGCACCCGCGGCGGCGGCGGCCGTCGGGCCCCCGGACGGTCCGGAAGTAGCGAGCGTAGGTCGCGTCGCGTCCGGCCTCGGCGAGCACGAGGCTCGTGAGTCCCTCCGTCACCGCGCCGTCGGCGACGTCGATCGCGGAATGGGAGCCGACGGTCCCGACGACCGGGGGAGAAGGATACCGATCGGCGATCCCCCGAATCTCCTCGAGAGACACCGACATGGCGGGCAGGACCGTCAGAGCATCTTAAGCGCTCGGGCGACCCGCTCCGCCGAGAGGGGCAGCTCGGTCACATGCGCGCCGGTCGCCTCGCGCACCGCGAGCGCGACCGCGGCCGCGACCGGGATCATCGGCGGCTCCCCGAGCCCCTTCGCGCCGAACGGGCCGGACCCGGCGAACCCCTCGACGAACGTGACATCGATCGGCGGAACCTCGCCGAGGGTCGGGATGCGGTAATCGAGGAGGCCTGGGTTGAGGAGCCGACCGTCCGCCGACCAGAGGGCCTCCTCGGTGAGGGCCGTTCCGAGACCCATCACGACCCCGCCTTCGACCTGGGCGGATGCGGTCGGCCGGTCGATGACGGTGCCGACGTCCTGGAACGCTGCATAGCGGACGACGCGGACCGTGCCCGTCTCCCGGTCGACCGCCACGGCCGCGACATGGGCCGTGCCGGTGAAGTCGTGGTACGGGTAGAACGTGCCGGCTTCCACCTTTCCCTCGTCGATCGTGCCCGCCTTCCCGTAGTGGCGCCCGCTCGCGACCACTCCCCCGCCGGACCGCTCCGCCTCGGTCATCAGCTCCCGGACCGGTCGTCGGGCCGTCCCGTGCTCGACGACGACCTCCCCGGCGTCCACGCCGAGACGGACCGGCCCCGTCGAACCCAGGCGCTTAGCGAGGTCCTTCAGGAGCGCGAGGACCGCTTCTTCGACCGCGCGCCCGAGGGCCGCGGTCGTCCGGCTGCCGAAGACGCCGGAGTCGAATGGGGCGTGGGCGGTGTCCTCGTAGGTCACCGCGACCCGCTCCCTCGGGAGTCCGGACGACCGGGCGGCGACGGACGCGAGACCGGCGAGCACGCTCCCGCTGCCGATCTCGCGCTCTCCCTGGACCACCGCGAGCCCGGTCGCAGAGAGCCGCACGCGGGCCTCGCCCCCGGCGCCGGTCCCGGTCGACCAGAAGCCGACCGCGACGCCGACCCCCGAGTCCGGCCCGGCCTCGGCCCGCCAGCGCGCGGCGACGGCCCGGGCCGCCTCGAAGGCGCTCGGCAGGCCGAACGGCCCGACCCGCTGGCCGAGCGGCGTGACGTCCCCCTCCTTCCAGAGGTGGTCCGCGCGGAAGGCGATCGGGTCGACCCCGACCTCGCGGGCGACGTGGTCGAGATGCGACTCGAGCACGAAGGCGCACTGAGGGGCGAACGGGGCCCGGTGGGGGCCGAACGGGGGCTTGTTGGTCCGCACCGCGTATCCCTCCACCTCGAACGCCGGTGTCCGGTAGGGACCGAGGAGGAACCCGATCGAGTAGCCGGTGGCGAAGTCCCGGCCGGGGAGCGAGGCTCCCACATCCAGTAGCAGGCGGACCCGCCGACCGACGATCCGGCCGTTCGTCACGGCGGTCTCCATACGGATCACGGACGGGAGCGTCGTCCGGCCCAGGAGGAACTCCTCGCGGTAGCGGAGCGCGAGCTTCACGGGACGCCCGGACGCCTTCGCGAGGAGGAGGGCGTACGGCTCGAGCAGCGCCGCGCCCTTGCCGCCGAAGCCGCCGCCGACCCAGGTCCCCTCGACGACCACCGACTCTTCGGGGACGCCGAGCAGCGAGGCAACGTCCTCGCGGGTCCCGAACGGCGTCTGGGTCGAGGTCCGGACCCGCCACCTCCCGTCCGTCACTTCGGCGAGGCAGGCGTGAGGCTCGATCGCGACCTGGTGGACGCTCGACGTCCGGTAGGTCTCGCGGACGACCGTTCCCGCCGCACGGAAGACGGACTCGATGTCCCCGTCCCGGGCGCGGACGTGGGCCGCGAGGTGCGGGGAACCGTCGGCGCACGGACCCGGCCACTCGGGGAACACCTCCTCGAGGTCGGCGACCGCGGGGAGCGGGTCGACCTCCACCCGAACGGCGCGGGCCGCGGCGCGGGCCCGCTCGAGCGTCGGCGCGGCGACCGCCGCGACCGGCTGGTTGCGGTAGACCACGGTCCCGGAGGGGAAGACCGGACGGTCCGGGTCAACGTGCGCCCCCGGGAGCAGCCGTTCGAGGTCCGCCGCGCCGACCGCGACCACCCCCTCGAGGGCGCGAGCGGGTGCGAGGTCGACCGAACGGACCCGCCCGTGCGCGACCGGCGACGGGACGAGCGCCGCCCACAGCATCCCCGGCACCTCGAGGTCCACGCCGTAGACCGCGCTCCCCTCGAGCTTCGGTCGGGAGTCCGGCCGGATCGAGGAGCTCACGGGACCTCCTTCGGGAGGAGCGCGACCGCTCGGCGGATCGCGAGGTACCCCGTGCATCGGCAGAGGTTCCCGCCGAGGTCGTCGAGCAGCTCGGACGCGGAGGCGGAGGTGCCGCGCTCCCGCAAGAGTCCGACGAGCGCGACCACGAACCCCGGAGTGCAGTAGCCGCACTGGACCGCTCCGGCCCGCTCGAACGCCTCCCGCACGGCGCGTCCCATCGGGTCGTCGGCGAGCCCCTCGACGGTCGTGAGCGCCCGGCCTTCCATCTCGTGGGTGAGGGTGAGGCACGAGAGCACCGACACGCCGTCGGCAAGGACCGTGCAGGCCCCGCAGTCGCCCGACCGGCATCCCTCCTTCGTCCCCTTGAGACCGAGACGCCAGCGGACCGTGTCGAGGAGCCGCTCCGACGCGGGGACATCCCCGAGCGGGAGCGGACGGCCGTTGACGGTGACCGAAGCCGGTCCGTCGGTCATGGAGGAGACCCTCCCGCCCCATTCCGAACGGCTCGGACCGCGCGGCCGAGGAGCGTCCCGACGAGGTGGCGGCGGTACTCCTCGGAGGCCCTTCGGTCGGTAGCGATTGACAGCCGGCGCATCGCCCGTTCCGACGCGGCGCGGACCTCGTCGTCCGAGGGGTCGGGGGAACGGAGCTCGGACTCCGCCTCCGGGACCCGGACGGCCCGGGGCGGGACTCCGCCGACCGCGATCCTCCACCCGCGGTCCGAGGGGGAGTACGCCGCCGCGACCGCGACCTGGGAGATGTCGTTCGCCGGTCGGACCCGTTGCCAGAGGTAGGTCGACGGCCGCGGCTCGGGGAACCGCACCGAGCGGACGAGCTCGGCCGGACCGAGCGCGGTCTGCCGCGACCCGAGCACGAACCGGTCGACGGAAAGGCGGCGTTCGCCGAGCGGCCCGACCAGGTCGACGTCCGCGTCCAGCGCGAGGAGGATCGGTACCAGGTCGGACGCCGGCGCGGCCCGGCCAAGGTTCCCGCCGAGGGTAGCGCGGTGGCGCAGCTGCACGCTCCCGACCGCACGGATCGCCTGAAAGAGACCGGGGTGCCGCGACGCGAGGTCGGGGTCCCGCTCGAGCGAGCGGAGCGGCAGCGTGCTGCCGACCGTGAGGATCGGCCCGTTCCAGTCGATCGTCCGCCACGGGAGGCGGCGCAGCGACACGACCTTCTTCGGCGCTCCTCGGCCACTGTCGAGGTCGAACAGGAGGTCGGTCCCGCCGGCGAGCACCGCGACCTCGCCCGGGGGTCCGCTCCGGAGCTCGGCGATCGCCGCCTCGACGCTCGCGGGAGCCACGAGGGAGAGGGGAGGCATCGCCTCCGCGGAAGCGGGTGCGGGAGCTAACGGTTTCGCGACGGAGCGGGGCCGGACACGCCCTCTTTTTTATCCGATGAGGGGTTTTGGCAACGGGCGCGCATGCCATTCGAACTCGCGTTGCGTTACAGCACTCCCCTGACCCCCATCTCCGACCTCGATGAGGTGCTGCGGGAGTTCCTGCGGTTGGTCGGGTACCTCCCGGAGGGGGAGGAGGGCCGCGGGTCGGAGGGACCCGTGGCCCAGAGCCTCGCCTACCGGCTCGTACGGGATTGCCTCCTCAAGGACCCGGCGCGCGCGTGGTACGTGGAGGAGCTCACGGCGGTGCTCCGGACGAGCAAACCGACCGTCTACCGGCACGTCAACAAGCTCAAGGCGCTCGACCTCTTGGAGGAAGTGGGAGGCGCCGCCGACGGTAAGGGACGGAAGGGGTACCGGCTTCGCTACGGCAACCTCGCCCGGGCCTGGGACTTCACGGAGGCGAACGCCCAGAATGCCCTGCGCCGGTACCGGGAGACGGTGAATCACTTGCAGACGCTGGTCGAGAAGAAGGCGCTCGAGACCCCGACCAAGGCCGCGCCGGTCGCGCGAACGGTCGTTCGCGAGCGGGGAGGGAGCCGATGAGCGAACCCGCGGCGGGCGCGAAGAAGCCCGCGATCGCCCTGACACCCGGCTCGCGCGTGAAGGTCCAATCCGCCGGGACGGAGAACCAGGCGATCGTCTCGTCGGGAATATTCCGTGGCCTCGTATCCATCGGCGGGGATAACGCGCTCGCGATCGAGCTCGACGGGACCGGCGGGGAAGAGCGGGGGCGGATCCGCATCGTCCCGGCCCCGGCGATCCTCGCGGTCGACATCCTCGAGGCCGCGAAACCGGACGAGGAGAAGCGCGCCGAGCCGCCGCAATCCCCCGGGTACTTCCGGTAGCCGGTTCCGGCCACCGGGGACGGGCTTGCTGGGAGTTCCGTCGCGAGCGCTCGGGGCGCGCGATTTCGAACCCAGGTCGCTGGCTTCGAAGGCCAGCAGGATAGTCCAGACTACCCCACAAGCCCGCCGAACTTCCACGGGACGCCGTCTATTTGGCCGTTCCGGAGCGACGGCTCGCCCCGGCTGCTCGGGTGCGCCGTTGGTGACACTTCTCGAAAATCGAAAGCGAGAACGAAACCTGTCTTCTCCCACGCACGTGACGCGCAGATCTCCGGGAAGTTCACCCTTCCACCAGTAACGAAGTGTTCCCCGACGTCCAGTTGGTGGTTATCCCCGCCTGGAGGTCCGGGGTCAGCCAGTGCGTCGGGGCGGGTTGCGAGTCGTTGAACGGACCGTACCACAGCCCACCGGAGACCGTCGTACCGTTGGGCTCGGTTATCCACGCATCCAGAATGATCCCAAGAGAAGTGTATCCGCGGTGGAGGTTGAACCCAAACCCCCAGAAGGACTCGTTGAAGTAACCCCGGAATGGAGCCACGGGAAGGAAGCAGTACGGTCGACCCCAAATCGATTCGAACGGCCCGGACGATTGCTCGCATCGAACCGGTACGAGAAAGCCGGGCCACACGAACGAAAGGAGAATCGCGGCGATCGCAACCGTCACGCCGACAAAGACGGTCGCGGTTGCACGTCGACTCAACGGAGTCGGCACGGATACCCCGGTCTCGTGTCGGTCGAGCCGTTCCGCCCTACTTGAGGAATTGTGGCGGACCCCTCATGCGCCCTCCCCGCGGGGAGGAGGCAACCGAGTCACCGAGAGCTACCGAGAGGGCCCGCTCGGCGGCTCGGGCCGGAACCGGTCGAGGGTCGTCTGGGAGGTCGACCCGGGGAAGAGGGTCGCGACCGAGTCGGCGAGGAGCTGGATGCGCTGCCTCACGTAGGGGGTGATCCCCTCCATCGCCCCGAGCCGCTGGGAGAGCGGGAGGTACTTCCGCACGGACGCCTCGTAGACGGTCGAGAGGAGCTCGCCGTCGCACGGGCCCCCGGCCCGCTCCGCGGTGCACCGGCCCGAGAGCGGGGGCCGACGGTAGGACGTCTCGCACTCCTTGCAGCGGAACCGTTGCGTCCCGTAGCTCTTCAGGTTCCCCATCACGTCGGGCAGGAAGTGCGCGTTCAGTACGAGCGTGACCGCTTCCGCTAGGTCGACCGCGCGGATCTGGGAGGCGAGCACGATCGAGCGCTCGACGAGCTCGGCCATCGAGCGGCTCTCGCGGTACGCCGAGCGGACCGGGCCGCCGGCGATGCGCGAGGTGTCGTGCGTGAACCCGTAGGCCGAGAGGGACCGGGCGGTGCCGAGGCGGTGCCCGACCAGGTCGAGGAGCGCGTCGACCTCCTTCGGGTTCCGGCGGTCCGCGGCCGCCCGGTAGACGGCGAGCGGATACCGGCTCGTCACGTCGACGTTGTGCGCCTCCTTGTCGACCTCCGTCGCCTCGAGGCGTGTCGTGAGGACGAGCGGCTTGTCCATGAGCGCGCCGCGGCTGTCGGGAAGATAGCTCCGCGAGAAGTTCAGGAGGGCATCGAGGAGGAGCGTCACCGAGTCCTCGTCCCCGTCGCAGTTCCGCCGCTTCGCGGCGTGGAAGACCGGGTGCGCAAAGCACGCCTCGGCGTCCGTGAACCCGAGGAGGCGACCCGCGACCCCTCCCGAGGTGTGGGGAGCGAGCGCGACCACGACCTGTCCGATGAGGTCCTCGGGGCGTCCCGCCCGGTAGAACGGTTCCGCGTCGTAGAGGCGGACGAGCTCGTCGTCGACGAACTGGGCGAGCCGCGTGAGGTAGACCCCGCAGGAACGGGAGACGACGAGGTCCTGCGGCGCGAGCTCGACCAGCTGCTCCGGCTCGGTGAGCGGCGCGCCCGACCAGTCCCGGGCGTAGCCGAGCCGCTGGAGGGTCGCGACCTCCGTGCCGACCTCGGCCGGACGGAAGTGCGTGAGCGGCAGGTCGGTGAGGTCGAAGCGTGCCGTGCCGTCCTGGTAGACGGAGATCGCGTGCGCGGCCCGGAGAATTCCCTTCTCGATCGCCTCGGGCACCTTCCCCGGCGAGGTGAGCCCCTTGACCCCCTTCACCGCGGCGACCTTGCCGAGGCGCAGCCGCTCGAGCGCGTCGCTCCAGAGCCGCGCGACCGGCAGCGGCTCGGAGATGATCCTCCCGGTCGGCTCGGTATGCGTCCCGCACGGGCACCGCGTCCAGACGGTCGACCGGCCGCACGCCGGGCAGGCGCGGACGCCGAGGTCGACCTTCACCCCCTCGCGCATCGTCTGGCGCGCGGCCTCGGGGAGCGAGCGGGAAGGGCCCCCCGCCGCGCCGACCGGAAAGAGCCCGTGGACGTTCGGTTGCATCGAGCGGTGGTGCGCCTTCTCTGGCCGCCCGACCCGGCCTCCGACCCGGGACGGTCCGCGCGCCCGGACGTCGACACCCGCGAGGCGGCTCACGTAGGCGAGCGGGTCCTCCTCGAGCGGGTCGAGCGGAGCGCGCCGCACGAGCGCCTCGCCGGACGGCTCGAGCCCGAGGCCGCCGACGAGCGCCGCCGAGGCGTCCGGTTCCCCGCGCACTCCTTCCCCCTCGACCCGTGCGAAGAGGAAGCCGAGGCGCGCGAGGAGCTCGCGCCAGATCGGGTCGTCCGGGAGGACGACGGTATCGTCGACCCAACGGCCGCTCCGTTCGACGAACTCACCGAGGGCCCGGAGCTCTCCCGGGGTGACGTCGTGCCAGAAGAGGAGCCAGCGGGGATGGAGCGGCACCCGGTACGTCTGCGCGACGCGCACCGCGGCCTCGTACGTCGGAACGGCCAACGCCTCCTCCGGCGCTCCCGCGGCCCGCAGCTCCTCGGCGTGCCAGTCCGGCGAGTAGCCGCCCGGCACGAGCGGGCGGTTGTTCTCGAGGAACTCCCCGAAAGAGACGAGGATCTCGCCGAGGTCGAGGATCCGCCGGACCTTCGGGCGGAGCTGCTCCGCCCGGGCGAGGTCGTGGACCGCGGTGACCGTGCCGTCCTCGAGCTCGACGATCGGTCCCTCGATGGTGTCGCAGACGCCCATCGCGGCGGCCTTTCCCGGGTACTCGAGCTTCACCTGCGTCCCGACCGCGATGAAGTTCTGGAGCAGCACCATGGTCGCGGGGTTCACCGCGCACGCGGCGAGCCCGGTCGTTCGGGCCCGGCCGTAGACGAGCCGGAACCCTCCCGGGTGGTTCGGGTGCGCGAGCACCGGTCGCCCGCCGACCGAGTCGCGAAGGTACTTCGGGGTCCGGCTCTCCTCCTCGTCCGTCGCCGAGTGCCCGACCTCGGAGAGGAACTCCCAGCCGTCGAGGCCGAGCTTCTCGACGACCTTCGCGACCTTCGCGGCCTTCTGGCAGAGCCCCTCGGCGATGACGAGGCAGGCGCCCCCGCGGATCCCGTTCGTCGGGACCCGGGGCAGGTTGCGGAACGCGCTCACCTCGGCGTCCCCCTCGGTCGCCTCGCCCGAGATCGCCACCGGGACGTGGCGCACGACGAGGGCGATCTCCTCCGGGGACGGAACGTACTGCAGATGCTGGTAGATCTTGTAGAGAGGGATCTCCTCCTGGTACCGTCCCACCTCTTCGGGGTCGGGGCGGAAGGGGGCGAGGCCGAGGTCGCGCCGGACCACGTCGGCGAGGAGCACGCTCAGCGCCTGGGCGGTCGCGCCGGCCGCGCGGATCGGCCCGGCGTAGTAGAGCTCGATGTACGGGGCGCGGTCGCGGCCCTCGCGGATGTGGACCTCGGCGAGCCCCTCGAGCGGCGCGACGAGGATCCCTTCCGTCAGGATCGCGAGACCGACCCGGAGCGCCGCGTCCACGCGGGCCGCGACCGATTCCCCTCGGGAGGAGTCCTGCGCGAGCCGTCGCGCGATCGTGAGCGCGACCTCCTCACGGGGGAGGGTCGCGGCGAGCGCGCGGATCTCGTTCGAAATCCCTTCGATCCCGAGATGGGCGAGCAGCTTCTCGACCCGCATCGCCATGTCCTGGGCGCGGGGAATCTCGGGCACGACCTCGGGGTCGTACCCCTCGCGTCGCGCCTTCTCCGCGACCGCGTAGGCACGGTCGACCTCGGACTCGACCGCGCGAAAATACGATTCCACGGGCGTTGGAGAGTGTGGACGGTCATAAGCCCGCGCGCTCCCGTACGGCTTTCGCGGTGCGGGGCGTAGGGGGATACGCATGACCGGCACGACGGAGCGATCCCGTCCTCGGGTCGGGCTCGCCCCGGCAGAGTGGCGGCAGTCCCGCTACTGGGACCGGCGGTACCGGGCGGACCCGACCTTCTTCGGGGCCGGGAGGAGCGCGTTCCTCGGCTGGCTCCTGGCCGCCGTCCGTGATCGACCGGTCGGGCGGACGTGGCTCGAACTCGGGAGCGGGTACGGTCGCGACCTTCGCGTGCTCCGGCGGGAGGGCTACCGGGTCCGCGGCATCGACGTCTCCTCCGTGGGCACGGCGATCGCACGGAAGCGTGGACTAGCGGCAGCGCGAGCGGACGCCCTCTCGTTCCTCCGTGCCCAGTCACCGAGGTCGTTCGATGTCGTGTTCTCGAACCTGTTCTACAACATGGAGTTCACCGCGGCGGACCACGAGCGGCTCTTCTCGCTCGTCTACCGGGTACTCGTTCCCGGAGGGTACCACACGTACTCCGTGCGGTCGGTATCCGACCCGTGGTTTGGGAAGGGAACGAAGGTGGGACCGGCGACGTACGACCTCGGTCCGGACGGGCCGGTGATGCACTTCTTCTCGAACGCGTACGCCCGGCGTTTGCGGCGGGGAAGATTCCGCTCCGTCCGGTCATGGGAGGGAGACGAGGACCAGGGTGACTTTCCCATCCGGGTACTGTACATGTTGGACCGGAAATCGAGGGGCTGACAGGCGGATCGGGGACCCGGCGTTTCACTCCTTCACGAGCTTCCAGATCGCCTCAAGCGGCCAGGAACGGGCCCACTCGGCGTCGGCGCGGGAAAGGTACCGGGACCGCTGACCCGGGGTTGGGCGGGGCTCGAGAAGACGCTCGACCCTGAGGCCGTTCTTGCGGAACAGCTCCACCCAGACGCCGTAGGGGGGGTTGAACTCCACCGCTGCATCCGGTTCGAATTCGACCCGGTAGCTCCCGTGGTACGGGCGGACGAGACGGCGCACCTGGCGGTCCTTCGCGAGGTCGAGCGTGACGTACCGCAGCGGGCTCGCGGTCGCGAAGACGAGCGCTCCTCCGGTCCGGAGGACCCGGGCGCACTCGGGGAGCGACCGGGCCGGGTCGGTGAACGTCAATGCGCCCCAGTCGCAGAAGACGAGGTCGAACGAGCCATCGCCGAACGGAAGACGCTCGGCGCTGCCGCGGACGAGCGGGAACCGGACCCCGGACGCCTTCTGGACCCCACGGGCGTGGGCGAGCTGGACCGAAGAGAGGTCGATGCCCGTCGGACGGGCTCCTCCACGGGCCAGCGCGACCGACCAGCGGGCCGCGCCGCAGCCGACCTCGAGGACGTTCTTCCCCCGGGTCGGTCCGAGGAGGCGGAGCTTCCGCTCGGGCACCCGAAAGATGCCCCACGCCGCGGCGGAACGGCCCCCGAGGATCCGGGCGAACCTTCGGTCGTACCATCGGCTCACCCGGTCCCAGACCGCGCGATTGTGCCGTATGTGTCGGGAGGGTCGGCGCCCTCCGGCTCGGCCACGACGCTTCTTCCGCCCTCCCGCCACGAGACAGCGCGACCGGTTCGTTCGGATAACTCTCACGGACCGGGGAGTCGGTCGCTCGCCGGTCTCCGCGGAAGAACGCCGCCGTTCGAGGCATTCGGTAAAGAGCCCGTGGTCGGTCCCTGCGGCTCGGGCGCGGTGCCCCCGGGCGAGAGAGGGTGCGACAGATGACCACCGCCGGGACGATGGGATCCGGTCCGAACGAGGCCGGTCCCCGAACCCCTCACGTCCACCGGCACGGTGAGGGGGAGGCCGAAGAACGTGTCCTTCGCGGCCTTCGGATCACGGCGGAACTTTCGGTCGTGATCCTCATCGTGGAGGCGATCGGTGCCTACCTCTCCCGGAGCCTCTCGCTCACAGTCGACGTGGTTCACGATATCCCCGACATCCTGGCACTCGGCGTGTCGCTCACCGCGCTCGAGAGCACGGCGCGGGGCTCGTCCCGGGCGTTCACTTTCGGAACGCACCGGTTCGAGGTCTTCGCCGGCCTACTGAACGCCGCCCTGGTCCTCGGCACTGGAGTCGCGTTCGGCTACGTCGCGGTGACCGCATGGAGGTCCGGGAGCTCGTTCGCCGGACCGGTCGATCCCGTCTGGCTCCTCGCGGCGGCGATCCCGACCCTCGCCCTCCGCGGGTTCGGCCTCACGGTTCTCGGGGGGATCCCCGGTCGCGTGCGCGACCTGAACCTGCGAGGAGTGGTGGTCCATGTGTCGAGCGACATCGTCATCACCGGCGCGCTCCTCGCCACGGGGGTCACGCTGCTTCTCCGTCCCGGCTCGGCGTGGATCGACGACCTGGCCGCGCTCGCGATCGCCGCGATCCTCCTGTTCGAGTCGCTGCCGTTGTTCCGCGAAGGGTGGGACGTCCTCACCGAGCGAACCCCTCGACGGCTCTCCGTCGCAGAGGTCACTGAGGCCGCCCGGAAGGTACCGGGGGTCACCGACGTGCACGACGTCCACGTCTGGGCGGTCTGCAGTACTCTCGTCTGCATGACCGCGTACGTGACCGTGGAGGAGATGCCGATGAAGGAGCTCCTCGAGGTGATCCGGCGGGTCCGTGCGAGGATGGAAGCGGAGTTCGGGATCCTTCACGCGACGCTCGAGATCGAAGGACCCTCCCTCGGGTGAGGGCGACGTGGGGACGCCCGTCGGACGGGCGTCGGGAGGGCCGGCTCGCACTTTCGTGCGACTCGGCCCAACCAGCCGCAGTTTCGGTTCTTGGGGTTTTATCTACAGCGATGTATATCCGGGCCCCACCTCGGCGAGGCACGCCTCGCTTCGGGGACCGGAATTCGGGGGAACACCGGAAGGGGCATTCGATGAAGCAGGGGAAACTGTTGGGAATCGCGGCGTTGGCGGTAATCGCGGCATTGGTCACGGTGCTGAGCGTCTTCGCGGGCGCTGCGGCCGTGGGGACCAGTTCGGCCTCTACGCTCGTAGGGCTGTCGACGGAGGTCGCCTCGGCCACTCCGACATGGAGCGTCGCGGCGCTCAATGCGGCCCCGACGGCCGCCGTAGTCGACAGCGAGCCCGGCATCGGGGTCGCGGGCGCGGCGTATGTGGGCCCGGCCCACGTGGCCACTGTCCCGATCCTCGTCGGACTTTCCTACTCTCACACCGCCGAGCTCTCCGAGTATCTCGCGGAGCTCTCCGACCCATCCTCGGCGTCCTACCACCACTACCTGACCCAGGCCCAGTTCGACGCCGCGTTCGGCGGCTCCGCGTCGGTCTACAACTCGGCGCTCGCGTACTTCGGGTCGTTCGGGGTGACCGGGGTCGTCACCTACGCGGACCAGGCCTCAATCGCGTTCGACGCGACGCCCGCCCAGGTCGCCGAGATCTTCCACGCTCCTCTCGCACAGTACCGGACCGGTGCGGGCGCCTACTACGCCCTCGCGAGCGCTCCGCGGCTCCCCGCTCCGCTCGCGTCCTACGTCGTGGGCGTGGTCGGGCTGAGCGACTACTCTCAGTACTTGCTCCACACGGACGTGCAGATGGTCGCCTCCCCGGCGTCCGCCGCGAGGGACTCTGCCGCGTCCACTCCCCCGCCCCTTGCCTCGACCCCGTGCACGAGCGACGGAGGCCCGTTCGCCTGCACGACCGTGAACGGGCTCCACATCCCGAAGCCGCTTCTCGCCGACAATCCGGCCGTCCAGGCGTTCTGCTCGCCGAGCGACACGGGTTGCTCCGGTGAGATGCTGATGGGCTCGGACTTCCAGGTGGCCTACGACGAGCTGAACCCGTCCACTCCCTTCTCCCAGACGCTCTTCGGCCAGTACGGCTACCCGGTCGGAGCCGACATCGCGACCATCCTCTGGTCCGACCCGGTCGAGAACACCTCGGGAGTGTACTGCTCGACGTTGAGCAACACGAGCTACGCGATGGACTTCTACGGTCCCGACGTCTCGAGCTATCTCTCCTACGAGATCCCGAAGGGCGAGCCGATGCCCACGGCGACCTCCGTGGCGATGCGGGGTCCGTTCCCCTATGCCACCGGCGACCAGGGATTGAGCGCGGGATGCGACTCGGGCGGCGCGGAACTGGAGAACACGCTCGACATGGACATGGAAGGCGTGACGGCGCCCGGTGCGCACATCTTCCAGGTGTTCGGAGAAGGCCCGACGAGCGCAACCGTCAACAAGGCGTTCACCGACATCCTGAACCCCGCGAAGAAGGACGGACCGGGATTCACCTCGGCCGTGGTCAAGGGGCTCGAGAACGTCTCGGTCATCGCGAACTCCTGGGGCTACGGGACGACCCTCAACTTCACCGTTTGGTACAACGACCTGGAACAGGCCCAGGTGCGCGGGATCACGGTCGTCGCCTCGTCGGGGGACTTCCCGAGTGAGACCAACTCCGCGGTCAGCGCCCCGGCCTCCCAGGCGTACAACGACTTCGGGGACGTCGCGGTCGGTGGCACCACGCTGACCCTCAACCCGACCACCCTCGAGCGGTCGCCCGTCACACGTGGCAACAATCCCTACACGGTCTGCACCGGGTCCGCGATCTGCGGCAGCGAGATCGCCTGGTACGCGCCGGTCGGGACGGTCTACGGCTTCGGTGCGACCCTCGGCTCCGCCGGTGGGGTCACGGCCAAGTTCCCGGAGCCCTCGTGGCAGGCCTCATCGACCGACGCGAACGCCGTCATCCAGGCCGACCGGAGCGGGCGCGGTGTCCCCGACATCGCGATGGACGCGAACAACACGCCCATCACGTTCGTCTACTTCGGCTACGCCTACAACATCACGTGCATGGTGACGAGCTGCAGCGGACCGCCGGGGTTCGTGACCGGCTTCTACAGTTACGTCGTCGGGACCAGCATCTCCGACCAGCTGGCGGGCGGGATCATCGCGACCATCAACCACGCGCTCTGGGAGGCGAAGAAGCCCTGGCTCGGGTTCATCAACCCGACGGCCTACGTGCTCGGCCAGGACCAGTTCAACGGGGCCCTGACGAAGAACGCCTTCTTCGACGTGATCTTCGGCGGTGACCACAAGTTCCCGGCGCTCACCGGCTACGACCTCGTCACCGGCTGGGGCGCGCTCGACGGTCTCAACGACGCGCAGTATGCCCTTTCCGGGGCGCTCGCTGGACCCGCCGTCACGCACAGTTCGTCGACCCAAGCGGTCGGTGGCGCCCTCGGTCTCGGGCCGGCCACGCGGCGCACGATGGTGTAGGGGATCGAACGAGAGCCACCGGCGGCACGGAGGCGCAGGTCCGGGCGGACCGGCCCGCGCCTCTTCTTTTCGTGAAGCGTGGCGGCGCCCACGCCGGGCCGGTGGACGCGTTGAACCCTCGCGATTCGAGTGGGTCGCGTCCGTTCTAGGGAGCCGGCCGGCCTCGACAGCGGGACGGTTCCGCTCTACGCAAACGTTTATGTACAATTCTCAAAACTGCGTCTACAGAGCGTATGACGCTCGTCCGACAAACGGGGCGGGGATAAAACGATGAAGTCCATCATCCAGGAAGCGATCGCGAAACACCAGGAAAACCAGACCCTGGTCGAAGAGAAGAAGCCGGCCGCGCCACTCTACGCGAACCCGGACGATGCCGAGCTGGCGAAGCTCGCGGAGACCCTCAAGGTCAACATCCGGATCGTGGGGTGCGGCGGGGGCGGCTCGAACACGATCAACCGGTGCGTCGAGGAAGGAATCCAGGGCGCCGAGATGTGCGCCATCAACACGGATGCAAAACACCTCCTCACGATCCACGCTCCCCGCAAGATCCTCATCGGCCGCCGCGCCACCAAAGGTCTGGGCGCCGGCGCCCGCCCCGAGATCGGCGAGGAAGCGGCCCGGGAGAACGAGGAGGAGCTCCGCCAGTTCCTGAACGGCGCGCACATCGTCTTCATCACGGCCGGGATGGGCGGCGGCACCGGTACCGGTTCCGCGCACCTGGTCGCCCGGATCGCGAAGGAAGCGGGAGCGCTCACGATGGGCGTCATCACCCTCCCGTTCGCCGGCGAGGGCGCGGCGCGCATGGAGCAGGCCCGGGACGGCCTCGAGCGCCTGCGCCGGGTCTGCGACACGACCATCGTCATCCAGAACGACAAGCTCCTCGAGCTCGTCCCCCGGATGCCCCTCGACTCCGCCTTCAAGCTCGCGGACGCGGTCCTGATGACCGCGATCAAGGGGATCACCGAGATCGTGACGAAGCCCGGCCTAGTCAACCTCGACTACGCCGACATCCTGACGGTCATGAAGGACGGCGGCGTCGCGCTCATCGGCCTCGGCGAGAGCGAGAGCGCGACCGACCGCGTCACCGAGGCGGTCACGGAGGCGCTCACCTCCCCGCTCCTCGGCTCGGTCGAACTCAAGGACGCGACCGGCGCGCTCGTGCGCGTCATCGGCGGCCCGACCATGACCGTGAGCGAGGCCGAGAAGGCTGCGGCCCTCGTCGGCGGCAAGATCTCGAAGCGCGCCCGCATCATCTGGGGCTGCTCGGTCGAGAACTCGCCCGAGATGGAGAACACCATCAAGGTGCTCCTCATCATCACGGGCGTACGCGCCCAGAGCCTCCTCGGACAGAAGGGAGGCTACGCGGCCGGTGAGTCCGAGGAAGTCATCGACCTCGTCCGGTAGATCCCCGGCCCAGCGCCCCCGCTACCTCGGCATCGAGGCGGCGGGGGAACACCTTCCCGCCCTCTCTCCGCGTACGTGGGAGGGCCTGCTCGGCGAGCGGCTCTCCCGCGCGGGAGTGACCGTCCGCAAGTTCCGCCTCATCCGGGCCGAAGGGTCTCGCGCGGTCGTCGAGGTCGACCATCGCGCGGCCCGTCGCGCGCGGGAGGTCTGGAGCGAAGGACCCAACGGGCCGGGCGAGGTCCGGTTCGTCCCGTACCGCACCTGGGGGACGCTCGTCGGGGCGAAGCGCTGGCTACGGGAAGCGCGGATGGACGCGCGCGCGTAGTCGCGGCCCGGAAGCCGGGAGCGTCGCGGGGGGACCGACCCCCGTCAGAGCACGTTGATCGAGTAGAGCGCGCTCAGGACGTTCAGCTTGAGTCCCGCCGTCGGGATGCTGAGCGTCACGGTGCCGAGGGTCCCGCTCGCCGTATAGAGGGCCGTGCAGACGTTGTTCGACCCGGTGCACGTGAGGTAGCTCGAGAGCCCGGTGTACGTCTTGAAGTAGGCGTACCAGGTCGCCGCGTACGGCGTCACGACCGTGATCGTGACGTGGGACCCGCTCTGGAACGCGTAGGCGGAGGTCGGGAGCGAGACCGGACCGGTCGAAAGAAGTCGAAGGCTCACGTCGGCCGTCCCGGTCCCGGACTCGGAGCCGACCGCGTTCGCGAACCGGGGCAGGAAGAGCGAGAGGACGTTGTTCGAGAAGCTGATCCGCGGGGGGACCGTGAAGACCGGCAGGCTCCCCGGTTCCGCGAGGATGACCGCCCCTTGCTCGAAGGCGACCTCGGCCGGCGGCGCGTAGGTGTTCCGCAGCTGGACGACGAACGAGCCGACGGGGGTGGCCGCGCTCCCCGGCAGGTTCTCGACGATGCCGCCCGGCCCGACGAGCGTGAAGTTGAGCTTCAGGCTCGCGCTCAGGTTCCCGGCGGTGAGGGCGCCGGCGTCGGCGTTCGCGAACGGGGGGAGGCCCGCCGAGCCGAGGGCGACCGCCTGGGAGACCTGGGCCCCGACCTCTCCGTGGGAAGCGATCGCCTGGAGGAGGATGCTCAGCTCCGAGACCTGGTTCTGGACGAGCGTCTCGCGCTGGAGGTCGTTCTGGGTCATGTCGTTCGGAAGCGTCGTGGCGATGTAGTTCGCGAGGAACGTCACGACGAGGAGGAGGCCCAGGATCGTGGCGACCGCAGAGACCTGCGCGCGGCGCGAGCGACGGCGCCAGGCCCTCCGGCACCCCCGTCGCGCGCGACGGTTCGCGGACGGAGCGCGTGCCCCGGCCCACCGGTGGTCGTGCAGCATACCCAGTCGGGGTCCCTTCCTCCTGGGACCGATGAATTTAGCCGGCCGTCGTCTATTAAGACTTGTGCTCGGCCGGGCTCCCTCGGACACGGGTCCCGCGTCGGACGGGCAGGGTCGGGTCCGCGAAACTTATCTCTCGTCCATCCTCCCCGTTCCGGGTACGGGGAGTGGCGGCCGAAGCGGCGTCCCGGACGCGCATCGCGCGGGCTCTCTTCTCGGTCGATGACAAGTCCGGCCTGGCCCCGTTCGCCCGGGGGCTCGGCGAGCTCGGGGTGGAGCTGTGGGCGACAGGGGGAACCCGTCGTTCGCTCGCGAACGAGGCCGTGGCCGTTCGCGCCGCCGAGGAGCTCACGGGGATCGCCGCCTGGTTCGGCGGCCGGATCAAGACGCTGCACCCGGGGCTGCTCGGGGGCATCCTCGCGCCGCGCACGGACGAGGGGCGACGGGAGCTCACCGAACGCGGGCTGCTCCCGTTCGACCTGGTCGCGGTGAGCTTCTATCCGTTCGAGCGCCACCTCGCCGAGCACCCGGGGGCGGAGGACCTCGAGGAGTTCGTCGACATCGGGGGAGTGACCCTCGCCCGGGCCGCCGCGAAGAACCACGCGTGGGTCACGGTCGTCTCGGACCCGTCCGAGTACGAGCCGCTGCTCGCGGAGCTGCGCGCGAATGACGGCACGGTCGCCGCCGCGACGCGGCTCCGCCTCGCCGTCCGCGCGTTCGAACGGTGCACGACCTACGACGCGGCGATCGCCGCGGGGCTCCGCCGCCCGGCCGGCCCGGCGGAACCGTTCCCGGAGGAGATCGTCTTCCGGCGCGAGCCGATCCGACTCCGCTACGGGGAGAACCCGCACCAGAAGGCGGCGGCCTACGGCGCGGCCGTCCCGCCGGGGGCCGGCCTCACCCCGAGCGCCTTCACGATGCTCAAGGGGGAGGGACTGTCGTTCACGAACCTGCTCGACATCGACACCGCCCTCGGGACAGTCGCCGAGCTGGACGCGCCGAGCGCCGCGGTCGTGAAGCACGCCACCCCCTGCGGCGTCGCCTCGGGGGAGACAGTACGGGAGGCGATCGGCGGCGCGATCGCCACCGACCCGGTCGCGCGGTACGGCTGCGCCGTGGCCGTGAACCGGCCGCTCGGACCGGACGACGCGGCCGGACTGAGGGGGGTGTTCGTCGACCTCCTCGCCGCCCCCGAGTTCGACCCGGCGGCGCTCGAGGCGCTCGGCCGCCGCCCGAAGATCAAGATCCTCCGCGCGGCCCCTCCGACGATGGCCGCCGGCCGCTGGGAGGCGAAGAGCGCGCTCGGCCGGCTGCTCCTCCAGGAGGTCGACACGCGCCAGCTCGCCGCCGCGGAGCTGAAGCATATCACGGGGCCGGTTGCGTCGGCCGAGCAGCTCCGGTCGTTCGGGTTCGCCTGGCGCGTCGCACGCCACGCGAAGTCGAACGCGATCGTGCTCGTGCGGGGAACGGCGACCGTCGGCATCGGCTCCGGGCAGCCGACCCGCGTCAAGGCGGCCGAGCTCGCCTGCGAGGTCGCCGGCGACCGGGCGAAAGGGTCGGTCCTCGCCTCGGACGCGTTCTTCCCGTTCCCGGACGGGGTCGAGATCGCCGGCCGGGCCGGCGTCGCGGCGATCGTCCAGCCCGGCGGAAGCCTCCGCGACCCCGAGGTGATCGCCACCGCCGAGCGCTACGGGATCGCGATGTACTTCACGGGCTGGCGCGTGTTCCGCCACTGACGCCGGTCTTCGGGAAGTACCGCCGCAGGATACCGCGGAACGCGACCGAGTCCATCGCCCCGACCTCCCGGCCCTTTTCCTGGCCGGCCTGGACGAAGACGTACGTCGGGATCGAGTGAATGCCGTACGACCGGGTGACGAGCGCGGCCTCGTCGATGTTCACCTTCGCGAACTTCACGCGGCCGGTGAGCTGGGCGCTCAGGTCCCTCAGGAGCGGCTCCGCGACGCGGCACGGGGCACACCAGTCCGCGTAGAAGTCGACCACGACCGGAAGGGAGGAGCGGATCACCTCGCGCTCGAACGTCGCGTCCGTCACGCGCACCGGCTCGGCTCGGTCGCTCACGACGGCGCATCGAACTCCCGGCCCGCTTTAAGCCCCTCGTTCGTCCGGCACGACGATCCGTCCGTGCGGTCCATTTCGACGCCGTCGCGCCGACTTCCGGTCGCGCTCGCCCCCGCGCTCCTTCGATGGTACCGCGACCATCGTCGACCGCTTCCGTGGCGCCGGGACCGGGACCCCTACCGGGTGTGGGTCGCCTAGGTCCTTCTCCAGCAGACGCGGGTCGCCCAGGCGGGTCCCTACTTCGAGCGGTTCCTCGCGGCGTTCCCGACCCTCGAGGCGCTCGCGCGGGCCCCGCGAGGGAGGGTCCTCAAGCTCTGGCAAGGGGCCGGCTACTACGCCCGCGCGCACCACCTCCACGAAGCCGCGCGATGGGTCGTGCGGGAGCGCGGGGGCCGTCTCCCGACGACCGCCGCCGAGCTCGAGCGGCTCCCCGGCGTCGGGCCGTACATCGCGCGGGCCGTCGCGGCGATCGCGTTCGGCCGCCCCGAGGTCGCCCTCGAGGCGAACGGAGTCCGGGTCGTCGCCCGCTGGACCCGCGAGGAAGGCGACGTGCGGGACCGGCGCGTGCGCGACCGGCTGGAGGCGGCCCTCGCTTCGATCCTCCCTCCGGGGAACGCCGGTGCGTTCAACGAGGCCGTGATGGAGCTCGGCGAGACCGTCTGCCGGCCCGTGCGTCCGGAGTGCAGGGTCTGCCCGGTCGCGTTCGCCTGCCGGGCCCGTCTCGAGCTCGCCGACCCCGGGAGCCTCCCGCGCCGAAGCGCGCGCGCCGAACGGCCCCACGTCCACGGGGCGGTGGTCGTGCTCGCCGACCGCGGCCGCTGGCTCGTCCAGCGCCGCCCCGCTCGCGGGCTCTTGCCCGGGCTCTGGGAGTTCCCGGGCGGCAAGGTCGAAGCCGGCGAGACGCCCGAGGCGGCCGCGCGCCGCGAGCTCCGCGAGGAGACCGGCCTTGCCGCCCGCGACCTGGTCCGCCTCGGGACCGTCCGGCACGCCTACAGCCACTTCACGGTCGAACTGGACGCGTTCCTCGGCCGGCCGGTCGGGACCGGCCCCGCGGGGAGGGCGGACCGCCGCTGGGTGACCCGTGCCGAGTTCGATCGGCTTCCCGTACCGACGGCGACCGCGAAGGTCGTGGCGCTCCTCGACCGGGGACCGGATAGAGCTTCCCCGGATTCAGGATCCCATCCGGATCGCACGCCCGCTTCACGGCGAGGAGCAGCGGGACGGCCCCCGCGCCGAGCTCCTCGGCGAGGAACGGCCGCTTCAGCCGGCCGATCCCGTGCTCCGCGCTGATCGTTCCGCCGAGCGCGCGGGAGGCGCCGAGCACCGCCGCGCGGATCCGCTCCGCGGCCGGCGTGTTCGGCCCGACCACGTAGTTCGGGTGGAGGTTCCCCTCGCCGAGGTGGCCGAAGAGGAAGAACGGCACCTTCTCCGCCTCCGCGATCCGTGCGAGGGCCGCCGCGAGCGCATCGACCCGTGGGAGCGGCACCGCGACGTCCTCGCGGACGTGCTGGCCGTACCGCTCGAGGAGGACGTCCCCGCTCGTCCCGCGGAGCGTCCAGAGCTCGTCCGCGTCGTCGAACACCGTGAACCCGGTCGGCACCCCGTTCATCATCAGCACGTCCCGGAGCTGTTCGAGCCGCCGGTGGGCCTCGGTCGGGCTCTGGGCCTCGACCTCGAGGAGGAGGAGCGCGGCGTCGGTCGGCCACGAGGCGGCCCGGCCCTCGGCGATCGCGCTCGCGCAGTTCCGGTCGAGGTACTCCATCGCCGAGAGGCCGCTTCCCGGGGCGCGGGCGAGGGCCGCGGCGAGCCGACCGAGAAGGGCCTGCGGGGGCAGCGGCACCACGACCCCCTTCCGGACGGCCGGTAGCGGGGCCAGCCGGACGACGACCTCGGTCGCCAGGCCGAGGGTCCCCTCGCTCCCGATGAACAGGTGGAGGAGGTCCGGTCCGGCCGAGCGCTTGGGGGCCCGGGAACCGAGGCGAACGAGGGCTCCGGTGCCGAGGATCGCCTCCACTTCTCGGACCCAGGCACGGGTCGGCCCGTAGCGGAACGACCGCATCCCCGAGGCGTTGGTCGCGACGTTCCCCCCGATCGTCGACGTCGTCCAGGACCCGGGGTTCGGCGGGAAGAACAGTCCGTGCGGCCGGAGCGCCTTCTGGAGCTCCCAGTTGACGACCCCCGGCTCGACGCGGGCGGAGAGCGACCCCGCGTCCACCTCCAGGACCCGGGACCACCCGGAGAAGTCGACCACCACGCTCCCGTCCGCCGGGACCGACTCTCCGTCGAGCGAGGTGCCGGCCCCTCTCGGTACTAGAGGTGTGTGGCTGCGACGCGCCCACCGGACGAGGGTCGACACATCGTCCCGATCGGCAGGCGCGACCACCGCGAGCGGGCGGCCCGTGAGATGCGAAGCGTCGTGGGTGAACGGGGCGACGGCCTCCCGGTCGACCGTGACGGCCCCGCGCACGGCCGCCCGCAGCCGAGAGAGCGCGTTCCGGGGCACGGCACCGCGAGATCGCGACACGGCTTACGGTCCCCCGCCGGGCCGGTCTTCACCGGTCGGCTCAGGCCTCGAGGGCGTCGATCGCCGTCACGAAGTCCCGGATCGCGAACGGCCGCGCGAGGACGCCCCTCGCACCGGCCTTCCGCGCTCGTGCGGCGAGGCCGGGGTCCGAGCTCGGGAGGATGACGAGCGCGCGGAGGTCGGGGCGCGCGACCAGGAGGGAGGAGAGCTCCTCGGCCCAGGGACCGTCCTTCTCGGCCCCGACGCTCACGAGGAGCGCCTTCGGTTCGGCCGAGTGGGGGAGCCGCTCGACCTCCTCGCGGACCGGGGCCTCGAGCAGGACCCGATGGTGGTGGAGGCGAAGGAGGCCTCGCAGGAGGAGGCGGGTGTCCTCACTGCCACCGAGAAGGACTGCCGGAAGAGGATTCGCCGCGGAGGCGGGCGGGGTCGCCGCGGCACCGCTCGTTCCCGCCGCGGGCTTCTCGGAAGAGGCGAGGAACGGCGGAATCTACGTCACCCAGTGGAGCGTCGGAAACGACCCGTGCAATCTCTAGGCGTGGTACCTAAAGAGCTAACCGCAAGGACGCGGCCCGAGGGTGGGAGATGGGGGAAATTCGCTCATCGCCCACGTTCCGGCCCCCCGGATAACTATATAGTCTCCCCCGGTTATACATTGTTTGGCCTCGGGCATCGGCGACCGCGTCTCTTGGTGGCACCGTCCAAGAGACCAGGAGTCGCATCGCCGATGCCTCCCTTATTCCGTTGCGTCTCGAACGATAGCTTCTTTTTACCGAACGGAGGAGGCCGCGCGATGGTCGCCCTGTTTGGCCCCTCGCAGCAAGACCTCGAACGTCTTCGGTCCGCGGTCCAGTCGCTCGGAACGACGAGCGTCCCCGGTCTCGCCGCGGCCCTGTCGGTACGCGAACGCAAGGCCGAGAAGCTCCTCGCCTACGAACTCTCCCGCCCCAACAGCCCGGTCCTCTACGAACCGAGCCGACGGCTCGTCCGCTGGGCCGCCCCGGCGCCCCCGTCGCCCGCAGCCCCCGCGCCTGCCCCCGCCTCTTCGCCTCCTCTTCCCGAGATCCCCCGCACGCCCCGATCGCCGTCCCCCGTGTTCACCCCGGTCGGTCTGAAGACGCTCTGTCCCCACTGTCACGTCACGCTGCAATCGACGGGGACCGAGAGCCTCGCCGTCTGCCCCCAGTGTGGCCGCCTCTCGTCGACCCGGGAATCCCGCGCTCCGAGCCCGCCACCGGTCCCGGCGGCCGAACCCGCTCCGCCTCTTCCGGCCCCGAAACCGGCCCCGGCCCCCGCGAGCTCGCTGGACGACCGCCGTTCGCAGGAACTGTTCGCGGCGTACGTCAGCGCGAAACCGATCCCGTGCCCGAAATGCCGGACCCCGCTGCGGCACCGCTCCCTCGCGGAGTACGCCTGCCCGAACTGCGGCCAGACCGTCCGGTTCCCGAAAACGACGGAACCGCCCGCGCCGCCCGCACCGATGCCGCCCGCGTAGGACCGCGGGCTTCCTTCAGAACGGCACCTGCGAGCGGACCTCGCGAACGATCTCCCCCGACTCGATCGCGGCGGCGACGCGCTCGATGTCGCTCGCGGGGCTGCGGTCGCGCGTCCACGGCGCGACCCGCGCGCGGAGGGCCTTGAGGGCGGCCTCGCTGCCGCGCCCCCCCTGACGGGGTCGGCGCAGCTCGAGGGCCTGGCCGGCGACGATCCATTCGACCGCGACCGCGCGGCGGGCGTTCGCGAGCACCCGGCGCAGCTTCTGCCCGGCCCACGGTCCCATGCTGACGAAATCCTCCTGGTCGGCGGACGTCGAGAGGCTGGTCCCGCTCGCCGGGTGTACGAGGGTCGCGTTCTCGTTCACGAGGGCGGCGGAGAGGTACTGCGGGACCATGAACCCCGAGCTCACGCCCGGCTCCGGAGAGAGGAACGCGGGGAGTCCCCGGTTGAGGGCCGGATGGACGATCCGCGCGACACGCCGCTCGGAGAACCCGGCGATGTACTGCACGGCGATGGCGAGCGTGTCGAGGGTGAGCGCGAGCGGTTGACCGTGGAAGTTGCCGCCGCTCACGAACTCGTCGTTCTCGAACACGAGCGGGTTGTCCGTGACCGCGTTGAGCTCGGTCGCCACGACGCCTTCGGCGAACGCGAGAGCGAGGCGTACTGCGCTCAGCACCTGCGGGAGGCACCGGAGGGTGTACGGGTCCTGCCCGGACCAGGTGGTGCGACGGACCGAGAGCTGGCTCCCGTCGAGCAGGGTCCGCAGCGCGCTCGCCACCGCCCGCTGGTCCGGGGAGTTTCGGACCTCTCCGAGCCGGTCGTCCAGGCTTTCGGGGCTCCCTTCGAGCGCGTCGTAGGAGAGGGCGGCGGCGAGGAGCGCCGCGTCCAGGAGCGCGCGCGCGTCCGCGACCGAGAGCGCGAGGTAGGAGGCCATGAGGGCCGTGCCGTTGAGGAGTGCGACCCCTTCCTTCTCGACCAGCTCGAGGGGAACGATCCGCTCGCGGGCCAGGACGTCCCGGGCGCTCTCCGGCTCGCCCGACCGCCCGACGAACGCTCCCTCGCCCGTCAGGGCGAGAGCGAGATGGGCGAGGGGCGCGAGGTCCCCGGAGGCGCCGACCGACCCCTGTTCGGGGATCCACGGCACGAGGTTCCGATTGAGGAGCTCGACCAGGCGGTCCGCGACCTCCGGCCGGATCCCCGAATGGCCCCTCGCGAGCGAGTTCAGGCGCAGCAGCACGAGGCCGCGCACGACGTCGCGCGGTAGCGCCGGACCGGTGCCGCTCGCGTGGCTCCGGACGAGCGACACCTGGAGCTCCCGCGCCTTCGCGGGGGAGATCGGCCGGTCGGAGAGCGCCCCGAACCCCGTCGTGACGCCGTAGATCGTGCGACCCTCCCGCACCGCGCGTTCGACCGCGGCCCGGCTCGCCGCGAGACCCGCGTGCGCCCCGGGAGTGAGCGCGACCACGCGCTGGCCCCGGACGACCGCGAGGAACTCCTCGAGCGAGAGCGACCGGCCGTCGAGCGGCACCGTGTTCTCGGTCATGGCGACACCGCCCACCGGCGGCGGACGAGCGCCAGAGAGGCCGCCCCCGGACCTACGCCGACACCGGGAGGACGAGGTCGCCGCCGGACTTCTGCAGGGACGGCTGGCGCTTCGTCTTCACGCCCTTCGTCTGCCAGAACAGCTCTGCGAACGTCTGCACGAGTGAGAGGAGTTCCTGGGCGTCCGCGAGCGCCACGCCCTGGCGCGTCTTGGAGGCCTGCTTCAGGATCTTCCAGACGAGCTCCTGCGTCTGGGGGAACTGCTTCGCGTGGTCGGGCGTGAAGTAGTCCCCCCAGATCACGCGGACCTCCTGCTTCACCCGCTCGGAGTGCTGCTCCTTGACGGCCGTGTAGCGGGACATCTTCGAAACGTACGTCGCCCGCTCCTCGAGCTTCGCGTCCGGTCCGGGGTGCGCGAGCTCCCCGATAAGCTGGTCCATCCGCAACACCGTGAGGGCGGCGATCTGGGCTTCGTGCGGGTCGTAAATACCGCAGGGGATGTCGCAGTGCGCGTAGACCTCGCGGGGGGGATGCACGGCGTCCAACAGGCGTTCCATCAAACCGAGGGATCGGCTCGTCGCGGACATGTCCCCGCGAGCCCCGGGGGTCGGATAAGGATGCCGGAGTCGCCGAACGTCGGTGGGGGCCCGACCCCGACTTCCGCGCCGTCACGGATCCGGCGCTGGGCGAGTCGAAGGGTGGTGGTGCGCGACAAGAGCATGCTCCCGACGTTGCGTCCGGGCGACCGGCTGCTCGTCGACCCGCGCGCCTACCGCGACCGGCCGCCCCATGTCGGAGAGGTCGTGGTCTTCGTCGACCCCGAGGAACCGTCCCGCTGGCTCGTGAAGCGCGTGTCCGGGGTCGACCTCCCGAGCGCGACGATCGAGGTCCGGGGGGATGCCTCGGAGACCGCCCGCGACAGCCGCCGGTTCGGGCCGGTCCCGATCCGCTCGGTCGTGGGCCGCGCGTACTGCTGCTATTTCCCGGCCGACCGCCGCCGGGAGCTCTAGACGTCCGGTCCCGAACGAAACTCTTAAGCGATGTGGCGATTCCCCACATCGATGGCTGCTTCCACCGCTCCACCTGTGACGGCGCCGCCCGCCAACCCGACCCCGAGGGGCACCTCCACCGCGGTGTGGGTCGTGGTCGTGATCGTCGTCGCGGCCGTCGTGGGAGGAGTGGGCTTCTACGCCGGATACGAGTACCGAGGCTCACCGGCCGCGACCCCCGCGGCGACCGTGAACTCGACCCTGTCGATCCTCGGCGCCGGCACGCTCGACACGATCTTCCCGGAGGTCGCGAGCCAGCTCGTGAACGAGACGCCGGGGATCACCGCTCCGTCCGCGGCGCAGACCTACGAAGGCTCGCTCGACATCACGAGCGCGATCACCACTCTCGGCGCGGTCGCCGACGTCGCCGCGCTCGCCGACTTCCGGCTCGTCCCCGGGATGCTCGAGCCCAAGTACGCGAACTGGGAGGTCGTCTTCGGTGCGACCCCCGAAGTGCTCGCCTGGGAGCCGGGCAACTCCGCGTTCGCCGGCGCCACCTCCACCAACTGGCCGTCGCTCCTCGAGGCGGCAAGCGCCAAGGTCCCGATGGGGATCTGGAACGCGTCCACCGACCCGAACGGCTACAACGAGATCTTCAGCATGATGCTCCAGGGAATGCTCTACGACGGGGGGAACGTCTCCGCCGTCTACGGCCACTTCTATAGCGGCGCCCCGGGCTCCCTCGCCACGGGTCTCTCCAACACCATCATCGAGCACGAGTCCCATGCGGCCGCCCTGCTCGCCGCGGGCACCGTCTCGGCCGTGATCACGTATCGGTCCTACGCCGTCGTGAACCACCTCGCCTACGTCTCGTTCAACCCGATCGTCGGCCTCTTCGCGAACAACTCGACCGCCCTCACCGACTACTCGAAGATCTCCACGATGATCACGCCGTCCCTCGGCGTGCTCCAGAAGGTCGTCCCGGCGCCCGTGCTCTTCGCCGCGACCGTTCCGTTGAACGCCCCGAACCCCGCCCTCGGGGCGGCGTTCCTCCACCTCCTCCTCTCACCGCAGGGGGGCGCCCTGCTCGCCGCGGGAGGGGCGTTCCAGCCGATCTTCCCCGGCTGGTCCGATAATGCTTCGGCGGTCCCGTCGGTGCTCGCCCCGGACGTAGCGCCGTTGCCGCCCTGGGCCGTGCCGCTCTTGCCGACGTGAACCGCCCTCCCGCACCCCTGCGACGACGCTGGCGCACCGGGCCGCTCTGGCTCGCGCTCCAGCTCGTCCTCTCGGGCTCGCTGCTCCTCCTGTTCCTCCTGCCGATCTACGCCCTGTTCACCTACGCGCCCCCCGGTCGGATCCTCTCGGACGCGGGGAACCCGGCGGTCAAGGCCGCGCTCTGGCTCACGTTCTTCGCCTCGGGGATCGCGGTCCTCGCCGCGGTGGTCTTCGCGATCCCCCTCGGCTATCTCCTCGCCCGACACCGATTCCGGGGCCGCAGCGTCGTCGAGTCGCT
>Ga0187782_10000267_pt1 | contig 33468 bp, 34 predicted proteins | sample 0715_SJ02_MP15_2_FD_132454 | JGI IMG/M metagenome (GOLD analysis project Ga0187782, IMG submission 132454) | Tropical peat soil microbial communities from peatlands in Department of Meta, Colombia - 0715_SJ02_MP15_20_MG | ecosystem: Environmental > Terrestrial > Soil > Wetlands > Peat | place... | reverse complement strand
GGCTTCGTTGATGGCGTCTTTGAGAGTCTTGCTGCCGGATTCGACGCCAGTGACTTCCGCGCCGAGCATGCGCATGCGGGCTACGTTGAGGGCCTGTCGCGCCATGTCCTCCGTGCCCATGTAGACGGTGCATTGCAGTCCGAGATGCGCGGCGACAGTGGCGGAGGCAACCCCATGCTGGCCGGCGCCAGTCTCCGCGATGATGCGCGGCTTGCCCATTTTCTCGGCGAGTAGCCCCTGGCCAATGGCGTTGTTGATTTTGTGCGCGCCGGTGTGGAGCAGGTCTTCGCGCTTGAGATAGATGCGCGGGCCGCCGAGATGCGCGGTGAGGCGGGACGCAAATTGCAGCGGCGTGGGACGGCCTGCGAAATTCTTCAGTAGGTCGTGGAACCCCGATTGGAATGCAGGATCGGTTTTGGCTTGTTCGTAGGCGCGCTCCAGTTCGTAGAGCGGGACCATGAGGGTTTCCGGGACGTAACGGCCGCCATACGGGCCGAATCGACCGGGGACGGAGACAGGGATGGTGAACTGCGTGGTCATGGGTCGAATTGTTTATTGTACCTTGCGCCGGGCCGGTTGGGGCAATCGGCGTCCACAGGGCAAGGCCCACAGGCCGAAGCCTATACTAGGAGATTTCGCGGGAGGCGCGGGCGACTTCTTCGAAGAAGGTGCGAAGCTTGGCGGGGTCTTTCTTGCCGGGACGGGTCTCGACGCCGCTCGCCACATCGACGGCGTAAGGGCGGACAATGCGGATTGCTTCCCCCACATTTTCGGGCGTGAGACCGCCGGCGAGAATAATGCGTTGCGTTTGCGCGATGGTGCGGGCCAGATGCCAATTGCCGGTGGCCCCCGTGCCCCCGTATTGGCCGGAAAGCGCGGAATCGAGAAGAAACGCCGAGGCGCTCCGATAACGGGAAAACTCGGGCGCGGCTGTTCCCTGCCCGATGTGCATCGCTTTGATGACAGGCAGGCGGCGGGCGACGGAGTCGACAACCTGCTGGGTTTCGTCGCCGTGGAGCTGGGCGGCGGAAAGGTCCAAGGCTTTGCACAGGGCTATGACAGGCGCTGCTGCCCAATTGACGAAGATGCCGACGGAGGCGACGAACGGGGGCAGGCGGCGGAGCAGTTCCGACGCGGCAAAGGGCGTGATGCAACGCGGGCTGGCTTCGTAGAAGTTCAGGCCGATGGCGTGGACGCCAAGGTCGGCGCAGAGTTTCGCGTCCTCCACCTTAGTGATGCCGCAAATCTTAACTCGGACCATAGAGACAGTTTAGCGGAAGATGAGTTCCAGTTAACAGTGGACCGTTGGGCTTCCGCGGAGGAGGGGTAGGCCACCGGTCGTGAGAATGTGGGAATGAAATTGAGAGAAGAAGTGAAGTAGTAGAAGGACGGTTATTTCGGCGTTGTAAGGAGGTGGAAAAGGGCGGCGGCGGGATCCGGGGATAGCATGAGGTGTTCGCCGATGAGGAAGGCGTCGAAACCCGCGGCGCGGAGGTCTTGCAGATCGGCGCGAGTGCGCAGGCCGGATTCAGCGACGGCGAGGCAATGATCCGGGATTTCCTCGATCAACTCGAAGGAAGTTTCCATGCGAACGGCAAGCGTTTTCAGGTCGCGGTTGTTGACACCGATGATGCGCGCGTCTGCTCCCAAGGCGCGATCGAGTTCGCTGCGGGTGTGAACTTCGACGAGCGGCTCCATCTGGAGTTCACGGCCGAGCGAGAGGAGGTCGTGAAGAAGCGGGCCCGGCAGCGCAGCGACGATCAGGAGAAAACTGTCGGCGTCGTTGGCACGCGATTCCCAGACTTGCCAGGGATCGAAGATGAAATCCTTGCGGAGAGCGGGAAGCCGGACCTCTTTGCGGGCATCGCGGAGATTTTTCAGGGAACCGCCGAAAAATTCGCCCTCGGTGAGGACAGAGAGAGCCGCGGCTCCGGCGGATTCAAGAGATTTCGCAAGTGTGGGAGCATCGAATGGATCACGGATGACGCCGCGGGACGGTGAGGCGGGCTTGAGTTCGGCGATGACATTAAGGGCATTGCAAGAAAGAGCGGCGGAAAAATCGCGGACGGGAGAAGCGGCTTTCACGCCGTATTTCAGCGCGGTTTCCGGGAGGACTCGTTTGCGATGGTCGACTTCGGCACGGCGGGATTCCAAAATGCGGTCCAGAACGGTGCCGGTGTTGGACTGGGCGTTCATGTATTCTAGACAAGCAGGATAGCAGATATCCGGAAGCGGGCGAGCAGCGAACGGCGACCGGCGAACAGCAATGGACAGGTTACCTGCGAGTAGCGTTCAAAGAAAAGAGATGAAGAAGCACAAGAGTATAAGAGTGAGAGAGTTTAAGAGCGGCGTGGCAAGTGAGGAGCAGTGATGGGATACGGACAGAAGTATGGGGTGTTGCTGAGTGTGATTGCGGAAGAGGCGGATGCCATCGCGATGAAGTATTTCCGATCGGAGGAGATGGCAACGGAGAAGAAAAGCGATGGAACGGTAGTGACCATCGCCGACAAGACGGTGGAGGCGATGGCGCTGCGGAAGGTGGCAGAAAGCGGTTTAGCGATTGATGTGGTGGGCGAGGAAACGAGCAAGGAGATTCCGCAGGGCCCGGCGAACAACGGACGAGCGCGGATGATCATTGACCCCATCGACGGCACGGAAGAGTTTTCGCGCGGGATTCCGACGTTTGGGACGCTGGTTGGAATTGAAGAGAACGGCGAAATCGTGGCGGGAATTGTGAGCGCGCCGGCACTTTCACAGGGTACGCGCTGGTGGGCGTATCGCGGTGAGGGAGCGTATCGGAACGGCAAAAGGATTCATGTTTCGAGGCGGAAAAGCGTGGAAGAGGCGATGTTCTTTACCACGGGAACCGGCTGGGCCAAGAACATGGACGCGCGCATGCGCATGCGGAGAATGGCCGACGCGGCGCGCAGCAGCAGGTCGATGGGTGGTTTCTGGCAGCACATGCTGGTAGCCGAGGGAGCGGTGGAAGCGGCGGTGGATTGGGTGTCCAAACCGTGGGATTTGGCGCCGCTCGGAATCATCGTGGAAGAGGCCGGGGGAAAGTCGACGACCATCGACGGGGAACGGACAATTTATAAGGGAAGATTCGTGAGCACCAACGGTATCCTGCATCAGCAAGTGCTGCGGCTCTTGCGGGGGGACGCGTCATGATTCAGACGAAGCGTGTATACGAAAAACCGAGCAAGGACGATGGATTCCGCGTGCTGGTAGACCGATTGTGGCCACGGGGATTGACGAAGGAAAAGGCCCAAGTGGACTTGTGGATGAAGGAGATTGCGCCAAGCGACGAGTTGCGGAAATGGTTCCATCATGAACAGGGCAACTGGAGCGAGTTTGAGAAGCGATACAAGACGGAGCTCAAAAAGAAGAAGGAGTTGTTGGGCCAATTCGGGAAATTGCAGAAAGAGCATGCAACCGTGACATTGTTGTATGGGAGCAAGGACGAGAAGCAGAATCAGGCGGTAGTCCTGTCGGAAATCCTTAAAGGGAAAAAGTGAACGTAGAGAAGACCTTGCAGGTGATCGCGGAAGAGGTGTGCGCGTGCCGGAAATGCCCGCGGCTGACCAAGTACAGGAAAAAAGTGGCGCGGGAGAAGCGGCGGGCGTTTCGTGAATGGGAGTATTGGGGACGCGGTGTTCCCGGCTTCGGCGATCCGAATGCGAAGCTTCTCATCCTGGGGTTGGCGCCGGCGGCTCATGGTGGGAATCGAACGGGGCGCGTGTTCACGGGTGACCGTTCGGCGGACTTTTTGTTCCGCACGCTGTATCAAGCGGGATTTGCCAATCAGCCGACGTCGGTGCATCGCGATGACGGATTGCGGTTGAAGGGCGTATACATTGCGGCGGCGGTGCGGTGCGCGCCGCCGGCGAACAAGCCCGCGCCGAGTGAGCTTGAAAACTGCCGCGGCTACCTGGAACGAGAATTGGAAGCGCTGAGGCCAGCGGCGATTCTGGCTTTGGGTAAGATTGCATGGGATGCGTATCTGGAGATTTTGAAGCTCGACAGGAAGATCGCTTCGCGCGCCGCGTACAGATTTGGTCATGGAGCGGAAGCGGAAATTGCGCACGACCTTCCCCGATTGTTTGGCGTGTACCATCCGAGCCAGCAGAATACGCAGACAGGGCGAGTAACCGAAGCGATGTACGCGGAAGTTTTGCACCGCATTCGGCAGTTCCTGGAGTCGAAGCATTGAAGAGCCGGTTGGAAGTCCGGCCACTGCACAAGCAGGAGACGTGGGGGCCTAACGGACCGAAGCTGGATCGTGCGTCTGGTGTTCGTCGATTTGAAATGTCAGGAACTTGTGAATGGCCGCCAACGCGTCTGGATCCGTTGTGCTCATGACAACGCGGCCGCCCGACGGGGTTTCCTTGAACGTGTAGGTGATTTTGTTCTTGAGGCGCTTCATCTCTCGAACGCCGGGTGGCGTGGTGTTGTGAACGAACATGGGGATGTCGAAATCGCCTTCGGAAAAAGCGTGAGCGATGTGCGTGAGGTGTGTGCGAATGGTATCGCGGGTGGCGGTGTCCTTCGGATCGTTGGCTTGCACTTGAATTGCGCCCCCATCCGACCGGAGGAAGAAGTGATGCGTGGTGGTGGTTTGAGAGAAGTCCATGCCTTTTTCGCCGCGGTCGTTCATGGAGGATTGGAAGGGGGATGACGCCGGCGGCTGCGGGTTGGGTGCGGGTTGTTGCGCTAGAGCGGTGCCGGATAGAACCGCTGTGAGCAAAACAACAAAGAGGGCGACTGTCGGATGGGCCTGACAGAGGTAGCGTAAAGGGCAGGCATCTATCTGCCGCGACTTCTCCTTACGATCTTCCAAACCATTCATTTGCAAGGACATAGACCGGGTTAAGCGCCTGGCAGTCTGGCTCGGCATGTGCTCTCCTGTTCTTCCGTGGAGGAGTGCGATACCCATGTTTGACGAACAGAAGAGAGTCAAGTTTCTCGTTCTGGCTGTGCTGGCTGTGGGAATCCTGGGACCTTCTGTTTTAAAAGCACAGGAAGCAGCGGGGGAAGCAGCTAACGAGTCGCAACAATCGGCTCAGGCGTATCCGCCACATGTGGCGGATGGGCAGAGGCGTGGGCTGCCGGTAGAGGCGTTTGCGGTGGTCCCGGGAACGCGGTTCCTGGTCAGCCTGGAGCAGGAGATGAACACAAAGGAGCTACGGCGGAATCAGCAGTTTCGTGTGCGGACCGTGGAGCCACTGGAAGCGGGACGCGGGATTTATTTGCCGGCGGGTGTGGTGATTCGCGGGCACGTCAGCCGCGTGGAGCCTGCAGGCACGACGGGAAGGGCAAAGTTGTCGCTGACCTTTGATGAGATTTATACGCGGTTCGGGAGTTTACCCATTGTGGCCGAAGTAGCGGGTATGCCGGGCGATCATAGCATCAAGTCCACCCCGGTGCAGGAAGGGGTGCTGGAGGGGCGCAGCAGCACACAAAAGGACGCGGCACAGGCGGCCGCCGCAGGGGCGGCGATGGGCGCGATGCAGGGTGTGAAGGATAGGAACAAGAAAGAAGTGGCGCAGGGCGCAGCGATCGGGGCGCTCGAGGCATACCTGACGGAAGCCGGTCGGGGGCAGGAGTTAGACCTGCCAAAAGGGGCCAAACTGGAACTGGAGCTGGAGCGGGCGTTGTACCTTGTGAAGGACTGAGCGCGCAGTAGCGTTGACCCGTTAGATCTACCACTCCCGGTTTCCAAAAAGTATTGAACATAAATCAACGTTCAGTTCGCGGTAAGCAGATGGATTAGGAGCGAATGGAGGAGTGCTAGGCGGATTGGAGCGGAAGGTGGGCGGACTCCCAGGCGGCGAGGCCACCGGCGATTTCGCCTACCGAGGGAAAGCCGCTGCGTTGAAGGAGGCTGGCAGCAATGGAGGAACGGTAACCGCCGGCGCAGTAGACCAGGAGCGGACGATTTTTCGGGACGACGGCCAAGTTTTCAGAGAGGCGGCCCAAAGGAAGATTGAGACTGCCGGCGATGAACTTCTGATCGCGTTCGCGAGGCGAGCGGACATCCACAAGGAAAGGCGGCTGGTTTGATTGCAGGAGTTCGGAAGCGAACTGGGCGCTGAACCGCTCGGTGAACGCGATCAGTTCCGGGCGGGGTTCCAGGCTTTGCAGACCATTCTCGAGATAGCCAGCCACATGATCGAAGCCAATACGGCCAAGGCGAATGGCGGATTCGTTTTCGCGACCGGGTGCAGCAATTATGACGATGAGGTGCTTGCCGTCGAGGACCGTGCCGGCCCAGGTGGCGTACTGGCCATGGAGGCCGACATTGATACTGCCGGCAAGGTGAGCGGCTCCAAACTCTTCTGCATCGCGGGTGTCCAGAATTTGCGCGCCCTTGGCTTGCAACGAGAGAACGGCTTCGAGAGAAAGAGGCTTCAGAACGCGCTCTAATGCTTCGTCAAGCGTGGGGCGTTCCTTGCTGTTCAGGACGGCATCGTAGACGAAATAAGGCGGGGCGTCGGGCTGGTCGGCGGTGACGATGTCGATGAAGGCCTGCTTGCTCATGGGCTGGAGCGCGTAGTTCGAGCGGCGTTGCTCACCGATAGTGGACACAGTTTCCTTGCTGATGGCTTTGCCGCACAGAGAGCCTGCACCATGTGCCGGGTAGACGAGGCTCGCATCCGGCAACGAGAGCAGCTTGGACTGCAAGGAATCGTAGAGCAAACCACCAAGGTCGGTGGCGGACCAGCCGAGGGCTGCACGAAGATCAGGGCGGCCGACGTCGCCGACAAAGAGAGTATCTCCGGTGAGAACCGCATGGGGATCGGATTCGCTTTTGTCGAGATCGTAGACAAGCACAGAGACGGATTCCGGAGTGTGGCCGGGGGTTTCGAGCGCCTTCAGACGGACCCGGCCGAATTCGACAACCGCGGCGTCGGCGAGCGGTGTGAAGCGATACTCTGCCTGCGCCCTGGCGCCGAGATAGATTACGGCGCCAACGCGGTCTCGGAGTTCGAGATGGCCAGCGACGAAATCGGCGTGGAGGTGGGTAAGGAAGACGTGCTTGATTTGCAGGTTGTGTTCCTGGGCGAAAGCCAAGTAGCGGTCGACATCGCGCTGGGGATCAATGACCGCGGCGATGCGGGTGGTTTCATCACCGATAAGGTAAGAGGCGTGAGCGAGGCAATTGAGGTAGAACTGACGGAAGAGCATGAGAACTCCCTTTCAGTTGGCGCTTGGAAGAGAGTACAGGGAGAGAGGGCGGGCAGCAACCGAAGCTAGGCATGTGCGGCGGTTTCAGCGAGACGCAAAGAGAGATTCATAAAAAGCGTGCGACGGAAAAGAGTACCTGACGTGTTCTCTTTTGCGGATGGAGGCAAGACAAAGAGCACCGGACCACGGCGGCTTAAAGCTGCCTTTGCAAAGAGCGGGGACTACTTGGGTTGAGCGACGAGGCGCAAGTAGGGGCGGACGGTCTTCCAGCCGCCGGGATATTTCTGTTTGGCTTCCTCATCGGAAACGGCTGGGGCGATTATGACGTCGTCGCCAGGCTTCCAATTCACGGGGGTGGCTACTTTGTATTTGGCCGTGAGCTGCAAGGAATCGAGGACGCGCAAAACTTCGTCGAAATTGCGGCCTGTGCTCATGGGATAGACGAGCATGAGCTTGATTTTCTTGTCGGGGCCGACGACGAATACCGTGCGGACAGCGGCGTTATCGGCGGCAGTGCGGCCTTCGCAGGATTCTCCGGCTCCGGCAGGAAGCATGTTGTAGAGCTTGGCGACCTTGAGTTGGGGATCACCAATCATCGGATATTTGACCTTGTGACCCTGGGTCTCTTCGATGTCGACGGCCCATTTCTCGTGGCTGGAGATGGGGTCCACACTGAGGCCGATGATCTTGCAGTTGCGCTTGGCAAATTCGTTGTGCAGACCCGCCATAAAACCGAGTTCGGTGGTGCATACCGGAGTGAAGTCCTTGGGATGAGAGAAGAGGATGGCCCAGCCGTCTCCGATCCACTCGTGGAAATTGATGGTGCCCTTCGAAGTTTCCGCGGTGAAATTGGGTGCTTCGTCGTTAATGCGCAACATTGATCTGGTCTCCTGAGAAGGTAGGTTCCGAAGCCGGGGCAAGCTGGAACATTCCTGATTTATGGGTCGCGAGGCACGCGCAAGACGGCATTCGCGAGTGAAATTTCAACAATGAATCGTAGGGTGCGAGGGGGAGAGAGTCAAACGTTTTCAATGCAGAAATAAACCGGGGCCGACGCAGAAGCAATTCGAATGGAATAAAGGCCGGCGACGCAGGGTGACTGCCCAAACCAAGGGGCAGAGCTATGGCAAAGGGCAGGCTTGGCAAGTGGAAAGGCGCTTGTTACAGTCGTAACACCCACCCAAAGATGTTCACATTGCGTTTTTATTCAGGCGAGGCCAAAGCGAATGCCAGAGGAAAACAGAGCGGTACGGACGGTGGAAACAGGTGAACGCAAAGACCGGATTCTGATTGTCGAAGACGAAGACAACGCGCGGAAAGGCTACGAACAGCTTCTTCAACGGTGGGGCTACGAAGTGGTAGGGGTGGCGAGCGCCGAAGAAGCCCTGGCGCGATTCAACAATTTTCAGCCAGACACCCTGATCGCGGACGTGGAGCTGCCCGGAATGAACGGGCTGGATCTGCTGAAACAGTTGGGCGACGAACTGAAGAACGTTCCGGCGATTATCATCACGGGAAAAGGCAGCGATGAGCGAGCGGTAGCAGCAATTGAATCCGGAGCGTTCTGGTACATCGAAAAGCCGCTGAAGGGGCCGGTATTGCGTGCGCTGCTGGACCGGGCGCTGAGCAAGGCTCGAGATGCGCTGAACCTGGCCGTGCTGCAGAGGCAGTTGCGGGACGCAGGACGATTGGGCGACCTGGTGGGCGGCTCGAAGGCCATGCAGGACGTAATGCGCGTGATCGAGATGGCCGCGCCGAGTTCGGCATCCGTGCTGATCACGGGAGAAACGGGGTCCGGCAAGGAGATCGTGGCGCGGACGATTCATAAATTATCGCCGCGCGCCGGCGGGCCGTTTGTGGCGATCAATTGTTCAGCGATTCCCGAAACACTGATGGAGAGCGAGATTTTCGGCCACGAGAGGGGCGCGTTTACGGGAGCGGCGGAACGAAGGATAGGCTGCTTCGAATTGGCGGACGGCGGGACGCTGCTACTGGACGAGATCGGCGAGATGCCGGCGCCGACGCAGGCGAAATTGCTGCGCGTGCTCGAAGACCGCCGTGTGAGAAGACTGGGCAGCAAAACGGAAACACCTGTGGATGTGCGGGTGCTCGCGGCAACTAACAAGGATCCGGAACAGTCGGTAGCGAATGGCGGACTGCGCCAGGATTTGTACTTTCGTTTGAACGTGTTTCACATTCACCTGCCGCCGCTACGCGAGCACAAGGAAGACATTCCTCAGTTAGCCGAACATATCCTGCGGGACATCAATGCCAAGCACGGCAAGAGCGTGAGAGGAATCGGCGCGGAGGTGCTGGATATTTTCATGAGCCATACTTGGCCGGGGAATATTCGAGAGTTGAGGAATGTGCTCGAACGGGCGGCAATCATGAGCGAAAAGGATCTGATTTCGCGGTCGTCGCTGCCGGGCGAGTTTGGGAAGCTATCAACGAAGAGCCCGAGCGATTTGTCGGGGATCAAATTTCCCATCGGGACGACGGTGGATGCGATGGAACGGGAGTTGATCCTGCAAACGTTGCAAGCCACAGGCAACAACAAGACACGCGCGGCGGAACTGCTTGGCGTGAGCCTGAAGACGCTGCACAACAAGTTAAAGGAATACGGGAGCGACAAGTCCGAAGCGGAGTCCTAAGTGAAGATGCAGCTGGGACTGCGGGCCAAACTGACCCTGGTGATGACGGCGCTGGTGCTGCTAATGGTGGCCGTGCTGTCGATGGTCTTTTTGACTCAGTTGCTGCAACAGGTGTTGCAGGACACCGATACCCGGGCAAACGAACTGGCGCATGAGGTGTTCCGTTGGGCGAGCCACGCGGACGACGACGCAAGAGAGATGGGCATGCGGCCGGCGTCCGACGACCCGCAAGAAATCCACGATTTTGTGAAGAAGGTGTTCGAAACCAGCGATGCTTTGAACGTACAGCTGACGTCGGCGACGGAATTGCCGTCAATCTACGAAGTGTCGATCGTCGACCAGGACGGGTTGGTGCTGGTGAGCAGCGACTCTGCGCAAAATGGCAAGGTCGTAACTCGCCGGTCGCCGCTCTCGAAACTGGTTCAGAGCCCGATCGTGAGGCAAATCCGAATCCTGGCGGGTCCACGGCAGGTCTATGAGGTCGAATACCCGTTCAACGTAAAGAAGCAGCCGTTTGGCGAAGTGCGGGTTGCCGTGGAAACAAGACTACTGCTGAGGGACCTGCGCACTCAATTCCGACAGTGGATCATGATCGCGCTGCTGGCCCTGGTGCTTTCGACGGTGCTGGCGGCGGTAGTAAGTGGCGCGGCGCTGGCGCCGATTCGGGACATCAGCAATCAACTGGACCGCATCTCTGCGGGGGAGTACGACACGGCGACAATGATCGCGGAAAAAACGGTGGAGAGCACGGACGAACTGGGACAAGTCCGACGGAAGATCAAGCAGGTGGGACAGCAGTTGCGTGGCGTGCACGAGATCTTCAGTTCGCTGCGCGAAAACATGAATTCGGTGATGGCCGGACTTGAGGATGGGCTGATCCTGTTTACGCGAGACGCGCGGGCGGTGATGGTCAGCCCGGCGGCGGAAAAGTTTCTGGGAGCGCCCGCATCGCATTTTCTGGGTCGTCGGGTGACGGAGATTTTTTCGGCGGGGCACCCGCTGTTTGAAGCGCTGCGGCTCGAGGGCGGAGAACTGCGAGAAGTGGCATCCGAAATCGAGCTGACGATAGAGGAAGGGCCGAGACGAGTCGGTGTGACCGTGCAAGAGATCGAAGGAGCAGGAGAACGTATGGGAGCGCTGTTGACGCTGCGAGACCTGGAATCGCTGGAGAGCATCAACACTCAGTTGCAAGTGAGCGAACGTCTGGCGGCGCTCGGAAGGATCACGGCCGGCGTGGCGCACGAGGTAAAGAACCCGCTGAACTCGATGCGGCTGTGGCTCGAAAATCTGAAGGAATCGTTGCCCCCAGAGACGGACGAAGCGGCGAAGCAGGCAGTGAATGTACTGGATGCGGAGATCGACCGGCTGGATGCGGTGGTGAAGAGGTTTCTGGATTTCTCGCGGCCGATGGACGTGCGGCTGGAACCGACACAACTGGCGGGATTGCTGCAAGAGGTGCTGGAAGTAGCAGCGCCACAGCTCGAGCGGTCGAAAGTGCAGGTTGCGCAGCTTCTGCCAATTGACGTGCCGGAAGTGTTTGGGGACCGAGCGCTATTGAAGCAGGCGATTTTGAACCTGGTGTTGAATGCGGTGGATGCGATGCCGAACGGGGGGCAGCTTCAACTGACTCTGAGCCGACGGGGAGACATGGCGGAAATTACCGTGGGAGATACAGGAAAAGGCATACCACTAGAGCATAGACAGAAGGTGTTTCAGCTCTTTTTTACCACGAGGCCCGGGGGGAGCGGAATCGGATTGGCAAGCACTTTCCGGATCGTGCAACTGCACAACGGCTCGATCGATTTTACGTCTGAGGTAGGCCGAGGAACGACGTTCCGCATCGAATTACCCTTGGCCGCATAACGATGGCGGCGACTGGACCCAAAGGCAGATGAGAATCCGGCTACAGACAACGAAAGGATGTCTGACGCTGGCGTGCGCCTGCGTGGTGGGGAGCTGCGGGTGTGCAACGCGGAGACCGGAGGCGAAACCAGTGGTGCACTTTATCGCCCGGCAGCCAGTGATTCCTCCGACAACGGAAGCGGTGCTGGAATCACCACCTGACTTGGAAGGGGAGAGCCCACCGATGCCGGAGATCGCACCGATCCGCGCACAACCGCCCAAGCCGCGTGTCGCGGCACCCGTGGCCCAGGAGCCGGTGGGGCCGAAGCGGACCGAGCCCACGATCGCTCCGGAAGTGCCGACCGAAGAAGTGATGGCGGCGAAGGCGGAGACGCAACGGAATTTGGATATCGCCGAGAAGAACCTTGCAATGACGCAAGGAAAGACATTGAATGCCGCGCAGCAGGATCTTGCGTCCAAGGTGCGTGGATTCGCGGACAATGCGCGAGAGGCGATGCGTAGCGGGGATTGGGTGAAGGCGAAGAATTTGTCGAGCAAGGCGGAAGTGCTGTCGGAGGAGTTGGCAGCGAGTTTTTGATCGTTTCGGGCATGGGTTGTTCGTCACAGCGGAACGGGAAGGTTTGGAATAGAGTGCGGCCATGACCACATTTGACGCAGTAATCGCAGGCGGCGGATTGATCGGCGCATCGATCGCCCTGGAACTGGCGGAAGCGGGACTGAAGGTGGGTTTGTATGATGCGCACGAGCCGGGACATGAGGCGTCCTGGGCGAGCGCAGGGATGATTTCGCCGGCGCCGGAGAATCCGGACATGATTCCATTCGTGCCGATGAGCCTGGCGAGCGTGGCTCTTTATCCGGATTTCATCCGCAAGGTGGAAGACCTTGCAGGAGTGAGCGTTGGATACAGAAAAGACGGCGCGCTCGACGTGATTGTGGATGGGGATGCGCCGGAAGAACTGAGCACGGTGATTGCGCTGCAGCACGGTGTCGGATTGAAGGCCGAAGCGCTGAGCGCCGAACAAGCTCGGAAGATGGAGCCGGCGCTGACCGACGAGATGCAGGCAGCGATCTTTCGAGAGGATGAGGCATCGCTGGACACGCGTGCGTTTACGGAAGCGACGCTGAAGGCGGCCGAGCGAAGGGGCGTACAGATTTTCGCGGGGAACGGAGCGAAGGCTCTTTGGAAAGCGGGCGAGTGCTGCAAAGGATTGCTCCTCGAAAAGGGACAGGTGGAGGCGAAGTGGACGGTGATTGCGGCAGGATGTTTTTCGGCGAGGATTGAAGGCGTGGCGCCGTACGCGCCGGTGTTTCCAGCAAAGGGACAGATGATGGCGCTGCGGTGTGAATCGGTCGAGATTCGTCACGTGTTGTGGCTGGAGCATACCTATTTGGTACCCCGGAATGACGGGAGAATTATTGCGGGGTCAACGATCGAAAGGACGGGGTTCGATCACGACGTGACCGCGGGCGGATTGAAGAAGATTCTGAACGAGGCGACGAAGCTGGCGCCCGGGCTGGAGAAGGCGCGGATTGAAGAGACCTGGGCGGGACTTCGCCCAGACTCGCCCGATCATTTGCCGATTATCGGGCCGACCGATTTGGATGGGTTGTTGATCGCCACTGGACACTTTCGCAGCGGGATTTTGTTGGCGCCGGTGACCGCGCGGCTGATTCGCGAGTGGGTGCAGGCACAAAAAGTCCCTGTGGATTGGGAGCGGGTGAGTCCGATGCGGTTTTTGGAAGCGACCCGGAGCCGGGGTGTGTGAAGAGTCCTTCGTTTTGAGTTCTAGGTTTTTAGGTTGAATTCAACCCTGAATGCATCACGAAATTGGCAGTCCAGGGTATGGGACGCAGATCGAAGCGGCAGCAAGCCGCTGCACTCCAAAAAGTCAGTTGGATGGTGACTGCTGGATGACGACGGTATTGGACTGGCCCACGTTGGAATAGTGGATCTGGTCAGCGCTAAGCTGCAGGTCGTGTTCCAAGACCAAATCCATCGAAGAGCCGCGCGGAAGTTGCGCGTCTGGGCCACGGGTTAGCAAGATTGCGGCAAGACCGGCGGCAGCCCCAATGCCTGCGCCAATCCCCGCACCTTTCCCGCCATCGGCAATCGCCCCGATACCCGCGCCGGTTGCGGTTGTCGTCGCGACAGTGGTGGCATCTTTGCCTTTCCCTCCGGGACCAGTCATTTTGCCCTCCTGGTCGGTCTTTACCTGGCCTCCATCGGCGCTATGAGGTTCGGCGTTCATATCAACCGTGTAGCCATTCGGAAAGACGAGCGTGCTGAGATGGATGCGGAGTTCACCCTTGCCCTTGACGCGTCCAGGACGCTTGGTTTCAGCGACTTCGCCGCGAAGATAAGAGCCCACGGGAACGACAACCTTGTTGTTGATGGTGATGGGAAATGAGGTGCGGAAGTAGACGGAGTCTCCTGGCTTGGCCGTGGCGGTGGAAATGCCGCTTTCGAGGATCACGCCAAAGTGTGTCCCACTAGGAATGAGAATGGTTTGGCCAGTTGGAGTGGGATTGGGCCTGGCAGGCATGGGAGTAGAGGTTGGAGGAGGAGCGTCGCTCTGTGGTCCTTCCGGGGCTTGCGCGAAAACCGTGGAGCTGATTGACAAGGTTAGGGCCAAGGCTGGAAGAAAAGTTTGCACCTGAAATGGGGGCTTCACCGTCGGTCTCCTTCTGCCTGTTCCGATGCGGGGGAGTCGGTTGTCGGATGCCCGCGGGCTTCCAGAGAGAGTTTACTCCAAAGCAGGCCGGGGGAAGGGGTCCGAGACGGTACCCGCGATCCGTATGCGGTCCGCGGAAAATGGCGTACAGCGACCGGCGATCAGAAGCTGGTGTTTGACATCTAACTATCAAAATCAGGCGCTCCGGCTCACAGGCGGAAGCCCCTGCCATTGGCCAATCTGAGGTTCGGCCTCTGCGCAAGCTTGTGAATTGACCGAGTGAGAGTGTGCGGTTAGGCTGAGGGTCAGGAAGGGAGAGTTGAGGATGGCGAAATTGGCGTTGATTTACGGGATGAGGTTGCTGCCGGTGGACGATCTGGGAGAAGTGAAGGAAGCCACGGTGGTGCTGAAGAACGGGCGGACGGCTCGTGTGGCCATGCATCTAATCGAGGGATCGAAGGAAGAGATTGAGGAGACATTCCGGCAGTCGATTGACGCGTTCTTTGAGATGTATCCGGAGATTTGAGAGTTGTTAGTTATGAGTTTTCAGTTGTGAGTGAAGGCCGGGAGGCGAATGGCGACAAGTGGTCAGGTGGGACGACGGGGTTCCTCATATCTGATATCTGATCACGCATTGCGGATTATTGGTGAAAAGACCGCAGGGGGCCACAAAAAGCGCTCGCCCTGCGCTACAACGCTAGCGATTGCCGAAGTTTTCGGGGTCTTCGTTGGGGTCGCCGAGGTTATCGTTGATCAGAACGGTGGACTGGCCGGTAAGCTCGAAACGCTTGCGACACTTATAGCAGGCGACGAGGTCATCCAGACGAACCATGAAGGACGTGGCACGGGCGAATTTCTTGCGATCTTCTTCGCTCGCGCCGCGGGGCAGTTCCTTCTTTTTTCGGCTGACCTTCCAACGCACCGGGGCAACAAATTCGCCGCGACAACTGGGGCAAACCAGCTTTATTTTGCGGGTTTCTTCCTTTTCCGTATAGAAAGACCGTTCATCCATTACGCCTCGACCGCCTTCCCGTTCGTTTGCTTCATTGTAACAAATTCGAGGCCGAGGTCGCGCCAGCGGGGCAGCCAATACTCGAGGGCGGCGAGCGTATGCGCGCGATTGCCATTGGGGCGGCAATAATCGCCGTCGTGCAGGCAAAGAATGTCCCCCGAGGAGGGCTGATTCTTCTGCGGCAATTTCTGCGCATGAGCCGCAATGGGTTTCATGCGCTCGATCAGCCAGTCCGCCGGTTTCACGAGCCAATCGCCAGGGATGAGGGTCCACATGACCATCCGCATGCGCTGCTGCAGGACGAGTGGACCGAGCCAAGGGCTGCGGAAGCCGTAGGGGGGACGGAACCAGCGCGGCTCTTCCCAAGTGGCCTGGCCGATGGCCTCACTGCAGCGAAGGAGTTCGATGCGAGTCTCCTGTGGGCCGCAGAAAAAGAGATTGGGATGAGTGTCCGTGTGATTGCCGAGGAGATGACCGCGTGCGGAGATTTCCTTGACGAGAGACGGCGATTCACGAACCCATTTGCCGACGACGAAAAAAGTAGCTTTGGCATGGTAGCGATCGAGGAGATCAAGGAGTTTGGGTGTGATGGCCGGGTTCGGGCCGTCGTCAAAAGTCAGGGCGAGTTTTCGGGCATGGTCCGTGCGAACCACGGTGTGGCCGAAGAGTTGAGAACGGGGATGGACGCCGCCATAGACGGTGAGGCCGGCCAAGCCAGCGGCAAAGGAAGGAATGGCAATGAGCCACGGATCCATCGTAGTTATGATGCCACGATGGGGGGTCGGGAGTGGAATGAGAGAGCGGAGAGGGAAGGTGGGGTGAAAAGTCAGGCCAGCCGATCAGCCGGTGGGGCGTGAGAAGAGCCACCGATGGGGCGACCTTGGAAAGCCTTTCCATGACGGGCATGCGCAGGTCCATCAGGAGGAGATCAAAGTTGATCCTAGACAAAATGGAGGAGTTCGCGGCCGTCTTGCGCCAGGATAACCCCGTGGCCCATTCGTTCGTCACACTGCCGCAGTTGGCCTTCCTGGTGCAAAACGCAAGACTGCCAGGAACGCTGGAATAAGGTCGCTCTGTTACGCCGTGACTACCCGACTTTTTCGGGAAGGCGGCGGGACTTCAGGTCGGTAAGTAGACGCTCGACTTCGGCGTCGCGATCGAGACGATTGAGTTTTTCGGCGACATCGTCATTGATCAGTTCGACCTCGGCGGAGGCTGTGGCTTCGGTGTGGGTGACGCGCTCTTTGAGGCGATCGAAGGAAGCGCTGTGAGAGTTGTCGCCGAGAGCGACTTGCGCCTTGGCGGCTTTGTCCAGAGCGATGCTGCGGCGATGACGGGCAAGCAGGACTTCGCGCTTGGACTTGGCTTCGTCGAGTTTCTGTTCGAGCTTGATGAGAGCGTTCTTCAAGGTTTCCACCTGCGCTTTCTGGTCGTTGACCTGCTCCTGGAAACTCTGCGCGAGGCGCTGGGCGGTCTGGAAGCGATCGAGAGCAGCGCGGGCGAGGTCATCCTGGCTTTTATCGACGGCGACCTCGGCCTTGCGCATCCACTCCTTGCCGGTGTCTTCCTGCTCGCGGAGTTTTTTCTCAAGGATGTGCTGGTCGGCGATGGAGACAGCGACCTGCGTTTTCACCTGGAGATATTGATTTTCCATGTCGAGAATAACCTGTTTGATCATTTTTTCGGGATCCTCGGCGCGGTCAATCATGTCGTTGAGATTGGCACGAATCAAGGTGCTGACACGTTCTAAGAGTCCCATGGTGATGCTCCTTTCTATAACCATTCAAAATCTCCTGATCGGCTCGGCCCGGGGGGATCAGTTGAGATCCTCCGTTCCGCCAAAAGAGCGGCCCGCAGGATGACAATGTCGTATCCCCAGGCAGACGAACTAGAACGAAAAGCAGCGGCAGACGGCATTGGCGATTTGACTCCACGCAAGGTCCGTCAGAATGAATAACCCGAGAATGCCTAACCCCCAGAAGAGCGCTCGCTTGTGCTGCAGTGTGAGTGCCATGATGACGTTCCCCCTCCGAATCGAACCTGATCGCCGACTATGCCTTTGGCCCGGGAAAACCACCGGTCTATAGACCGGCCACTACAATTGCGAACCCCAGATGCCGGCGCAAGGCCGGCGAAGTGGCTTACGGCTTGGGAGCCGGCGGCTCCGCCTGCGGCTTCGGCGTTTTGTCGCCGATCATCCGGACCTTGCCGAGCAACTCTGAGATCTGCATGCCGGAGAGCGCTTCGAACAGAGCCGGGACTTGCGCCGCGATCTTCGTAACGTCGCCGGTTAGTTTGTAGCTGCCGGCAGCATCGCCGTTGCCGGTCGAGACGATAGTGACCTTGTCGACCTTGCTGAGCGGCTCACTGAGCGCGTGAACAACATCCGGCAAGCCGGTGATGAGTTTGTCGAGCACGGCGGCCTGGTTGTATTCCTGATAGGCCTCGGCCTTCACGTTCATGGCCTTGGCTTCGGCTTCGCCCTTCTTAAAGATGATCTCCGCTTCGGCTTCACCCTGAGCGCGGATGGAAGCGGCGTGGCCTTCGGCCTCGGACATGAGACGCTGACGTTCCGCGTTGGCGAGGGTCTCGATGCGCTGGCGCTCGATTTCGGCCTGTTTGAGAACGGTGGCGATCAGCTCGCGTTCGCGGCGCGCGATTTCGGCTTCCTGGACCTTGACCTGGGCTTCGCGCTCGACTTGCTGAACGCGAACCTGCTCAAGCATGACGGTCTGCTGCTGGCGATTGGTTTCGATCTCGTAAGCCTTGTCGGCTTGCGCCTGGGCCTTTTTGCTGGCTTCGAGAAAGCTGGCTTTCTTGATGTCGAGGTCGCGCTGCGCTTCCGCCTGTTTGGCCATCGAAGCGGTTTCCGCGGCAACGCGTTCCTGATCGGCCTGAGCCTTCGCAATCGCAGAAGCGCGGCTGGCTTCGGCCCGCTTGATGGCGATGTCGCGATCGGCTTCGGCTGCGGCCACTTCCGCGTCGCGCTTGATGCGAGCGATGTCCGGCCGGCCCATGTTGGTGATGTACTCGTTCTTGTCGCGCACTTCCTTAATAGTGAAGCTCACGACTTCGAGTCCCATCTTGCTCATGTCGTCGGCACAGGTGGCGCGCATGCGGCCGCCGACCATTTCGGGCTCCTTAACGATTTGCTCCACGGTAAGCTGGCCGATGATGCCACGGAGATGGCCTTCCATGACCAGGCGGATGAGGCCCTCACGCTGCTCAGGCCGCTTCGTAAGGAATTGTTCGGCCGCGGTGCGGATCGAGACGGGATCCGATTTCACCTTAAGCTGCGCGACGGCTTCGATGTTCACGGCAACGCCCTGATTGGTATACAGGTTCTGCTGCGGTGCAACATCGAAGGACATCAATTCGAGGGAGAGCTCCCTGCACTGCTCCACCATCGGAAAGATGATCGTGCCGCCACCCTTGATGATGCGGGTGCCGCGGAAGCCGTAGACAATCAAGGCTTCGTGAGGACCCGCCTTGCGATACATCCGGGCCATAAGGGCCATGATGAATAAGACAGCAAGCACCGCCAGACCGGCGATGACCCACACACTCGAGAACTCTTGCATACGATCCTCCCTCTCACCCGACCTGGAACTGTTGGCTTCGTGCTTCAGTTCCTGAACTCCTTCGTCAGGGGCAAAGCCCCTTTCTCTCACGACTCGTTGCGGCGCGACGGAAGTCGTGCCTCCCAGGCAGCCGCCTCAAAAGTCACGCCCTGGGTTTACGCTTTGGTAAATTCGTCCCAGCGCTTTACGTAGGCGATTCCCTGTTCGTAGCGGCTGATGACAACTTCTGCTCCTTTCTCGATGGCCGAGCCATCTTCGCTGCGGGCTCCAGCGCTGCGGCGGACCCCATGCTGTTCGAAGATGATCTCCCCAGTGCCGTTTGGCGCAATCGAAATGCTGACGATGCCGACCGAACCTTCGTGGCGATAGTCCCATTCGTTCATCTGGGCCGCGTCGTTTGCGAGCAGACGAACCATGAAGCGGAAGACGACCCACCCCGCAAGCAAGCCCGCAAGAATGGCAATGCCCAACGAGGCGACGGCGACAAGCCGTGTGTGCTTCGTCAGAATGTAGCCGGTGCCGCCAAACCAGGCGAGGAAGGCCAGGACCGTCGAAGCATTGAACCACGAGAAGTGAGCGCCCCTGAAGCCTCCCTTGGCGAAGCCGCCATAATGATGAGCGTGGAACGGCAGGTGCATTCTAAAGGGCAAGTGCAGATGCACCGCCCCGGCAAGAAACGAAAGAACGCTCAAGGAAAAACCGAACAGGAAGCAGAAAAGATACACGTCGGACCAGGACATACAGCACCTCCGCCTTCGCCGGGCTACGGCGGACTTCGCGGTTTAACCGACAGCGGGGACAGGCTGAAAAGCGCGGTTAGTTGTGAGCGCCAGGCGGCGGATGACCGCTACCGGTCAGCGGACTTGGTTGCAAGACTTCGCTGAGCCGCTCGGCCAAGCCGGGGGTGCGAAGAATTTCGCCGAGGAGCAGGATCGCTCCGCGTGAATCCGAGACTTGCGCGATGTTGCGAAGGGCGCGGGCCAGTTCCGCATCACCCGTGAATTGGTCGGCGCCAGCGTACAGCCAGGAATCGATGGTCGCATCCGCCATGCGGAGCTCCGATTGCAGTTCGCGGGAATAGCCTGGAGGGTCGTCGACCAGGAATCCCGGATAAACGCGGAAAAAACGAGCCAGCAGTTCGCGCGAAGTGTGGGTCATGTGGGGGCGCGCCCCACTCTCGATCTGGGAAAGATAGGCCTGGCTGAGCGCGCGCCCCAGTTCCCTTTTCATGGCCGTGACCACCTCGGATTGCGTGAGGGGCCGGCCGAGTCCCCGGAGTGAGCCCTCGATGGCGCGAAGGGAGCGAAGTTTGTCGCCGAGAGTCATGGGAGAAGGCCTTTCTTTGTATTGCGATATGCAAACTATATATAGCAATATGTAATTTGTCAAGAGAAATCCGCAAACATGAATAACTTTTTACATTTCAAGGAGATACGAGGCTATCAGGCTGAAGGATCTGGGTTTAGGAGAGAAGCTCTTACTCGGGCCTGCGGAGGGAGTGGAGGTCGATGCCGAGCTGCTGACACTTCTTGTAGAGGTGGGAACGCTCAAGGCCCAGAGCGCGGGCGACATTGGTCATGTGGAAATTGTGACGGCGAATTTCGGCGAGAAGGACTTCGCGTTCGAAAACTTCGGTCCGTTGTTCAAGAGTTCCCTGGCCCGCTGCGGCATCGGCGGGCGACTCGGCGCCGCGGGAGGGTTCGCCGGTCGCAAGTGCCTGGTGGACATCATCGTCGGTGACGATGTCCTCGGCGGAAAGAAGGACGAGACGCTCAACGATGTTGCGGAGCTCGCGGACGTTTCCGGGCCAGGCGTAGCGGCGCAGCTCAGCGATGGCGTTTTCTGAAAACAGTTTTTCCTTCCAGCTGTTTTGCTTCGCCACTTGTGCCGCGAAGTGGGAGACCAGAGCCGGAAAGTCTTCCTTACGGTCGCGCAGGGGAGGGATCATGAGAGGAAAAACGTAGACGCGATGAAAGAGATCGGCGCGAAACTCATTTTTTTTTACGAGTTCTTCGAGATTGCGGTGGGTGGCGACGATGACGCGGACGTTGACCTTGATGGGCTTGTCCCCGCCGACGCGTTCGACTTCCCCTTCTTCAAGAACACGGAGAAGCTTGGCCTGCATGGCGAGCGGCATATCTCCGATCTCGTCGAGGAAAAGCGTACCGCCTTCAGCCTGTTCGAATTTGCCGGTGTGGCGTGCAGCGGCGCCGGTGAAAGAACCTTTTTCATGGCCGAATAGCTCCGATTCGATGAGTTCGGCGGGTACGGCTGCGCAATTAAGGGTGATGAAGTCGTTCTCGTGCCGCGGGGATTTTTCGTGGATGGCGCGGGCGACGAGTTCTTTGCCCGTGCCGGTTTCACCGAGGATACAGACCCGCGTTTCGCTGGCAGCGACCCGATCGATTTGCGCGCGGAGTTTGGTCATGGCGGGACCAGAGCCCACGAGCTCGTGTTTGCCGAGGCGGTGGCGAAGTTCGCGGTTTTCATCCTCGAGACGGGAGAGCTTGAGGGCATTTTCGACGGTCAGGAGGAGTTTGTCCGTGGTGAGAGGCTTTTCGAGGAAATCGAGCGCGCCGAGGCGTGTGGCTTTGACGGCCATTTCGATGTTGGCCTGGCCGGAGACGAGGACGATGGGGGTCTGCAGGCCGGAATTTTTCAGCTCTTCGAGGAGCTGCATGCCGGTTTTTCCGGGCATGACAACATCGGAGAGGATGAGATCGAAGCGCTGGGATTGGAGGAGTTCGATGGCGCGATTGGCGTTGTCGCAGACAGTGGCGTCGTGCCCGGCCAGGCGGAAGGCGCGGGAGAGGGAGGCGAGTGTATTGGGATCGTCGTCGATGAGTAGGAGATGGGCTTTGCGCGGCACGGGATCCTCGGGCCGATGGAGATCGGCCAAAGGCAAGGATAACCCAAGAAGGAAAGCCAAAATGTTTGCGCGAGGGGAGCGACAGCAAAAGAACAACCCTTCGGAGTTCACGCTGAGAGGGTTGTGAGGCCGCCGTCCCTGAGTGAAAGCCGACTTCGGGAAGGAAGGAAGAAAAACAAAAAGCGAGGTCTGAAGCCCATGCTACGGCCGCCGGTTTAAAGAACGGCCGCTGCACTGGTACGTGCTTAGTCGGTGGCGGCGGGAGCGTGGTCGGTTTCCTGGACAGCGGTGGGAGCCTCTGGTTTGGGCTTGACCAGGGCGTTTTGCTGGCGCTTGGGGAGATCAATACGAAACGTGGCGCCGCGGCCTTCTTCACTGGAGACGGAGATGGTGCCGTGATGATCGCTGATCACGGACTGGACGATGGCGAGACCAAGGCCGGTGCCAAGCTGCTTTGTGGTGTAGTACGGCGTGAACAGGCGCGAGCACTCTTCAGGGGTCAGGCCCTTTCCGGTGTCGCTGACTTCGATGCGGACTGTGTCGTCGCGATCGGAGGTACGCAGAGTGAGCGCTCCGCCAGCCGGCATGGCGTCGAGGGCGTTAAGGACGAGATTCTGGAAGGCGCGGTGGAGAAGATCGGGATCGGCATCGATTTCGGGCAGCGACTCGGTGAGGAAATATTCAGTGGTGATAGCGGGTTTGCCGATGGCGTTGAATTGCGGTTCGAAGAGCCGGACCGCGTTGCGAAGCGTTTCATTCACGCTAACGCGAGTGAATTGCGGCGCGGGCATCTTGGAGAAATCGCTGAAGCGGCCAACGATGCTGTTGAGATTGGCGAGCTCGGCTTTGAGTGTGGCAGTGCCTTCGGCAAACACTTCATTGAATTGGGAGGGACCGAGATTGCGGGCCCGCTGCAGATTTTCGAGAGTGATCTGCATAGGAAAAAGCGGATTGCGGAGCTCGTGGGCCAGGCGGCGGGCCAGTTCGCGCCATGCGGCGACGCGCTCGGTCTGAACGAGCTTTTCCTTCTGGGCGGCGAGGGTGTTGGTCATGTGGTTGAAAGCGGCGGCGAGTTCGCCGATTTCATCCTTGCCCTGCACATCGATGTGCGTGTCCCACCGGCCGGAGGCGACATCGCGCGCGCCATTGGCGAGTTCTTCAACCGGACGAGTGATGCGCTTCGATACCCACCAGGCCAGAAGAAGGCCAATAAAGATAGCAGCGAGGGCAACGACGGCCGCGGTTTTCAGGATCTGGCGGCGGAGAAGAACGAGTTCACGCTGCGGGCTCCCGAGGAGAAGGACGCCGAGAAGTTCGTTGTGGCGTCCGGTGAGGGGGCGGGCGTGAAACGTCTCCGCACTGGCCGGATCGCTGGTCCACTCGATGGTTCTGACGAGCATTTCAGGCGTGGACTGCCTTTGCACCTGTTCGATAAGGGGTTGAAATTGGTCGGCTTGCGGGACCGGGCCGTTGGCATCGGTAAGGGCGCTGGCCACAAAGCCCTGGTCAAGATTGCGATAGAGGAGCGCGCGCATGCCCGCGGGAAGAACGAGAGAAGCGAGAAAATTCTGGTCGAGGCGGCGGCCACCGATGACGTAGACCACTTTGTCGCCGACCGTCTGGGTGCGAACGGCGGTAAGGGAAAGGGCGACGCCATCTGGCAACTCTTCGCGTCTCAGGAAGGCAGGCGTGCCGTCCCAATTCTTGCTGGCCGTGACCCAGTCATTTTTGTAGCCGACACGGGCGGGGTATTGGGCGGAAGAGATGAGCGCGCCGTCGGAGTTCACAAATTCGACAAAATCGAGGTTGTGGGTTTGTGCAGCGCCGTTGGCGTCATGAAGATAGAGAGAGGAGTCGGCGTTGGGGCGCGCGAGATCAAGGACCATCCGCACGGTGACGTCGGCATTGGTGATGTTTTCCACCTGCTGAACGACCATTTCGCCGTGCTGGTCAAATTCTTTCTTGAATTGAGCAACAAGAGCTTCCGTGCGCTGGGCATCTTCCTGTTCGAAAGCGCTTTCCGTGTAGTGCGTGACACCGTACGCGACGAGAGAGACGGAGGCCAGAACGGTGGCGAGAAATATAAGGAAGATCTTGTTGCGAAAACTCATGGATAGACTCCCGCTGCCGAGGTCCGGCTTTGTGGCGATTCCGCTGTGGAGGCCGAAGGTTCTCCCGAATCGAGCCAGACATCGGCGAGGCGCCATTCGCCCGATGGCGAGACGGACCAATTGCGAACACCGGGCGCGATGCCGACATAGTCGGGCAAAAGGAGTAAGGGCAGGACCTGGCGGCCGTCGAGGAGGCGGCGCTCTTCGGCGTAGAGTTTTTCCGGATCAGAAGTGTCCGGAAGCGACTCGGAGCCAGATTCCGAATGAAGGTAGCGTGCGAGGTCGAGCAGTTCGCTGCGCGGGGACAGCGAATCGTAGTGCCAGGCGAAGAGATGGAGGCCGACTGTAGGCGCAGGTGTAGTGGGGCCTGCGGAAGAAGGGAGGGAATGAGGGACGAGTTGAATGGAAATGCTGGCCTGGCGGGCATTCACTGCGACACGTTCACCGAGCAGCTTCATGAGATCGCCGACGGCATCAACGCGCAAGCGAAGCGGATCCGTACCACCCGCGATGTTGGCAGGAAGGTCGGAGCGAATCTGCTTGGCGCGATCGAGGTTCATCGGGGTACCAAGGAGAAAAGCATATCCTGAGAGCCACTGCGGCAAAAGGGCCGTTGCAGGTAGGGCTTGCCTTTGAAGCAACACGTTGGCCATGGTGTCTCGGTCGAGTGCAAGGTCGACCGCTTCGCGGAGGCGGGCGTCGGAAGCGGCGGGCTGGGCGTCGTCAAAGCGAAGAGCGAGCAGAGTGCTCGGCAGGGAACTCCAAACGCGGAGATTGTCCTGGCGAACTTTGCGGACGAGGTCGGGAGGGATATCGATAATGTCCGCACGGCCGACCTGAAGATTGAGGATTTGGCGGAGGGCGGGATCGCCGAGAACGACTTCGATGGAATCGACGAACGGGCGGCCGGCCCAGGTGTCGTCGTTGGAGCGGAATTTCAGGCGAGCGGGTTTGAGGGCCGAGGGATTCCCTTCTGCGGGAGAGGCAGTCAGATTTTCGGCAAGGATGAAGGGGCCGGTGCCCGCAAGAGTGCCTTCGGGTTGGAGGCGATAGATAAAGTAGCGGCCGGAGGCGAGTTGCTCCAAAAGATCGGGAACAGGATGAGAGGAGTGAATGACGACGGAGTTTTCGGCGGAGCTGATTTGCAAACCTACGGGAAGAAGAGGCTGCAGGGCGACGACCACGTCTTTGGCAGAGAGGAGAGCGCCGTCGGAGAACTTTACGCTGGGTCGAAGCTTGAATTGCCAGGTTTTGAGTGAGGCGTCGTGGGACCACTCGGTGGCGAGAGCGGGTTGGAAGCGGCCGTAATCGTCTAGGGTGAGGAGACGGTCGTAGACGAGGGCGGCGAGCCTGGTGTTTTCAGCGGCGGAGACGGAGCCGGGTTTCCATTCTCGCGGGTCGAGGGAGATTTTGGCGGTTTGGAGCTCGAGGCGAAGGGTGCCGCCGTATTTAGGATGTTTGGCGGCGAAGAGGAACTGGGGCCAGATCAGAAGGAAACAGAGACAGAGAAGCTTCCCCTGTTGAAAATCCCATGAGAGTTTCCTCACTCCGCGCACTCCGTTCGAAGCGACGGATTTTGCCACGGCAAGGAAAGAGAAAGCGCGGCCCCCTTGCCGGGTCAGGATCGGCGGAAGGCCCGGTGCTACATTTGAAGAACTAATTGCCGCAGGCAAGAGTGATTTTGTAGACCTCATAGTTCCCTGTTCGAAGATTCCTGGCGACGATCAGTGCGTTAGCGGGATTTTGCTCGCCGTTGATGCTCAGAATGGGACCGGCGAAATCACTGAGCAGGGCGGCGCTCCCTTCGCGTAATGATCCGTCGGGGACGACTTGAAGGACATCGGGTGTGGCCCAGTCCGATCCATCGGAGAGAAGTTTCCATCCGCCAGCATCGCAAGAAGGGGTCAGTATTGTCGTGGCGCGCCAGGTTGTCTTGGCGGAGCGACATTTTGCATCGGCGGGATTCGTCCAGGTGAAATCGCATATTTTGGATGGAAGGAGCACGTTGCCGTCGCTCGCGCGGATTGTGAGCTCGCCGCGGGGATCGCGTGAAGGGGGGGAATTTGCGGCGACGAGGGAGATGGTCTGCGTGAGCTCGCCGGAGGAATCGATACGAAGAACGGAGAGTTCGGCATTGTGGAGCGCGAGCAGGGCCATGCCACCTTCCACGCCATTCCCGAGAGAGGAGACATCGAGGATACGGTCAGAACCTTGGTAGACAAGCTGGCGTTCAATTCGAACCGGCGCGACCGGCAGATTTGCGGCATGAAAAGCTGTGCGCGGGAGCGTGAGGAAACGTACTTCTTCTTTTTCAGAAATGTGGATGCTGGCGGATAGAACGAGATGCGTGGGGGTTTCCGCGAGACCGATGCGGAGAAGAGCGGCGGTGGGATCGTCGGTCAGGGCGAGGTGATGTGCCTCGATTTCCTTGCGAAACGTATCTTGCCAGGACTTGCCGGTGTTTGAGGCGAAGTTGGCGTCCTCGAAGAATTGCAGGCGAAGAGGGCCGCGGAGATTGGGGATAGTGGAGACGCGGTCGGCGAGTTGGCGGACGGCGTCATCGAGGGAGGGAGTGTCGGCAGCAGATGCGGGGAATGGGGAAAAAATCAAGAAAAGTAGGAGGAAGATGCGACGGAGCAGGGGACAGAGTGGCAATGGTTGCACGGCGTTCTAAGGGGATGATAGCACGGCGCTGAAGTGATGGAAGCAAGACAAACATGCTTCGAAAGTTCGGCTAGCGGACGGTTTTGGAGGGCCGTCCCGAAGAAAGACGCTGGGATGAAATCCAGTGCTACATGGAAGAGAGAAGAGAAATGCGGCGCTAGTGCTGGCGGTATGGCTTGAAGAGGTCGAGGTGGTTTAGCATGCCGATCATGATCTGCGTGTAGGCGAGATATTCGGAGAGGCTCTCGTCGGAGACGTTGTAGAGCGATTTGCGGCGGGCTTCGCGGATGGTTGCGAAATCGCCCGGCTGAAGCTCGGCGATGGCGCTGGTTTGGAACGCGGTGTGGTCGGCGACGCCGTAAATGGGAAGGCTGTCCGCAACGGCCTGAGCAAGCTGCTGCTGCGTGGCTTTTTTCTCGCGCATTCCCTGATCGAAGGCGGCACCTTTGGTGGCCATGACTTCGTCGAACTCCTTTTGTGTGTGGGGCAGCGAGGCGATGGTCTGCAGGATCTGTTCGCGCGTGAATTTGGGATTGGCGTAATCGGCAGGGTTTTGCGGCTGGTATTTCACGATGGCTTGAATGTCGTTACGGCGAAACTCGCCCTCGATTTTCGAAACCTCGTCCCACCTGCTGAGCGCGCGGAAGCTTTCGTCGGTCATCTGTTCAGCAAGAAGATGCGCGGCAGCGGCGCGGACGAAGGGCTGAGGATCGTCGAGCAAGGCGATGAGAGCAGCGCTGGCTTGCAAAGGGTCCATCGTGCCGTACAAGAAGAGGGCGGCGGTGTCCGAATCGAGGTCGAGGTCGTGTTCCGAGACGTGGATGATGGCGTTCGGATAGAGAAGAAGCTTGGAGGCAAGGGGGCGAACATCGACTCCAGCCTGGCCGAGGGCGAGAGCAAGGGCAAGATAGTTGGCGGGATCGGATTCCTGGAAGTCGGCTTGGGCGAGAGCGTCGCGGATGAGAATTTGCGTTTGGGGGGAGTGATCTGCAGGAAAAAGCATCGTGGCGGCATCGACCTGGAAGATGTGGTCGGCCTTTTCTTCGGCGAGGAGGGTGCGGATGCAGGAGACGCCTTCGGGTCCGGCGGCCTGGACCTGCTTCCAGAACGCATCGAGTTCCTTCGATTTGGCGTCGAGTTGGGCTTGGTTTAGTTGGGTGACGTGGAAGCCGTAGGTTCTGGATTTCTCTGCGCGGAGGTCGGCGCAACTGGGAGGAGTGGCCGGGCGGGCAAGGGATGCGGTTGCGCCGAGGAACGAGGCGATGGAAATGATGAGAAAAGGGAGATTCCTCACTCCGCGGACTCCGTTAATGACGAATGCAAAGCGCTGCAGCAATGCACTGAACCAATGCATGGTAACACTGGCGGGGAAGAGGTGCCGGGCGGCGTGGTCAGGGCCACCCGGCTGGTCAGGAGAGAGTTGCTATTTGTTGTTTGTTTGGGGGAAGTCGTGGCCCGGGTCAATCGCGGACGTCTCGCTTGACGATTTCGGCACTTTGGGGAATCCAGATGACGCGGTCAAGAGAACCGGCCGTGGGCAAAAGGTAAAGATAGCGGCGCAAGGTGATGCGATAGGTGGCGCGGCCGTCAAGGGAGTGGAAGGTGTAGACCGATTTTGTCCTGGTGCTGTGCTCGAGTTCGAGAGGGAGCGAGGCGGGTTCGAATGCGCCCAGCTCAGGAGAGATGCGGCGGAGAGCTTCGGAGGCGACGAATCGAGGGTCGCGGCACCAGGAATCGTGTCCGGCGTTAACCCAGTGCTGGAGGTTTTCGGCCTTGGCGCGGTCAACGGGGAAATTGAAGACGACGCGATGCTCCTTTGGCGGAATCGGAGCGACACGGACATCCATGGCCGAGGCTCCGAGGGTCCAGAGGAGCAGGCTCAGGGTGATGCGAAAGATGACGCGGAGAACGGATTTGAAGCCTCGACGGGGAAATTGCGGAGCATTGTTCATGGTGTCCTCCTGAGAATTGCGTGTGAAGAGCGGCACGCCTCGGAAGCCAGGCTCTACAAAGGCGCTTGCGGGGTGGCCCGGAGCGCGGCGCTGGAAGGGGAGAAGATCGCGGCAAGTGACTCGCGCGGCGGTGCTTGTCTTCTTGCTCAGGAGTTCTCCTCCAGCGACGCGGACCGAGCCATCTCGGAATGACGGTGTGAGGGGATTGTCGATACGCGGGGAAAAGGTTTTGCCCTGGGATCTGGCATCGCTACGGGACAAGTGAAAGCCAGCGCTGCAGAAAAAAGTGCGCCGAATGTCGTGGCTGTGGGTTGAGGGAAGCGGCCGGAAGGGTAGTGCCGCGCCAACGGCTTGGCCAGCTTTCTGCACCGGTAAGTCGCGGTGATTCGAGTTATGAGTCATCTGCGCCTCCTGTGCGAGTGTTTGGAACGGCACTAGCCGCTTCCCCCGCAAAACTGCTTACGGCCTGCGGTTCTGCCTTTGCTGGGCCGTGGTTGTGGGTGTTGGCGTTGGATCGTCGGAAGCATCCGGCGCGGAATTGCCGTTCGAGTTGTTGTTCTGGAAGGCGGAGCGCATCACGTCCGCGGCAAAGAAATTTTTGCCATCCATTGGAACCATCATGATCTGGAGCTTGTCCGAGAGGCGTTCGGCGATGATTTTCTGAATCAGTAGGGGATTCTGCTTGAGGACGGCGGCTTCGTACTTCATGCGCTCGGCATCGGCCGCGGCAGTGACGCGGATGCGATTGGCTTCCGCATCCGAGAGGTTTCTCTGGCGCTCGACTTCGGCTTTGCTATCGATGATTTTTGCCTGAGCGGCGGCTTCGGCATTCTGGAGTGTGGCTTCCTTGCGGGCTTCGGCTTCGAGTTTGGTCTGTTCAATCTGCTTCTGCTTCAAGGGCAGGGTGTACTGCATGGCGTCCGATTCGGCCTTGGCTTGCAGGACGCGGACTTGTGCCTGGGCTTCGGCCTGTTTCACTTCGCGGGCTTTCTGAGCGTCGGCCTCAAGTTCAGCAATCTTCACTTCCTTTTCCTTGATTTCCTGCTCGGTACCGAGCCGTTCGTTCTCCTGCTCTTTCAAGAGCAGGCCTTCGAGGCCCTTGGCGTAATCCGGGGGAAGCTGGATGTCGCGAAGGAGCACTTCGCGGACAAGAATGCCGTCGCTCGCGAGGCGAGCCTTGATGGCCTCCGCCGCCTGGCTGCGCAATTCCTCGCGCTTCACGGCGAAGATTTCGCGGGTGACGTAATTCGGTGCGATTTGGCGATAGATGGAGGAGACGACGGGTCCGACAACCTGTTCGTTCACGGGCTGCGGGAGATTCTGGTGAATAGCGGCGAGGCGCGAAGGATCAAGGCGGTAGCGGACGGTGACGGCAAGGCCGAGGTTGAGACCTTCGCGGGCCTGGACAGTAAGGACTTCCGCAGCAGGTTTTGTGGCGGCGTTGGCGACAGTCGAGTAGACCTGTTCTCGCGTGTCGTATAGAACGATGTTATCGATCAGCGGAGCTTGCAGATGGATGCCGGGATACAAGGTACCGGGGCGGACGCCGAAGAGCTGGCTGACGCGGATACCGGCGAAGCCGTCGGGAACGACCGTGATACTGAGGGAGAACAGCACCGGGAGAATTCCCGCCAGTGCCAGATTGCGCGCGAGAATCCACCGCACCGGCCCGAAAGGGCGCGGCTCGATGGCCACGGTTCCCTCCCCGGAAGGCGCTGCGGATTGCTCGAGGAGCCATCGTAGGCGAGCTGCAACATAGACATCGTAGGCAACTATAGCCGCGGCGCTGGCGAACAGCCCGACGCCGAGGATCATGAGCAACAGCTTTAAAGCAAGCATGGTGACTTCCTTTCTCTCCTAGGCCGACCCGAAGACCGGCCACTACATTCCCGGCGGGCTGCCACTTCGTGGACACCGAACGCGGCATACCTGAGCCGGGAAATCCGACTGCAAGGATTTGTGGCGCCCTCGCGTTGCTCGCGCTGGCCGGTCTAAAGTCCGGCCACTACACCCGCCCGTGGGCAAAAGCCCGCGCTGCCAACTGCGTGCCGCGGGCCAGCGACGGACGAACGGGCCGCCGATCGGCCGTAGCCGGCTGCATCAGGGCGAAGACTCCGCGCAGCAAAAGAGCTTGCAGAGCGAGTGCGGAGAAGAGGGCGACGATTGTGGTCATCACTACCGCGGCGAATCCGAAGAATGTGTCCATGAGTGTTCTCCTTGGGTGGACTGGGAAACTGGTCTAACGATTGCCTTGCTGTTCGACTTCGTGCGCCGCAGGAGTTTCGTTCCGGGCCTGCAAAGTCTCGTGAGCTTCGGCGGAGCTGGGGGCCGGACCAAAGAGGCGGGCGGTCTCCTCGGTGCGTTCGGCAACAAGGGAAACGCGGTCGCCAACCTGGACGTGGGTGAAGAGGTCTTCCACGTCCCTATTGCGCAGGCGGATGCAACCATGGGAAGCGTTCTTCGCGATGGAGTCCGGACGATTGGTACCATGGATGCCGAAGCCCTTGATGTTCAGGCCGATCCAACGCGGGCCGAGGGGATTGTTGGCTCCGGGGCCGATGATGACCCCGGGCTTGTAATAGGTGGGATTCTCCAGGCGCTGAGCGATCCGGAATTCGCCGGACGGGCTGGGGCTGACGGGGGCGCCAACGGCAACGTCGTAAGTCTCGATCACGCGATCGCCTTCGAGGAGGGCAAGCTTGCGGTCGGGAATGCTGACAACGATGCGTCGCGCAGGGCGAGGGCTGGACTCGGAGAGAGCCTGGGCGAAGACGCTATTGGCACTGAGGGTGAGAGCGGAGAAAAGGAGAGGTAGAGTTGCGAACTTTGCGTTGCTTGGCTTGGCGCTGGCCGGCCGTTTCATGGTTTTTCTCCCTGCTGACCTTGTTGCCCTTCGCGAGCAGGAATGGCAGGTACGCCGCCAGTTCTTATGACATTGAAAAAAAATAGGTTATTTCTTGCTTAGGACGGGAACTTGTGGGACAGGAGACACGGCGTGTTTGGTCGGACGCGGTTGGGGTGCTCGAGCCAGAGAGCGAAAAACCAAGAAAAAGCGCCGGTCCAAAGACTGGTCGCTGGACGCAAAAAAAAAGGCAAGGCCACACAGACCGAAGCTTATGCACCCGATAACCAGAAATGGCGACGTAAAGCCGCCGCTACAGGCCGACCACCACACAAAAGCAGAAGATAAAGAACTGGAACAAATGGGTAGGCTTTGAGGTTGGGAGGTTCGGGGGTAGTCTAAGAAACGGAACAAGAGGAGAGGGTCGGCATTCATGTCCCAAACGCAAGGGATTCGAATCGGACGAATCCTGGGAATTCCCATCTATCTGGATTTCAGCTGGATCCTGATTTTCGGGCTGATCACGGTTTCTCTGGCATTGCAATTCACGCAGGAGTTTTCCCAGTGGACGTTAGCCGAGCATTGGAGCGTGGGAATCGTGACGAGCCTGCTGTTCTTTGCCTCGGTGGTATTCCACGAGCTGGCACACAGCGTGGTGGCTCAGCACTACAAGATCAAAGTGCTTTCGATCACCCTGTTTCTATTTGGGGGTCTGGCACGGATCGGGCGCGAACCGAGCAAGGCGATTCAGGAGTTCAATATTGCGATTGCCGGGCCGGTGGCGAGCGGGTTTCTGGCGGCTGTGTTTTACGGGCTTGCGGTTGGGTTTCCCGGATACGAAATGCTTGGAGCCGTGGTGAAGCCGCTGGCGCTATCGAACGGGATGCTAGCGGCATTCAACTTACTTCCAGGCTTTCCGTTGGACGGGGGGCGCGTTTTTCGAGCGATCGTTTGGGGAATCACGAAGGATTTTGTGCGTGCGACGCGGATGGCCGCGATGAGCGGCAAATTGATCGCCTACGTGATGATTGGTTTGGGGATCTTTTCAGCGTTTGCTGGAGGCCAGGGAGGCGCGGTGGTTGAATACATTGGGAGGTGGGGAGGGATCTGGCTGGCATTTATCGGATGGTTTTTGTTGAGCGCGGCGCAAGCCAGCATGAGCCAGTTAACGATCCGCGAGACGCTGACGGGATTGTGCGCCGCGGACGTGATGAGCCATGAAGTGCCAACCATTCCCGGAAACCTGAGCCTGGAGGAGTACAGTGGCGAGGTTCTACGCACGGGCCGGCGGATTCACATCGTAACCATGGACGACCGGCTGGTTGGGTTGATGAACGTTGCGGCACTGAACCGCGTGCCGCGCGATGAGTGGTCGATGAATTCAGTACAGGCAGTGATGGTGCCGCGCGATAAGATTCTGTGGGCCTCACCGGAGGAACCACTGCAGAGGCTGCTTGAGCGTCTGATGGGAGCGGACGTGAATCAGATGCCGGTGGTGCGGCACAGCGAGGACGGTGCCGCACACATCATCGGGATGGTGACACGGGACGCGATTCTGCGGGTGATTCAGACGCGGAGCGAGTTGAGCGCGGTAATGAGCGGACGGTGAAGAGCCTTACACGGACTTTCTGGATAGGTTGAGAGCGCAAAAGGGGCGGCTAACCGCCGCACTCCAAAGTTCAAGCGGGGCGTATGCCGGCGAGGCGGAAGGTTCCCCGGCGGGCGTCCACGGAAATTCCCGAAAACCCAGCGGCAGTAAGACGGGGAGAGACGGAATGGGGCGCTACGGGTGTGAATGTGCTGCGGATGTGGCCGATGCGGTGGAACCAGCTTTCCATGATTTCAAAGGCCACGAAGATACCGCCTGGGCGGAGGACTCGGAAGGCTTCCGCGAACATCTGATCTTGAAGCTCGGTGGATTTCAAGTGATGCAGAACGAGGATGGCCAGAGCGGAAGTGAAAGTTTGCCCGGCAAAGGGCAGGTTTGATGCGTCTCCGCACACCGCGGCGGCTGTTCCACTACTTAACGACTTCCATTTGCGAACGGAGTTGTGATTGTACTC
>Ga0187782_10000266_pt1 | contig 33477 bp, 31 predicted proteins | sample 0715_SJ02_MP15_2_FD_132454 | JGI IMG/M metagenome (GOLD analysis project Ga0187782, IMG submission 132454) | Tropical peat soil microbial communities from peatlands in Department of Meta, Colombia - 0715_SJ02_MP15_20_MG | ecosystem: Environmental > Terrestrial > Soil > Wetlands > Peat | place... | reverse complement strand
CTCCATTCATCGCGATAGTTTGCATCGCCCCCTTTAAGGTTGGAGCGCTCGCGGGGGTGGCTAAGCCCGCGAACATCAACGTCGATATTCTGACTGGACTGCTGATCTGCATGTGGAACTACATGGGCTGGGACAATGCCTCGACCATCGCGACCGAAGTTGAGCGGCCGCAACGCACCTATCCTCGCGCCATGTTAGTTGCGGTCATGATTGTGGCCCTCAGCTACATTGTTCCAGTGGCGGCGATGTGGATGACGGGGCTTTCCGCCACAGCGTGGGACACCGGATTTTGGGCGGATATTGCAGGGATGCTGGGTGGGCCGCTGCTGCGCTTTGGCCTGGCGCTGGGCGGCATCATCAGCGGCTTCGGCATGTTCAATGCGCTGGTCATGAGTTATTCCCGACTGCCGCTTGCCATGGCCCAAGATGGAATGCTGCCCAAGGTTTTCGGCAAGCTGCACCCACGTACGCGCGCTCCCTGGGTTGCGATTGTGGCTCTGGCAATTTGCTGGGCGCTCTGTCTGGGCCTCGGCTTCGAGCGGCTGGTCACGCTCGACATTCTTCTCTACGGCGCCAGCCTGGCGTTGGAATTCGCGGCCTTAGTCGTGCTTCGCGTCCGCGAACCGGAACTGCCTCGGGCCTTCCGAGTCCCCGGGGGGATGTTTGGAGCAGTCGCGGTCGGCATTGCTCCGATGTTGCTCCTTGGCTTCTCGGTCATTCGCAGCGAAACCGAACAAGTGCTCGGCATGAGTTCCTTTGCATTCGGCATGCTGCTGATTGCAGCCGGCGTGGTGGCGTACTTCCTCAACCACGCGGTCAAACCCGAGGGCTGGTCTCCTGCACCCCAAGAAAGGCCTGTCGCTTAGAAATAACCCACGGGACACCGACAGAAAGAGGACAGCCTTTGTGGATCTCTGGACCCTCTGTCGTTTAGGTGCGCGAACCCGTCCGGTCCGCGGCTTATGTTCTAATAATTAAGTTGCGGAGCTATGCTCCGCCGGACAGCTGAGGGCAGCTGTCCCTACGTGGTTGCATAATCATGACCAAGCGGAAATCCAAGGGTGCTTACATGATCTCGGCGGTCGCTGAGATGTATGGCATCCACCCGCAGACACTGCGCCTGTACGAGCGCGAGGGGCTGCTGAAACCGTCCAGAACTGAAGGCAATACCCGTCTCTATACCGATGAGGACCTGCAGCGCCTGGAATTCATCCTGACGCTGGCCCGGGATCTGGCAGTGAATATCAGTGGAATCGCAATCATTTTGCAAATGCGCGAGCGGATGGAAGAGATGCAGCGGCAAATTCAGGATTTCGTGAAGTACATTCAGGAAGAAGTGCTTTCGCGGGCCAGCGCCGCGGCCGACCCTTCGCGCGGCGCCATTGTCCCAATTCACCGCGCCATGGTAAGCCCTATACAGCAGACAAATCGCAAAAAATAGCCGGTGGCTCAGGGTTCGTATACTGAATTGCCGTATCCCTGCTGCCTGGCCGCCTCCTGCATATCTTCCAGTTTTTTCTTCTGCTCCTCGAGTTCAGCCTGCATCTGTTGGACTTCATCTTGTTTCTTAAGCTGCTGCTCGTTGTGCTGCACACAATTACTGACGCAGTTGCCAGGAGCAAAGTGAATCGATGAATTCAGCCGGTCGATACTGGCCTGCAAGTTGTCCACGGATTGCTTCTGCGTCTGAATTTCATGCTTCCATTGCTCCGCCGATTTCTTCTCTGTAGAAACTGGGGCAGCTTCGCTGTCCTGCTGGCTGGTGGAGGCGCTTTGGGCGGCATCGGGATGCTCGGGCAAATCCTCGTTGGTGACTACCTTCCGCGCGGCTGACGGGTTGTTGGCCGCTTGCTTCTGACGCTGCTCGCGCGCGATGTCGCCGAGCGACTGGCCATAGCTGAGCGCAGCGGTTGTACAGATCAGCGCCATCACCCAGATGAAGTTTTTCCGGAGCAGGTTCATGCGAGTCCCCCCAAAGGCCGAAGTTACAGAGATGTTAGCCTGCCGTCTTCCCCGCCGCGATGTTACGGTAGTGCAAAGGCCAGAGATTCGAAGGAGAGGATTGACGTTTCAGGGGTATGGGGCTCGATCGGTCCTTATTCTTCTCCGATGTCTTCGTTCCAGACCTCAGGATTGGCACGAATGTAGTCGGCCAGCAGCTTGACGCATTCTTCGGAATCCAGATCGACCACCTTCACGCCGAGCGACCGCAGCCACTCCAGCCCACCTTGAAAATTGCGACTTTCGCCGACCACGATGGTCCGAAAGCCGAACTGGCGAACCAGTCCGCTGCAATACCAGCAGGGCGCGAGAGTGGTGACCAGAATCAGAGTGCGGTAGCTGCGCTGGCGTCCGGCATTGCGGAAAGCGTCGGTCTCGCCGTGCATAGAGGGATCGCCATTTTGCACGCGGCGGTTGTGGCCTGCTCCAATCAGCTGGCCGCCGGGATCGAAAATTGCTGCCCCAATGGGTATGCCGCCTTCGGATAGTCCCTTGCGCGCTTCGGCCACAGCGGCAGCCAACATTGCTGGATAATTTGGTTGAGCGCTCATGTGGGTAATTGTACTCGGGGCCTCTGCTAGCGCTGCAGCCTAAAGTGGAAGCGAGCCAAGCGCGCGATTGTTATGTCGCACCGAACGCGACACCTCGCGTGGCTCGCCAGATCCCCGCTACGCAAAAGGCGCTTGTTCGGGATGACAATCAAGCTGCGCCACTGCTGGAGGACTGCGCTGGTCATCAGGGTTGTGATCCGTTTAGAATCCGTAGTCCGCTTCGAAAGAGGTGAAACAGGTGATTCCGCGCTATACCCGTCCGGAAATGGCCCGCATCTGGAGCGATGAAAACCGCTTTCGCACCTGGCTGGTGGTAGAGGTTGCGGCGACTGAAACCTTGGCGGAAGCGGGAATGGTGCCAAAGAGCGCCGCCAAGGCAATCCGCGAGCGGGCGGATTTTGATCTGCAGCGCATTCACGAAATCGAAGCAGAGGTTCGACATGACGTGATCGCTTTCACCACCGCGGTCGCGGAGATTGTTGGGCCGCAGGCGCGCTGGTTCCACTACGGCCTGACCTCCAATGATGTTGTAGACACGGCTCAGGCGCTGCTGATCGGCCAGGCCTCCGAGGTGATTGGGGCGGACCTCGATCTGCTTGCCGACGTGCTCAAACGCCGGGCCTGGGAGTTCAAGGACACGCCCATGGTCGGACGCACTCACAGCATACATGCTGAGCCGATCACGTTCGGGTTGAAGCTGGCCAACTGGTATTCGGAGACGCAGCGAAACATCGAGCGCTTTGCTCGCGCTGCCGAAGATATGCGAGTGGGCAAGTTTTCGGGTGCAGTCGGCACCTTTGCTCACCTTACGCCAGAACTGGAGGAAAGTATCTGCGCACGGCTTGGGCTGAAGGCTGCGGCTATTTCTTCGCAGGTGATTCAACGCGACCGTCACGCGTACTACGTGGCTACGCTGGCAGTGATCGCCAGCACACTCGACAAGATTGCAACCGAGATCCGGCACTTGCAGCGAACCGAAGTGCGCGAGGCGGAAGAGTTTTTCAGCGAGAAGCAGAAGGGATCGTCGGCGATGCCCCACAAAAGGAATCCAGTCACCTGTGAGCAAATCAGTGGGCTGGCGCGTGTGGTGCGCTCAAACGCACAAGCCGCATTTGAAAATGTGGCGTTATGGCATGAGCGGGACATTTCGCATTCATCGGTGGAGCGCATCATCATTCCCGATTCCACGACTTTGGTCGACTATATGCTGCACAAAACTGCGAACCTGCTGGACACGATGTTCGTGTACCCGAAACGCATGCTGGCCAATCTGGGGAGCACGGGGGGGTTGGTGTTCAGTGGGCAGCTTTTGTTGGACTTGGTGGAAGCCGGCATGTCGCGCGAGGATGCTTATCGGCTGGTGCAGAAGCACGCCATGCGCGCCTGGAAAAAAGACGAAAATTTTCGCGAGCTTGTGCTGGCCGATAAATCAATTACCCGACGCGTGCCACGAAAACAGATTGAGCGCGCCTTCGACCTGAAGCGCCAGTTGAGAAATGTGGACAAAATCTTTGCCCGAGTATTCCCGGCCGGCCGCGAGAGAAAGGAATCCGGCCGTCGGACACGCCGGGCAGGGTAACAACGGCATTCTAGGGTTGTGGTCCGGCCTTCTTTCTTAGCGCGCTTACGCTCAGCGTCCCCGCTCCGGACATAATGAGGGTGAGGTTGGCGGCAAGAAGCAGCAGCGGAAACTCGACACCGCCGTTGGATGTAAAGAAGCCATTCTTGGCATGGACGAGAATGATGGCGAGCAGCATGTCAACGGCGAGCAGCGCTGCCACATAGCGGGTTAACACGCCGATAATCAGGAAAATTCCGCCCAAGAATTCGACAAGCGTAAGCAAAACCGCGGCCACGGTGGGCAGCGGGACATGCAGCGAGCCCAGGAACTCCCCGACGTGCTGAAATCCCCAGGAAAGTTTCTGCCAGCCATGCATCACAAAAATTACTCCAACGACGATCCGCAGGACGGCAAGTCCGCAGGCATGCAGACCCGATGGCTTATTCATCACTTTCTCCTTCTACCCTGTTCCAGCTACTGGGCATGTAAACGGACATTTTACAAGCGTCACAAAACTTTACGAACCGTTGGCCTTCTCCATCCGTACATTAATTAACCAGCCGGTTAAAAACTATTTTGTGAAAGCGGGGTTTATTCCCGCTGAGGATGGGAGGAGAAGATGAAAAACATTATTCGAATTGCAAGTTTGTTTCTGGTAATGGCCGGACTCAGCGTGGGGCTGAGCGCGGAAAGCACAGGGGCTACTCAGTACGACAGCGCAATTCAGTCTAAAGTCACGCAGAAGCTGGCGGGCAAGAAGGAATTTCGCAATGTCCATTCAACTGTTGAAGACGGCATTGTTACGTTGACCGGCAGTGTCGATCTTTATCAGCAGAAGGTGGATGCGGCAAAGAAGATTCACAAGCTCGCGCATGTGCAGGGCGTACACAACCTGATTGCGGTGGGCGGCAAGGATGTGGCTGACGCCGCACTGGTGGCGCAACTCGATCGCAAGCTGTATTACGATCGCATGGGCTACGACAACCTGTTCAACTACATGACTGCATCAGTTCAGAACGGTGTTGCGGTGGTGAGCGGCGAGGTACGGACCGAAACTGATCGCGATTCTGCGCTGGCGCTAGTGGACGCTACGCCGGGCGTGAAGGATGTCGTAAACGACATCAGGGTAGCTCCAACCTCGATTTTTGATGACCAGATCAGAATTCGGACGGCGAGGGTGATCTATCGCGATCCGGTGCTGAGCCGATATGCAATTGATCCCGCGTACCCGATTCGCATCGTGGTGGAAAACGGCAAGCTGAGCCTTTATGGCACAGTCGCCACGCAGATGGAGAAGAATGTCGCCGGCATCCGCGCAAACCAGGTGTTTGGCGCATTCAGCGTGCAGAACAACCTGCAGGTAGAGCAGAAGGCTTCGTAAGGGTTGGATCGGAGGGATGGCGCGGCGAGGGCCGCGCCTTTTTTTGTGCGTTTGGGAACGGGGAACCGCTCGGCGGGCTCTACAGGCGATTAATCAGTGATGCGACATATCCCGCACCGAAGCCGTTATCGATATTGACTACGCTGACATTCGAGGCGCAAGAATTCATCATTCCCAAGAGCGCCGCGACCCCCTTGAACGCGGCTCCATAGCCAATGCTGGTGGGAACGGCAATCACCGGAACTCCCACCAGACCACCAACCACACTCGGCAGGGCTCCTTCCATGCCGGCACAGACGATCACCACGCGTGCCTGGGTCAGGGTCCCTCGATTCGCCAGCAGGCGATGAATGCCGGCCACGCCGACGTCGTACAAGCGCTCGACTTCGTTGCCCATCACTTCCGCAGTGACTACCGCTTCTTCGGCAATCGGAATATCGCTGGTGCCTGCCGAGACTACTGCAATTTTTCCCTTGCCGTACTTGGTGTGCTCGCACTGCAGGACGATGGCTCGCGCCGGTTCGCGATAGACGGCGCTGCGAACTTTCTTCTTAACCGCGGCGAATTGCCCAGGGCTGGCGTGGGTGGCAAGAATGTTTCCTCCATGCCGGGCCAACCGCGAGAAGATTTCTGCCAACTGCGCCGGCGTTTTGCGCTGGCCAAAGATCACCTCCGGCATTCCGGCGCGCAGGGCACGATGATGATCAACTTTGGCGAAACCGAGGTCCTCGAACGGGAGGTGCTGCAGGCGGTTTACGGCTTCATCCGGTGACAGCTTTCCGGAGCGGACTTGCTGGAACAACTTGCGTATGGATTCTGCGTTCAAGCCAGCACTCAGCAGTCAGCATTCAGCCAGTCCGATTTTACCGTAGCAACAGAGTTGAACCTGTGTAGCTTGCTTGCGCGGGCAGCTATTGGGCGTGGATGATTTCCAGCAGTCTAATCTGGATAGGCTGGGCGCTAACTACGTACCGAGCCGCAAGGCTTCTTACCGCTGGAAGCGGAGTGGCGGAGTATGTCCTGGCAGACGCGCTGAGCCGTCCCCGACTGGTCGATATGCGCCAGAAATAAACGGCGCAATGCAGTGCGGCTCACTGATCCTCTCAAGTAGGCGTCGTAGAGCTCGCTGCCGAGTCTGCCACCAAGCCGTTGCGCATATTCGTCGAATTTCTGGCGACCACCACTGATCGCTTGCTGCGCCAGCTTTTCACAACCTTTAATAGAGAGGTTGAAACCGTTCTTGTCTTTCACAGCGGGATGCACGGGATGCAGCACCCGCGATCCAAAGCAAGCCAGGGCATTTTCGACGGTACGAGCGTAGAAACGATCCTTGTGTCCGGCAGTCGGCGAAGCGAGTCCTGCGGGATGGCGCAGAGGCAAACCGCGGCAGGCATGATGAAGAAAGCGCGCCGCTTCGGCTGCGGTGTACATCATCTGGAATTCGCGAATGTAGAGCGCATTGATGGAGGGAAGGTAAACGCTGCCCTGGGCCTCCACTCTTTGCAGCATATTTTCCACTTTCCTGGGATCGTGGAATGCGCGCAGCAACAGTTGCCGCAAACGCGCGTCTGAAGAACCGCAATACACCTCCGGAAGCAAATCCACCAGGAACTTGGGCTGGTTGGTGTTGTGCGACGAGTAGCGATTGATGTCGAGGAAACAGGCCAGACTGTCAATCAGGTTGTAGACGGTGGGCGCGGCATCGGCATGACTGGCATCACCCTGCCTCCAGCGCGTGAGGCACAGACGATAGTTTTCGTACTTTTCGAGCGGAGTCGAGTTGAAGACGCATACCACGTCGCGCTTTACCCGGAGCGCTGCGACCGGTTCTTCGCGTTCCGCAGATACCGACCAGTAGAGCGCATCGACGTTTTGCAAAACCGTCAGCAGCCGCTCCGCCGGCATACGCTTGCGCAACAGACGCGGCAAGTGGCGAGGAGCGAGATGGGATTCGCCAAATAAAACCAGAATGACGGCATGGGGATGGAACTGGCGCATCTCCTCAATCTTGTCGACGGCATGGCGGTCACGGGCGACAATTTTCCGCAAGTCTTCGCGGGGCAGGCAGTCCATGCCGTAGACGGCTTCGGCGTGGTCCCGCGCGGTCACCAGCAATTCATAAAATGGCGCCCAGTCGTAGCCCCAATCGGCCTCAAAACGGATGCGTTCCCGCAATTCGGATTCGTCGATCTCCCGACGCCACCATTCCTCGAGCACGTGCTGGTGCCGGGAAAAGATGGTTTCCACCCCCAACACGACGGGACGGTCACCGGGCTGGGCCCGCTGTTCAAGCAGAGTGGCGGCGTAGCGCTGGGCAGCGGGCAGGGCATGATAGTCGCCGATGAGAATAATGTCGGCTGCATTCATCATGCTGCCGAGTTGTTGCGAGTCGATGATTGATTCGTAGGAACGGAAAGCGTCACTGAAGTCCCGGAGATACTTGCGGCGACCAGAAGAATCGTTGGCCCGCAGCTCACGCTCCACACCGGCGAGTGCGCGCATCTGCGCGGCATGGCGGCGTGATCCGAGAGTGGATGTGCTAGCCATTAATCTAGTCGTTGGTCGTCAGCTCCTTGACTTCGCGTGTCTGCTCTCCCTATGCTCAGGACTCGCCAGGAGCGCGCGTGCCCAACCAACCGCCTCAAAATCTGACGGTGGCAACCACCGGCGCCAGCGGGTCTTTGTTTCTGAAACATCTGTTGCTGGCGGTGGAGCGCGACCCGCGCGTCCACACCGTCAACTTCATTGCCTCCGACAGCGCGCTTCGCGTCATGGCCGAGGAACTCCATCTGCGCGGGCGCAGCAACCTCATCAGCCAGATCATCGGCAAATCCGCTCGCAAGATTCATCAGCAGGCCAACGCTGACATTGGCGCCAACGTGGCCAGCGGTTCGTATCCGGCAGACGCCATGGTCGTTATCCCGTGCAGCGTGGGGACGCTGGCGCGCATCGCCAACGGCATCGCTGCCCAGCTCATTGAGCGCGCTGCCGACGTATGCCTCAAGGAGAAGCGTCCACTGGTGCTGTGCGTGCGTGAAACGCCTCTCAACAAAATCCATATCCGCAACATGTATCGGGCGGCCGATGCCGGGGCCACGATTTTTCCCCTGATCCCGGCCTTCTATAACCGGCCCGCCAGCCTGGATGTGATGGGGCATCAATTTGCTTGCCGCGTATTGGCCCACATCGGCCTGCCTCAGCCCGAGGCCTACCGGTGGAAGGGCTGAAGGATCAACTACTTACGCACAGTCCATCTGATTTGAGGGAGAGTCTAAGTGTAGGATGCGCGGTGGATTGTGGACAGATTACCAATGGAACGGACCGTCCGGGTTTGGCGCTTAGCGCCGGGGTAAATCAGGACAAAATATGGTGCCGAAGAAGGGACTCGAACCCCCACACCCTTGCGGGTACATGGACCTGAACCATGCGCGTCTGCCAATTCCGCCACTTCGGCAAAAAGTGACTGGGCGGCGAATCCTCGCGGACCGCCGTTCAAGGAAGAACTCCGAGTAATATTCTACAAGGGCGTGACGGAGTGTCAAACGCGAGCGGCTCGGAGGTGAGGGAGCAGATGACGGGGCTGGCTGAGGGGTCAGACGGAACGAATCGGCAAGAGGAAAGTACGCGGCAACTGCGAAGCCTTGCCCATGATCTCAGCAACGCGCTCGAAACCATCCTGCAGGCGGCATATCTTCTGGGGCAGGCGAAGCTGGATGGGGACAGCAAGAGGTGGGCAAAGCTCATCGATAGCGCGGCCCAGGATGCCGCGCGCCTGAACCACCAAATCAGGGAAATCCTGAAAGCTCAGAGCTAGCCAGCTTTGCCTAATAAATAGATGTCCCTGGTGGAGATGTCATCCCGATGCGCCGCGGGCGAGGGATCTTAGGAAAAGCACAGAACCATCACAGGCGCGCGCGGGAGTGACGGTCCTGTTTACATCAATTACAGTGTAACCCGCCGTAGGATCCCTCACCGGCTAACGCGGTTTCGGGATGGCATGAGGGGCTGGACCGAAATCACCCCACTTCTTGGGCAAAGCACTCGTACAAAAGTACTAGAGCTAGAACATGAGACCGTGTCATATTATTTCGCTCTTTAGCCCATGAGAACTGCCAAGCGCATCCTGCTGCGAACGTTGCTCGTCCTCGTGATTGTGTGGCTGGGATTTGTGGGAGTGATCTTCTGGGCGATGCATCAGCCGCCGGAGCAGTTTGCGCGTGTGATGTCGCGGATGCCAGGGCCGGCAGCCTTTCTGCTGGCGCCGTTTGAGACTCTGTGGATGCGGGCGCGGGCGGGCGTTCTGAATGCGGGCGATCCCGCTCCGGATTTCAAGCTGACCAAGCTGGACAAATCAGACGAGATCCAACTGTCGTCGTTGACATCGCGCCAGCCAGTTGTACTCATATTCGGGAGTTATACTTGACCGCCGTTCCGGCGGGAGGTCCCTGCCCTCAATCAGCTCTACGATCAGTATGGAAGCAAGGTTGCGTTTCTGGTGGTGTATATCCTTGAGGCGCATCCCAGCGACGTGTGGCAGATGGAGAGCAACATTCGCGACAAAGTGGTTTTTGCCAGCCCCAAGAGTGAAGATGAAAGGGCATTGGTCGCCGGAGCTTGCGTGCGCAAGCTGGGAATAAAATTTCCTGCGGTGCTCGACGGATTTGGCAACGCCACGGAGAAGGCGTACACCGCGTGGCCGGATCGCATGTATTTGATCGATAGTCAAGGGCGCGTGGTCTACAAAAGCCGGCCCGGCCCGTTCGGCTTCAAGACCGACGAATTACGGCATGCGATTGAGGGGCTGGTAGGGAAGGTGGCGACAACGTCGGCTGCACTCGGGTTGCCTTAACACTCCTCGGTGCTACTGTCTGAGAAAGCCCATCTATTCGAGCTGCAGTTTTTCGTCCAGCAATTGCTTGTCATTTTCGTCACTGCCGGTGAGTTCGAATGAGTTGGTCACTGCGGCCTTGCCCTTCTCGACGCTGGTGATCACATAAGAGCAGCCAAACCAGTGGGCTTCGGCAAGGTCGGTGGGCGACCAGCGGGGCGGGTGATCGGGATGCGAGTGATAGAAGCCGACGATATCTTCGCCGCGTTCGCGGGCTTCGCGCTGGATGCGGACTAGTTGCCGGGGATCGATATTGTACCGATTATGCGGCGAATCCTGCCTGGTATTTCCGCAGCGCGCAATTGAGGTGACTACGCGCTGGTCGGCATCCACGCGGCCGAGCAGCACACCGCAGCACTCGTGCGGATAGGTCTCTTCGCCGTGCCGGCGGAGGTCGTCGTAGTGGGAACGGGAAATCTTGAGCACGTCTATAAAATGAAGAAGTGAGAAGTCAGAATGAGGAAGTCTACTTCTGCCTTCTGCCTTCTGCCTTCTAACTTTCCTGCCAGAACCGTTCGCTGAGATACTTGTCACCGGAATCGCACAAAATGGTGACGAAAACCCCGGGCTCATCATTTCGGAGGTTGCGGGCGATCTGCAGGCAACCGGCTATGGCCGCGGCGGCTGAAATGCCTACCAGCAATCCTTCTTCGCGCGCCAGACGCCTGGCCATGGAATAAGCGTCCTCGGTGGCAATTCCAAGATCGGCATCGGCGAGAGAGGGATCATAAATTTTGGGCACAATGGCACTGGCCATGTGCTTGGCACCTTCAATTCCGTGGAAAGGCGAGTCGGGTTGCAGAGAGATGCAGCGGATGCGGGGATTGAGCTCCTTCAAGCGACGGCTGGTGCCGACGAAAGTTCCACTGGTGCCGAGCATGGAAACGAAGTGCGTGATACGTCCTTCTGTTTGTTGCCAGATTTCGTTGGCTGTGCCATGGTAGTGAGCCTGCCAGTTGGCGTCATTGGAGTACTGGTCGGCGTAGAAATACAGGTCAGGATGCTTGGCGGCGAGCTCGCGGGCCATGCGGATGGCTCCGTCGGAACCCTCCGCAGGATCGGTGTAAATGATGTTGGCGCCGTAGGCGTGAAGGATGCGCTTGCGCTCGACAGAGACATTCTCCGGCATGCACAGCGTGACCGGAAAACCCTGGGCGGCGCCGATCATAGCGTAGGCGATGCCCGTATTTCCGCTGGTGGAATCCAGCAAAATTTTGCCGGGGGTGAACTCACCGCTGAATCGCGCCTGAGCCACAATGTTTGCGGCTGCACGATCTTTGACGGAGCCGCCGGGATTGAACCACTCGGCTTTGCCGAGAATTTCAATGCCGGTCAGATCGCGAGTGAGGTTGGGAAATCGCAGCAGGGGAGTGTTGCCAATGCGCTCCAGCGTCACTTGGCCGAGGTTTGTAGCCTCTTGATTGCGCTCCTGCTTGAGGCCAGGGTGGGCGACATTTCTCAAGAGCTGGGTTGCCGCTGACGATGACGCTCCCGCGCTCTTGGCCGATGTGCCTGGCATATATTTGGAACTGAACGTGACGAACGTAACCTGCCGGACGATCAAATTCAGGGTCGAAGGGCTATTGATTAGATTATAAAAGACCCTGTTTGGTTCCAGCGCAGCTGCCGGTGCTTTTTCCGGCAACTGGCATCTAACTGAAACAACGAAGGACGAAATGGCGAAATTGGAGCAACAACGAACCTACGAAGATGCCCTCAACTGGTTGCGAGATCATGGTTTTGACCTGATTGAAGCGCCGGGAACGCAAGGGCGGGTGTTTCTAAAGAAGTACAACGTGTCGGCCGCGATCCAGAAAAATGGCAGTGATACCGTAAAAATCTTTGCCTATCCCGGTTATCTGATCAGCGGCGAAATTTCCAAGCTGGTTAACAAGGGGTATCAACAGTTTCTTAAGACAGCAAAGACTGAGGTGCCTGCGACCGCAGATCATTTGAAAGCTCTGCAGCAGTTCACTGAAGAATTCAAAGAAGCCCTCGGACTCCCCAGTCTGTATAACGAATCGTTGGGAACGGTGAGCGAGTCATACCACTACGATCGCATCGAGGACCGCGACAAGTCGGCAAGCGAGCGGCCGAAACGTCCATGGGAGGGCGTTGGAGCGAAGGCCGCCTCGGTTGCGAAGAAAAGCCGCGCCTAAATTTCCCGGAAGCTCAAAAACTGAAGGTGGCACCTGGCGTAAAGTGCCACCCTTAATCGGCTATTGTTCTTTAGTTTTCTCTGCGGCCGGCTGCACTGGTGGCGGCGTAGGCTTGGCCTTGTGAGCCACGACCGGCTTGGGATTCCAAAAATCGGGAGCAGCCGCCAATATTTCCTGCGGCGGATTGCTGAATTCTGCGGAGAAGCGGAAGATCGCCGATTGAGTGCTCTCAACTATTTCGGCGCTCACATGTTGAAATTTCTTGTAGCCTTCCTCTCCCAAAATTTCCTTCGTGGTCGGATTGTTATCGAAGCCACCGAGCCCGGTTCGCAAAGCGGTGAGGTAAAAAGTGGTGCCTCTGCCGCCTTCAATCACCTGGGAAACCAGCAGGGGGTGAGCGTTGGGATTTTGTTCCCCGGCAGCTTTGAGTTCTTTCATAAGATCTTCGAATTCCGTGACGTGCCCAGGCCGCACATGTACGGCGGTGGTGCGCAATACGCGGGACTCACCGACGAACTTCGCATAGGACGCCGGATCGGGGGCTTTGCGGGACAGGTCCCAGCGCCGGCGGCGCAGTTCAGTACGTGAATCAGAAAGGCAGCTTTCCCACTCATGCAGCATTTTTTGTGATGAATCGCTGCCGAAAGCCTTGTTCAGCGCGGCCATGAAGGCGTCGCTGGCTTTGTCGATTTCAGCATAGTCCTGGCGGTTGCTGATGAAGCTGTAGGTTTCACCTTCGCCATAAACCGTCTCCAATGCCATCCAATGATCCCCATTGTTGCGGCGGTTGGCATCGGCAATTTTTCTGGCGAGCGCTTCGAAGTCGGCAACTTTTTCAGGTTTAACGTGGACGACGTAGACATCGAGGTAATCGCCCTGTGCCTGCACGGCCACAGGCACAATGAGCGGAATCAGGCAGACAACCAGAGTCAGGGCCCAAAAAGCTCTTGGCCTCATAGACACCTCCTCAATGAGAGATTACTGCCGCAGCGGACTCTACACCCCGGCAGGACTGCGGTCAAGAACAGCGTCTGCGCGCAGAGGTCAGCGCGAAATCCACAGTCGTGCGCTCCGGCCCCAGCTATGTAACCGTTGGACCTCTTCCATCCGTCAGCATAAGGCCGTATGCTGTCAGTATGGCTGCTGCAGGGCGGCAGCCCACTTCGCAGTGATGGCTCCATTTCATCTTTACGCATGGTTTCTTGCCGGGTCAGGGGCGGCGTTTGCTGCCTATGTGCTGTTGCGCCGGAAGCGTAAAGGTCCGGAGGAGCTGGAGCGCGAGCGGCGAGCGTGGCTGGACCAGATCGGACGCATCACCGATGGGACTGTGATCGATGTCCAGGAAATCAGCCAAAACGGCAACAAGCCGTCAACCATGCTGATTTTTCGCTACGATGTTGCAGGCGTCTCTTACGAAGCTTCCCAGGATGTCACCTATCTCCGGCAGTTGATTAACTTGCATTCCTGCCGTTTGGGACTGCCCACCTCGGTGCGCTACGACCCGCAGAATCCCGGCAACTCAATCGTTGTCTCGGAGCGATGGATGGGGCTGAGGCAGTGATCAGTGGCTAGTTGCCGCTTTCCAGTGTCGCACGTCGCACTGGGGACACGCTGAGAGAGCCTTCAAGCAACAATCAAAACAGGACGGAAGGTATCACTGACGACTGGCTACTGACCACTGGGGTTCTAGCTTCCTGCTGCAAAACCACCAGCGTGGGCGAGAGTCATGCGAAGGTACTTGTGGGGATTCACCGGTGTGTCGTTGATGCGAACCTCGTAATGAAGGTGGGGACCGGTGCTGCGGCCGCTGAGCCCGACATATCCGATGGTGTCACCGCGGTGCACGTATTGACCAGAAGCCACCGCGAAGCTGGCAAGATGCCCGTATCTGGTGGTAATTCCGTGACCATGATCGAGAATGATAGCCCGTCCATAACCACCGCTGAAATCGGCGAAAACCACGATGCCGTCAGCAGGCGCGATCACGGCCTGCCCAACTGAGGCCGAGATATCCACCCCACTGTGGAAGGCGCCTTCGCCGTTGAACGGGTCGATGCGCTCACCGAACGATCCGGTAATCGGACCCTCGACGGGCCAGAGGTTTGGGGCCGAATTGGCCCGCAGCCAATCGGCGGGAGTTACGTTACTGGTCAAACCCAAGAAAATCCCTGTGGTGGCGGCGCCGCTGAGCGCTGTGTCTTTCAAGGTATAAAGCCGATCCAGAGAGGAGCTGACTTGCTCGTCCTGAACTCTATCCGTAGTGGTTGTGAGAATAGGGTCAGTTTTCAGGCCATACAGTGACGAAACTTCGCTGGCCAGGGAACCCAACGATGCTACCTGGATATCGCGTTCTTTCGCGACCTGTTCCAGTTGGTTATAGCGGTCCTTCAATTCTTCTTTTTGCGCGCTCAGCTCGTTATAGTGGGAGACCTTTAACGCCATTCGCAAATACGAACTGGCGATGCCGGTGAGGCTGAGAATACCGATCCCAGCGCCTACTACCAACACGTATAGGTAATGGACAGGAATGGGGATTTTGCGGAGTTGCCCGTCGTCATCGCGCGCGACAAAAAGGATGTAGAAACGCTTCCGCAATATTCTCTCCTGTAAATCAGGCTCAACTTGTGCGGCAGGTTCGCCGTTAATGCGCACGAGCCCTGATTCCGTAGCGCACTCTCTGCTTGCTATGCGTGGTCCTAGCCTACCGGAACCAGGTCCAGCCCATACTCTAAGTGCCTGCAAACTGTGCAGATCACTTAAAACGGCCAAAAGGTGTCAGGAAACAGCACCTGAACGGTAACAAAGGGGCTTAAGCTGTGTCAATGACCCCTGCCCGTTACCGAAGGCCCAGCTTCAGTTCTTATATTCGAGGGGTAACCTGAACGAGAGTTACCCGAAGGTTGGCAGCCGCCCTGCAAGGCTGACAAATACCACCAGTCACATGGCCGGGTTATCTGGGGGTGGGTGCGTTGAAGGCCAGGTAGATTGCATCTTCCGCGATAACCGCACTCTGGGCGAGGCCTGCCATCTTATATATTGATGCTGCTTGCCTCTCAACGAAAAGGCGCTAATAGCCGCCGTCCGCAAGCAGCAACGGCTCAGGCCTGGGGTGATTGCCGGGATTGGCGACGACTGTGCCATCCTGCGCATTTCCAAGAGCCATGAAATGCTGGTCACGACTGATTTCAGCCTGGAAGGGATTCACTTTCGGAGGGAATGGCACCCGCCTGAAGTCGTTGGCCATCGCTGCCTTGCGCGAGGGCTGAGCGACATCGGGGCAATGGGAGGCCGGCCGGTCGCCGCCTTCTTGTCGCTAGCACTGCCGCGAAATCTCCCACAGACATGGGTAGACCGTTTTTGGAAAGGCTTACTGGAACTTGCGCGCGTAGCAAGTGTAAGTCTTGCAGGTGGCGATACCGCCGAGTCACCCAGGGGTGTTCTGGCCGATATCGTTGTGATTGGTTCGGCGCCGAAAGGCACGGCCATCCGTCGTAGCGGAGCGCGCCCCGGAGACCGCATCTACGTGACCGGAGAACTGGGCGGTTCTGCGGCGGCCCTGGAATTACTTTTCTCCGGAAGGAAGTTGCACCCTGCGGATTTCCCGAAACATTTTCGTCCCATGCCGCGAATTGAAGTCGGAGAATTCCTGCGCGAAAAGAAGCTGGCTTCTTCAATGATTGACATCAGTGACGGCTTGTCTACCGATTTATCACATATCTGTGAAGAGAGCGGCGTGGGTGCGGAAATTTATGCCCATGCATTGCCTCGTGCCACGATCGGTAAGCTTGCTCAACAAGTCGACCTGAAGTTTGCACTGCATGGCGGAGACGATTACGAACTGCTATTCACTTCGCCGCGGGGCAAGCGGGTTCCGGCGAAAATTGTGGGAGTTCCGATTACCCAAATCGGCCACATCACGCGGCACAAGCATGTGATTCTGATGAATGATCAGGGGGTGGAGCTGAAGCCGCAAGGCTGGCAGCACTTCCAGAGCTGACAGCGAGGGCCTGCGCCCCCTGGCAAGGCGCAACGCCCAGTGACTTTCGTGCTAGATGAACCCTTTCTTGCTCTAGGAAGCTCCGGTTACCCGGTCTAAATTAGAGTCATGTCGTTCCCGCGATTTGCCCTGCTTATCCTTGGCGGACTTAGCCTGAGCATCAGCGCCCAAAATACCGGGCCGCTTGTCGATAATGAATTCGTCCACAGCCAGTTTGGGGCAAACTGCGCCCTGATCGGTTCGCCTTCGCTAACTGCGGACCTCAATGGCGACGGAGTCGAGGACATTGTCATTCCGGCGCGGTGCACCAGTCCGATGATGGATGAGGCCGAAGAGCACTATGTCGTAATCGATCCATACGACGCCTTTTTTGGCTACGGCAATCCGAAGATCACGACCCAGTTCTCGACCGAAGATCCGGAGCGGCGGGGTTTTTCACTGCTCATCATTCATGGCGCCGGGGTTGAAGCGTGGCATTCGCTTTCACCCAAAGCCAAGTTCATGGTTGTGAACCTTCCCTACAAGACCATTTACGTAAAGAAGATGGCGGCCAAGAAAAAAGAGCGCATGGCGATCTACGTGGATGAGACCGGCGGCGATGCCATGACCTCGGTGCTCTACTGGGATGGCAAGAAATATCGCTACGAACCTATGGGCTCCAACCTGGAGTAAAGGGACGTTGCTTCGGCTTGCCGCCAGCTTATTCTCTCCACTCCACTACAACTCCGACTGAAAAGCGTCTACGATCTGCAACCACCAGAGTACGGGTACTCTGACTCGATATAATCATCCCGCCACGATCGGGAGAAAAAATGGATCTGGAACAAAAACTCGCCGAATTGAAGAAACGCGACCAACTGGCGGAGGACGGCGGCGGCGCGCAACGCCGCGAGCGCCAGCGCAAAGAAGGCAAGATGTCGGCCCGCGAGCGTATCGCGTTTTTGCTCGATGAGGGCACGTTCGAAGAAACCGACAAGCTGGTGACTCATCGTTGCACCGACTTCGGGATGCCGGAGCAAAAGTATTACGGGGACGGCTTCATCACAGGATACGGCCGGATGGAGGGCCGTTTGGTGTTTGTTTTCGCACAGGATTTCACAGTTTTCGGCGGGTCGCTTTCGGAAGCCAACGCGGCCAAGATCGTAAAGATCATGGACCTCGCTGCCAAAATGGGGGCGCCGGTAATTGGCTTAAACGATTCCGGAGGGGCACGCATTCAGGAAGGCGTGATGTCGCTGGCCGGCTATGCCGATATTTTTCTGCGCAACACGCTGTACAGCGGAGTGGTGCCGCAAATCTCGGCAATCATGGGACCGTGCGCCGGAGGCGCGGTTTACTCGCCCGCAATTACCGACTTCATCCTGATGGTGGACAAAAGTTCGTACATGTTCATTACCGGGCCAGACGTGATCAAGACCGTGACACACGAGGAGGTCACAAAAGACCAGTTGGGGGGCGCCACCACGCACAACGAAACTTCGGGAGTGGCGCATTTTCTGGCTCATGACGATGCCGAATGCCTGTCGATGGTCCGCGAGCTGTTGAGCTTCGTGCCCTCCAACAACCTGGATGATCCGCCGCGCAAGACTTGCACCGACCCGGTGGACCGCGCCGATTCAACGCTGGACAACATTGTTCCCGACCGATCAAACCTTCCGTATGACATGAAAGATGTAATTCATGGGGTGGTCGATGACGGGTACTTTTTCGAAGTGCAGGAGCACTTTGCCAAGAACATTGTCGTAGGATTTGCACGTATGAACGGGCGGCCGGCGGGAATTGTGGCCAATCAGCCGGCGGTGCTTGCGGGAACACTCGACATCAACGCTTCAATTAAGGGCTCGCGTTTCGTGCGCTTCTGCGATTGCTTCAACATTCCGCTGGTGACTTTTGAAGATGTTCCCGGGTTTCTGCCCGGCATCAATCAGGAATACGGCGGAATTATCAAGCACGGAGCCAAGCTGCTGTTCGCCTTTGCCGAAGCGACCGTGCCCAAAGTGACGGTCATCACGCGCAAAGCCTACGGAGGGGCGTACTGCGTTATGGCGTCCAAGCACATCCGCACAGACGTGAACTACGCGTGGCCGAGCGCAGAAATTGCCGTGATGGGGCCGGAAGGCGCGGTGGATATTGTCTACAAGCGCGAACTGGATCGCGCTGAGGACCGTGAAGCGGTGCGCCAGAAGAAGATCGAAGAATTCCGCGACCGCTTCGCCAACCCCTATGTTGCCGCCGACCGCGGATTTGTGGACGCGGTCATCCTGCCGCATGAGACCCGCAAAAAGCTGATTCAGGCTCTCGAGATGCTCGACAGCAAGCGCGACAAAAACCCTCCCAAGAAGCATGGGAATATCCCGCTGTGATCGGGTGGTACGCAGACCTTGGAGTGCAATATTTCGGGCGGTACGTCTCCGGCATTCGGGAAAAAGTCACAAGGGGTGCAGTTCGATCGCCATCCAGACGCAATCTGATTCCGCGTAATAGCGGTGCCACGGATAGCTAAAGCTGCGGTCATTCCCTAGCACGAAGAACGGGTCATGAGTGTACCCGGGGAGCATCGGAACATCTTCATAAAGGGTCTGGGCATTGTTCTCGCGGAACTTCTGCATGTGGCCGGTGCCAACCACCTGGGTGTGCACCTCGAGAAATTGATGTCCGGTATGAATACCGCAGTCTGTCTGCTCCGGCGTGTACCAGAGATTCAGCTTGAGCCGGTATCGTCCAGACGAAGCTGAAGGAGACGCTTCGCGCATAAACGTGACCACGGGATCGACCTGGATCTCTCCGATGTCGTCCTGCGGTGAGATATAGAGCGGTGTTCCTCGTGGATACTGCGGATTCCGCCGGCCGTACCAATCCCATTCCAGGGCGAGGCCGCCGAGATTGGTGCGTTGTCGTACGTGAAGCAATGCGGCCGATTCGGCATGCTCAATCGTGCTGTGCCGGAGCATTGTGGACTTCCAAGGCTGGATCGCGCCTTGATCTTTTCCCGCGCTGTATCGCAACGGAGCCGCCGACAGATTAACGACGATGGCGTCTTCCACCGGGACTGCTCGTGCGTTCGTTATGAGAACGCTCTCGATCCAGTCGTTTGAGAAGGAAAGATTTCGGCGTTGGCTGTTTTCAGGCATGGAATTCTCCGTGAGCATGCGGGGAGCAAAGCGCCTGAGTACCAGGAGCTGGCCAGAATGGGACAGGAAGGTTCGTCGATCCATTATTCAAATCCCTAAACTGCGGGGGATTATACCGTTCAATGAAGACACTGGCCTTAGTTTAGCTTTTCTCGCGGTCAATGCCATCCGGGAGTAGAATGTGCGGCGAACATCTCTCGGGCGCAGGAGGTCTTCCATGCGGCTGACGGTCGGACAGATTATCGGCAAAGCTCTCAAAGCATACGGCGTACCCTATGTCACCGGCTTGCCTGGGCACGGGAACTGGAGCTTGATCGACGCCTTCAACGATCCCATCTCCAAGCTGCCGTTCATCCAAGTTATGCACGAGCAGAGTGCAGTGCACATAGCCGATGCGCATTACCGCGTCACCGGGCAGCCGATTGCCGCTTGCACGTCGATTGGTCCGGGTGCGACGAACACTATCATCGGGCTGGCCACCGCCCATTGTGATTCGACAGCACTGCTCCTGATTACCGGCAGCGCTGCTACCCACATGCGCGGACACGGAGTCATGCAGGAACTCGATCGCTCGGCCTCGCCGGACTTTCCACATCTGGCAGCGCCGGTCACCAAGCGGACGTTCGACGTAATCCACGCCGATCAGGTTCCGTTCGTCATGCATCGCGCCTGGAACGCGATGATGACTGGCCGACCGGGTCCGGTCCACATGGAAATTCCGCTGGACGTGCAGGTGCAGACCACGGAGATTGAAGTTGCGGATCTGGACAAGCGGCTGCCGATCGGTAAACAAAGGGGGGATGCCACAGCCATCGAAGCTGCAATCGGGCTTCTTTTGCGCGCTCAGAGGCCTTGCATCGTGGTTGGTGGCGGAGCCATCACGGCAGATGCCACGCCGGAACTAACGATGCTCGCTGAAAAGCTAGGCATTCCAGTCGTGTTCACCTGGAACGGCAAAGGGGCCATTGCTGAGGACAACCCGATGTGTGCCGGTACGGCAGGATGGCCCGGATCGCTGCCTGGAAACAAAACCGCCGCGAATGCCGACGTACTGATGTCGCTGGGCTGCCGGTTCACTGACTGGTCCGCTTCGTCCTATCGCAAGGGTGTAACCTTCTCGATCCCGGATGCCAAGCTTATTCAAGTCGATATCGACCCACGCGAGATCGGCAAGAATTATCCTGCCGAAGTTGGCATAGTGGGCGATTGCAAGCTAGTGCTTGCCGATATCCTGGCCGGCATTTCGGATGAGCAGGCACGCAAGGCGCGGGAGGGGCGAGCATTTTATCTTTCCGGCGTTGCAGCACTGAAGAAGGAATGGGAAGAGCGGTTGGAACGACGTCGCTCCTTCCCGGGCATGCCAACGACCATGCTGCGCACTTTACGCGAGTTGCGCAAAGTTCTGCCTCGACATGGCATCGTGACGGTTGGGTCCGGTCACCCGCAAAGCACAACCAAGCAGGCCTTTCCGGTATATGAACCGCGGACGCACATTACATCGGGGTCGTTTTCGTCTATGGGATTTGCGCTGCCCGCGGCAATTGGGGCCAAACTGGCGAAGCCGGACGCGCCGGTGGTGTGCATTATCGGCGACGGGGACTTCCTGATGTGTGTCCAAGAGCTCGCGGTCTGCGCTATGTACGACATTCCGGTGGTCTTTTTGATCCTCAACAACTCGGGATACATTTCCATTCGCGACGGCCAGAACCACCTGATGGGCCGCCAGATTGGATCGGAATTCAATTATCAGCACGGTGATGGGCGCCCCTATTCCGTCGACTTTGTGGCACTGGCAAAGTCGTTCGGCTTCGAGGTTGCAGCGAAAGTGCAAGCGGCGGACGATATCGGCTCGACCATCCAGCGCGCCCTCGACTCGAAGGCACCGGCTCTGATCGAGGTGCCGATCACGCGTGACGTTTCCGTGGCTGCTGCCGAAGTTGTCGGCTGGTGGGACTTCCCTGTGCTTCCGACGGCTTCAGAAGCAGTAAAGGCCGATTACAAAGCGGGCTATGCGGCCGAACAACATCAGCGCTCCAGCAGCGACGTGAACACCGTCGAACCTGTTTCGGCCACGGGGTAATCCTCACCATAATGCGGTCAGGCCACGAAACGGGGTTTGGAAGGAGGATGCAATGGCACGACATCTGAAGCAAGGCCGCACACCAGAGCAAACCACCGCCGATGCCAATAAGGTTCGTGACATCGTGGCGGGCATCATCGAGGACATTGCCAAGCGGGGCGAGATTGCCCTGCGCGAGATCTCGGAGAAATTTGACAAGTGGAACCCGCCGACGTTCCGGCTTTCGGAAAAGGAGATTGAGGAGTGTTTGTCACAGCTCTCAAGCCGCAACCTGGAGGACATCAAGTTTGCGGAGGCGCAAGTGCGTAACTTTGCGCAGGCGCAGCGGGCTGCTCTTCAGGATCTGGAGGTTGAGACGCTGCCGGGAGTAATTCTGGGTCATAAGAACATCCCAGTGGACTCGGTCGGCTGTTACGTTCCTGGCGGAAAATATCCGCTTGTCGCCTCCGCCCACATGAGTGTAGTGACAGCGAAGGTTGCAGGAGTGCCGCGAGTCATCGCTGCGTCGCCGCCCTACCATGGCAAGCCGAGTCCTGCAGTCGTCGCGGCCATGCATCTTGGAGGCGCGGACGAGATTTATTGTATGGGCGGGGTTCAGGCCATCGCTGCCATGGCACTCGGCATCGAAAGCATCGAACCCGTGTCCATGATTGTGGGTCCGGGCAATGCTTATGTGGCCGAGGCCAAGCGCCAGCTTTTCGGCCGCGTTGGTATCGATCTCATTGCGGGCCCGACCGAGACCCTGGTCATTGCGGATGACGCGGTCGATGCGGAAATCTGCGCGACCGACCTTTTAGGTCAAGCGGAGCATGGCTTCAATACGCCAGCCATCCTGCTTACAACGTCGGAGAAGCTGGCACGGAGCACCATGGCGGAAGTGGAACGTCTGCTCGCCACTCTTCCAACGGCTGACCTTGCTTCCGTCTCATGGCGGGATTATGGAGAAGTGATCGTCTGCGACTCCGACGAGGAGATGGTGCGGGAAGCCGATCGCATCGCCTCCGAACACGTGCAGGTCATGACCCGGAATCCGGACTATTTTCTCAGGAACATGAAGAATTACGGCGCGCTGTTTCTGGGTCCACGCACCAACGTGGCTTTCGGCGACAAGGTGATCGGGACCAACCATACTCTGCCCACCGGCAAAGCAGCGCGTTACACTGGCGGACTCTGGGTGGGAAAGTTCATCAAGACTTGCACCTACCAAAAAGTGCTCACCGACGAAGCCTCAGCCATGATCGGTGAATATTGTTCCCGACTGTGCTTGCTGGAGGGTTTCTATGCCCACGCCGAGCAAGCCAACATCAGGGTGCGCCGCTACGGCCGCAATGTTGCGTAAGCAACGCACGGGGGCACGGGTCTTAACAGAACCGGATCCTCATCTCTTACGAAAATTTTCAGCAGTGGGCCGGCAAACAAGGTCACGACGCGAAATTATTCTGTATTCATCGCGGAGCTTTAAGTGTAGTTTTCGAGCTGAGCACAGGAACTGCGCTGCCTCTCCTACTGCACGACTACCGTGAAATTGGTGGAATGTACTAAATTGGCTGGGCCAGAACTGAACGTGCCTGTGACCGTCAAATTGTAAGTACCAGCCGGTGTGCCGGTTGTTCCCCCGCTGCTGCCATTGCCTCCGCCACAACCAGGCAACCCGATCACGACGAAAAGCACGAACACGAGCAGTAGTCCAAGAACTGCCTTATCACGCCGTCTACAAAGGCTGGTGCGCAACACCACTAGACCCGGCAAGCCAGAGAATGCCAGCCAGAGGGCAAACCTGCTGTCGCCCGGTGGCGGAAAAGCAGCCGGACGACCGAGAACCGCCGAAGGTCCCGACGTCACTACCGCGACGCTGGCTGATGCGCTGCCCGTGCCATCGAGGGCCACTGAGCTGGGGCTGATTGTGCAGGTCGATTGCGGCGGCGCTCCGCTGCAACTTAGCGCGACCTTTTGGGCAAATCCGTTTACGGGAGAGACAGTCAGAGTGTAGTTGGCTGCTTGCCCTGGGGTCACTGTTGTTTGCGCTGGCGATGCTGCAAGAGAGAAGTCACTTCCTGTGCCCGTCAGCACGATGGACTGTTGACTCCCGGGCGCGTTGTCCGTGGCCTGTAGTTGTGCTGACCGGTTACCTCCTGCTGTGGGCGTGAAAGTGACGTTGATGTCGCAGCTATCGTTTTGTGGCAAGGATGCCGGACAGGTGTTGGTCTGAGCAAAATCACTGCTGTTTGTCCCGGTAATCTGGATCAACGTGATGACTAACGGCAACCGTCCGGTGTTGGTGAGGGTCACCGCTTGTGGGCTGCTGGCCGAACCTGGGGTTTGGTTGCCGAAGCTAATACTTGCAGGGGACAATGTGGCACCCGGCGCCTTTATCACCTCAAACGCCACGCCACAGCCAGAGCCGCCGCACCCGGTTCCTCCGCCGAGCTGGGTTGTGCCGTACAGATTTCCGGCCTGATCGAAGATCACGCCACCGGTCGGCTCGTTCGCCCCTTCACCGTCATTGCCAGCTTGGAAGCTATAGAGGAGGGTTTCCGCCCAGGCTCCAGCCCCGGTGGGACTGAGCTCAAAAACTGTGCCGCAGCCATTGTAAAGGGGGCAGTTTCCCTTTCCTCCATTACCAGTTGTGCTATACAGATTTCCAGACTTGTCGAAAATCAGCACATCAAACGGACGGGCACCATCACTGCCCTGAAAATTGTGAAGGATGGTCTCGGTCCATCCCCCGCTCCCGTTGGGGCTGAGCTTGAATGCTGTTCCACAGCCGTCGATGGGATCAAAAGCGCACGTGCCTCCCGAGGAAGTTGTGCCATACAGGTTTCCGGTTTGATCAGAAATCAGCCCAGCGAGCGGGGTATCGCCGTCGCTGCCGCCCTGAAAACTATAAAGGAGCATCTCTATCCAGGACCCACCGGCGCTGGGACTAAGTTCAAACGCTACCCCACAGCCACCCGCTCCTTCGCACGTACCCGCTCCTCCCAGCGAGGTCATGCCGTACAAATTTCCGGCTTGGTCAAAAATCAGCCCGGGGTTCGGCACATAACCTTTGCTGTCGCCAGATGGAAACTTGTAGATGATGGTTTCTGTCCACCCGCCCGCTGATTTCGGACTGAGCTCAAAGACCGTACCACACGACGCAAATCCGTCGTGGGAGCAGACGCCATTCCCGCCCTGGGATGTTGTGCCGTAGAGGTTTCCAGCTTTGTCGAAGATCACTCCCTGTGGGTTTGCACCATCGGAGCTGCCGCCATTTGTACCGAAGACGTAAAGCACGGCCTCAGTCCATCCTCCATTGCCGTTAGGACTGAGCTCAAAGACTGTGCCGCAGCAGGAGCTGGGCCCGCCTCCGGACGCAGTTGTGCCGTAGAGGTTCCCCGTTTGATCAAAAATCAATCCGGAGGACGGTTGGATACCATCCGTACCGCCCTGAAACCTGTAAAGGACAGTCTCTGTCCAACCCCCGCTGCCGTTGGGACTCAGCTTGAAAACCGTGCCGCAGCCAGAGTAGACACCGTTGGGGGCGGGTTCGCCGCTGCACGGGCCGCCGCCGCCCCACTGCGTTGTGCCGTAGAGGTTTCCCTCAGAATCGAAGATTAGCCCGCCGCTCGGGTCTGCGCCGTCGTTTCCACCCTGAAACGAGTACAGCACTTGTTCGGGATCACTTGTTGTTGATTTCGCCCTGGGGATGTTTTTGAGTTGTCGGCTTACTGAAACACCACCGGACTGAGCCAGCGCAAGTGTGCTTAAGAGAAGCAGAAGGAAGAGATGAACACGGTAGACGCGAAACCACGGCAAGGCGCCGACAGTCATGGCCCCTCCTTGATGGGGGAGGAACGAGCAGCGCCGCACAACTAAAGAGCTGTCCGGAAGCTACCTAGCAAGATTTTAGCACTCGTTGGAAAGCATTAGTCATCACTGAAGCAAGGTGCTTTGCCGCTCACATTGGCTCGATCTATCAGGTGATTACACCCAAAACGCCGTGAGGCCGCACGGTCCGCTCGCACCGCGTCTCGAAAAGGTGGGGAACTATCTGGCTTGCTCTCTAACCCAATTAAATCGGCGCATAAATGTTCTCGATTCATAATCGGTCTGAGCTAGGCGTCGGCAGGTTCTACTGGCAATGGAGCAATGGTGTGCAGCCCGCACTCGTTCTTAGTGAAACCCGACCAGCGGCCGGCTCGTGCATTCTCGCCGGCTCGAATTGCCCGCGTGCAATGGGTGCATCCGATGCTGGGATAATCCCGATCGTGCAGTGGATTGTATGGAACCCTGTGCTCACGGATGTAGCTCCAGACTTGTTGAGAAGTCCAGTCCACGATGGGATTAATTTTGACCAGATTAAATCTCGTGTCCCACTCGACTTTCTGAGCAGTAGCACGGACAGAGGTTTGGTCGGCGCGAATGCTCGTGATCCAGGCGCGCAGTTCGCTTAACTTTCTTGCCAGCGGCTCAACTTTCCTCAGTTCGCAGCAGCCATCCGGGTTGCGACTCCAGAGAGATGGTCCGTGGATTATTGCCTGCTCTTCCGGCGAAAGCAACGGATAGACTCTTTCAATCTTGATGGCATATCTTGCTTCGACCTTATCCATCAGGTCGTAGGTTTCCGGGAAGAAGAACTCAGTATCGAGAGTGAACACACGAAAATCAGTGCGCAGGCGAGCGGCCATGTCAATCAACACCATGCCTTCGGCACCAAACGCCGACGAAATTGCGACCTCACGGCGGAATCTCTTGAAAGCCCAGCTCAGCACTTGCTCGGGCGTCCAGCTGGCTGCCAGAAATTGAATGCTGGCCAGTTCGTGCGTCACCGAATCTGCTCCTTTATGGCAAAACGCGCGATGTCGTACAAGCCGGATGGGTTGACGAATTCAGAGTCCGCGTTGGCTATTGGGAATTGAGCTTGTTCGGAATACTGCCCGAGTGTCACCACTTCGCCGACGATCACCAACGCTGGAGTTGGCAAACGTCGGACATCAGGAAGAGCGTGCAAGGTGCTCACTTCAGTTTTCTGACGAGCGGTTGTGGCGCCAGAAATTACGGCGCATGGCATTTCGGGACTAAGTCCAGCGTTCATCAGCCGAGCTGAGAGTTCCCTGTAATCGCTGCCGGGCATGTAAATCACAAGAGTTGCTCCGCCGCCAACTAGCCTCTTCCATTCGAGCGATGCGCTGTGGTCAGCGGCGTGCGCAGTCAGAAAAACCAAGGAATGCGAAAATTGGCGGTGCGTAAGCGGAATCTGGGCGGCGGCTGCTGCACCGAAGGCGGACGTAACCCCCGGCACGATTTCGAATTCAATATTGGCTTTGCGCAGGGCTTCGATCTCTTCCCCGCAACGGCCAAAGACCGTAGGGTCGCCGCTCTTGAGGCGTACGACTGTGAGTCCGGTTGAAGCCAACGCGATCATCAAGAAATTGATCTCTGCCTGGCTGATTCTCCGGCTGCCGCAACGCTTGCCGACGTTGTGAAGCTGAGCCGCAGGTTGCACTACACTCAAAATCTCACTCGAAACGAGGTCGTCGTGCAGAACAGCGTCTGCGCTCTTCAAAATCCTTAGAGCTTTCAGCGTCAATAACTCGGGATCCCCGGGTCCGGCGCCCACTAAGAAAACTTTGCCTGTCATGCGACTTCACTCTCTTGTTCCTGGGTCCGCTTGGCGAGAAGCATTTCCTCGAACGCCTGGCGGCTCGCCAAGGAGCTCAACAAAAATCGTTTTTGTTCCGGTTGCAGATCGCTGCGCAGGACGTCGCGCCTAGTTCTGCCCAGCTCCCGTACCCATTCGGAGTATCCGGGCCCAAATTGCCGTTCCAATTGCAGGCGGAGCTTTTGCGCCAGCGATGGACTCTGCCCGCCCGTAGAAATAGCAATCTGCAGATCACCGCGCTGAACGACTGCCGGGTAGTAGAAGTCGCACAGGTCTGGCACGTCCACAACGTTGCACAGAATCCCGCGCGCCCGCGATTCCCGGAACACTGTCTGGTTGAGAGCGCTTGACGAGCTGGCCACGATAACCAGAGAAACTCCATCCAGGTCATCGGGAGAGAATGCACGTTCTTCCAAAGTAATTGCGCCGGAGCTCGCCAGCTCTTTTATGCGCGCAAGCGCTCGCAATGCGATCACCTGAATTTTGGCTCCGGTGTCCAGCAAACCGTAGATTTTCCCCTCCGCCACTTTGCCGGCGCCAACGACAAGGACCGAACGTCCTTCCAGTTTCACGTACATGGGAAATATTCTCGACACGGTGTTCTTCCTTCAACCCTCCAGCCCATGCGGCACAGGGCCCGGCGGAACATCGCGAGGCACGGCTTCGAGCGTTTGACCCGCGATAAAACCTCGTAACGCTTCATCAGTGTGGCGTGCAAAGAATTGGCGCAGGTTCTCACCGGGCAGATGGCCATCGATATAAGCACTTAACAAGCGTTCGATGGCGTCGGGCACATCGGCTGCGGCACAACGGTAACCGATTGGCCGTGCGATCGCCTGTTCCTGACCGACAGCGCCGCCAACGCAGAAATAGTAGGCGTCCACCATGCGACCATCCACCTTCAACTTTTTGCCCTCGATCCCGATGTCGGCAATCCAGTGCTGTCCACAACTGTCGGGACAACCGGTAACGTGCAGTTTCAAATCCTGATCGAAGCCAGGCAGCCGCTCTTCAAGTTCCTGCACCAGCCAACGGGAAAAACTCTTGGTCTCCGTGATGGCCAGCTTGCAGAATTCAGTACCGCTGCAGGCGATAGCTCCACGCCAGAATGGCGAGGCTTCGACGGGCAGATTCACCGCACCAAGTTCTTTGGCCAGTGAATCGGTGTTGTAGCGCGGCACATTGACAATCAGCAGGTTCTGCATATTGGTAGTTCGCAATTCGCCCCCGGCAAATTGCTCGGCGAGCTGCGCGGCGGCCAGCATTTGCTCGGCGGAGATTCGACCGCGCAACACGGCGGCACCGACGTAGTAGTAACCGGGCTGCTTTTGAGGATGAATGCCAACGTGGTCACGATAAACATCCAACGGCGCTTGCTCTTCGACCGCAGGTTCGAGGCGGAATCCGATTCGCTTCTGCAATTCGTTCAGAAAATCGTCGGCGGACCATCCGTGGCGCAAGAAAAGAAACTTCAGCCGTGCGCGTTCGCGGTGCTCGCGAAGCTGGTATGAATCGCGGAACAATTCGGCGATGCCTCTTACCACCGGGCTGACCTGATCCCATTTCACAAAGGCGTTGAGGCGTGCGGCCAGGTGCGGCTCGGTAGAAAGGCCGCCGCCAACTCGTAACGAGAAGCCGAGCTCCTTTTCACCATGCAATGTGCGCTGGGCCGCAGCTAGACCGATGTCGTTAATTTCCGGATAGGTACACCACACGCGGCAGCCGGTGATGGAAATCTTGAACTTGCGCGGCAAGTTGTAGAACTCAGAATTACCCGCCAACATTGCTGTGACTTGTAGAGCCAGGGGCGATGCGTCACAAATTTCTTCCGCATCGACACCGGCGAGCGGGCAGCCGGTCACGTTGCGAGTTACGTCCCCGCAGGCCCCAATTGTGTTCAGGCCACAACGCACAAGCGCGTCCAGCAATTCGGGCAGAGCCTCGATCGTTACCCAATGAAGCTGGATGTTTTGCCGCACCGTGATATCGGCAATTCCTCGCGCGTAGCGCTTGCTGAGATCAGCGATGGTCCGGAACTGGCCGGAACGAAGCAGCCCGTTGGGTATCCGGAGGCGAACCATGAAATAAGGCAGGGCACGGCCTTCGCCATTTTGACCTCCAATTGCGCCTGCACCGTCTCCCTGGGTGTAAACACCCCACCAGCGGAAATAGGTGCCCAGCCACTCCGGAGGAATTGAAGCAAAACCTTGGCGCGCGAAACGACGAATCTCGGCGAGTTGCTCCCAGGGATTTTTCTCCCGCTTGAGGCGCTCGACGCGTTGTGCTTTGGTTTCTCTGATCGTTTCTGCCATAAAAGAAAAACCCACCGCCAGGTCTTCTGGCGATGGGTGGTGAATGCTGAGCTTTCTAAAAAATTATTTCAGCAGCCTCCTCGAGCCAGAAGACACCGGCGCGCGACAACAACAAGCGCAGCAACAGGCGTTCTGGCTGGCCCACATCATGGTCTCAAAATTCTATATCAGATCAGGAAACTGTCAAATTCTGTTACTTTCGATGAAGGAATTGCATCGCGAGAGGCAAAATCTTTTGAAGCTGAACGGGAACGCTGACTTCGATCCTTTATTCCTATTCCGGCTGCCCCCACGGGCGCACAAGGCCGTGTACGCACCGACCATAACAAACTACTGTCTTCGGCAGGTATTTGCGCGACCAAGAGCCAGAATTTGTATCTAAATGAAGGATTTGTGTAAGAATCTTTGCGTTTCGGTCACCCTGAAACTGGAAGAAGTTAGCTATGGCCAAGCCCATTCTGCTCAGTGTAGATGACGACTCCGACGTGCTGCGGGCGATCGAACGTGATCTGCGCTCACGTTATGGGGCTGACTATCGAGTCATTGGAAGTGACTCTCCGGAAAGAGCCCTCGAGATCCTGAGACAACTCAGCTTGCGCAATGACAGTGTCGCCTTATTGCTGGCCGATCAGCGGATGCCGCGAATGAACGGAATCGAATTTCTCCAGGCGGGGATGCAGGTATTTCCTGAGGCCAAGCGGGCGCTGTTGACCGCCTATGCCGACACGGGTGCCGCGATCAGCGCCATCAACGAAGCCAACATTAATTACTTTTTTATGAAACCCTGGGACCCTCCGTCCGAGCATCTGTATCCGCAACTGGACGATTTGCTGGACGACTGGCGGGCCTCGTATCGCCCCGCTTTCGAAGGCATTCGGGTCCTGGGCACGCGTTGGTCCCGGCGCTGTTATGAGCTGCGGGATTTTCTCGCCCGCAACCATGTCCCCTATCAATGGATTGACGTGGAGCTTTCTGCCAGTGACCCTGAGACAAAGCGGCTGCTAGAGGTGCTCGGACCTGAGGTGGCTGAACTGCCGGTGGTACTGTTTCCTGATGGGACAAAACTTCTTGAGGGTGCGCCGGCTGAAATTGCGCAGAAGGTGGGGCTGCGGACTCGAGCTCAAACGAGTTTTTATGACTTGGCCATCGTTGGCGGAGGGCCTGCTGGGCTAGCAGCAGCCGTTTACGGCGCCTCGGAAGGTTTGCACACGGTGATGATTGAGCGCGAGGCGCCCGGCGGGCAGGCAGGAATGAGTTCGAAGATTGAAAATTACCTGGGATTTCCAACTGGACTCAGTGGAGGCGATCTCGCACGGCGGGCAGTCGTGCAAGCGCAGCGTTTTGGGGTGGAGATTCTATCGCCGCAGGAAGCTGTGAGTGTTCGGACGGAAGGATCCTACCGAATTATTAAGCTTGCCGACGGCAACGAGATCTCGTGTCACGCGCTAATGATTGCGACTGGCGTGCAATGGCGGCGGTTGGAGGCTCCAGGAGTAGATCAGCTGCAGGGAGCTGGGGTCTACTACGGAGGCGGCACGACCGAAGCTCTCTCCTGCAAAGGCGAAATCGTCTACGTGGTGGGTGGCGCCAATTCCGCCGGGCAAGCCGCGATGAACTTTGCCAAGTATGCGGAAAGAGTCATGGTGCTAGTGCGGGGGGAGGGGCTTGCCAGCACCATGTCTCAATATCTAATTGATCAGATTGAACAGACGCCGAATATTCAAATATGGACCCATGCCAGCGTGGCCGAAGTGCATGGCCAAGCGCACCTGGAAGAAATTTCAGTGTTATGTTCCGACACAGGCAAAGTAGAACGGGTGCCTGCGAGCGCAATGTTCATTTTTATTGGGGCCCTCCCGCGTACCGACTGGCTGAGCAATGTGGTGGAGAGAGACGACCGTGGGTTTATCTTAACCGGACCGGATTTGATACGGGATGGGCAACGACCGAAGGGTTGGGGGCTTGACCGCGATCCGTTTCTGCTGGAAACGAATGTTCCGGGCATATTCGCCGTGGGTGATGTGCGGCATGGATCGGTGAAGCGAGTCGCTTCGGGCGTTGGCGAAGGCTCCGTGGCTGTGCAGTTTATTCATCAGTATTTGAGCAAAGTTTAATGGCCAGTACACAAGAATTGTCGCGCTTTCCGGCTTTTGCTGATTTGCCTGAGGATCAGATCGTGTGGTTCCTGAACCAAGCGCAGGAGGTGAACCTGAAGGCGGGAGATGTTTATGCCCGACAGGGCGATCCCGCAGAGGCGATGTTCGTGCTTCTCGAGGGCGAGTTTGAGTGGCGCGGGGAATTCGGCGGCGAGGCGGTGGTCATGCCGGGCAAAGTGGGAGATGTGACTGGGATCTTGCCATTTTCCCGCATGAAGCAGTTTACGGTCACTGGAAGGGCAGTTAGTGACGGCCGTATGTTGCGGTTTCCATCCAAGCTCTTTCCGGATCTCATTCAGAAAATGCCGGAACTGGCCAAGCGCCTGGTCGGAGTGATGGCCGATCGCATCCGCGAAGCCACTCGCCTCGAACAACAACGGGACCGACTGGCTGGATTAGGGAAGCTTTCTGCCGGCCTGGCTCACGAACTGAACAATCCTGCTTCGGCGGCCAAACGTGCGGCAGCGCAGCTACGGGACACGCTGCATCGGATCAAAGAGGCGAGCCACGAGCTTGGACGGCGCGAACTGACTCCAGCCCAGAAATCAGAGATCGAGAAACTGGAGGTTTCCTTTACGCAGCGTAACGAGCCGCCGGCGGACCCCCTGGCGGTCAGCGACCTGGAAGAGCAAATTGATTCTTTGTTGCGGAGTCATGGGCAGAGCGATTTATGGCAACTGGCGGCGGAGCTGGCGCAGAGGGGAATTAAACCGGCAGCGCTCGAGTCTCTATTTGAGAACCTCGATGCCGGCACAGCGCGGGCGGCGCTGGTAAGAATCGCGGCTTCCGTCGAGATTGCCAGCCTGTTGCAAGAAATCGAAAGCAGCACTTCGCGAATTTCCGACCTGGTCGGCGCGATCAAGGAATATACCTTCATGGACCAGTCTCCGGTGCAGAATGTCGACGTGGTGAAGAGCCTTGAGACGACTTTAACGATCATGAACCACAAGCTTAAACGCGGCGTCACGGTACATCGCGATTACCAGCCGGTTCCGCTTCTGGTGGATTCGTTTGGCAGTGAACTCAATCAGGTGTGGACGAATCTTATCGACAACGCCATTGACGCCATGAATGGCAAGGGTGAACTTCGAGTTAGAACCTATCGCGACGATGGGTGTGTAGTGGTTGAAATTGCCGATAACGGTCCGGGGATTTCGCCAGAGGTAAGGCCGCACATCTTTGAACCGTTTTTTACGACCAAGGGAGTGGGTGAAGGCACGGGACTGGGACTCGATACCGTGCAACGGATTGTGAAGAAACACCGCGGCAATGTTCAAGTCAACTCAAAACCGGGTGATACGCGTTTTCAGGTCTGGCTTCCGCTGGCAGATGCCCGGGCTTGACCGTGCCGGCGCTGCAGCTCCGAGGAGAGACTCGTGGCCGATGCCGTCAAGGTTTTCTTGCTCACGCTGAGCGCGCTTTTTCCGATTGTGGATCCCTTGGCCGGCAGTCCCATCTTCCTGGCGATGACGGAACAGTACCCAGAGCAAACCCGCAGAGCGCTGGCGTGGCGGGTTGCCTCAAACAGCTTATTGTTGATGGTCGGGTCTTATTTTATCGGGGCGCATGTCCTCAACTTTTTTGGTGTCTCGCTGCCGGTGGTGCAGGTGGGTGGGGGG
>Ga0187782_10000265_pt1 | contig 33515 bp, 21 predicted proteins | sample 0715_SJ02_MP15_2_FD_132454 | JGI IMG/M metagenome (GOLD analysis project Ga0187782, IMG submission 132454) | Tropical peat soil microbial communities from peatlands in Department of Meta, Colombia - 0715_SJ02_MP15_20_MG | ecosystem: Environmental > Terrestrial > Soil > Wetlands > Peat | place... | reverse complement strand
TGCGCTTTGACCAAGGCGCCCCCACGAGCATCTTTTCCTGTGAACTGGGCTGCGTTCACTGCCGCCCCGACGAAGAATGCTTGTCCGTAGGCGTCCTTGAGCGTGGCCGGGGCGTCCGCTTTCGCGGCCGAGACTGCGACCATGAGCACCGTGATGGAGGTCAATCGCCGTTTCGATTTCATTTGGGCTCTCCCAGGGGCTTGCTTCGCGCCACGCGGTCCAGTTGTGTCGGTTCTACGAGGCTGCAGGAGCGAATTTCTTGCGCCGCTCGGCCAAGTCGTTAGCGATCGACTTCGTCAACTCGCGAGACAGCGGATAGAAAAAGAGGCAAGCTGCGGCAGCCAGGAAGCAAAAGCCTGCATAGACGCTTGCGGTCAGACGGATGCCCAACTGCGCATGAGCAGTCTGCACCACGGCTTCGGACACCACCCCATACGAAGAGAGAAGCCATCCGGCGAGGAAGCCACCGAGCGCCAGTCCCGCCCAGAGTGCGAACACGACGGCTGCGGTAACCGTGCCGCTGGCGCGCCGGCCCGTCGTCCATTCGCCGTAATCGGCCACATCGCCCATCATGGCCCAAAGGATCGGACCCGACAGTCCGAAGGAGAACTGGCGGAGCACCTCGGTTCCGATGATCAGGGAAGTGGCCGTCGGAGGCAGCACAAGCAGTACAGTGCTGAAAATGCCCGTCAGGATCATGCTGGCAATGAAAAGTGCGCGCTTGCCCAGGCGGACAGAGACGGCCGTGGAGAAGCCAACGCCCAGAAGCAGCGCGCCGAGTCCGAAGCCGTTGAACCAGGAGTAGAGCTTCACGTTGCCGACAACGAATCTGAAATAGGGCGGCATGACGTTGCCACGAACGAGAATGGCGGTGAAATAGAAGAGTGTGACCAGGAACAGGACGACCCATGGACGATTCTCAAACAAATCCGACAGATTTTGACCGAGCGAGGTCTTCTGCTGAGGGTCAGGCTGGATGCGCTCTTTCGTAGTGAGAAAGGTGACGATGAAGAAAACTACGCCGACCAGGCACAGGAGGCCCATGGTCAACTGGTAGCCGCGAGCATCGTTGCCACGGCCGAAGAACGAGACCATCGGAATGGCAAGGCTGGCAATGATGAAGCCGGCGGAGTTGGCGGCGATTTGGCGGTACGAGGAAATGCTGGTGCGCTCGTCAGGGTCTTCGGTCATGACGGCGGTCAACGAAGCGTACGGCACATTGTTTACGATGTATATGATTCTGAGCAGGGTGTAGGTGATCCAGGCATAGATGAGCTTGCCAGCCGGACTGAGGTCAGGCGTCGTGAAAGTCAGAACACCAATAATGCCGAACGGCACGGCGCTCCAGAGAAGCCAGGGTCGGAACTTGCCCCAACGGGACGTGGTCCGGTCGGCGATTATCCCCATGACAGGATTGAGGAAGGCGACTCCCAAGCCCACGGCGCCAAAGAGGGTTCCCGTCTGCGCTGGAGTAAGACCGAAAGTGTGGGTATAGAAGTCCAGTTGCAGTGCAATCATGAACTGGAAGATGAAGTTTGCAGCCATGTCTCCAAGGCTGTAGCCGAACTTCTCCCTAAACGAAAGCTTCTCCGTCATACCTGCCCTCGCTTTCTTGGTTCTCTTTGCTCAGTCGGTCCCAAGTCCAACCGGTCTCGGCATCCCTACGCTTTCACCTGCAAGACCAACTTCTGCAGGTCCGCATCACGAGAGGAAATGCCGACCATGATTTCAAACTCCCCCGGTTCGACTACGTATTTCATATTCACATCATAGAAAGCCAACTCGTCCGGAGTGATGCCGAGCGCCACCGTGGTAGTCTCACCCGGCTGTAGGCGCACTTTGCGGAAGCCTTTCAGTTCCTTGATTGGTCTCGTCACGGAGCTAACCATGTCTCGTATATAGAGCTGTAGGACCTCCGTTCCCTCGCGCTTGCCGGTGTTGGTCACGTCCACTAGAACGCGAGTCGAACCGTCGCGCCGGATGCTGTTCTTCGTTAGCCGTGGGTTCTTAATTGCAAACGATGTGTAGCTCAAGCCATAGCCGAAGGCATACAAAGGCGAAACATCGTCAAACAGATAACCCCGCCGAGCGGACGGTTTGTAGTTGTAAAACACCGGCAGGTGCCCAACCGATCGCGGAAACGTAATCGGCAGTTTCCCGCCGGGGTTGTAGTCACCAAACAGCACGTCCGCCACGGCTCTCCCGGTCTCCTGACCGAGGTACCAGCATTCATAAATCACCGGCACATTCTCGTTCACGGTATTGATCGACAGCGGCCGGCCGTTGAACAGAAACACAATAATCGGCTTGCCCGTTGCCGCCATGGCTTTCACGAGTTCATCCTGTCTGCCGATCAGATCGAGATTGGCACGATCGCCCATATGCTGCAGAGACCATGCTTCGCGCGAGGTCTGTTCGTTCCCGCCGATAGCCAGTACGATAACGTCGGCCTTCTTCGCCACCTCCACGGCCTCCGCAATCTGCTTGCGATCTTCCTCTGGGTCGCTTGGCACGACTTCATCCTGATTCCACGAGCCGCCGACGGTGATTTTGCAGCCTTCGCTGTAGAGAACTTTTGCTCGTTTCCCCACTTTCTCCTTGATTCCGTCGAGCACGGTCACTTCGTGTTTCGGCATCCCACTGTATCCGCCCAGCAGGCTGCGGTTCGCATTCGGGCCAATCACTGCAACGGTTTTTGTTTTGTTGAGATCGAGCGGCGCGACCCCATTCTCATTCTTCAGCAGAGTTATCGCTTCCTGAGCCGCCTTCAGCGCCAACTCGCGGTGCGCATCGCAACCAGCCACGCGTTCGGCCTCGGCTGGGTCCACGTAGGGATCATCAAACAGCCCCATTTCGAATTTCCAGAAAAGCATCGGCGCAATCAGCTCGTCGAGCTCCTTTTCCTTCAGCTCGCGCTTTCGCACCAATTCCGCAAGATGCAAGTAGCAGTCCGGGTCCGGCAACTCGATATTTACCCCCGCCCGCACGGCCTGTGCGCATGAATCCAGTTTGTCCTTCGCCACAAAATGCCCATGCGTCTCTGGCCTGTAAGCAAGCTCCCAGACCGCAAAGTAGTCGGAGACGAGGAATCCCTTAAAGCCCCACTCCTTGCGTAGCACGTCCCGTAGCAGCCATTTGTTCTTATGCGATGGCACGCCATCGATTTCGTTGTACGACGGCATCACACTGATCGCTCGAGCGTGCTTCAGCACTTCTCTGAAGGTGTAGAGAAAAGTCTCGCGCAGCACGCGCTCGGACACATTTGCCGGTGCGCAATTCATGCCCGATTCCGGCTGCCCGTGGCCAACAAAATGCTTCAAGGTGGCCATCAGGCGTTTCTTATCCTTGAATTTCGCATCTCCCTGGAATCCCCGAACGGCGGCGATGCCCAGCCGCGAAACCAGGTACGGATCTTCGCCATACGTCTCTTCCACGCGGCCCCATCGCGGCTCGCGAGCCACATCCACCACCGGCGTGAGCGCCTGATGTGCCCCCCGTAGACGCGCTTCGAGCGCGGTCATCGTAAAAAGCGATTCCACCAACTCGGGGTTGAATGTCGCACCCAAGGCGATAGGCTGGGGGAAGCTCGTACCATCCACGGCGGCGTGCCCGTGCAGACACTCCTCGTGAAAAACCACCGGAATCCCCAGGCGGCTTTCCTCTATAAAAAACTTCTGAATCGCGTTCGTCAGCTCCGCCATGCCCCGGGCATTCTTGCCTTTTCCCGCGTCGCTCGGCCGCCCCACTTGACCGGGAGCACAGCCGTTTGCAAATGCTTTCTTCGCCTTCTCGTGATCGAAATTGCCCTCGGCATCGACCAGTTTGTCGGCCTTCTCTCTCCAGATGCACACCATCTGCGCGGCCTTTTCTTCTAGTGTCATCCGGCTCAACAGGTCCTTCACTCGTCGAGCGGCAGGAAGGCTTGCGTTCTTGTAGGGCAGCTTGCTCTTCTCCCTTGATTTCGCTGCATGTTGGCTCTTCATGTTTTGGGTTCCTCCGCATTGTTTTCTTTCATGCACGCGACACGGAAACTCCTGTGTCGGTCAGAAAAGTGACCCGTAAGGCGAGCGAACCGAGCCAGTAAGATCAGGCACGTGAGCGCCAGGGCAGGCTGGGCGAATTTCAAGCACACCTCCTGGCAGAAAAATCAATTTTTTGAATCCTTGCAATGCGCTGGGCAAATGATACTATAGTTTTGCCGTTAACGTACACGGTCTTGTTTTTCTTCTGCCCGGCCGTGCGTTTGAGGGCTGCCAGGTTTCCCGCAATGGAAGCCTACGCTGCTTCCTTCCGCGTGGTCTCGCTCTCCCTGAACGGTCACTTTGGGAAGCAAAACTTCTTGAACTCGCAACTCGATCCAAGTCCGGGAGATCCCAATGAACAGTGACAGCACCCTCCATCCGAAACCAGAACATAAATTCTCATTCGGTCTCTGGACCCTCGGCAACCGCGGCCGTGACCCCTTTGGTGATTTTGTCCGTCCTGTGATTTCCCCCGTCGATATCGTCAGCATGCTTGCCGAAGTCGGCGCATGGGGTGTCAATCTCCACGACAATGACCTGGTCCCCATCGATGCAACACCCGCCGAGCGCGATGCCATCGTGAAAGAGTTTCGGCAGGCCTGTCAGGGTAATGGCGTTGTCGTGCCCATGGCCACCGTATCGCTGTTTTTCCATCCTGTCTTTCGAGATGGCGCCTTCACCGCGAACGATCGGGAGGTGCGAGCCTTCGCGTTGCAGAAAACACTTCGCGCCATGGACCTCGGCGCAGAACTCGGCGCCAAGATCTTTGTTCTCTGGGGAGGCCGCGAAGGTGTGGAAACGGACGCCTGCCGCCGTCCGGACGAAGCTGTGAAGCGTCTGCGTGAGGCGGTCAACTACCTCTGCGAATACAGCATCGACCAGAATTACGGCTACCGCTTCGCCCTCGAAGCCAAACCGAATGAGCCGCGCGCCGATATTTACATGGCCACCACCGGCCACTATCTCGGTTTCATCCCTACCCTTGATCATCCGGAGATGGTGGGCGTCAATCCCGAATTTGCTCATGAGACCATGGCCGGCCTGAACTTCCTTCATGGAGTCGCTCAGGCCTGGGAAGCGGGCAAACTCTTCCACATCGATTTGAATGACCAGATGCCCGGCCGCTACGATCAGGATCTTCGCTTTGGTTCCGCGAATATCAAAGCCTCATTCTGGCTTGTGAAGTTCCTCGAAGACGTTGGCTACGAAGGTCCCCGCCATTTCGATGCCCATGCCTATCGCACGGAAGACTGCCAGGGTGTAAAGGATTTCGCTCGCGGCTGCATGCGCACCTATCTGATCCTCAAGGAAAAAGCAGCTCATTGGAATCAGGACCGGGAAATTCAATCCATTCTTAAAGAGATTTCCGGGCACGGAGCGCACGTCCCGGGCACGGAACCTTACTCGAAGGCCGGAGTCAAATCCCTTTTGGCTCATCCTTTTGACCTGGACGCTATTCTGCGCAAACGCTTGCCCTACGAGCGCCTGGATCAACTCACCATAGACGTCCTCGCCGGAGTTCGGCAAGTCTAGCGCTCCTCCGATTCCCCACAAGATCGTGAAATCGAAGTAAGGCACATCATTTTGCTAAGATCTATTTTTCCCTGCGACTGGTGGAGGCGAAATGGACTTCATTCATGATGATTTCCTGTTGAACTCGGCCACCGCCCGCCGTCTGTACCATGGCTACGCCGCGTCGCAGCCGATTCTCGACTTCCATTCGCATCTTCCGCCTCGTGACATCGCCGAAGACCGACGCTTCCGCGACCTCTTCGAAATCTGGCTTGAAGGCGATCACTACAAATGGCGTGCGATGCGTGCCAATGGAATTGCGGAGCGCTTCTGCACGGGCGATGCATCCCCTTACGAGAAGTTTCTGGCCTGGGCGCAAACGGTTCCCGCCACTTTGCGGAATCCGCTCTACCACTGGACCCACCTCGAACTGAGGCGGTACTTCGGGGTGCGAACTCTGCTGAACGAAAACTCGGCCAAAAATGTCTGGGATTCCGCCAATGCCGAGCTCCGGACCGGCGACCTGACCGCGCGGGGGATTCTGAGGAAATTCAACGTGAAAGTTCTTTGCACTGTTGATGATCCCTGCGACGATCTAAAGCATCATCAGGTCATTGCTGCCTCAGAAACCGGATTCAAAGTTCTTCCGACCTTCCGCCCCGACGGCGCCTTTGGGGTCCATTCTCCCGCCGAATTCAACTCCTGGATCAGCCGTCTCGAAGCTGTCACCAACCGGAGTATCTCCACCTTCACCGATTTCCTCGAGGCCCTCAGTCGCAGGCACGACGATTTCCACGCCAACGGTTGTCGCCTCTCAGATCATGGTTTGAACTACTGTTTTGCCGTCCCATGCAACGAGCAGCAGGCTTCCACCATTTTTGCCAAAGCGCGCGCCGGTCATGCCGCAAACACCGAAGGAGCGGACCAGTTCGCTGCTAACCTCTTGCTCTTCCTAGGTCGTCTCGACGCGGAGAAAGGCTGGACCAAGCAGCTCCACCTCGGTGCTTTGCGCAACGTCAACTCGCGCATGTTCCACGATCTCGGCCGCGACAAAGGGTTCGATAACATAGGAGACTGGCCCCAGGTCTCAGCCCTGTGCTCTTTCTTTGATCAGCTGGACAAAGAAAACTCTCTGCCCAAAACCATCGTCTACAACGCCAATCCCGCGGACAATTACGCCATCGCAACGGCTGTCGGCAGCTTTCAAGAAGGGCCCGTGGCCGGCAAAATCCAGTTTGGCAGCGGTTGGTGGTTCCTCGACCAAAAAGAAGCCATCGAATGGCAGATCAACGCGCTCTCCCATACGAGCCTTCTTTCGCGCTTTATCGGCATGCTGACCGATTCCCGTTCCTTCATGTCCTTCCCCCGTCACGAGTACTTCCGCCGCATTCTGTGCAATCTGGTTGGAGAAGACGCGGAAAAGGGCAACCTCCCAGACGATGAGCCGCTTATCGGCGCCATGGTCCGGAACATCTGCTTCCACAACGCCCACCAATACCTGAAATTGGGTTCAACCGTCTCAGCCACAATGTAGTGGCCGAACCTCACCCGCCATCTTTGCGTGCAGGTTCTTCGTTTCTGGCCCTTCACCAACTATGCATCGTCCCATCCAGCTTGCGATTGATCGGCAAATACGCCCGCTGATACGGATAACGCCCCGCCAGTTCCTCATCAATATCCACGCCCAGCCCCGGGGCCTCGCCCGGATGCATGTACCCATCCTCAAACGTATACACACGGGGAAAAACGGCGTCCGTCTCCGCCGTGTGGGGCATATATTCCTGAATCCCAAAATTGTGCACGCTCAAATCAAAATGCAGAGCCGCAGCCATGCACACCGGGCTCAGATCCGTCGCGCCGTGAGACCCTGTCCGCACGTGGTACATCTCCCCCAGGTTTGCGATTCTCCGCAGATGTGTAATCCCGCCCGCGTGCACCACCGACGTGCGGATATAGTCGATCAACTGTTCCTCGATCAGCGTCTGGCAGTCATAAATGCTGTTGAATACCTCACCGACGGCGATGGGCGTCGTGGTGTGCTGCCGGATGATTCGGAATCCCTCCTGCAATTCGGCAGGCACCGGATCTTCCATCCAAAACAAATGAGCCGGCTCCAATTCTTTGCCGAGCCGCGCCGCTTCGATTGGTGTTAACCGGTGATGTACGTCGTGCAGCAGGTGCAGGTCGGGCCCAAACTCCTTCCGCAGCCTGGCGAAGAGTTGTGGCACGAAATTCAAATAAAGTTCAGACGACCACTGATTTTCCGGCGGCACATCCTTTTCTGCGGGTTCATAGTGCGTGCCTTTGCGGCCAACGCCATATGTACTCGCGAGCCCGGCAATCCCGGATTGCGCCCGAATCGCCTTGTAGCCGTGCTTGACGTAGTTCCGAACCGCCTCTACGGTTTCCTCGATAGTATTGCCGCTAGCGTGGCCGTAGACCAGCACGCCGTCGCGTGACGCCCCGCCGAGCAACTGATACAGGGGCACGTTCAAGCTCTTCGCTTTGATGTCCCACAGAGCGGTGTCCACCGCTGCGATCGCGCTCATCGTCACCGGACCTCGCCGCCAGTACGCTCCCTTGTACAGGTACTGCCAGGTGTCCTCAATGCGCCGCGCATCTCGCCCGCGAAGTAGCGGAAGAACGTGCTCATTCAAGTAGCTCGCAACCGCCAGTTCGCGTCCGTTTAACGTCGCGTCGCCGAGCCCCGAAATCCCTTCCTCCGTGGTGATCTTCAGCGTGACGAAGTTTCTTCCCGGGCAGCAAACGATCACCTTGGCGTCCACAATTCGCATTGCTCGTCTCTCCTCAAGCTTTTTCAGAAGAGCACTCTATCACCAATCTCGAGTGCGCCAGGTGATCCTCATTGCGGCGAGCCAGGCTGTCTCGCTTACCATTGATCTCGCTCTCCGTCAAACCTGAAGGGGCATTGCCCGTGCAACGGAAAGCCTCCAAGGCGCGTCTCACTTTTTGACAGCGGTAGTGTAGCTACGGTATTTTTTCCTTCGCGATGGCAGATGCCGTTTTCTTGCCTCGCTTCAAAACTAAACTTTATGATTACTGTCGAACAACTCACGAAAAAGTACGCTCGCAACACCGCGGTTGACCACATCTCCTTCGAGGTCGGCAAGGGGCAGATTGTTGGTTTCCTCGGCCCCAACGGGGCCGGAAAAACCACGACCATGCGCATGTTGACCTGCTTTCTGCCGCCTACCTCCGGCGCAGCTACGGTCGCTGGTTTCAACGTGCTAGAAAAGCCTCTCGAGGTGAGGCGTCGCATCGGCTATCTGCCGGAGACTCCACCCCTCTATCCCGAGATGCGTACCGACGAATATTTGCGCTTTGTAGGCAAAATCAAAGGTCTGCACGCTTCCGAGCTCTCGAAGCGCATTGACTTTGTCCTCGATCGCTGCGCGGTTGCCGACGTAAAGGACAAGGTTCTCGGCAAACTCTCCAAAGGGTATCGCCAGCGTGTCGGTCTTGCACAAGCCATCATCCACAATCCCGATGTGCTGATTCTCGACGAGCCCACCGCCGGTCTCGACCCGAAGCAGATCAACGAAACGCGCGACCTCATCAAAAGCCTCGCCGGGGACCACACCATCATTCTCAGCACCCACATCCTTCCGGAAGTCGAGCAGACCTGCCAGCAGGTAATCATCATCAACAAGGGCAAGCTCGTCGCTACCGACTCCGTCAGCAACCTCCAGAATCGCGCTCGCGGGGCCGGTTCTGTGTTGGTGGAAGTTGCTGGCCGCAATGGCGTGCTCGAATCCGTTCAGGTTCAGCGCCGTCTGGAACAAGTGCCGGGCGTCAGCCGCGTGCTGTTCAAGCATGCCGGCGAAAATCGCTCTACCTTCGAAGTCGAAGGCAAAAACGATCGCGCTATCCGTGGCGATCTTGCCCGCGCCATCGTCGAATCCGGCTGGGACCTGAACGAATTGCGCACTGCCGCGGTCAGTCTCGAGGAAATCTTCCTGCAACTCACCAGTTCCGATGAAGCAAACGCGGCCTCTTCGGGATCCACTGCAACTGGAACCGAAGCCGCCGCCAGCGAGGCCAAGGGGTAACCTAGATGAGAAATGTTTGGATCATTTGCCGCAAAGAACTGAACAGTTACTTTGTCTCGCCGATCGCCTATATCTTGCTGGCGATCTTTGCGATTGTTTTCGGCTACTTTTTCTGGAACTCCGTCGGCTATTTCATCTTCGCTGGCATGGAAGCACAAATGCGCGGCAGCATGTTTCCGATGAACGTAAACGAACAGGTGATACGCCCCCTGATTTCGAACGTAGCCGTCATTGGCCTTTTCCTGATTCCTCTTATTTCCATGAGGCTGTTCGCGGAGGAGAAGCGCGCGGGGACCTTCGAGCTTCTCGCTACTTCGCCGGTTCGGGATTTCGCCGTGATATTCGGGAAATGGCTGGCGGCCGTGCTCCTCTACGGAGGAATGCTGCTTGTCAGCGCCATCAATTTTGCCTGGCTATTCCGCTATGGCAACCCGGACTGGAAGCCCTTGGCCATTGCGTATGTGGGCCTACTTTTGCAAGCGGGGTTTATGCTTGCCATTGGGACATTCATCTCCTCGCTCACCCGCAATCAAATTATTGCCGGTGCCGTTACCTTTGCAGCTTGTTTGCTTCTCTGGGTCCTCGGTTGGGTGAGCGAATACGATTCCACACCCGTGGCTCGGGTCATGTCCTATCTTTCGATCCCCATTCATTTCGAGTCGTTTGAGAAAGGTTTGCTTTCGCTCAAGGATGCCGTGTTTTTTGTCAGCGCCATTTTCCTGGGCCTTTTTCTGACGGCACGGTCGATCGAATCCCTTCGGTGGAGATCCTAGATGAACGCCTCACTGGTCCACAGCCGTCAGACGAAGTACGCGCTCTACTTGACTATCTATGTTTTGGTCGTCCTGGCGATTCTTGTCATCCTGAACGTTTTTGCTGACCGCTACAACAAGTCCTACGATACGACTTCGAGCAAGCGCTACAGCCTTTCTCCGCAGACAGAGAAAATTGTCAAAGGCCTGAAGCAGCCCGCCACCATTACTTACTACGACCAGAGCACTCGATTTTCCCAGGCCAAGGACACACTCGATCAATACGCCAATCTTTCTCCCAAAGTGCACGTGGAGTATGTAGATCCTGACAAAAAGCCGGAGATCGCCCGCGCTGCCGGAGTCAAGGAATACGGTACCGCCATCGTCCAGATTGCAGATCGCAAGGAAGCAGCCCGCAGCATGACCGAAGAAGGCATCACCGGCGCGTTTATCCGCGACCTCAAGTCCAATACGCGCACCGTTTGTTTCGTTGAAGGCAGTGGCGAACACGCTATCGAGGATACGGACCGCGGCGGTTACTCCCGCTTTAAGGACCTTTTGGGCAAGGATGACTACCAATCGAAATCGATCAATCTCGTGACGAAGGCCGAAGTTCCCGGCGATTGCACTGTTCTTGTCATTGCCGGACCCGACGCGGATTACCAGCAGCCGGAAACCGATGCCATCAAGAAGTATGTCGAGGACGGTGGCCGCGCCTTTGTCATGCTGGACCCTCCGCTCAAGCTCGGCCATAGCGAAATTGCCGAAAATGACGCCCTCATCAAGGTGCTCGTGGGCTGGGGCGTCACTCCTCAAAAAGATCTGATTATCGACATGAATCCGATCGGCCAGATTGCCGGCCTCGGTCCTCAAGTCGCCTTGGTGACGAGTTACGACTCGCACGCCATCGTCAACGATATGACCCGCCGCGTAACCGGCTTCCCACTAGCCCGCTCGCTCGAGACCAAGAACGGCGACAAGACCAGCGTCCAGAAGCTATTCAGCACCTCCGATTCAAGTCTTGCCACAACCAAGCTCGATAGCCCCGCGATAAACCCCGCAGATCCGAAGAACATCAAGGGTCCTTTGCTTATCGCCGCGGCAGGAACCTACAACACCGGCAAGGAAAACTCCCAGGGCCGTTTCGTCGTGATGGGCAGCTCCCTTTGGGCCGCAAACTCTTTCCTTGGTTTCAATGGGAATCGTGATCTCGCGATGAACGCCATCAACTGGCTCGCTTCGGATGAAGATCTGATCTCCATCCGTCCCAAAGAGCCTGAGGATCGTCACATCACCCTGACCAGGGCGCAACTGAGCTGGCTCAAGCTCACCAGCCAGTTTCTTCTGCCGCTTCTCGTGATTTTTGTCGGCATTTCCGTCTGGTGGCGGCGTCGTTAGCCGCGCTGGAACTTTCGGGAAGTTTGGGATCAAATCATGAAACTGCGTGGTCTTCTTATCGCCGCTGTCGTTCTTGCGGTTCTCGTGGGTGTGCTTTACTGGTCGAACCATCACAAGGCGGACCAGGACTCGGCAGTAAAGGCTTCACCCGACGCGCCGCCCACAATCCTCACCCTGAATCAGCCCGATATCACGCGGTTGACTATCGAGCACAAGGACCAGCCAGAGGTAGATCTCTCCCGCAACGATTCAGGCGGCTGGCAAATCACCGCCCCCCAGCCGCTTGCAGCGGACCAGGAGGCGGTCTCGAGCCTTCTCTCCACACTCTCTTCTCTCAAATCCGACCGTTTGCTTGAGGACAAGGCCTCCGATCTCTCCGCCTACGGACTTAACACTCCGGCGGTTCAGATCGAAGTCACTTTGAAGGACAACAAAACTCAGAGGCTCCTGATCGGTGACCAGACTCCCTCCGGCAGCGATTACTATGTCATGCTGGCCCGGGATCCACGCCTTTTTACACTGGCGAGCTACGATAAAACTCGCGTGGACAAGTCTGCTGCCGATTTGCGCGACAAGCGCCTTCTTTCCCTTGACTTCGACAAGGTCAGCCAAATTGAGATTATCGGCCAGCAGTCCGGCAAGAAGCAGGACATCACCTTCGCTCGCGACAAAGACGCGTGGCAGATTCTCAAGCCCACCCCGTTGCGCGCAGACCTCGAGCAGGTCGATGCCTTGGTCCGCTCTCTCCGCGAGGCCAGGATCGAAACGTCCGCCGACACGGACGACACGAAAGCCGCCTCTAGCTTCCGGTCGGCGAGCCCCATGGCCATCGCAAGAGTCACCGGTTCATCCGGCACCCAGGAACTGGAAATTCGCAAGGCCAAAGACGATTACTTCGCCAAGTCTTCCGTTCTCCCCGGGATCTACAAAGTTCCATCTTCTCTGGGCCCCAGTCTCGACAAATCCCTCGATACTTTCCGGAACAGGAAGCTTTTTGACTTTGGCTATGGCGACCCGGACAAAATCGAAATTCACGGCTCGAAGTCGTACTTCTTCACGCACTCAGGTTCGGACTGGTGGGGGCCGGACGGCAAGAAACTGGACGAAGCCTCCATGCAGCCGTTGCTGAACAGTCTCCGCGAATTGTCTGCGGAAAAATTCCCGGACTCTGGTTTCACCTCCCCGGCCCTTGAGCTCACCATCATTTCAAAAGACAACAAGCGAACGGAAAAAGTTTCAATTTCGAAGAGTGGAGACAGCTACATTGCGAAACGGGAAGGTGAGTTTTCTCTCTATGAGATTCCCTCATCCGCCATTGCGGACTTGGAAAAATTCGCTGCGGACGTCAAGCCCCTGGCGCAAGCCCAAAGGTAGTTTCGAGCCTTGTGCAGTGTCAGAACAGCCCGTTACCGTTTACGCCGTCTGGCTCTTGTCTAGCCGCGACCGTCTCTCAAACACGGACGCTAGCGTCGACAGGAGCTCGTACGTTTTAACAGGCTTCGTCAGCACCGCTCGGATTCCCAACTTATCTGCTTTGGCCTGGTCCTCCGGGTTGATGTAGCCCGAAGTCAAAATCACCGGAATGTCCGTCCTAAAGCTTCGTATTTGGTCCGCAAGCTGCAACCCCGACATGCCTGGCATGGAAAGATCCGTGATGACCGCATCATACGCGTCCGGGTCCTGCAGCAGTTCCTTCAGAGCCGCCTCTCCATTGGCTGTTCCCGTCACCTTGTATCCATTCTGTTCCAGAGTCATCGTGCCAACAAACAGGAGCACGCCTTCATCGTCCACGAACAGGATGCGCTCCCCCCGTCCGGGGGCCACTTCACGCTCGGTAGGTTGCACCGGTGCTGCCGCTTCCTTGACCGCGGGAAAATAGATGTGGAACGTCGTTCCTCTTTGAGGCTCGCTGTATACCTTTAGCACCCCGTGATGGGCTGTGACGATCCCGTGCACAACCGAAAGGCCGAGCCCGGTGCCTTTCCCCGTGGGCTTCGTCGAAAAGAATGGATCGAAGATGCGTTCCACCGTCCCTGCGTCCATACCGCATCCGTTGTCGCTCACCTGCAACCGCACGTAGTCTCCCGCTTGTACATCCGAGTACAGCAGGATCTCCTCCTCGGTTACGTTCCGAGCGTCCAGCTTGACTTCGATCAGCCCGGGCTTGTCCCCGATGGCGTGTGCCGCATTTGTCGCCAGGTTTACGATCACCTGGTAAATCTGTGTGGCATCGATTAGCACCTTTGGCAGGTCAGTTTCAAGTTTCGTGCGAATCTCGATCATTGCGGGCAGCGTGGCTCTCACTAGCTTCAAAGCCTCTTCCACCACGGGCTCGAGCGCCTGCGCGTGCGTGTTCTGGTCTTGCGGCCTGCTGAAGGTCAAAATCCGGCGTACGAGATCGGCCGCACGCGCTCCTGCCTTTTCGATCTCGACCAGGCACGCCTGGACGGGGTGATCCGGCGGGAACTGCGAGATAGCCAACGATGCGCTCCCGTTAATGGCCGAAAGGATGTTGTTGAAGTCATGCGCAATACCGCCGGCGAGTGTCCCGATGGCCTCGAGCTTTTGCGACCGCATCTGCAACGCCTCGGCACGCTTCAGTGCGGTTATGTCTGCATTTACCTCGAGAATCCTGCTCGGTTTTCCTTTCACGTCACGATGCAGAACCCATTGACTGGCCACAATCACACGGTTCGCGTCGCGCGTACGATGTTCGAGTTCGCCCTCCCAGACTCCCTCGGAGTTCAGCGTCTCTTCTATTTCCGACAGCGGCTGAGGAAATATCGTTCGCAGCAACTCGTGGGAGGTTCGTCCCAAGGCTTCTTCCTGGGAGTATCCGTACAGGTGTTCCGCGCCTCGCGTCCAGAGGACGATTCGGTTGTCCTTGTCCCGGACCAGGGCCGGGGCCAGATCAAGCAACCCGGCTTGCTGTCGGATCTCCTCTTCCGCCTGCCTCCGCTCCGTAATATCTCTCGCAATCTTTGACGCGCCAACGACCCGGCCGGAATTATCGCGCAGCGGCGAGATAGTCACCGCCACATCGATCTGTTTTCCGTCCTTCCTTACCCTGCGAGTCTCGAAATGGTCCGTGCTTTCTCCTCTCACAATGCGCGCGAGGATCTCTTTTTCTTCATTCGCCAGCTCCGGAGGGATAATCATCAACACAGGTTTGCCAACGGCTTCTTCTGCCGTATATCCAAACAGTTTTTCCGCTCCCGGATTCCAGCTCGTTATGATTCCATCCACTGTCTTGCTGATGATGGCATCGTCGCTCGATTCCACAATCGCCACAAGCTTGCTGCTGATCTCTCTTGCTTTTGCCTTCTCCGTGACGTCTCTAACGATGGCCGTAAACAGCTTCTTCCCGTTAATCTCCACCTGGGAGATGGAAGCCTCGATCGGAAATTCCTCTCCATTCGTCCGTAGTCCGCTTAAGGGACTGAATCCTCCCATCGTTCGTCTCGTCACGGGGTTCTGCCCGAACGAGCGCATATGTTCCGCATGAGAAGTGCGAAACCGCGCCGGCAGGAATCGCTCGAGCGGCATTCCGATGGCGTCCGACACCGGGCACTTGAACATCTTCTCGGCGGCGGGATTGAACAGGGTGATGTGCTGTTCGTCGTCTACCGTAATAATCGCGTCCATCGCCGAATCGATGATCCGCGACAACCTCTCCTCGCCTGCGCGCAGCGCTGCTCCACTTTTTACCACCTCGTTTGTGCGTTCGCGAACGCGGTCTTCGAGCGTGTCTCTCACCCACCTCAGCTCGGCTTCCGTATTTAGGCCTCGCTCAAATCCTCTTTGCACGAGAAACGTCGCGGCCAGCAGGAATCCCAGGGCGATCACTCCCCCTGCGACGACAGCCGCCTTCACCAGCAGGCTGCTGCTTTCTGTAAGTCTCTCGCGCTCCTGCAGCAGACGCGTTTCTTCGTTCTCCATGTTCCCGACCATCTGGTAAATGCTTTCCCGCACGCGCTTTCCCTCGTCCGTCATCATGGATGCCTGCGCTGCCTCCAGACCCTCCTTGCTTCGCAGCCCTATGCGTTTTTGCAAGAGGCTCAGGCGATCGGCAATCAGTGGCGCCAAAGCGTCAAGATTCCTCAGCTGTGTCGGATTGTCCCTCGTGAGTTCGCGGATATGCTGGACTTGCGCCTCAATTCGTTGCGCTGCGGCTTCGTAAGCCTGCTGCTGGTCAGGTTGGCCGGTGATGATGAAGCCACGCACTCCGGATTCGGCGGCCGCCATGTCCGAGAGCAGTCCGGTAAGAGAATTAAGGACCTGATATGTGTGGTCGACCATTCGGGCATCGGTCCGGAATCGCACCACACTGAGATAGGAAAGCACGCCGATCAGCACCAACACGATCGCCGCGGCAAAAAATCCGAGACGTACTTTTCGTTCCAGGGAATCGAGTCCCGATGCTCTGGCTTCCTTGTTCGTTCCACCCATGCATCCTCCCCGTGAGCGTCGGAAAGGCCTCTGGATTATTCTCGTTCGGGAACTCGAAAGAGGATCTGCAGCAAACCAGAGCTAGCCTGAAGGGTTTGTTCAGTATGCCGTGCGCGAATGAAATGTCAACTCAAAATCCCGGCCTTGACCCTCGTGTCCGCTCCAGCCTGCTTTAACCACTAGCCTCCGCGGCTCTCTTCCCGCGGTTCGCCCATCGTCCCAGCCGGTATTCACTGGTCTGCTTGGCGGCCGCATTGTGAATCTTCACCGTCAAATCCCCGTTGGCATCGCAGGTGTACTCCTCTTCCACCCACAGGCCTTCAGCCGCAGGCGACCGGCGAACCGTTTCCTCCGCAAGATCAGCCGCGTTTCCGAGCCCTGGGTCAAACGCCACTCGAATCTCATCCCAATTGCTGATTTCGCCTTCGGGCTGGTTGTCGCTTCCCAATTGGGCGCATTCGAGGTAACGGAAATGCCCGATATTGTGCGCCGGGCGATAGGACCGCACAATTCGCAGCGGGGCCTCGCCTCGGGCCGGCAGCTGTAGTCCCCGGGGAAAAATCACGTCGAACACAACGTTTTGTCCTGCGTCCGCCTCTCGCCAAACGCCAAAATGCTTCGTGAACTGGTCACGCAGTGGCCGCCTCTCATGGCCTTCCGCGCGAATTGCCAGCCCAATCGCCGTGGCAGAGCGCATGTACGCCGAACGCCTTACTCGGCGGCCGAATGTCTCGCGCAGAACTCGCGCAACCGGTGGCAGCTCCGAACCCCCTCCCGTCAAATAGAGCGTATCGATCACTTGGTCCGGATGAGCCGCCAACAACTCTTCCACGACGTTCCGCGACCCCTCAACCAGCGGCTTGCACTGTTCGTAGAATGATTCGACTCCAATGGAAACTTCTCCCCAATCCTTTCGCACACGCTCAAGATCAACCGTCAGTTTCCTGCTGTTAGCGCTGAGGGATTCTTTTTTTTCTCTGCACTCGTCAAACAGCAGGTACCACTCAGAAGCCGTCAACGTTTCCTCTTTTGGTTGAGGTCTCCCGGCTCTTGCCAGCACCAGCCGCGCCAGAATTTCGTCAAAGTCGTCGCCGCCAAGATCAGGAATCCCATCCGACGCAATGACCGTGTGTTCCGTCTCTCCCAAAGCTACCAGTGAAGCGTCAAACGTCCCACCGCCCAGGTCATACACAAGCAGGCCACCCTTGCCTCGGCGTTTGCTTTCATTGCCCGTTCGGTACGCAAACTCCACCGCCGCCGCCGATGGCTCATTCAGCAACCCGAGCACTTCAAATCCGGCCCCTCGCGCCGCCTCTTGCGTAAGAAACCTCTGATTGCTGTTCGCATTGGCCGGCACCCCAAGCATTACCTGAAGCGTCTCGTTCTTGCCCGCTCCTAATGTGGACTTCTCGAGGAGTTCGCGCCGTAGGGCCGCCATCATTTCGGTCAACGCCTGCGACAACTTGAGCCGTTGTCCGGCAATTTCAAGGTCGCTTTGCGGCCCAGCGTTCTTCAGCCAGCGTTTCAGGGACCGCACCATGGTCCAGCCAGGTTCTCCCTGGTGCGCCAGCGCCTCCCAACCATAGGTCCGCTTGTCCCGGGAAAACGCCAGCAGGGAAGGGAACCAGTCCCTCACCTCTCCGTCCGGCGCTTCAAAATTCACTAACGGGTAGTTGCCCCGGTCTGCGACCGACACCACCACTCGTGTAGTTCCAAAATCAATTCCGATCTTCACGGCTCCCATTTTAAGGTGCTGCGCCCTTCCGGCCAAGTACACCTTCACTCTTGGCACTCTTGGTGGTCTAGGCTCTTTCGGCCTCTCAGGTTTCTCCTGCTGTGCCGCACACCCTCGTCTTGCGCACCAGGCCCCGGGGTCCCGTCAGGGTGTGGCGGTATCTTCTTGCCTATGTGGTGGTCGGACTTCAGATCGGCCGGAAAACATCTTCCACCGCATAGGTTGTCCGGTCGCCACGAGTATACTGTCTACTCGTCATGCGCTTTGCCGATTGCCCCCGCGGTACTCTCACCCTTTCCGACGGCGCCTTGGGCACCGAATTTCTGCGCCTCGGCGCGAAACTCGGCGATTGTCTCGACCAATGGAACCTGACAAAACCCGATCTCGTGCGCCAGGTTGCCGAAAGTTACATCCTTGCAGGAAGCCGCGTAATCCTGACAAACACCTTTCGCGCAAATCCGATCACTCTTGCCTCATTTGGACTACAAGGACAATGTGTGGCCATCAATCGAGCTGGCGTTAGAATTTCCCGCGAGGCCGCGCAAAACTCAGCGCTCGTTTTCGCTTCGATAGGTCCAATCGGCAAACGAACAACTCACGAACGGGTCCGCCATTCCTTTTCTGTCCAGACCAGAGCCCTGGCCGCCGAGGGTCCGGACGCGCTGCTAGTCGAAACGATGACCGACGTCGAAGAAGCCCACATCGCAGCCTGTGAAGCCCTGAAGACCGACCTCCCCGTACTCATATCCCTCGTCTTCGCCTGGGGCGAACACCACGACACCACGCTCACCGGCAGCACGCCCGAACAGGTTTCCGCCGCTCTCGTCAGCGAAGGCGTCCACGCCATAGGCGCCAACTGCATCGGTGTTCGTGAATCGATTCCTGTCTGCAAACGCCTCGCAGCGGCCTCTTCCTTACCGCTGTGGATCAAGCCAAATGCTGGCCTACCCGAATTGTCGAACGGGGTTCCAACCTATAGGATCACCGCTGAAGAGTTCGCCGATTCCGCCCTCGAACTCCGCACGGCGGGCGCCACTTTTCTGGGCGGTTGCTGCGGCACCACTCCGGCTTTCATCCGTGCGCTTGCCGCAAGGTTTCATCCCTAGTAGAGGCAACACTCCTACCCTACATTCCCACTTGCTTGTGCTAGGCGCGCAATATCCCACAAAAAGAAAAGGGCGGTCCGCAGGACCGCCCTTTTCTCCGCGTTTGCGCAGCATCCCTTAGAAAGTGATCCTAGCGGACAACTGCACGATTCGCGGCGAAGAGTCGAACCCGAGGAAGTTCCCGTAGGGACTTGTTGGAACTCCTACCGCCGGTCCGGCGATGATCGTGCCAAACGACGGGTCGGGACCATTTGGTCCGCTGCTGTACACATTGTTCGGGAAGGGCATGTTGGCGTGGTTGAACACGTTAAACGCCGTCATCCCCACCGCAACGTTCATACGTTCCTTGAACTGGAAGTTCTTGAACAGCCCCATGTCGAAATCGACATAATTTGCGCCGCGGTACTGGTTGCGCGCCTGGTTGGGGAATGCAGTCAACTGATTACTGTAGGTATCCAGAAACGCTGCAGAATTCAGGCAAGGCGTGCTGATTGCACCTTTTCCGCAGCCACCGGTCTGCACAGGCACTCCGGGCAGGATCGTCGCAAGGAACGGTGCATCCCCGTTTCCGAGCGCCCCGGTGATATTTCCATCTTCAATGGAATACGGCAATCCGGTATGCCAATACACTTTGCCAGACCAATCCCAGCCGTTGACCAGGCTGCGCATAAATCTGTTCTCGACGTTGAACTTCGGCGTGAGAACGTAGTCGCCCGTAACCAGGTGCCGGATGTCATAGTCTGAGTTTCCATAGTTGCCGGCTCGCAGGCTCGTCGGATTGAGCTGCGTTTGAATGGACTGCCCGCTCGCGAATCCATACGCGAATAGTCCTCCATTCGAGGATTCATCCAGGTTATGGCTGTAGGTGTAGTTCAGGTGCGCCACAATCCACGACCGGATTTGCTCACGCACCGTCACCGTCATCCCGTTGTAGTTCGAAATGGCGCCACTCTGGAACTGCTGCACCGTTCCATAAGCTCCGTTTGGAGCCGCAGATGGGATCAGGGGAGCGCCGAAAACTCCGTATTGATCCCAGGCATTCACCCAGGAATTCCCGTACGGCAGATTCTGCACGCTGTTCCCCACATAATTCACCATGAGTGCCGTCCTGCTGCCGATTTCCTGCTGGATCTGGAAGTTCCACTCCAGTGACCGAGGTGCATGAACTGTCCCTATGATGGAATTGAAGGAAGGCGGCGTAAACGTGACCCCCACTGGCATGGAGGCCTGGATTTCGTTGAAGCTTTTTGTGATGTTGAACGCGTTGGCCGCAGCCTGCCACGTTGCGGCCCCACCCGCCGGATCAAATGGAAGCACGCCCCCGCTCGGACGCACGCGGAATCCCACCGACACCGGCGGGTTCGCGAGCAAATCATCGACCAATCCAACGGCTGGATTGTCGTAGAACACGCCGAAGCCCCCGCTGATCACTGTCTTGCCGTTGCCGGAAAACCACGGGAAGTGATCCCTTGCTCCCGGCGCCCAGCTGAACGCAACACGTGGAGAAAGGTCAATGGCGTCCACCCCCTGGAATGCCTGGTGTTGCCCGTACTTGATGTCGTCGCTATAAGGCACATCCAGCGGATCAGGAGAAGTCGAGCTCGCTATGCTACTGAAATTGCCCGTAAAGTTCGCAAAGCAGTTGATCTGACAAACAGGGTTCGACGTTCTTTCCGCCCGTAAGGCGAGAGTCAGCGTGAAGTTGCTCTTTACCTTGACCTGATCCTCGGCATACAGCCCGAGTCCCCAACTGGCTATCGGAACATCGTTTCTCAGATTGTCGGATTGCCGGTATTGGTATGCGAGTCCGTCTACGAAGTTTTGCATGCCGGCCGAGTTGAACCCAAAGTATACGGTCGGGTAGGTAAAGAAGAAATTGTGGTCGCTCACGTCATACCGTCGGAAGTTGCCGCCGAACTTGAAAGTGTTCTTCCCGCGGCTCCAGGAAAAATCATCAATGAATTGATATTGAGTAATGTTCCGGCCTTGCGGGAACGCGTCCATCGGGTTGACGCTGCTGAAGGGGACGGAAGTACCATAGCCCGAGGTCACGATTGCATACGGGAAGGTGTTGTAAGCGAGTGGCTGGTCCTGCTGGAACTGCGCCACGTAATGGCTGCCCGCGGCTGTGAATACGTTGGTCATCGTCGGGGTAAAGACGTGCGATTCGTTCACTTGCACGTCCCACTGCGGCTGGTTCGAAAGTGCGCTGAAGTTCGGGCTGATGGGGTCAACATGCGTCGGCTGGAGACCGTGGTCGATCTTATACCTGCCGAATATGTTGTCTCTGTCTCCCAACTTCTGGTCAACGCGGGCTGCCAAAATCCATTCCGTCGCCAATGCAGTGGGGCTTGCAAGGAAGGATGCCACGCACGGCTGCGTTGCCGAATTGAATCCGGGAAGTGTCAAGCCTTGGCACGTTGTGTCACCGGGAACTGGCGTCGCCGTGCTCGCACCGTGTGCGTTTGCATACAAGTTGAACAAGCTTTGATACGTGGAGTACTCCGCTGGCTGAAGGCTCTGGACATTGTTCAGTACAGCCGTGGCAAAAGCGGGCGTTGGAACATAGACGGTTGCCGAGCTGGGCAATACGAACCGCAGTCCTTCGTAATCCACGAAGAAGAAGGTCTTGTCCTTGATGATCGGTCCACCTACGGACGTGGCCCACTGATTGGCATTTCCGAACGGCGCGGGGTTCGGCACGCCGGCCGGTGTCTGCCACTTGTTGAAGAAGTCGTTTGCGTTCAGATAACGGCCATTCCACCAATACTGCGCATTTCCGTGAAAAGTGTTCGTTCCGGACTTTGTAATATAGCTGACCTGTGCGCCGCTCAACTGACCATACTGAGCCGAATACGGGTTGGTAATAACCGTCGCTTCCTGGATCTCATTCGAGCCTAGCGTCAGGTTGGTCGCGCCGCTGTTGTTGATGTTGAAGTACGGGTCCATGTTGTTTTCACCGTTGGTCGTGAATAGGTTCGAAGTGGCAGGCAGGCCGTTGGCCGTGAAGTTCCCGTACCCTCCCATGCCCGACTGGTTCGCCGCCACCAGCACGCCTGGCGAAGTGAATGCGATATTGGTAATGTCCCCGCCCGGATTCGGGAGCTTTTGCACTTCTTCCTGCGTGAATGTCGTGCTTGTAGTTGGGTCCGTATTGATCAGCTCGGGTGCCGTGGACACCTCAATCGTCTCCGCCCTGGTGGAGATCTCGAGAGCCATGGTCACAGAAGTGGTTTTTCCGACGCTGACCTCCAAATTCTCAACCAGCTTGTTGAATCCGCTCTTTGATAGCGTGACCTCGTAGCGACCTGGCTTGAGCAGTGCAAATCGGAAGTATCCGTCCGCAGTTGTTTTTCCTTCCACGATCGCACCCGTATCGAGGCTCTTTAGAGTCACGCTTGCCTCTGGAACTGCGGCGCCACTTGGGTCGACAACTTGTCCGGCAATGTCGCCTGCGATTAGCGACTGTGCAACCGATCGATGGACGCCTACTAGCAGCAACAGCAAAAACACAAGCACGCCTGCCTTGCACGATTTCATTCGAACCTCCTCACGGTTGGCTCAATGGTCTGGGACCCACCACGTGCCTGCTTGCATTGCACGCTGTACGCCAATCGCCCCCTGCCGCACACGCTTCATTTTCAAAGGCTTGCGCAACCCTGTTTTCTGAACCTATGAGTTCATGGAGATGCTAAAAATCGCTTCGTCACTCGTTTGCTGTGCTTCATATTTCGTTCCTGTTATTGCGTAATGTGCTCGCGTAGGTTCGCAACCCAATGGAGGAACCCCACAGAAGATTCAGGATTCTGTATTTTTCGTTCTACGACGCTTTCTGCTTGCTTCGCACCGCTTTGCGCGCGAGTCATCCCGTTTTCACGTGCATCCGGAACAGAAGCTGCGTTTATCGCCGCACGCAAGCCGCAATTTGTCACAACACCCAAGCAACTTAATCGCGAAACATGCATCAGATGACTTGCAATAGGAGGGCGATCGCCATGCAGAGAATCCTTGCCGCTCTGGTAGTTGCCGGTCTCGCCTCTTGTGTCTCTACCATCTCCCGTTCCGGCACCGTCCGCCCGCCAGTTCCCGCAGATAAAAAGGCTCAACCCGTTGTCGTCGAGCTTTTTACTTCTGAGGGCTGTTCGAGTTGTCCTCCCGCCGACGCTATGCTTATGAAGCTCGAAGTTTCGCAGCCAGTCGCAAACGCTAGCGTTATCGCCTTGGAGGAGCACGTCGACTATTGGAATCACGATGGTTGGACCGACCCGTACTCATCCGCCGATTGGACCGCGCGCCAGGTCGAGTACGTCACCCGCTTCAAGGATAAAACCCCGTACACTCCCCAGATGATCGTGAACGGTGAAACCCAGCTTCTCGGGACGGTGGCGCAACAGGTTGAACAAGTCGTCCAGCAGGCCGCTGCTCAACCCAAAACAGAAGTTACGCTCGCCATGGAGAATTCCGCTCCCGATGGATTTGAACAAATCAAGGTACGCGTCGGAAAACTCACGGGAAGCACGGACAGAGACGCTGCGGAAGTCTGGTTGGCGGTGACCGAAAGCGGGCTCGCGTCGAGCGTCAGCGCGGGAGAAAACGCGGGCAAGGACCTGCACCATGCCTCAGTCGTTCGTTCACTTCACAAGATCGGAGTTGCTGCGCCAAATAACGATTCCGCTTTCGAGGCCTCCACGCGGGTAAAGCTCAAGTCCTCCTGGAAACGCCAGAACCTTCAGGTTGTCGTCTTTCTTCAGGAGAAGAAATCCATGCACATCCTCGGCGCCGCTTCCGTCACCCTCAGCTAGATTCTGCAGAGTTTTGCAATGGCGGGTTTCCTTGTGGCCGACCTTCACATGTCCTGTAGGATTCGAGGCCTCCCGGGTTGTCCCTTGGCCCCTATTCCTCCAGAAACCCGTTACTTCCCACCCAGAAATGCGCCAACGAGCTCAAATTTTTCTTGTACGTCCGCGAAACCGCTAATTCCTTTCCGCCTCTAATCCGCAACACGTACTCTCCCGTCGTCCACGGGTGAATCTCCTCGACGAAGGATGTATTCACAAGCATCGAGCGGTGAATACGTATGAATCCATAAGGTTCGAGCTTCTGCGCAATCGCGCTGATGGACTCGCGCAGCAAATGGGACCCGGTCATTCGCTGCAGCAATACATAGTTCCCCTGCGCTTCCACCACCGCCACATCCGCCGGATCAATAAACAGAATGCTCTTCTTGGTCTTGATCGCGATCCGTGATGCCTTCGCAACCAGATTCTCCAGTTGCGGCAACAGTTCCATGAACCGCGCCACCCGCTCGCTTTGCGTGCGCTGAACGGCCATGTCCAGCGCGTGATGAATCCTCTCGTCGGAGAATGGTTTCAACACATAGTCGACAGCGTGCTTTTCAAACGCCGCCACCGCATGCTGATCGTGCGCGGTCACAAAAATAATCGACGGCACCGGCAATTTTCGTTTCTTCAGCCGATCGACCAGCTCAATGCCGGAAAGCTCCGGCATTCGGATATCCAGCAGAAGCACATCGTACGGCCGTTCCTGCAGAAGGTTTAGCGCCTGGAAAGCGTCCGCTGCGGAGTCCACGCATTCTATATCGTTTCTCCGGCGCAACACGCCTTCTAGCGCATTCCGCGCAAGCGGTTCGTCATCCACAATCAAGGCCCGCATGGACTTCATTGGCTCTCGACCCCTTCGGCCGCCTCTTCTCTCATTTCTTCCGGCCTGGGTGATCCTAGCGCCGGAAACAGCAGTATCGCGCTCGCAGTTCCGTCTTCGCTCACGCCAAAGGAAAAACTCGCCTCATCTGCATACAAATGGTTCAACCTCGCCCTCGTGTTCTGTAGCCCCAGTCCTGATCCGGATCTCGCCGCGCCTCTCACGCTGTTCCGGACTTTCAACTCGATGCGCTCCCCCTCCTGCCTCCCCGCGATTTCGATCCATCCCCCATCCCGCGAACAGGCAACCCCGTGAACAACCGCATTCTCCACCAGCGGCTGCAGAATCAACGAGGGCACCAGCAATTGCCGGGTTCCCCGTTCAATATGCCAGCTCACTTCCAGCCGGTCCTCCAGTCGCATCTTCTCGATGTCCAGATAAGCCTCCGCGAATTTCAGTTCTTCTTCCAAAGGAATAAGGTCGGAGGTGCTGTCCTGAATCACGGTGCGCAATAAATTCGAAAGCTTCAGCACCATCATCTTCGCGCGTGCGCGGTCGACTTCAATCAAAGTGGAAATACCGTGAAGCGTGTTGAACAAAAAATGTGGTTGTAATTGGCTCTTCAGCGCGTGCAGTTCACTTTCCGCCAACGCCTGTTGCAGCTTCGCGCTTTCGATCTCTTGATTTCGCACCCGCATGAAATACTCGTAGGCGTGCGCGGCAACCACAACCACCGTGTAGTCCCAGGTTTGCAAGGCAAAGAGAGGAGCGTTCTCCCTTACGCCCTCAAGAAATCGGCCCCAGTAGGTCGGTGTCGCAGGATCTGAGGGAGGTAGCAGTGCCGACCGGATGCACACGGAAACCATCAGATACGGAATCGCGCCCAGCACGTAACCCGCAAGACGCTTGATCTGCACGGGCCGTGCAAGGGGATATCGCCTCACAATGTAGAAAATCACCGGCGACAGCGAAGCCGCCGTCATGCACCACGCACCCGCAATCAGCAACAGTCTCCGATAAGGCGTGTCTATCCCGTCCATGAGCCCGCGCATCTTCTCCTGCGCGGCCATCAGCGGGCCAAATCCCGACCAGATCACAATCGACCAAAGGTAGGCCTTCGCGATTTTCGACACCCTTTGCCACGCTGCTCCCATGCCGCGCATTGTACTCGCATTTTTCAGCTCCCAATGCCTCAAGGTATGAAACAACAGAAATCCGGGACCAAGCTCCTCAAATCCGTTCTAAGCCACACTTTGTACTCAAAATTCCCGTTACTCAATCTGTGCCCCGGACCTTCCGTAGCGGCGGGTCTTTCCGTCTGTTGCTTCTGCCGCACTGCTCCGGCTCTTCGCCCCTGTGTAGCCCCGCCTCGTCACAAATCTGCACGGCCACCGCTCCATGTGTGCTAGCTTGCGCCCACCTTCGAACGAATCGCCGATGAATAAAGTCACCAATGCTGGCCCGATGAACCCAACCCACATTCCTCTCCGCACGGTCGCTCGGGAGCCCGATACCGTCGTCCACTCCCGAGCCCTCCTCGCCATCTTCTCTGCTGGCCTCGCCTGCGGCATCCTGGACATCACTGCTGCCTTCTTCACTTGGAGCATGCGCGGAGTCACCCCATTTCGCCTCCTTCAGGCCATCGCCTCCGGTCTTCTCGGGACGGCAGCGTTTCGCGACGGTTGGCCGGCTGCGCTGCTTGGCGCCATCTGCCACTTCTTCATCGCCTTTTCTGCCGCTACTGTCTTCTACGTTGCCAGCAGAAAGCTGAAATTCATGACCCGGCGGCCCATCCTCTGTGGAATCGCTTACGGCGTCTGCGTCTATCTCGTGATGTACTGGATTGTGATACCGCTTTCCCGCCTTGCTCCTATGCCCTTCTCACTCTCCCGCACCGCCGTCGCCATCGTCACCCACATGATCTGCGTGGGCCTCCCCATTTCCCTCGCCGTTTGCCGCTACTCGATTTAGTTTTCCGGTCGCCTCCTGGCCTTTTGAGTTAATCAATCACACCTCCAGGTGATTCGTCTCACAGACCCCTGTAATCCCAGTCTGGGACAGTTGACGAGGATCCATCTCATAGGTGCGGTTAGGGGTGTGGAGTTTCAGCTCCGCCATGAACCTAACGGGGCTCTAGCCCAGACGAGTTTTTCCTGCCCTCTATGAGACTGTTTCAAGTCCCCAAAGGACGTGCCTTATGTCCACTGCTGCATCCTCCAAACTCGAATTTCTTCGCACTCTTCCTTCAGACGCCGTCCGCCAAATCCAATGGAACTTCGCGGACCGCTATGACCTTCAGATGCTCGTGCAATCGGCTCGGTCGGTTGCTCGCGGGCCGGTCGCGAAACTCGTGGCCCAGGGAGGTCGCAACTCCCACGAATGGACTCCCGCCAAGGCAGAGCTCCTCGAAGCCTTTGACCGTTCTGGCATCACCGCTGTCTTCATGGACCCCGAGCACGGCGGCTTCCTCGTTGGGCCAAAGAATCTCGCCCTTGCGCTGGTTGCGTTTGAACTCGCCTGGGTGGATGGCGGGGCCGCAACGGCTAGCCTGGCTGGCTGCCTGGCGTTGGCGCCGATCCACGAGCGCGGCACTGCGGAGCAGCAGCAACATTACATGAAGCTCGCTTCACCGCCTCAGCTGGGCGAAGACCGCAAACCCTGGCGCGGCGCATTCTGTCTTACCGAGCCGATCCCCTACGTCGGTGTAGACACCGGCATGCTCGACGGCAAAGTCCGCATCGTCGAATGGAAGCCCGGCCAGGAGCCGGTCCTGCACGTCGAAAAGCGCGGCCGTTTCATCACCAACATCGGCTTTGCCAATTTCGTTACTGCTGCCGTCGACTCCGCGGACGCCCGCATCAAGGGAAGCTGCATGGTCATCCTCGAAGAGACCGACCCCGGCACCTTTGACCGCGGCACGCCCACGAAAAAAATGGTCCATCAGCTCTCGTCCACCGGCGATCCTGTTTTCAATCTGCGCATTCCTGCCAACCGCATCGTCGGTGGCTATGACATAAAGGACGGTGTCATCGTCCCGCGCTTCAGCCACAGTGAAGTCATCGAAGCCGTTTTTCGTCGCACGCGCGTGACCGTCGGCGTCATGACTGCAGCCAAACTTCTCTCCGCCGTCGAACCAATCGTCCGCTATCAGCGCGGACGTTTCCGGGGTGCCGCCACGGCAACGCCCGGGTCGGTGCGCTACGAAATGGGCTTGCAATCCCGCCAGGATGCCTTGCATCGCCTTGTCGACGTCTGGGCCACCGGTGAGGCGAGCGCCTCGCTGGCCTTCGCCGCAGCGCGGGCTTTCGACGAACTGGATCCGCTCGAAAGGGAAGTCGATGCGCTTCTCACCGAACGCGGCGTCACAGGCGCCCGTGCTCGCGCAAAGCTCTTCCGCCAGGTTTCCGACGAAGCCGCCGCTCTCCTGAAGTTGCCCGCGGAAGACCCCGGGCGTGCGTGCCTCGAGAGCGATCCTCTTTTTCGTTTTGTCATGCTGGATTCCGTGGCGGATATTCTTTGTCCAGCCGCCAAGCTTTGGAACACCGGCTACGGTACACAAATGATGCGTGAAGCCGTGAGCCTGATGGGTGGCTACGGTATCACCGAAGATTGCCCCGGCTTCCTTGGCAATAAGTGGATGGACGCTCAACTTGAAGCCACCTACGAAGGACCGGAAGCCGTGCAGCGCCGCCAGCTTTCCGTCACCATAACCAACCCTCTGTTCCTCGCACAGTTCCGCAGTTGGATCAAGGAAATGCGTGCCATCGCGTCCAATCATCCCGGGACGGGAGCCTGCACGCTCGCCACTGCGATGACGATGTGGTTGTGGTCTCTCGAGCGCCTGCAACATTCCATGGATGGAGAGGGAAACAAGCTCTATCAGAGCGCGCGCCAGGGCGTTACTTTCCCTCTTGCGGATGCACTCTGCTGGCTTCTCGCTGCTCGTTGCCAGATTCTCGATGTCCTCGAGCTTGAGCGCCGCGGTGCCAAGGACGACTCCGTTGCGGAAGGCCTCACCGGCCTGCTGAACTTCTTCAGCGATCTCTGCCACGTTCAATCCGCACACGCCAGCGGAGAAGCCGCCCGCATCTGCGCCGAACTCGTGTTCGGCTACAACCGCCACCCGGCGTGGGACGAAGATGGTTACAAGGGTTGCTTCTCCAGTCAGGAACTCGACGAACTCGAAGGCTTCATCCCCGGTATCGCCGCTTGTGCGGTTGACGTCATCGGCCCCGACGGCACGCATCCTCCTAAAGCTGGCCCCTGTGCAAAGTGCAACGGCGCTGAACCGTTTCTCGCGCTGCACAATAAACTGGATACCTGCCTTACAGGCGCGCGCTTGGCAAAAGACCGCGCCGCCCAAGCCGTCTCCCAGATCATGATTCCGGAAGTATTGGATTATCCGGCATGAGCACCGAAGCATCCGTTTCTACGGCACCCATCGAACGGCAGCAACTCGAAGTCGACATCGCCTGCGTCGGCTTCGGTCCCGCCATGGGTGGCTTTCTCACCACGCTCTCGCGCCAACTTGTGAACCCGGACGGCACTCCCAGGTTCGAAAGCCCCTCGCTCCCCGGTTCGCCGCTTCAAGTCGTCTGCTACGAGCGCGCCGAAGGTTTGGGATTCGGCGTCTCCGGAGCCGTTACTCGTGGTCGGGGCATCCGTAACAGCTTTCCCAATCTCGATCTGACGCAGATCCCTATGGCGGCTCCCGTCATAAGGGAAGAACTCGTTTACTTGCTCGATCCCCTCGGCGCAAGCAATCGATCTTTCCCCTTGCGCATGATCGATCGCCTCCTTCGCTCCTTCGAACCGCTCCTCGCCACGCATCAGGATGCCGTCCAACTCCCTTTTGTCCCCCACTTCATGAACAAGCACGAGGGCTTCGTTCTTTCCCTCGGCCAATTTAACCAATGGGTCGCTGAACAGCTGACCTCCTCAGGTTTGGTCCAGATCTGGCCCGGTACGCCCATTAGCGAGCCGCTGATCGAAAAAGAATCCGTCACAGGAGTCCGCCTCACCGATCAGGGTACCGATCTGAACGGCTCCCGCGAATCCGGATTTCTTCCTGGCATGGACATTCGCGCGGCACTGACCGTTGTCGGCGACGGTCCGGTCGGTTCCATCGGACGCGGCATCGACGAGCGTTTCGGATTGCCAGGGGGCCGCGAGCACACCGAGTGGGCCCTCGGCATGAAGATGGTGATCGAACTCCGCCAAGATTCCGGCCTCGAGCCGGGAACCGTTCTCCACACTCTCGGTTTTCCGGAGCCGGAAATTTTCGGCTTTCTTTACGCTCACACAAACCGCCTGGCCTCTGTCGGCATCTTCATTCCGTCCTGGTTTCACAGTCCCGTTCGCACCGCCTACCGCTACCTTCAGCATTTCGTGATGCACCCTTATTTGTGGCAATACCTCGAGGACGGAACTCTGAAATCCTGGGGTGCGAAGTCCCTCCGGGAATCCGGCCGTCACGGGGAACCGTTTCTCGCTGGCAACGGCTACGCCAGGATCGGCGAAGGTTCGGGCAGCACCAACGTCCTGGCTGGTTCCGGCGTTGATGAAGCCTGGACCACTGGTGCACTCCTCGCCGAAGCTGTCGTCGAATTGCTGCAACAAAAGCTGCCGTTTACGCGCGAAAACTTGGAAAGAACGTATGTCCGCCGACGTCGCGCCAGCTGGCTTGAGCAGGAATCACTCACCGCCGCGGATTCACGGAATGGTTTCGAGAAAGGCGTCATCAGAGGCTTGATGGGCATGGCATTGGCGGGTTTCACGCACGGCCGCCTTGCCTTCCCGAGAACTTCCCTCACAAACAAAAAAGCCGTTTCTCTGGACGAGGCCTACGACGGCCGCATCCCTGCCGGAGAATTGAAGCGAATGAAGGCTGAGGCAACCTCTCGCGGCCAATCTCTCCACGACCTCATCATGGATCGCTGCGGCTGGCCGGGGATTCCCTACGACGGTAAACTCCTTGTCTCCCACCAGGACGCCCTGTTCATGGGTGGCAGTGTCCAGGCTCCGCCAGGCTTTGCCAATCACGTCGTTTTCGTGCGCCGCGAGGTCTGCCACGACTGCGAGCCGAAGCTCTGCGTGGAAATGTGTTCCGGCCAGGCCATCACCCGCGGCGACGAAGGCGTTCCGCAGTTTGATCGTGAGAAGTGCATCTTCTGCGGCGCTTGTCTATGGAACTGCACAGCAGCGGCCAACGGCTCACCGGGAAATATCGATTTTCGCGCCGGTGCAGGCGGCCTGCATTCCGCTTTGAATTGAAGTTCGCATTCAAAATGCCGTTGTAGGGTCCGCCTTGTGCGGCGGGCCTTCCATTGAGGACCTGAATACCATGAGTTATCACATCGTTGTCTGTGCCGGCATCGTCCCCGATCCCCTGCAAACTCTCGAGCCCATCGAAACGCCCTCTGGCCCGGGCCTGAAAAACGAAATGATGCTCCCGGCCGTGCTTGACCCCTGGGCAAGCCACGCTCTGTACGAAGCCGCGGATCTCGCTACTCGTTTCCCCGGAAGCAAGGTCTGGCTCGTCTCTCTTGGACCCAAGGCAAAACTACAGCAAGTCATGATGACCATCGCGCAGAAAGTCAGCTTCGAACTGGTCGCCGTCGACAGCCCCGGCGGCGGATTCATCGATTCTCATTCTGTCGCGGAACTCCTTGCCAACGCCATCGATTCCATTCCAGATCTCGATCGCAACCGCCTGCTCCTGTTTGGCGGCTGGGAGTCCGCTTCACGCGGCGCAGGGGTCACGCTCCAACTCATTGCCGCCCGCCTCGGCCTTCTCGACCAGTTCCTCGGCGTCGATCAGCTAACGGTGCAACCCGATGGGTCCTTCGAAATCCTCGAGCGCATCGAAGGGGGGCGCCACCAGGTTTCCATTTGCCAGGGTCCTCCGGCTGTTCTCGGATGGGCCACCGGCAACTTGCCAGAGCCACGCAATAATCCGCAGGTCGGTATGGCCAACATGCGCACGGTCATGCCCGCTCTGCAACGCGCCAAAGCTGTCCCGCTCGCGCAAACGAGCCTGCGCTATCAAAGCGTAAAGCCGCCGCAACAGCAGCGACAGACTCGTATCGTCAAGGATCTTTCCGCGGATGAAATTGCCCGCGAACTCGCGGACTGGATTTCGGCAGACTGACTTTGGAGTACGGAGTTCACTGCCGCTTTTGCGTTTGTTATCAGCCGTGGACCTGAGCACGAGGAACAGATTAGGAAATGAAATCCGTCATTCCGAGCGGAGTCCGCGAACCGAGGAATCCCTCTTTATTTCTTGACCCGAGGTGACCAATGACAAATCGCATCCTATTCCTTGCCCACCCGGACGAAGCCGCAGTCTCTCTCCCGAAACCGGCTCTCGAAGTATTAGGCGTCGCGATTGACCTCGCCCGTCAATCCGGCGCTACTCTGACCATCGGCCTCATCGGTGGTGAACTCCAGAACGCCGCCGATTCCATCGCCTCCGCCGGCGCTGAAAGAATCCTCGCCCTCTCCGGGCCAGACTTCTCCTCGCCCCGCTTTGCCAGTGACGCGCAAGCTGCCGAAGCCCTCTGCCGCGCCGCAAACGCCGAACTCATTCTCGCCCCCGCTACCTCGCGCTTTCTCCGCTCGCTCCCGGTCCTCGCGCATCGTTTGCAGGGACGAGTCGACACCCACGTCAGCTCGCTTCATCTGGAAGAAGGCGCGCCTACCGCAACCCGCTGGTTCTATCGCCAGCGTCTCGAAGGTACATTCCAGCGAAATGAGCGGCCGTGGATTCTCCTGCTCGACTCAGGCTGCCACGAGGCCTGGCGCGGCGCGCCGGGAAAGGCTACCGTCGAACAAATTCGCGCCACTCTCGAGGAGGCAGCAAGGCGCACCACCATCTCCGGCATTCGCGCGCCAGAAAGCGATGCGCAGACGATTCGACCCGATGCCGCCCTCCTTTTCGTAGCCGGAGCTGGATGGACCAAAAAGCAGCAAGACGGCCAGCCCCACCCGCAGGAAGCCGAAAAGCTCATTCTCGAATTTCTCAGTCTTTCCTCTGCTTCTCTAGGCGGCAGCAAGTCTCTGGTCGATCAAAGCGGCGAAAACCAGGCCGTGCTCGGCTTCATGACGCATCTCAACCAGGTCGGCCAGACCGGCGCCACCCCGCGTCACCCCAAAGGTCTTTCCACCTGCTGCCACGGCGAAGAACCCCACGTCGTTGGTTGGCGTTTCATCAATGAGCGCCGCGCCATCAACCTCGACCCCAATTGTGGCTGGGCTCGCGGCAAGGCCGACGTCCTCTACGTCGCCGACGCTTTTGAGGTTATGGCAAAGCTCAACGCCCTCCTCTCCGACCTTGCGAAGAAAGAGCAGGCAACCGCCGCCACCTCCAAATAACCGCGCTCACGATTTTTGTGGCAACTCCCGGTAAAATAGAACGGGGGCGTACGTAATGGCTAATAAGCCGACTGTGTTCTTGACCAACGACGATGGCTACCGCGCGCCGGGCCTGCGAGCCCTCGCCGCCGAATTTCGCGAATTCGCCGATGTGAAGATCATTGCTCCCAGTTCGGAACGCAGCGGCGCCGCGCAATCCTTGACCCTTCGCCAACCCATCCTCTGTCACAGAATCTCCGAGAACGAATGGGCCATCGACGGCACGCCAGCCGATTGCGTCATCGTCGCTCTGCACAAACTGCTCGAGGACCAACCAGACATCGTCATCTCCGGCATCAACCACGGCGCGAATCTCGGTGAAAATGTCTACTATTCCGGCACCGTCGGCGCGGCCAGGGAAGCCGCCATTCACCATGTTCCCGGCCTGGCCGTATCGC
>Ga0187782_10000264_pt1 | contig 33573 bp, 29 predicted proteins | sample 0715_SJ02_MP15_2_FD_132454 | JGI IMG/M metagenome (GOLD analysis project Ga0187782, IMG submission 132454) | Tropical peat soil microbial communities from peatlands in Department of Meta, Colombia - 0715_SJ02_MP15_20_MG | ecosystem: Environmental > Terrestrial > Soil > Wetlands > Peat | place... | reverse complement strand
GCGACATACACAGGGCCGACTCACTGCGACGACAGACATCGAGTCGGCTGTCGCTACAACGGACGTTACTTTTATCGTGGTGGCAACTCCCAGTGAACCGAGGGGTGGCTTTTCGCTGCGTTATGTGTTACCTGTGTGCGAGCGGATCGGGAGAGCGTTATCTGTAAAAGACACTTTCCATCTCGTTGTACTCACTAGTACCGTGATGCCCGGCACTACCGACGGTGTCGTCCGTGCAACCCTTGAACAGACAAGTGGCAAGCGCTGTGGTTTGGACTTCGGGCTCTGCTACAACCCTGAGTTCATTGCCCTGGGCAGCGTCATCCGAGATTTCTTGAACCCGGACTTTGTCCTGATCGGCGAGTCGGACACTCATTCCGGCCACCTATTGGAGACCATCTACAAAGAGGTGTGCGATAACTCTCCCGAGATTGCCAGGATGAGCCCGGTAAATGCCGAGATTACAAAGCTGTCAGTGAATACTTATGTCACGACAAAAATTAGCTTTGCCAATATGTTAGCAAGGGTTTGTGAACGAATGGCAGGAGCAAATGTTGATGTAGTGACGCACGCTCTGGGCCTTGATAGTCGCATTGGACGCAAATACCTAAAGGGTGCACTAAGTTATGGCGGCCCATGCTTTCCGCGAGACAATCTTGCCTTCGCCGCACTGGCACGAAAGGTGGGTGCCCCGGCCGATATTGCACGGGCCACCGACCGTTTTAACCGTGGTCAAATTAAGTGGCTTGCAGATCTTGTCCAGGCATCGTGCTCTGCAGAGCAAGGTGCCACGGGTATCCTCGGCCTGACCTATAAGCCGAATACGGATGTTGTGGAAGAGGCAGCCGGCTTGCTGCTGGCACAAGAATTAGTCACACGTGGAATTCGAGTGACGGCATATGATCCCTCAGGACACGGGAATTCAATCCGCGTACTGGGCCAACAGGTGAGTTTTGCGAGCACAGCGCTAGAGTGCATCGAACAGGCTGACGCGGTCGTAATTGCAACGCCGTGGGAGGAATTCTGCTCTATCGGTCGTGAACATTGGCTTCGTCACAGTGAACCGCGTACGGTCATCGACTGCTGGCGGGTGCTCAAGCATTTGAATAATTGCCCGGGTATTCGCTATGTCTGCTTGGGTACAGGCGGCATGCCGACAATGCCCTATTTCTCTGCCTCTCAGTTCCGCCACAATAAGCGAAAAATACCGCTTCCTGTTGACAGTATTCGCGCTCCCAAAGCGCTTCCCCGGACATTCCGGGATGACCCAGCGCAACTATCATGATCTAGACCCGATTACGGCCTACAAGAGGGTGCCAACTAGACAGTTAGATGAAAAGCATTCTCGGGTGGATTGATCGATCGTTAAGCCGTTAACAAGCACCAATCGGAGTTTCATGGTCGGGGAGCTTGCTTACCTCACGCATCGAAATCATACGCAGTCCCAGGATGACTTGGGTGGAGCCGGGCAGTTCATGTGCCAGACCCATCTACAGGTGCTTGCTTTTCAGATACTCCGAAAATAGTTTGGTTGCTCGTTATGTTTAAGCTACAGCGCATTCTCATGCTGTCTCATGGCCAGGGCGGCTACTATCGAGCCCGCGGTTACGCGCAGCATCTTGTTGAACGTGGTTATCAAGTGGACTTGGTGACCATATCAGAACGGAACTACTTTCGCCCCTTAGTCGAGGAGTTCAGAGGGATCCGGATCATTCATTCGCCGGATCTACTCTGGGGGCGGCTCCGAACCGGATGGGATCCGTGGGATTGTGCGTGGAGAATTCTGCGGCTCTTACGAAATCGCGCAGATCTGATTAAATGCTATGAGACACGCCCCGTGTCAGTTATTCCTGCGTTTGTGCTCAAACAATTGCTAAAAGTTCCATTAGTGACCAGTTGGGGTGACTGGTGGGGGAGGGGAGGCACTACTACAGAGCGTTCAACAGGCTTTTCCCATCGGCTAGATCAGCTCTTTTCGCCGATCGAGACCTTTTTCGAAGAATCGTTTCACCGATTTGCTGACGGGTTAATCGTGCTCTCGAACGCACTACGAAACCGGGCGATAAACCTCGGCATGCCTGAAAGCAAGATCCGCATCGTTGTTCCTGGTGTGGATACCGAACGCGTTCGTCCCGGAGACAGGACTGCTGCTCGCAAGGTTCTCGGCATCGCGGATGATCGTTTCCTATACGGTTATGCCGGTGCTCTGTTCCCGCGAGACGCTGAACTTCTGCTAGAGGCTCATCGCCGAGTATCAGCATGCCTGCCAAAGGCGACAGTCGTTCTCATCGGTCATACTAGGTACCGGGTTGCAGAGGGTGCAGCCGCGAACCTCATTTCTACCGGAGGAAAGTTGAGTTATGAGAGAGTTTTACAGTGGTTTGCTGCGTGCGATGTCCTGTTGCTACCTCTCTGCGATTCAGTCGCGAATAGGGGACGGTGGCCATCCAAGGTCGCCGAGTATATGGCCGCAGGCCGACCCGTGGTCGCGACAGCTGTAGGCGATATAGCTAGACTGTTTGCGGATGGCACCGCGGGAGTGTTGACAGCCGCCGACCCACAGTCGTTTGCAGAAGGCATCCTTAGAGTCTACACAGATCCCCGCCGGAGTGAAATGGGTCCTAAGGGCAGGCAGATTGCCTGTAATCAGCTGCAATGGACGGTGCAGACTGACTATATTCAGGAGTTCTTAGAACAGGTTTACGAAGAAGCACAAAGGCGTCGTCCGCAACCCGCGTATGCGTGATGTTATCGACGTGCGCTACTAAGCAGACATAGTACACATTCAGGATATGAATACGCTCGTCACGGGAGTTCCTGGTTTCATAGGCAGCCTCATAGATCAATTCCAGTTTGGTTTATCATCTGTGATCCATCCACTATGCACCCACGAGAGATGCATACAGCTGATCGAACTTGTTCTAGTTCTCAGTGTTGTTGTAATGATCTTTCGGCAACGGTCAGGAATCGGTTGCTCTCGCCTGTCGGTGCTGGGAAAATACTTCGGAAACATGGCCAGAAGAAAAACTCTTTCTGTTGTCTTCGTCGGACTTCTCTCACTCTCGGCTCGAATCATTCTGATTCCAGTTCTCGGCGTGCCCGAACCTGACGCACATGATGAATTCAGCTACCTACTGGCTGCGGATACTTTCGCGCACGGGCGCCTCACAAATCCTCCCCACCCTATGTGGGAGTATTTCGAGACCTTCCACGTCATCCAGCATCCGAGTTATATGTCCATGTATCCGCCGATGGAAGGATTGGTTCTGGCATTTGGAGAGCAGCTCGGTAATCCTTGGATTGGCCAACTCATCACCACTGCTCTCATGTGTTCGGCCGTGTGCTGGATGCTGCAGGCTTGGCTACCGGCGATATGGGCTCTGTTCGGCGGAATCCTGGTCGTGCTCCGCTTGGGTATCTTCGGCTACTGGATGAATGGTTACTGGTGCGCTTCGGTAGTCGCGCTCGGTGGAGCCCTGGTGCTCGGGGCATGGCCGCGGATCAAGCGTCACCGCTACGTACGCGATAGTGTGCTGATGGGCTTAGGACTGGTCATCCTCGCTAACAGCCGTCCCTATGAAGGGTTCGTTCTCGCATTACCGGTGGGAATAGCAATGCTGTTGTGGATTACAGGACTGCGCAGTAACCAACTGCGAATAACTTTGATCCGCGTGGTCGTGCCTCTCGTTTTCCTTCTTGCGGGCTGCGGTGTGCTAATGAGCTACTACAACTATCGGGTGAACGGCAGCCCATTGCAGACGGGCTACCAATTAAATCGTGGAACTTATTCACGTGCGGAATATTTTTTGTGGCAACGGCCGAGGCCACAGCGAAATTATGATCATGCGGTAATGCAGAGGTTCTACGATACCGAATTCCAGTATTACCGGGAGAACCGGACGGCATGGGGTTTGGCAAAGCACAGCTTGACAAGAATTTTCTGGTCTTGGCGTTTCTTTCTCGGAGCTGCGCTGACGATCCCGCTACTTGCAATTCCACGCGTGTTGCGCGATCGCAAAATGCGCTTCCCGATACTGGTACTTGCGATTCTTGTGCTTGGGCTAGCAGTGGAAAGCTTCTATAGCTTGCACTATTTTTCGCCGGGCTTTGCGCTTATATACCTGATCTTGCTGCAAAGCATGCGCCACCTGAGATTTTGGCAGTGGAATGGAAAGCCGGTCGGCGCCGAACTGGTTCGAGCGATTCCGCTAGTTTGCTGCGCCATGGTAGTTCTACGTGTGATCGCAGTCGCGGCGAATGCCCAGATCGAGCCTTCCTATCCGCGCGGCAACGTGCAGCGCGCAGAGATCGTCAGATATCTCGAACATTCACCGGACGAGCATTTGGTCCTCGTCCGCTACGCGAACGAACATATCGCGGACAAGGAATGGGTGTACAACCCTGCGGATATTGACGGCTCCAAAATCGTGTGGGCGCGTGATATGGGTGACGCAGGAAACCAGGCACTGCTGAAATACTTCAAGGGTCGCACCGTCTGGCTAGTCCAGGCCGATGACTCTCCTCCAAAACTTAGTCTCTACTCCGATTCAGCCATGTTCTGAAAGACTCGTGGTCATGGGTCACGATGCCACGTTAGCGCCGTTCCAAGATGATCAGGCGACTTTTGTCGTCTTCACGCGTGCGCGACGAAGGCCGGCAGTTCACGGTTTGAGTATTCATATCGAGATGCATTCAGCGTACCTGGATCTGTGCGATGCGCATTTGTAACGGGCGGAGCTGGATTCATCTGTTCACTTCGTGGCCCTTTTTTTGAAGGGCGATTTGTATGTTCGCGTTCATAGGAACATCCTGCTGAAATATAGTGCGAAACCCAAGTAAAACTCATCATGGTGCCTCGCCGCGACTGGTAGGACTCCGACAGCGGTTGATCCCCTATGAAGAATACATATCTTACGCCTTCTATCTCTCGATAGTTGCCATTTGTTGGCGAGGCTACGCCTTCCGGATTGGCCCAGATATAGTCTCATACGTTTCTATTGCGCAAGAATATTTTGCAGGCCATTGGTGGAATGCAGTAAATACCTTCTGGAGTCCATTGCTCTCGTGGATAATTGCGGCGGGGATGGTAACTCACATACCTGTTTATGCGTTGGCTAGATGCCTTGTTGTGATTTGGGGATTAGTTGGGTTGACGGGTATCCGCCGTTTAACGCTGCAATGCGGGTTGCCTCCAGATCTCCGCACAGGAGTACTAGTAATCGCAGCGCCCATGCTTGCGAGTTTTGCAGTGATGGCACCATCACCCGACTTTGTCGGCGTGTGTCTGATGATACTCTACTTAAGTGCCACAAGTGCTTCATCTTCGAATGACCGCCAACCTTGGCTTGTAGCAGGAATACTTGGTGGGCTGCTTTATCTCACTAAGGCCTATATGTTCGGTTTTGTAATCACCCATCTAACTTTCATGACAATTTTGCGTCTTTGGGCGGCTGTGAAAAAGGTCGAAAGACGTAAAATCCTGAGTAATTATCTCGGTGCAATCGCCTGTCTTCTCGTCCTCTCAAGCCCCTGGCTGGTCCTGATCGGCCTAAAGGCAGGGCATCCGATGCTTAGCGAAACCGGCAGCTGGAATTATGCAAAAGCGCGAATGGACCCTGAGTGGTTTCCCCAGCTGACAGAAGGTTTGTTTGCGCCTCCGACCTCGGCCGCGGTGAGCATTTGGGAAGATCCAGGACGGATGCATATACCGCTCTGGAACCCACTCACGTCGACCGAGGCCGCTCGCTGGCAGATTTATCTGGTCTTAAGAAATTGTCTGTATTTCTTTTACTTCATGATCCGAGCGTCGGTTTTCAGTATCGCAATTGTGCCATATTTTGCCTGGGTACTTTGGCGCCGCATTCGTGGCGGACAGGTTTCCTATTCGTGGGCTTGTTTGTTATCTGCCTATGTCATCTATCCTCTGGGCTACCTTCTTATTGCACTGGGTGAGCAACGCTATATCTGGATTGAGAGTATCTTGTTGTTGCTCATGGGCGCATGTGTGGCGAGTGTTTTTAGAGAGCATTTAATATCGTGGCATCGGCTTGGACCTATTCTGACGGTTCTTCTTGGCCTGTCCTTTTGGGGCGATCCGCTAGGCACCTTGTTATATCATTGGGGGGAAGGACGGGACGTACACTCCATAGCGGAATCCTTGCGACCGCTCAAGTTGTCCGGCAACGTAGCATCCAATGGTCAGTGGGGAGACTCACTCTACATCTGTTACGAATTAGGTCTCCACTATTACGGAATCCCCAGGAAGCAATCGGGTGCCGCTGTGGAGCAAGAGTTGCGTAAGAAAGAGATAAATTATCTTCTTGTATGGAATGATCCTACGGTTCCGGTTCCGTTTGTGCATCACTTGCGAGAGTTTCTGCTGCGCTCCCATAGAATGCAAGCTCTAGTATCCGAAATTCATAAAGATCCAAATGGTGCGGGCCTCAACACGCTCATTGGGACGGGCACGCAACTCACCGTGGCACCACAAGGGCAGTCACTTGTAGGACAAGATGCGCATTCACAGGAGCGTAATTTACAGCAGGATGGGAAAGTTCAGACAGGTGATGCTGCAATGCTAGCAGCAACGAATCGTGGTGTCGAACTCGCCATAAGGCGAAGCCTACGGATCTACGAGCTTCCAGCAGGGAAGCGATGAACGTCGCTGGGTGTCATCTCGATCACCTCGTCGTTTGCAGCTTTACAGAAACCCGCAGCGCCCCCTCTCTCTCATGAACTATCTCGTCACCGGAGCTGCTGGTTTTATAGGCAGCAACCTCATAGATCGGCTGCTCGACGGCGGCCACTCGGTTCTCGGCGTGGATAACTTCTCCACCGGGCGGGAAGAATTCTTGCGCTCTGCGTTGAGTTCTGGGCGTTTCCGCCTACGACGCCTGGACCTGTTGTATGACTCGCTGCTGCCATTCATGGACGACATCGACATCGTGGTCCATTTTGCAGCCAATGCCGACGTGCGCTTTGGTCCGGATCATCCGACGAAAGATCTTGAGCAGAACACAATCGTGACAGCGAGGGTCTTGGAGGCAGTTCGTCAGGCCGGTGTCAAGCGGGTCGCATTCGCCTCGACCGGTTCGGTCTACGGTGAATCGCCAGTTGTCCCAACGCCTGAGGATGCTCCGTTCCCAGTGCAGACGTCACTCTACGGGGCATCCAAGCTCGCAGCCGAGGGTATGATCTGCGCCTACGCCGAGGCGTTCGATATCACGGCTTTCATCTTTCGCTTCGTATCTATTCTGGGCGAGCGTTACACCCATGGCCACGTGTTCGATTTTTATCAGCAGCTTTCGGAGCACAACGATGTTGTCCACGTTCTCGGGGATGGCAGCCAACGGAAGTCCTATTTATATGTCCAAGATTGCGTGGACGCAATTTTACTCGTCTTGCAATGCACTGACTCGAAAGTCAACATTTTCAATTTGGGGACCGACGAATACTGTGATGTAAATCAATCACTTTCGTGGATCTGCGAATACCTTAACGTAAAGCCCCGGCGCGTATACAGTGGCGGCAATCGCGGCTGGATCGGTGATAGTCCGGTCATCTTCTTGGACTGCTCGAGCATACGATCACTTGGCTGGCGGCCACTGTTGTCCATCCGCGAAGGAATTATACGAACGGTAAAGTTTCTGGACGCGAACCGCTGGGTCTGTTCTCGAGCGACTAATGAGCCATCAATCAAAACAAGATCCGCCTCTCAAAGGTAAGAACGCCATTATCACTGGCGCTTCGCGTGGCTTCGGTCGTGCGATTGCGGCACGCTTGCGACGGGAGGGCGCAAACGTGCTGCTCGTATCGCGATCTCGTGAAGCGCTTCAGGATGCGGAAAAAGAAATCGGTGGTACCGAAACCACCGGAACCTATATATATGCGGCTGACCTCAGATACGAGAACACACCTGAACGCATCATCGAGGCTGCCAAGACGCTATGGCCGAAGCTCGACATTGTCGTAAATAATGCAGCTATACAGGGTCCGATCGGCCGTTTCGAGGACAATGACTGGATCGAGTGGCGGAACACCATCGAGACGAATCTCCTCGCACCCGTAGCTCTGACTCAGCTGGCGCTGAAATGGATGCGTTCCGGCGAGGATGGCACGATCATTAACATCTCGGGCGGGGGTGCTGCGACCCCTCGGCCTGGATTTTCTGCTTACGCCTGTTCAAAAACCGCCCTTGTCCGGTTCACTGAAACCATAGCTGGAGAAGTTGCGGATAGGGGAATACGAGTGAACTGCATCGCGCCCGGCGTGATGAATACCGAAATGGTCAAGCAAGTCCTGCTGGCTGGCCGGGAGCTCTCGGGTGAGCAAGAATATGAGCACGCACTCGCAGCCGCGTCTCGTGCCGAGACTATCGAACGTGCCGTGGAGTTAGTTGTTTTTCTTGCATCGCCGGAATCTCGCGGAATCACTGGTCGACTTATAAGTGCCGTCTGGGACCCGTGGAAAGATCTTGGGAGCCACGTGGGAGAGCTTCACAATTCCGACATATACACCCTCCGTCGAATCACACCTTCCGATCGCGGCAAGGCTTGGCAGTGAGATGCGGAATTATCGGCTGCGGGGCTATTGCTCACAAGCGGGTAGCAGCCCTTTCCGGCTGCGTGCTGACCGTATGCTGTGATGTCTCCCGAGCACGTGCTGAAGCACTTGCCCACGAATATCCGGGGGCACGAGCGAGCACTGACTGGTGCGACGTGATACAAGCCGATGACGTGGACTTAGTCATCGTCTCGACCCCGCACGATACCTTGGCCGAAATCGCCTTTGGGGCGGCCACAGCAGGAAAACACGTTCTGATAGAGAAACCAGGTGCACGCCGTGCATGCGAGCTCGATTCGGCACTTGAAGCGTCCAGACGCACCGGAGCTCTTGTCCGGATCGGATTTAATCATCGCTACCACCGTGCCTTCCGAAAAGCAAGAGGCATTCTTGAGGAAGGCAGGCTGGGAGATCTGATGTTTATCCGGGGTCGGTACGGGCACGGCGGACGCCGGGGGTATGAGAAGGAATGGCGCGCCGACCCGCAAAGGTCCGGAGGCGGAGAGTTATTGGATCAAGGGGTACATTTGATTGACCTGGCGCGATGGTTCCTTGGTGATTTTGTGCGCGTCCAGGCTCACATTGCCACTTACTACTGGGACATGGCCGTGGAGGACAACGGATTTCTCCTGCTAACGACGCGGCAAGGAAACGCTGCTTTTCTTCATGCAACGTGGACGGAGTGGAAGAATATGTTTTCGTTCGAGATTTATGGCCGGCATGCGAAGCTCTCAATCGATGGTCTGGGAGGTAGCTACGGGACAGAGCGTCTCACATGCTGTGAACTGACCCCGGAAATGGGTCCCCCAATCACGACTATTTGGGAGTATCCGATGGCTGACGATTCCTGGGCTGTAGAATTTGCCACCTTTCTTGAGGACATCCGTCTGCAGCGCACTCCATCCCCTGGCATACCCGATGCACAAGCAGCTTTGCGGATCGTTGAGCATGTATATCAGGAGACCCTACGGTGATCCTCGCCCGCAGTCCTTTGCGAATTTCTTTGGGAGGCGGGGGAACCGACCTGCCTTCTTATTATCGCGAGCACGGGGGATTCGTTATCGCTGCAGCCATTGACAAGTACGTTTACATAACCTTACACGAAACATTTCAGCCACAATTTATAGTCAAATACTCTAAGTTGGAGGTGGCTAACACTGCTCAGGACATTCGCCACCCGATCATTCGTGAGGCCTTGAAACTTGTAGGGGTTGAGAGCCCGCACCTTGAGATTACAAGTATGTCAGACATACCTGCGGGCACCGGCCTAGGATCGTCTGGCAGTTTCACAACTGCGCTCCTTCGGGCCCTGCACACGCTTCACCATCAATTTGTGGACCAGGAACAGTTGGCCGAGGAGGCATGCCACATCGAACTGGACATCTTGAAAGAGCCAGTTGGGAAACAAGATCAGTACATCGCCTCGGTGGGTGGGATTACGTGCTTTGAGTTCGAGCCCGACGATAACATCAAAGTCCGTCCGCTCAGAATATGTCCGCAGACCTACTGCGATCTCGAAGACAATTTGATTTTGTTCTTCACTGGCTACACACGCGCAGCCTCTGCGATCTTGAATGACCAGGACTCCCGGAGCAAACAGAAGGATAGTGACATGATCGCGAACCTCAACTGCATAAAGGAAATAGGGCTTGAGAGTAAGACTGCGTTGGAATCCAGGGACTTAAGACGCTTCGCTGAGCTGATGAATGTGCATTGGGAGCACAAGAAGAAGCGCTCGAATGGTATGACTAACCCGTGCATCGACGAGTATTACGAAGTAGCTCGCAAGAATGGCGCCCTGGGAGGCAAGTTGATAGGTGCAGGCGGTGGTGGTTTTCTGATGCTGTACGCCGAAAACAAAACGCAGCTGCGGCATGCAATGTCGCGGCTAGGTTTGCGTGAGGTCCGTTTCCGCTTCGATTTTGTTGGAACCACAATTATAACTCAGGCTTGATTCCAAACCCTCATCGCGAATTCGCATTCTCAAATAGTTATGCTTCCAATTGCCATCCTGGCGGGTGGACTCGCGACGCGTCTCCGGCCTTTCTTTGTCGATAAACCGAAATCGCTGATCGAGATCGCTGGTGAGCCTTTCCTGGCACATCAACTTAGATTGCTTCGCTCCCAAGGGGTTCGCTCAGTTGTTCTGTGTGCCGGATACCTTGGCGAACAGATCCAGGAATTCGCGGGTGATGGACGAAGATTTGGTCTTGACATTGTCTATTCGTGGGACGGTACAAAGCCCCGTGGTACGGGCGGTGCTCTGAAATATGCCCTCCCACTGTTAGGACCTACATTCTTCGTGATCTATGGAGACTCGTATCTAACGTGTTCATTCTCCGAAGTTGAGAGTGCCTTCTGGGCATCCGGCAAGCCCGGCCTAATGACGGTGTTTCGAAATCATGATCAATGGGATCGCAGCAACGTCGAGTTCTCTTCGGGAATGATCCGCTCCTATAGCAAGAACAACCGTACCGATGGTATGCAGCACATTGATTATGGTTTGGGTGTATTGACCGATCATGCGTTGAACTCGGTCCCTGACGATAAGTTCTACGACCTGGCTGAGCTGTACGGGTCAATGCTGCGGGAAGGTCAACTTGCAGGTCTTGAAATGGCTGACCGTTTCTATGAGGTAGGCTCTTTTGCCGGAATCGAAGCATTGTCAAAGCTGCTCAGCTCGGGCCATGACCACAGCATTGGAGGAGCAAATGAACTTCGCTCAGCAGTTTCTGACTGAAGCACAACAAATCATTGAGAACCTGAATGTCGACGACATCGAGAAGATGGTCGCTATCCTCTCTGAGACGCGCAGTGCCGGAGGGCGCGTGATTGTACTTGGGGTTGGCGGTAGCGCAGCAAATGCATCGCACGCGGTAAATGATCTGCGGAAGATCGCCGGGATTGAGGCCTATGCCCCAACTGACAATGTTTCCGAGCTGACGGCTCGAACGAACGATGAGGGATGGGAAGCAGTGTTCTCAGCGTGGCTACGTACGAGTCGGCTCTGCAAGCGGGATACTGTTTTGGTACTTTCCGTAGGAGGCGGCAGTATCGAAAGGAATGTTAGCCCCAACTTGGTCTTTGCCCTGCAGTATGCAAAATCAGTGTCCGCGAAAATCGTTGGAATCGTGGGCCGGGATGGCGGGTACACAGCCAAGGTCGCAGATGCCTGCGTCACGGTTCCCGTGGTGAACTCTAGTCATATAACACCTCATTCCGAGTCCTTTCAGGCCGTCGTCTGGCACTTGATGGTGTCACACCCTGCTTTAAAACATGCCGAAACAAAATGGGAAGCCGCAGTGGCGACGAGCAAAGCAAAAGCTGTGTTTCTCGACCGTGATGGCGTGATCGTCGAAGCTATCGTGCGAGCTGGCAAACCATATCCTCCGCGTTCGCTGAAGGAAATGACGGTTGTGGGGGGTGCACGCGAAGCACTTCTAAATTTAAAAGGCATGGGGTTCCAGGTAATAGTCATCACCAATCAGCCTGATGTAGCGCGAGGCACGCAACAGCCTTCTGAAATCGAACGCATGCACGCGGTGCTGCGAGAGAAATTGCCGATAGACGACATTCTGGCCTGCTATCACGACGATCGCGATGGCTGCTCATGTCGCAAGCCTAAACCGGGGCTGTTGATTGAGGCGTGCAGTCGGCACACCTTAGATCTGGGATCGAGCTTTCTAATTGGTGATCGATGGCGCGACATCGAAGCTGGCCATGCAGCCGGATGTTCCACAGTGTTGCTCGATCGTGGCTACATGGAACCTGCGCCGGTGCATCCCCCGAATGCACGATTTGCATCGTTGTGTGACGCGGTTGCATGGATAGGCAACCAAATCTGAGCCAAGGAGGTACGGAAATGAGTGATCTACGTTTTTCAAAGGTCAAGATCTTCGCCGACGGTGCGGAAAAGCGGACGATATTAGATTTGTATGCGAATCCGCTTATCCAAGGGTTTACTACCAATCCGAGCTTGATGAGAAAGGCTGGAGTCAACAACTACGAGGAGTTCGCACGTGACATCCTGGAGGCTATCCCGGATCGTCCAATTTCTTTGGAGGTCTTTGCCGATAGCTTTGATGAGATGGAAGAGCAAGCACGCTATATGGCGACATGGGGCAAAAACGTTTACGTGAAAATCCCCGTGATGAATACTAAGCGCGAACCGTCCTGTGCTCTAGTCAGGAAGCTGACTGGTGACGGCATCAAGCTAAATGTTACAGCCTTGCTGACGCTCGAACAAGTCTGCCGGGTAACCGCCGCGCTCGAAGGCGGAGCTCCCGCGTATATCTCGGTCTTCGCGGGTAGAATTGCTGATACGGGTCGTGATCCGTTGACCGTCATCCAGCCCGCGGTTTCCCTTTTGAGCTCACGGCCAAACATTGAACTCATCTGGGCCAGTCCCCGCGAACTTCTGAATATTTTTCAGGCAGATGCGGTCGGCTGTGACATCATTACAGTAACCAGCGACATTCTGAAAAAACTTTGCTTAATCGGTAAAGATCTAACCGAATATTCTCTCGAAACCGTGGCAATGTTCCGCGAAGATGCTGTTAAGTCGAACTTTGCAATTGATGTCGGGACATACGTTCAGTTGTGATGAAGAGCTGCGCGTCTTTAATCATTTCTTCAGCGGAGTAACAGAGGTCGAAAGAGACGCATGCCACCGTTGTTCTCTAACGCACATAGAAACCTGCTCCGGTGTACTGACGCGTGTGTCCTGGCGCTCTGTTTCCTGATGGCGGTTAAGCTGTTTCTCCACATCCGTCCAATCTTCGCTCCGTCAGGTTTCCTATATGTTCCACTGCTGCAAGAATTGTCTCCAAATCCAGACTTCGGCGATATCGGAGTCGGCCAGTACTTATGGGTGTTCTTGGTTGTTTTGGCAACTACGATCTTTATCATGAATATTGGTAAAGGTTATGAGAGTTTCACCGGCCAAACACGCATTCGGTTGATCGTTAATTCTATCGTCGCACCTGGCTCAGGGCTTGCAGTTGCATCGGCTGCGTTTTATGCGATGAAGGTCGCAGGCTACAGCCGACTTCTGCTTTTCACATTTGTTTTGTTAAGCGCCGTGGGCATCATGAGTTACCGACTGTTTGCGCATGCTGTCATTCTGCACCGCTTCCAAGCAGGCTTGTACGCTCGGGAAGTCGCACTGGCTGGACCACAGGATGCGCTAATGCCTATTGCGAAATTGTTTGCCGAGCGCATCCCAAAACATGAGTATCGCGTAGTTGGGTATTTCGATACGGGGGAGAACAAAGCTTCGCGACAGTCCCGTGGTCACCCAGACTTGCCGAAACTCGGCTCGGTCGACGATGTCGGGGAGGTTGTGATACACAACCCTATCCAAGATGTCATCATCATCATTCCGCAGACGGGGGCGCAATGGGTAAAAAAGGTTCTTGCAACATGTGATTACTTTCGGATTTCGGTCCATATCGTTCCGGAACAGGTCATCGCCTCGGATCTGGTCGACCTGCGCATGGTACCGGCCGACTGTTGCACGCTTCCAGCTATAACCCTTGCGCCGGATGAAGAGAAGGGTGATGCGGGCGTCTACTTCTGGAAACGGTTAATCGACGTCGCAGTCAGCGCGACCGCACTCATCGTCCTCGCGCCCCTGTTTGCGGCCATTGCTATCGCGATCAAGCTGACTACCCCCTCATTGAACGTTTTCTATCCCTGGAGGGTTGTTGGATTCCGAGGCCGAAGATTCACCGGATACAAGTTCACTACTATGGTAGCCGATGCCGATGATCAGAAGAAGGATCTCTTGTCCAAAAACGAGATGACTGGTCCAGTTTTTAAAATCGCAAATGACCCCCGCGTGACCCGGCTAGGTCGGTTTCTTCGTAAGTACAGTCTGAACGAATTACCTCAACTTTGGAGTGTACTGATGGGTGACATGAGTCTTGTCGGTCCCCGCCCCGCTGGTCCGCACGAATTGGAAAGGTACGAAATGTGGCACAAGCGCAAACTGAGCGTCCGGCCGGGAATTACATGTTTTTGGCAGATTCGCGGGCGCAATAAGATCAGTAACTTCGACGATTGGGTCCGAATGGATTTGGAGTATATAAAGAAGCGCTGCATTAGGCTTGACCTTCAAATCCTGCTGTCGACGGCGTGGGTTGTTGTCAGAGGGACAGGTTCTTGAGATCGAAGAGACCGCTGAACTTCGTGCCGGAAATGAACTTTTATCGCCTCTTGGTTACAAGTCGCCGAGACACCTCGGCCTGCGCTGTTTAAGTAGCCGTTTAATTAGAAAGACGAAAATATTAAGCTAGAGTTTCACTACTTGAGGTTAGCTTTCTAGCAACTCCTAAATTAACATCTCTGTTCACTGAAGACGCCGCGTGATTACGCGACTCGCTCGAAATACTGCCGGTTGGCTAATTGCAAGCACGTTGCGCTTGACGGGTGCGGTCGGTCGTGCTCAACGCATGGCACTGCAGAACGATTGCACCTTGGCCCTATGTTTTCACGATCCTTCAAGAGATCTGTTCACACGCATAGTTAGGTGGTTTCAGGGACGTCAGTACCGCTTCCTGTCCGTAGACGAGCTGGAACAGTGCTTCAGAACAAAAACACCTTTGCCGCAACGCTCCGTTTGGATTTCCTTCGACGATGCATGGAGGCGCAACCTTACCGAGGTAATTCCGATTATTAGAGACTGGAATCTACCCGTAACCATATTCGTACCTACACAAGAGGTACATCGCGGGACCTTCTGGTTCACTCACGCACTTAGGAACGCTGCCGCTTTGCCTGAGCCGTTCCGAAGTGACATTTGGCAGCTATGGCATGCTCCAGAACCCACGAGACGGAACGTTATGGAGCGTCTGTTTGAAATATGTCCTCCTCCCAAGCGTGAGGTAATGTCCGTTGCAGAGATTGCTGAAATTGCGAAGCTACCGCAGATCACAATCGGCAGCCACTCGGTAAATCACGCTCTCATGCCGAACTGTACCGATGAAGAACTTCGAAAAGAGATCAACGATTCCAAGCGCGATCTCGAGCGCTGGACAAGCCGTCCAATTCGCGCGTTTTGTTATCCAAACGGAGATTTTGACGATCGAACAGGGCCACTATTGGCCGAGGCAGGTTATTCACTTGCATTTACGACGGAAAACCATGCCGTTACGCTGGCTGACAACCCCTACTATGTACCTAGGTTCTCGGTCATGGACGATGGTTCTTTGAGCGAAAACATCTGCCATGCCTTCGGGTTATGGGAGCCCACTATGAATGTGTTGGGAGTGCCGAAACTAAATCGAAGGAAGCCCCCCCGAAACAGACCGAATCTACCCGGTACCAAGTCGATGGTGTCACAAATGTCAAGATGAATCACAGTTCTAAGCCGGCGTAGCAGACATTGTAAAGGTTCTTGCGTTCAATGTTGAGTTGCAACATCTCTACGCGGAGGGTTGCACATCATTAAAGAGAGTAGGCGGAATCCGATCCGTAGGCATCAACTCCACTAACTCGCGTTATTTATGGTCGGAAGACAGATTCCCACGGATACGCTCAATAACAAGACGGACAAGCCAGTCGCAGAACAGAGAACACCGGCTGTCGCGCCGGCGATTGTGCGGCAGGCATCCTTCGAGGACTACGAGCAAATCGCCGCCCTTCAGACTCGCAATGGGCTTGCCTCTATCTGCTCCCGCACCTGGACGGCACTGTGGATGGATAACCCCGCGTATCACCAGTGGAGAGCTGATTGGCCGATCGGTTGGGTCGTTCAAGCTAGGGGTGGCAAAGTGGTGGGCTTCGTGGGCAATGTTCCTGTTACATATCAGTTTAGAGGACGCGAATTGCCGGTCTCGACGCCAGTTTCCTGGGTTGTCGATGAAGGTTATCGAAGCTACTCGATGTTGCTCCTCGACCGCTTAGCAAGGCAGAAGGGCATTGGTTTCTTGGTCGCAACAACGGTTGGGCCTAAAGCGGAGACTGGTTTTAAGGCCTTTAAATTTTCGAAGGTACCCGTCGGCACTTGGGACGAAAGCGAATTCTGGGTAACTAACTATCGTGAGTTTTCACAGAGCGTGCTGACTTCGAAGTCTATCCCATTTTCGCACGTTATGAGCTATCCCATTTCCGCTGGTCTGTTTTGTCGAGACAAGTTCAAGGACCTTTCAGGAGAAGTTGATTACTGCTGCTCGAACATCGAAATCTGCTCTGAATTTGATGGGCGTTTTAACCGCTTTTGGTACAGCTTGGCGGAGCAGAATCCGAATGTTCTTTTAGCCGTACGCACGCAAGAGACACTGGCATGGCACTTCCGCGATGCGCTAATGCACAAGAGTGCTTGGATCGTCACGGCTTCTAAAGGCTCCGCTTTGGTCGCCTACGCTATTTTTCAGAGGGAAGACAGCCCTGAACTACGGTTGAAGCGTGTCCGGCTGATTGATTTTCAAGCCCTTAAGGGGTCTGAGCAAATGCTCCGATCCTTTCTTAGCTGGATGTTGCATAAGTGCAAAAGCGAAGGCATCCATGTATTGGAAATTACGGGTCGCTGGCTGGTTCGGCCCGGTCTGCCCCATGTTCGAGCGCCATACCGCCGTAAGTTACGCTCTTGGACGTACTATTACAAGGCGACCAACGACGATCTATCCGAATCACTTAAGGATCCCGAAATTTGGGCTCCCTCTTCTTTTGACGGCGATGCAAGCCTCTGGTTATCCGCCGCGTTGAATTCTCCCGCCTAACATAATCGATGAATTACAAAGAGCTTGGGCAGACGGGTGTCAGGTTACCCGAGATCGGCTTGGGTACCTGGGAATATAAAGGCGGTCTCGCTCCACTGAGAAAAGGCATCGACCTGGGGGCCTTTCTAATCGATACGGCGGAGGCCTACGGGACGGAAGAGCTTGTTGGCACAGCAATAAGCGATGTCCGAAACAAGGTTTTCATCGCGACAAAAGTTTGGCCCACCCACTTTAGGTATCGCGATCTACTACAGGCGGCGGACAACAGTCTGCAACGTTTGAAAATCGAGCATATTGATCTCTACCAACTGCACTGGCCGAATTCTAGGGTCCCACTACAGGAGACAATGGCAGCGATGGAGGCCTTGGTGGACGCCGGCAAAGTGCGTTTCATTGGAGTTTGTAACTTCTCAGCACAGGGCTTGCATAAGGCGCAGGCATGCTTAACGAAGCATACGATTGTTTCCAACCAAGTACGATACAGCTTGGTGCAGAGACAGGTGGAGTTTGGTCTCTTGCGTTACTGTTGGGAGAAGCACATTACTCTTATTGCGTATAGCCCTCTTGGCCATGCTATTGACCGAATCCGAAAAAGAGATTCCTGTGGAGCTCTGAACAGAATCGCCGTGGAGACCGGCAAAACCGAAGCCCAGGTGGCACTCAACTGGTGCATCTCCAAAAAAGGAGTAATTGCTATACCCAAAACAGATTCTATTGAGCACACTGTCGAGAACTGCGGCGCCTCTGGCTGGCAGCTCTCCGCTGAGCACATTAGGATGCTTGAGAGAAGCATAAAATCGCCGGGGCATATCGAAGCTGCTGTGCGGCGTGTCGCAACACGAGTGCTCCGTAGGCCCTATCGTCCAGAGTCAATCTCGTATGCATGACCCGATTGAGTTCTATCAAACCCAGTGCTTTCTCGAACAGTCGAATCCCGAGAGCAGAATGGGATCCACAATGTACGTTCTGAAGCTAACTCCGACTTGGGCGTGGGTTAGAAGTGTGATTTCGTAGGTTAGCTACCATGTGCGGGATTTCCGGCATTCTAAACTTCGACCACCAACCTGTGTTACCTGGCATTCTCGAAGATATGATCGGGAGACTAGCTCACCGCGGCCCCGACGCAACTGGAGTCTTCATGCAAGACCAGCTTGGGCTGGCCCACTCGAGGTTGAGCATTATCGACTTGGCCGGCGGACAGCAGCCAATGCACAGCGAGGATCGGTCACTCTCCATCACGTTTAACGGGGAGATATTCAATTACGTGGAGCTGCGGAGCGATCTTATCCAAAAGGGACATCGCTTTGTCACTCGCTCGGACACCGAAGTTATTCTTCATCTCTATCAAGAAGAGGGTGAGGATTGCGTTCACAAGCTGAACGGGCAGTGGGCATTCGCAATATGGGATTCCCGAAAACGCACCCTCTTCGTTTCGCGTGACCGCTTGGGCATCAGGCCGGTCTTTTACGTGGACACCGGGAGGGCATTCATTTTTGCATCCGAAATCAAGGCATTGTTCGCCCATCCTGAAGTGCCACGGAATCTGGACACACATGGCCTGAACCAGCTGTTCACCTTCTGGGTTACGTTGCCCCCACGCACCGCGTTCAAGAATGTCAACGAGCTGCCGCCAGGCCATTCCTTAACAGTGAGGGATGGGCAAGTGAGAGTGAGTCGTTATTGGGGGCTCAGGTACGAACCCGAGGAGCGAACCGAGGACTCTGAACGTCTTGCACAACGCTCCGCTGAGAGGCTACTTGAGCTGCTGGTGGATGCCACGCGTATTCGCCTGCGCTCAGACGTGCCTGTAGGTGCATACCTCAGCGGTGGCCTGGATTCTTCGGTCATTACTGCACTTGTCCTCGGGATCAACAACGCGCCCGTACGCACCTTCTCAGTCAGCTTCGAAGATGTTGAATACGACGAGCGATGCTACCAGCAAGAGGTGGTTTCGTTTCTCGGCACAGAGCACGAGGAGATTCGTTGCTCCAGGCAAGATATCGCTCGAAATTTCCCCGCAGTGATTTGGCATGCAGAAAAGCCACTTGTGCGTACAGCCCCGGCGCCGCTCTACCTGCTGTCCAGGCTGGTACATCGCCAGGGCTTCAAAGTGGTACTGACCGGCGAAGGCTCGGACGAGATGCTCGGGGGCTACGACATCTTCAAGGAGATGAAGATTCGCAGGTTTTTTGGAACGCAGCCCGGCTCGCGGAGGCGCCCGCTTCTGCTGGCACGGCTGTACCCGTATATGGAGAATCTGCAAAACCAATCGCCTGCGTACCTGAAAGCCTTCTTCCATGTCGATCCAGCAGAGATTAACAACCCGTTCTTCTCGCACCTGCCGCGCTGGGAGCTAACTTCGAAACTGAAATTATTTTTGTCCGACGCGCTCAGAAATGAGCTTCAAGGCTCAGATGTGTATGCCGAAATGGAGGCGATACTTCCGCAGGAATACACGAGTTGGAACAGTTTCGCGCGAGCCCAGTATCTCGAAGCTGCCTACCTGCTTCCGGGATACATCCTGTCGTCCCAGGGCGACCGTGTGGCCATGGCGCATTCTGTCGAGGGTCGCTTCCCGTTTCTCGACTATCGTCTAGTGGAATTTGCCGGTGGGCTACCGCCTAGGTTAAAGATGAAGGTACTAAACGAAAAATATCTGCTTAAGCGTTGCACCGAACATCTGGTGCCAAAGTCCATCACACAGCGCCCGAAACAGCCAGTCCGCGCACCCGGGGCTGAATGCTTCTTTGGACCCGAGACTCCAGAGTACGTGGACGAGATGATCAGCCCAGAACGGCTACAAGACGCGGGCATCTTCGACGTGATAGCCGTCCAGAAGTTGGTCGAAAAATTCCGCCAAGGCCGTGCCATCGGAACAAAGGACAGCATGGCTTTGGTCGCCATTCTCTCCACCCAGCTGCTGGCGTATCAATTTCTCGAACGTTACGAACAACAGGGGTCAACTAATGGAAGAAAAACCAAACACTGTGAAGCCAGAGAAGATACGGCAGTTTATTACTGATAATTTCCTCTTCGGACAGCGGACGCAGCTTTCAGATAGCGACTCGTTTCTGGAAAACGGGATCATTGATTCGACAGGTATGCTGGAGCTGATCAGCTTTCTTGAGGAAAAGCATGGCATCAGCATCAGGACTGAGGAATTAATTCCAGACAACCTCGACTCCATTGAGCGCATTACTCGTTTTCTGGAACGAAAGCTACAACCCTGCCAGGTGGCGCTAGAGCCGACAACTGCACCAGAGTGGGCCACAGGGAGGGACTAATGATGAAGACGGTGGCCATGTTACTCGACAGCTTGAAAATTGACACTGATGCGACGGCCACCTGGATCGAGCACTGGATCCGGGAGACGGTCTACACCCGACTCAAGCGCAAAGGGGCAGTGGTTGGCCTGTCGGGCGGGATAGACAGCAGCGTAGTGGCGACGCTGTGCGCTCGCGCTTTAGGTCCGCAGCGAGTTTTGGGCCTGCTCATGCCTGAAATGGATTCTTGCGCCGACAGCCTACGACTTGGACGGCTGGTGGCGGACACCCTGGGCATCGGCACAGCAGTGGAAGACATCACGCCGGTGTTGCAGTCCTTGAACTGCTATGCTCTGCGCGACGCAGCGATCCGCAGTATGGTGCCTGAATACGGTGAAGGGTACAAGAGCAAGATTGCGCTCCCTAGCGTCTTTGACCCTGCGGAGTACGCTATTTTCTCCGTCATCGTCCAGTCGCCGAGCGGCGAACAGATTAGGGAGCGCTTGAACGCAGCCGCGTACCTGGGCATTGTAGCCGCTACCAACTTTAAGCAGCGCACGCGAAAGATGCTGGAATATTACCACGCCGACCGGCTGCAATATGCAGTGGCAGGTACGCCCAACCGTTTGGAATTTGAGCTAGGCTTCTTCGTCAAGAATGGGGATGGAGCGGCTGATTTAAAACCAATTGCACACCTGTACAAGACGCAGGTTTACCAGCTGGCCGAATACCTCGGAGTACCCGACGAAATATGCAAGCGTACTCCCACGACGGATACGTATTCACTGCAACAGTCGCAGGAAGAGTTTTATTTCTCCGTGCCGCTGGAGCACATGGATCTTTGCCTCTACGCAAGAGACCACCAGATCCCGGCTGCAGCCGTTGCGGATGCTACGGGAATGGCACCTGACCAGGTGGCGCGGGTGTTCGCGGGAATTGATGCAAAGCGAAAGGCTGCATGCTACTTGCGTTCCGAGCCGCTGTACCCGGCAGCCGAGGTCAGTTCTGCAGAATGAGTTTATAGGCCTTGAGCTGGCCTTGTCGCTATGAATGCGACTGACTATTTACTCGAAAATAGCGCACGGAAGAACGAACCGGCCTTGCTGGCCCTGTCCGGCGACTACAATTACGCCCAAGTGCGCTACGCGGTGGAGCAGGTGGCGCAGTTTCTGGTCCATGCGGGGGCAGGAAAAGGCGAGCGAATCCTGTTAGTAGGCAGGAATTCGCTGTTCTGGGTGGCCACCTATCTGGGCAGTATACGCGCAGGCTGCACCTGCGTGCCCCTCGCGGTAAGCATTGAAAAAGCCGAACTGGATTACATCTTTCAGTCCACCTTGCCACGGTTTGTCTTTGCAGACCAGGGCTTAGCCGCGCGTGTGCTACCCTCATTGCCTTGGGAGACGAAGGTGGTGCTGGACGACGTTGCAAATCGCATCGAACATCGTCGTTTTTATTTTTTCTCGGATCTGCTCAACAAACCAAGCGGTCTGAACAATTCCTACCCCGAAATCGACGAGCGCAGCGATATCGCAGCGCTGATGTTCACCTCCGGCTCGACTGGCAGGCCACGAGGGGTGATGGTTTCTCACCGGAACATCATTGCCAACACTGCGTCCATCATCGATTCCCTGAGTCTGAATGGCCATGACCGGGTCATGGCCATCTTGCCGTTTTATTATTGTTTCGGTACTTCTTTACTGCACACCCACTTGCGAGTGGGCGGCTCGTTAGTCCTGGACCATCGTTTTATGTATCCCGACAAGGTGCTGGAGCGGATGCAGTCTACGGGCTGTACAGGTTTTGCGGGCGTGCCCAGCCACTATCAAATCCTATTGCGCAGTTCCAGCTTGAAGCAGATGCATCTTCCAGCCTTACAATGGGTGCAGCAAGCTGGCGGCCATTTGCCGACTACTTTTCTGACCGACCTGCGCGAGGCACTCCCCCGAGTTCGCGTGTTCGTCATGTACGGGCAGACCGAGGCGACTGCCCGTCTATCGTATTTGCCGCCCGAGCTTTTGGACGCGAAGGCGGGTTCGATCGGAAAAGGAATCTCTGGGGTCAGCCTACGAGTCCTCGACGAGTATGGAAAGGCGGTCGCTCCGGGGCAAGCTGGTGAGATCGTGGCAGAAGGCGAAAACATCGCCCTGGGGTATTGGGGTGGTGAGGACGAAACTAAATCAAGTTTCCGCGAAGGTAGGCTATACACAGGTGATATAGCTACCGTCGACGAGGATGGCTTCATCTATATAGTCGACAGGGCCAAGGACTTTCTGAAGTGCGGCGGCACCCGTGTGAGTTGCAGGCGTATAGAGGAGAAACTCCTGGAAGCTCCAGAGGTCGTGGAAGTGGCAGTGGTTGGGGTCCCGGACCCAGTGTTGGGCGAGGCGGTGAAGGCTTTCGTTGTCCCGCGGGATGGCGCCGCAGACCTGAACCACCGATTGCGCCGGTTTTGCGCCGAACGACTGCCGCCAGCATTCGTTCCCAAAGAGATCGTAATGGTGGACTCGCTGCCTAAGAACGGCGCTGGAAAACTACTAAAAGCTCAACTGAAATGTAACTCAGGCCAGTGAAGCACGAAGGATAAGCAAAGGCCGGACAAAGGGATTCAATCCCTCGCGTTGCAAAACTGACTTCCTTACTAGTCGACTCCAGGCACTGAAACACTCTCGAATCTTTTTACTAGCCGACGAAAGTCAACGATATTTTTCTTTGAATCGGGTCAAAAGGGTCATTAGTGGATGGGCGCAAGCCTGTTACGAGCTCTGCTCCCGCCGTATCGGGTGCGCGAAATGAAGTCCTCAAGCTTAGCCCCAGGTTGCGGACGAGTGCCTGAGGGGTGTTTTCCTCGGTCTAGCATCCGTCCGAGTCGACGCCGTGTAGGTAACAATAGGCGACACGACCTTAGAGTGAAAGGGGAATTAACTCGGGCTTATCTGGGCAAAAAAGGTGGCTGCCCCGTCAACAGGGTCGGGAATCCCCACAGCTCAAGCTGCACCTCGGTATTCTAGGAGGCAAATGTATAGAAACCCGTGGTGCTGTAGACGAGCAGCGTGGAGGCATATTGCTAGACCTATGGAATCGTTCAAATGGCCTCAAGACTTTTGGATAAAGCTGTGCGTTTGCTATGCGTTCATGAGTCTTCTCAACACGAATTCGATGTCTCACCTCATTGTCCGCCATGGACTGAAAAAAGCTTTCTGATAAATGTCCAGTTTGCTGACGGCCTACCTATCTTCAGCCGTCGAGTACGGGCGCTGGTGCTTGACCAGCACCTCGCACCTTTTCTCGGTGAACGAGTTAGGCCAGTGCCACCTTTGGGCGCCCTGAGATCATCTTATGAGGCACTCATCGTTGACGGGACTCCTACTGCTCAAAGGTTACCGCGGTTTACGCTGTTGCCGGACGCTATAAGATACGTACCGCATCAATATGCTAGGCACTATGTCGACCTATCTGGTTCGTTTGTGGATTACGTCCGGCAGCTTCCGCGGACGTTGCGCCGTTCAGTCAGGCGCTTTTGGAAGTTCTCAGACGGAATGTTTCGTTTCCGAGAGTACAGGACCGCACCGGAGATCGCCGTTTTTCATGACTTTGCACGGCAGGTTGCCATGCATACCTACCAGGAAAAGTTGCAGGCCTCAATACCTGGAACCGACGAATTTAGAAGAAAACTCCTGGCCCAAGCACATAAGGGCCAGACGCTCGGGTGCATCCTCTTTTGTAATGATCGCCCGATCGCATACAACTATTGTGAAATCGACCAGTGCATTGTAACCGGTAAGTACGCCGGGTATGACCCGGAGTTCCGGTCGTGCTCTCCCGGCAAGCTCACATTGTACTTGCTGCTAGAACGACTGTTTGTCGACCGGCAGTTCCGCATCTTCGATTTAGGTCCTGGTGACTGGCCATACAAGGCGGCGTTCTCCACAGCAAGTGTAGATTATGCGACTATCTTCTTTTTTCCTCGGAATCTTAAGAATGGCGGGTTCGTGCTGTTGCACTCCGCCGTCCAAGCGATGAGATCCACCGCCATATCCGCCTTACGATTGTTAGGAGTGTCAGAGACGGAACTAAAAAGGTTAAGGCGGCGAGTGCTTATAGCTTGCGCCAGATCGACCGATAGTTCGATAACGAGACCTTAGGTCGTTGTGATCCTCTCTTAGGCACACCGAATGAAAATAAGTGCGCACCGTGGAGCGCTTCCTTTCGGTAGAACGACTGATCCGCTATTGCAGTTCGTGCGAAGCTCGAAAAAGCTCGGCAGACTCAGAAAGCACTGCAATCCCTTCTATAGCTGATTATCGCGCAGGTGGAAGAATTTGGCCGTACGTGCATTTGTTGAAGACGATATCCCGCAAGTAGCGGATCTATATTGGACGTTGCTACGCCGCCGCAGGGGTACCGCTCCGCCCCCAATTCAATCTCTTTTCACGGAGTTCTACTTCTCAAACTATCCCTGGATCGACAGCACATTGCCTTCCCTTGTCTACGAAGCTGAACGCGGGAGAGTTGTGGGGTTCTTGGGTGTAGTTCGACGAAATATGTCGTTACATGGCCAACCCATTCGCGTCGCCTTTGGTGGTAATTTTGTAGTTCATCCGGAGGCTAGGTCCCCGCTCGTAGGCTTACGCCTGTTAGGGGCGTACATGGCAGGGAATCAGGACGTTTCGCAGACGGATTCAGCAAACGATATATCTCGAAAGTTACTGGAGCGGCTTGGCTTCCGCACTATTCTACCCTTTAGCATTCATTGGGCGCGCCCGCTGCGGCCCGGCCGCTACGCTGTCTACGCCATATCCCGCTTCACAGGACCCGTACTTTCCACCAGCTTAAGGGTTGCCGCAAAACCCTTTTGTAGCGTCGTGGACAGCGTGGCTACGAAAGTCCGTTCCAGTCCGTTCTATCCGACCAAGCCCCGTCTACACGCGGCAGAACTTGATGTCGAAACCCTCCTACACTGCCTGGCTGAATTCCGTAATGGCTATTCGCTCTGGCCTGAGTATGACGCCCATTCTCTTCAATGCCTTCTGGCGTTCATGGCCCAGATACACGCTCGCGGGGATCTCCGGAAGGTTGTTCTCCGCGATGAAAGCCAGAAGATTCTTGGCTGGTACGTCTACTACGTGAAACCGGGCGCCATTGGTGAGGTAGTGCAAATCGGGGGTGCGCGGCAATACACCAAGGACATTCTCGATCATCTTTTTTATGACGCCTGGAATCACGGAGTCATCGGTCTTCATGGGGTAGTGGATAGCCGGTTGATGGACGACTTCTCGGAGAAGCGCTGCTTCTTCATGTGTCGCGCCGGCTGGACGCTGGCACATTCCCGCCGGCCGGAACTTATCGAACCCCTCAATAGTGGCGATGCTTTCTTCTCGCGTCTGGATGGCGAGTGGTGCCTGCATTTCTAGCAGACGGTCTCAAGGTCCGCTGGCGACTTCGCCAGCCATAAGCGAGATGTTTGGGTAGTAAACACCTTATTTACAGGAAAAGGGAGCTTTAATCATGGAAGAACTGTTAGCCAAAGTGCAGATTGCATTCAAGTCTGCGTTCGACATCGAACCGCACAGCATCACCATCGATACGACGCCCAAGGACATTCCCTTATGGGATTCCATGGGCCACGTAACTCTTGCGACTAGCCTGGAGCAAACCTTTGGGTTGAATTTCGATGTGGATGACTTGATGGAAATGGAGAACGTGAAAGAGATCTGCAGAGTCGTGCAATCCAAGCTTGGTAAAGTTCACAGTGCTCAAGTCCAGTGAGTCGAACTTCGCAGGGTTCCTAGTCCGACGTTTGGGAGAGGATTCCTGCCTGATTGATGCCGCCACCGGGAAGACTATTCCCGGTCGAGCCCTTCCCGACTCGATTGTCGGTTTCTCCTATGGGTTTCTGACGGCCGGCCTGCAGGTGGGTGATCGGATCCTAATCATTTGCGGTCAGAGCTCGGCAAGTGCGCTGGCCTACTTAGGAGCTATGTATGCCGGACTCGTGCCCGTGATGATGGAAGAACGCCTCCTCAACATTTCCGGAGAGTTGCTGGCCGCCAAGGCGCATGTGAAGGCCGTGTGGGCTGATCACAAAGTCCGCTGGGAAAGTCGTAATGGTGTGCCACTACTCCAGGGCGGCTTCAGTCCCCACACTGCCGACTCGTTACGACCGACACCGTGTGCAGAAGATGACGTTGCTGTGTTGATGCCGACATCCGGTTCGACGGGCGTACCGCGGCTGGTCATGGTTAGCCACGGTAACTTGACGGCCAATACAGAAGCAATCATCCGAAGCCAGCATTTGCAGGCGGATGACCGGGCCATGCTAATCATGCCCTTAAGCTACTGCTTCGGGGCCAGCATTTTGCACACTCACTTATGTCAGGGCGGAGGAGTGGTATTTGACTCGAGGTTCATGTTCCCTGACAAAGTCTTGTGTGCGATCAACACTCACCGCTGCACAACGTTCGCCGGTGTTCCGGCCGTTTACAACATTCTGCTCCACCGCTCAAACCTCAAGTCCATTCCGTTGCCCGGTCTGCGGCGCTTCCTTCAGGCGGGAGGTGCACTTGCCACCGAAAGTATTCGGGAAATGTGCGACATCGTGCCCACAGCGGACTTCCTTGTCATGTATGGTCAGACCGAAGCGACGGCTCGCATTTCTTGTCTGCCCGCAGCTCGCTTAAGTGAAAAACTGGGCAGTGCCGGCCTTCCCTTGGATAATCTCGAGGTCTGCATCGTGAACGAAGAAGGGCGTGAGGTTCCCAAGGGACAGATCGGCGAAATCCACGTTCGGGGGCCGTCGGTCTGCTCCGGATACCTTGATGATGGTGAATCGACAGCGCGGAAGTTCCATAGCGGCTGGCTCAAGACAGGTGATTTTGCCTGTTGCGACGACGAGGGATACCTCTGGATCAAAGGGCGTACAGATGAGTTCCTCAAGATTCGCGGCCTACGTGTGAGTCTGGGTGAGGTGGAGGCAAACGTGGCAGTTATTCCTGGTGTTTATGAATGTGCCGCCGTTGGAGTACAGCACCCAGAGGCCGGAGAAGCGTTTGCACTCTTCATCGTTGGGGACAAAAGTGCTAATGGCGTTGCCGAAAGAGTTCGGCGTGCGCTCCCTCCCCACTGGACCTGCACTGCAGTGAATCTGATTGACGAACTACCGAGAACGGCAAACGGCAAGATCGCCCGATCTCAGTTGAAGACGTTGACATGAGCGACTTGGCGGAAATCGAGCAGTCTGTTGAGAGCTTGTTGACCGTGCCACCTTACGCACTGCCTCCCGGGCAGCGGTATGAGACCTTGCTTCCGCTGCTGAAGAAAGAACTGACTTACGCGTGTGACCGCAATCCGGGCTTCCGCAACTATGTGGAGCATTGGCCGGTGGACTTTCAGTCGGTGGACAGAATTGCCGATCTGCCCTATCTCCCGGTGGGTATCTTCAAAGCGAATCCCCCGCTGTCGTTGGTCGGCGCCGACCAAGTGAAACGCACTCTCGCATCTAGTGCGACCACTGGTCAGGTACCCAGCCGCATAGTTCTCGACACTGCGACTTCCAAAAGAATGACCAAGAGCGTCATCACGATCATCAAGGATTTCATAGGAGTTGCGCGCAGGCCCTACTTGGTCATCGACACGACGGAGAATCTGAGAGCACAGGCTGAACTGGGAGCACGTGGCGCAGCCATTCAAGGATTAGCATCGTTCGCCTCGGAAGTAGTGTGCTGCTTGCACCACAATCAGGGGGCAGACTCATGCCTCGACACCGAGAAACTCCTGCGGTGTGCCACAAAATGGAAAAACTGTGAGATCCTCGCCTATGGGTTCACTTATGTGATCTGGACCCAGCTTGTGCAGCCTCTTCTGCGTCAGTCCATCACACTCGACATGCCCAACATCCGGGTCCTACACAGTGGCGGATGGAAGCGTCTAGAAGAAGAATCGGTCAGTCGGGAGGCGTTCATCCGTGGTGTGGCAACCGTGTTTGGTTGCTCAGAAGATCGCATTTTCGACTTTTACGGCATGGTCGAGAATATCGGCGTGATCTATCCGGATTGTCAATATGGCAACAAGCATGTCCCTGCATTCGCGGAGGTCATCGTGAGAAACCCTTGTACCCTTGCGCCGGTTGAAGCCGGAGAGCGGGGTCTGATCCAGGTTTGTAGCGTGCTGCCAACGAGCTTCCCTGGGTTTCTAGTGCTGACTGAGGACATGGCTGAAGTAATTGATTGCGATGAGTGCCCGTGCGGAAGACGCGGTATTAGTTTTCGTTTCGCGGGCAGAGCGCCGAAGGCAGAAGTTCGGGGCTGTGGCAACTTGGAGACCGCACGCCATCAGCATGTCTCGTGGAGCAGCGCTGTATGAGCGACCTGGTCGAGACAGTGGATTCTCCACAAAGGCTTGCCTGTGCTGCCCAGCAGCTTCGAGAGGCTGTCCAGCAATGCGAAATCGTCCCTCAGGTGGTCCTTGAGCTTTTTGAACAGTGGGCCGCCGCCTTGGATGAACCGGAGTCGCGTGAAGTGCCGGGCGTGACGTTTCTCCGGCTTTGGCTTCGCCGCAGCACTTTGGAACCTCTGGTACTGCGTGAGTTGGGATCAGATTCGTTGGATGGTAACTGGCGTGAAGATGGGCGAGCAAGGTTGCGAGCTTTTCCTCTAGGAGTCATTGGCCATTGGCCAGCCGGCAACATCGAAATTCAGCCCTTCTTGTCTCTGACGTGCGCCTTGCTCGGTGGAAATGGTTGCCTAGTCCGCGTACCCGATAAATTGGCCGACATCACTCGGCGGGTCATGAAAAAACTGCAACAGGTCGATCCAGGCAATCTGTTGACCGACCGCATTTTCATGGCCAGTTTTGATCACTCGCGGATGGACTTACACGAAGCTATGGCGCGATCTGTGGATGGTGCCATGATCTGGGGCGGCGCAGAGGCGGTCTCGAAGGTACGGGCACTGCCTTTTCCTCACTGGGCGCGGGTCGTCGTCTTTGGCCCACGATTATCGGTTGCCGCCATGGACGCCAGTGCGTGGAGCGATTGCAATCAACGCTCATCATGGTGTCGGCGGATTGCCCGCGATGTTTGGCAGTTCGAGCAACAAGCCTGCTCCTCACCACAGGCACTTTTTCTTGAGCGTCAGAACGGATGTGATCCCGATCAATTCACACAGAGCCTGAGGCAGGCTTTTGAGGAGGAGAATCGACTGCATCCGCGCCAGCAAATCGAACCGGGCTTGACCTCGGCAATTTGTCATGCCCGCGCATCATGGCTTCTGAGTGACGCAGCCCACCGCGGGTCGTTTCCTCTGTCGCCGGACTGGACGATCTTAGTGGGAGAGGGAGCGGACATCCCCAAGCCAACACAAGGCCGAACACTCAACGTGCTTCTGGTGGATGACCTTCTGGAAGTTATCTCAAGGTTCGACGGGACAGTGCAGACACTGGGTTTGGCAGTTAACGATGCCCACAGAGAAGAAGCACTGGCACGAGCCGCAGGGCGACACGGAGTGGATCGGGTCGCCAGGCTCGGCCGGATGCATGTCTTTGGTTCGCCTTGGGATGGAGTGGATTTGGTGCGTCCGATGGTGCGCCTCGTTCGGCATGTTCGATCGCAGGACTAGGAGACAGAGTGTGACGATGCAACATGCGGAACTGTTTCTGGAAGCCTTGGATCGAAAGGCTCGAGTTCTTGCTCCCAGTGCGCGAGCGACTTTCGAGACCAATCGGGAACTGTGCTCGTGGTTGTTGAATCCGCTGGCACGTTGGGCCGAGTCAGCCTATGGAGCCAGCGCGTTCGACGCGGCGGCACGCGGATATGCGCAATATTGCATTGGTGTTGCTAAGGCAAAACAGGTATACGAGCGGGCGGGCAAATACACCCCGGAAGCCATGCCAGAAATCATGTCCGGTGTCTACGAGCAGGAAGGCTACATGGTCCCTTACATGTGGGCCGCAATTCTCATCTATGCCTTCTGGCCATCTATGGTAGGTCATATCGCATTATTTCGTGACGAGTTTGTAAGGCGATTGCCTCCCAATGCCACTGTCCTTGAGCTCGCGGCTGGCCACGGTGTCTTGAGTCTTTTGGCTGCAGAGGAGCGACGGGACATTCAGGTCGAAGGCACCGATATCAGTCCCCCGGCCGTGGCGGTTGCAGAACGTCTGCTGGCCGTTTCCGGACATGCGGGTCGTGTCCGCTTTGCAGTGAAGAATGCACTGGACAATGACGACCTGGGCAGTAACGGAAAAGGCCAGGGGATCATCTCCGCCATGCTGGCTGAGCATCTGTCCGACCCGAAACCGCTTTTTAGGACGATTTCTCAGCGTGTCTCGCGGGAGGGACTCGTGTTCTTCAGCACGGCGATCGAATCGCCACAGCGGGATCATGTTTTTGAGTACAACCAGGAAAGCCAGCCCCTGCAAATGGCTGAGGAGGAGGGCTTGCGGGTAATCCGGCTTGTTTCCGATGCGAGCGCTGTTCCTGCCGGATCGCGCTTCCTGCCGCGCGCCACTGCCATGATTCTGCGGCCACGATAAATGTGCCTGGCCTGGATTTTGCTTTTGCGACGTAACCGCTGAAGTTATCTCAAAGACTGGCTCTCGGTATCCGACTTGGCCGGCTTGTGTAATTCCTGTGGCTTGCGCCCAGATAGGCTATTCTTGGTTGAGCGAGTCCGCGCGAGGAGGACAATTTCGAGATGACCACGTCCTTGATGACATTTGAGGAAGTGCGAGCGGCTCTAAAGCAACGGTTCCCCATGATCATGGTCGATAGCGTACTTTCGCTGGCACCAGGCAGGAGCATCCGAACAACCAAGAATGTAACGGGAAACGAGATCCAGTTTCTGGGACATTTTCCGGAACGGGCCATAATGCCAGGAACCCTGATTGTCGAGGCAATTGGCCAGTCAGCTTCCATTCTGTTCTCAAAGACGACCGGAACTGGAACGCAGCCCGGAGAATTCCTAGTGTTAGGCTCCATCAATGACATGAGGTTCTTAGTGCCGGTGGTTCCAGGGGACCGAATGGAAATCGATATACAGGTTCTCAAGTTCGTTGAAGACATCGCCCTGGTGGAAGCGATGGCGATGGTGAACGGCACAATCGTGGCTAGGGGTAAACTGGGTTTCGCCCGACAGAGCTTGCAAGCCGCCCAATCGGCGTAGCAGTTCGCGACATTGCGCTTTGCGGGCCAGCACCGCGTCTGACGCCAGGTTTCCCGTGCGAACCGGCGTTCGTTTGAGCTTCAACTGACCAGGTCAGTTACCGACTGTCAAGATTGGTCACTTCGTTCTCCTTTAACTTGCTTTGTATCACCGGGGCAAGGCAGCAATTGTGACCTACACGGTTGAGCGGTTGCACGAATGCGTAGCAGAGATAAGGCAGGCTATGTTCCGTCTAACCTACGAGGTCAGCTACATCCCAGAATTGAATGTGTGGCGGCACGTTCTTGTCCGAAAAGAAGAGCTGTACGCTCAAAAAGTGACGTTATGAAGACGGAGACAAACGGCGGCATTATAAGCGCCACGGGATCGCACGCCTCCCAGTCAAACTCTATGACACGACGAAGCTTCGTGCGAGGGGCTGGCTTCCTTGCTACTGCAATCGTCTTAGGTGCCTGTTCAGACGCCTTGGCAACAGCCTTAGAAGCGCCGGTTATTGAGTACGTGGACATTCGGATGCCGCGACTGCCACAGGCGTTCGACGGCTTTAGAATCGTCCAGCTCAGCGATCTTCACTACGACCCATTCTTAGATGGCTCCATCATTCAGTCAGCAACCGCCAAGACCAACGAGTTGAAGCCGGATTTAGTAGTGCTTACTGGGGACTATGTCACACGACATAAGGTTTACGGCCGAAGGCATTCTGCTCGCGGCGCTGAACCGTGCGGGAGACTGTTGCAAGAAATACAATCACGACTAGGCACTTTTGCTGTGCTAGGCAACCACGATGTCATGACCGATGCAAACTTCGTCACCGCCGCATTGGAAAGTAACGGTGTGCACGTGCTTCGGAATGTATCGGTGCCATTTGAACGTGAGCGCACCCGCATTTGGCTTGCGGGAGTCGACGATGTGTTCGCGAAACATAATGATCTCGACCGAACACTCAAGAACATTCCTCGTGGCGAATCGACAATTGTTCTGGTCCACGAGCCCGATTATGCTGACGTGACAAGCCGAAAGGAAGTAGATCTCCAGCTTTCTGGTCACTCGCATGGTGGACAGGTCCGATTGCCTTTCATAGGAGCGCCCTACCTACCACCATTGGCTCGGAAATATCCATGGGGCTTGCGCAAGGTGCGAAATTTGTTGGTCTATACAAATCGGGGTCTAGGGACCATAGGGATTCCTCTTCGGCTCAATTGCCCTCCGGAAATAACCGTGGTTACCTTGAGGGTGCTTGCCTAGCACTCTGGATCGTGCTTTAAGACGCTCTGAAGAACAGCTCGATCGGCTAGCGCATCGACATAGCTTCCAACACCTCCGGCTGCACCGTCAGAAACGCGAATGCCAGTCGGTTGACCTCGTTCCAGCAGTGTGATCCATAGAATAAGCAACCCTTGTGTGCAGTAGGATGTTACCGAGAAACGATGATCCGATCAGTCTGTAGACCAGCTTGTCGATGGGCTGGGCTCATTAAAGTCACGCAGATTCTCCTGAAGTCAGTGTGGCATTCTATGATATGCGGGCAGTAGCAAGTCTTGCCTATCGTCATTGAATTGGTTTCGATTCCAAGTGCTGGTTTATCTGGAGGCCTCAGATGAGAGGCTTATCGAAAGCGATGGAGAATTGGATGGTTGCAGGAGTGATTGCCCTGACCCTGGCTAGTACCTCCCAGCTACGCGGATCGACTGCCCTTCTCGCAGGCACGTCTGACAACGGAGGGCAATCCTTTGAACCGCCAAAGCAGGACGGAAGAACGGATTCAGCGAAAGAAAATAGCCAGCCAATTCAAAGTAGTCCGTCAACTTCGACTGGGCAATCTTTGTCTCAGCCAAGCCAGAAATCAGGACACACCGTTACGCTGAGGTGGGC
>Ga0187782_10000262_pt1 | contig 33934 bp, 42 predicted proteins | sample 0715_SJ02_MP15_2_FD_132454 | JGI IMG/M metagenome (GOLD analysis project Ga0187782, IMG submission 132454) | Tropical peat soil microbial communities from peatlands in Department of Meta, Colombia - 0715_SJ02_MP15_20_MG | ecosystem: Environmental > Terrestrial > Soil > Wetlands > Peat | place... | reverse complement strand
GTAAAAACGTTGTATTGTCTTTAAGGATTGGTAAGCCTCTGGATTGCCCCCGCGCCAGTGCAGCTCTGGTAGGGGGCCGGTTCATCTTTTACTATCGAACAAAATTTGATGGGTTGTAAATCATCGAATCGCGCACGCCATTTTTTTAAGTCGATTGGAATTGGGGTTTGTGATGGCATAGCGCGCTCAGCCCATTGAAAGGAGTAAAGATCGCGCTCCCCCTTAACTACGACTATCAGGAATGTCTCACTTGTTTTCCTACCCGTCACGGGCGACGCTCCGCAACTTAGGATTGCCCCGAAGGCGTCATAATCACTGATTTTTCCTGAATAAAGAGGCGCCGCGGCAAAAGAATCTGAACAGTCTCTTTTGATCATGGTCGCCAAACCTTCTACGAATCGCTGAGGCGCCACCTGCTCATTTGCTACTTTGTCCTTCCAACCCTGAACCGTAATCATCTGTGTCCATTCCGTTATGCTCTCTCCTTTCAAGACTGTTTCTCTAATATAACTAGAATTTTTTGGGTTCGTAGCATCGGAAGAAGGGCCACCCTGAAAACCCTCAGGTAAGGCGTAAGCTACCAGCTGACTCCACAGCGGAGAAATGACGGTGACTTTCGCCCCTTTCGGGAATTTGAACTCGCCGGGCTTCCCCTGGGCCACTGGCGGTGCGCTCTCGCCTGAGGAGCCGTCGCGGCCTTCAGCGAGCGCAAGGCTCCCCCAAGGCAGAACAAAAACCAAAAAACCTGCAATGGCGTTTGAAAGAGAGTGGAACCTGCTGCTGTTCATCGTGTGTGCTCCCAGGCTGAATAATCAGACGCTCGCGCCGCCGACCCTTTAGACCGAGCGTCCTCCGTGTGGGGATAGCTGCGCGAACCGCCAGGAAATTCAACTATCGCATCAGTATGTCGTTCAGCCGACCATAGACCCGGCCGGGCGATCACGTCGCCGATGCGGGTGAGATCGATACGCGCTTCAGCCGTGAAGACGAGCTTCACTCGCCGGCGCCCTCTTGCTCAGCCATCGATCGATAGCGCGCCTTCAGCTCGGAAAACACCTCCGCCACCGGATGAACGCGTCCCGCGTCGGCGTCGGCGAGGCCGCGCGCGAGGGCGGCGTCGAACGCGTCGAAACACTGCTCACGCGCAGCGAGCAGACGCACGCCCGAATCAATGACCTCGCCTTGCGACTTGAAGAGGCCGGAGGCCCCAGCCGCTCGACAAGATTTTGCGTTTCCTCACGGGCCAAGCTGCCCGACATGGTCTGGTCCTCTTTCGCTGGACTTAGATGTTAACCCAGCATCCCAATCCTGCAAGGCCGTCATCAGACGCGGAAGGCGTTGCGGGCGTCCGAACCTCTGCCACATCCAGTTTCGCCACGTTCAGTCCATTGTCTTGCGCGAGCGCCTCCACGAGCGTGGCGCGATAGATTACGAGTTGGCGCTCGCCGAAACTTTGCAGGGTGTTTTCGAGAATTTGCTCGAAATCCTGCTCCGCTTCCTCGGAAAGGCGGACACGCCAGTGCGCCGAGGTCAAGCGTCACCCGCGCCTGAGGCTACCCTATCGGCGATGCGATTGAGATGGGCGATGAGGGAAGGCGCGTCCGCGAATTCCTTGAATCGGCCCTGCTCGAGCGCAGTCGCTCCGAGCCGCGCCGCGGCGCGCAACGCTTCGATTTTCTGCGCTTCCTCAACCTCACGGTTCTCGAGCAGCCGCAGCCCTTCGCGCAGCACTTCGCTCGCGTTTTGATAGCGGCCGCTGTCGACAAGCGCATCGATGAGCGCCGCCTGGTGATCGGTCAGGACTACGTTGCGGGTGGGCATGGAACGTCTCCTGTTTCGACGAGGAAATCAACAATTGGCATAATATGCCATGCGATTGATGCGAGTCCAATCGTCATCTCAGATCGACAAAAACCTCCTTCGCCGATCTCGACGCGCGCGGCCCACAAAAGGTCCGATCGCTCGCCGCCAGGGAGCATCGGTCGGCGCCAGGCTTCGCCGCTAACGCCGTCGTCGTGTTCTCGGATCTGCAGAAGGACATTCGCGATTCACCGCTCGAATTGCGGACGGTGGAGAACGCGGCGGCCTTCGCCGCTTTGACGCGCGAGATGCCGGCCGCAGTCGCGCGCTGACGATTCGACGAGGCCGGGGTGCGGCGCAAGAGCGGCTCTCGGGAGTTACGAGTTACGGCGATAGTGTACTTTATTGACTTGTTGCCACGCGCGCGGTTGAGTGCAGTCCAGTGAACTGTCACTGTAACCAAATTAGTATCATGTGAGGGAAATTCAATTTTGATTCAAGCTGACATCGATTCCCGGAAAAAAAGAAAGAAGGTCAACTTGTTGTGATCCAAGAGGTCGCCTACCCCGCAAGACGCCGTTAGCGTGAGAACTGAAGCCCTTACCTGTCGACCAAAGTTCGGTCCCTAGATACAGATTAAGGCACCGAGCTCGGCCACCTAAAATATCTTGTATGTACGCGCGACCGACTCTCAGGTGACACGCAGCCTCAAAAGCTCCCCACGCCCGGATATCGTGCTCGGTTGATTTAGCGTTCCTTCGTATATTTGCGGGATAAACAAAAGAAGCGGCTATTCTCCTACCATGGAGAGATGTATCATCAAAATCGGACACCACCTCAGCATAGACATAATCGGCAGCTTGCTTTATTGCCCGAGTCCAAAAAGGGACGTTCGTAACTCCCGCGCTCGGACACCATGCGCTTTCAGCGCATTTAACTTCAAATGCTATTGTGAGGCCTGAGAATCTGTCATCCCTTGGGATCGCGAGAACGTCGCAGGTAATAATCCGGTCTGTAAATAGTGCATGGCGCAAGGGCACATGTTCAACACACGCAAAATCATCGAGTAACGCCCCGATGAGTTCGGCTCGGATTGGACGCTCAATATCCATTCCTGGCAAGCTCACGTGTCGAGTAACCTAGGATCTTGTCTCATCTCTGCGGTTAGCCCTCACACATCCAAATTCGCCACGCTCAGCGCGTTCTCCTGAATGAACTCCCGCCGCGGCTCGACCACATCCCCCATCACTTTGACGAAAATCTCGTCCGCTTCGACCAGATCCTTGATCCGCGACTGCAACAGCGAGCGCGCCTCGCGGTCGAGGGTTTCCTCGGGCGGGGGCGTCGCGCCGGGATCAACTTGCCAGCCCCAGACGGCGCGACGGCGGCGGAACTTGATGGCCCACGTCCTTCGCGGCTTCAATCCAGGCCAAGATCGCGCCGCGGGCGTTGACGACGGCCTCTTCCGGCGTCTCGCCGTCCGACATGCAGCCCGGCAGGTCCGGCGCGCGCGCGACGAAGCCCCCGCCGTCCTCTTCGGAAAGCGGTTCGACGATCAGCGGGTATTCCGTCGGCTTGATTGTCATGGCGGAGCGCGGAGCTTATCGATGAAGGCGACCAACTGGCGGATATATACCGCCTTGATCGGCCGCTTGAAAGGCATGGTCAGTTTTTCGGCCATCCGTGGATGCGCGACCTTGTAATGTGAACCGCCACCGCGCGCGGGCTCGCACAGGACGCCAAACTCGCGGCAAAGGGCGCTTACATCCTCAATGCGCCAATCTCCGCGAGGGTTTCGGCGCATTTCCTCGAGCCGGCGGCTCACTTTCGCGCCGCCTCACACATCCAAATTCGCCACGCTCAGCGCATTCTCCTGGATGAACTCCCGCCGCGGCTCGACCACATCGCCCATGAGCTTCACGAAAATCTCGTCCGCCTCGACCAGATCCTTGATCCGCACCTGCAGCAGCGATCTCGCCTCGCGGTCGAGCGTCGTCTCCCAGAGCTGCTCGGCGTTCATTTCGCCTAAGCCTTTGTAACGCTGGATCGTCAGGCCCTTGCGCCCTTGCGCGTTCATCGCCTCGTACAAAGCCATCGGCCCCGAGACCAACGCCTCGTCGCCGCGGCGCGCGAGCGTCGCCTGGCCCGAGAACATCTCGTGCAGCTCCGTCGCCCGCTCGGTGAGCTTGCGCGCCTCGCTCGAGGCAAGCAGCGACGCGTCGAGCAGCGCGACATGCTCGACGCCCCGCAGCGTGCGGCGGAAGATGTAGCCGCCGTCGCGCAGGGCGCCGCGCCAGCCGCGCTCCAGCTCCTCCGATGTCGCGTCGAGCCGCGTCGCCACCTCGTCGGCGAGCTTCTGCGCCGCCGCTTCGTCGACGTAAGGCTGCAGCGCGCCGGCGAGCGCCGCCTGCTCCACGACATTGCGGTCGTAGCGCGAATGCAGCGACAGCACGATCTGCCGAAAGTTGCGCGCAAGCTCCAGGATGCGGCGCAGATCGCCGGCGGCGAACTCGACGCCCGACTCGGCGCGCAGCACGGCGCCGTCGAGAAGCGCGTCGATGAGATAGTCCTCGAGCGCCCGCTCATCCTTGAGATATTGCGTCGACTTGCCCTTGGTCACCTTATAGAGCGGCGCCTGCGCGATATAGACGTGGCCGCGGTCGATGAGCTCCGGCATCTGCCGGTAGAAGAAGGTCAGGATCAGCGTGCGGATATGGGCGCCGTCGACGTCGGCGTCGGTCATGATGATGATCTTATGGTAGCGCAGCTTCTCGGCGTTGAACTCGTCGCGCCCGACGCCGACGCCAAGCGCCGTGATCAGCGTGCCGATCTGCTCGGACGACAGCATCTTGTCGAAACGGGCGCGCTCGACGTTCAGGATCTTGCCGCGCAAGGGCAGCACCGCCTGGAACTCTCGGTTGCGGCCCTGCTTCGCGGTTCCGCCGGCGCTGTCGCCCTCGACGATGAAGATCTCGGATTTCGCGGGATCGCGCTCCTGGCAATCGGCGAGCTTGCCGGGAAGATTGGCGATGTCGAGCGCGCCCTTGCGGCGCGTGAGGTCGCGCGCCTTGCGCGCCGCCTCGCGCGCCGTCGCCGCCTCGATGACCTTGGCGACGACGCCCTTGGCGTCAGCGGGGTGCTCTTCGAACCACTGGCCCAGAAGCTCGTTGACGATGCCCTCGACCGCCGGACGCGCCTCGGACGAGACAAGCTTGTCCTTGGTCTGCGACGAGAATTTGGGATCGGGGAGCTTGACCGAGACGACGCAGGTCAGCCCCTCGCGGCAGTCGTCGCCCGAGAGCTCGACCTTCTCGCGCTTCGTCGCGCCGGACGAGTCGGCGTAGCCGGTGACCTGGCGCGTCAGCGCGGCGCGGAAGCCCGCGAGATGCGTGCCGCCGTCGCGTTGCGGGATGTTGTTTGTGAAGACGAGCACGTTCTCGTGATAGCTGTCGTTCCACCACAGCGCGACCTCGACCGCAATGTGCTCGCGCCTGCCGGCAATGAGAATCGGGGCGGCGAGCAGCGGCGTCTTGGCGCGGTCGAGATAGCGCACGAAAGCCTCGAGGCCGCCCTGGTAGAAAAGCTCCTCCTGCTTGAGCTCGGCGTGGCGGGCGTCGGTCAGCACGATGCGGACGCCGGAGTTGAGGAACGCCAGCTCGCGCAGACGGTGCTCGATCGTCGCATAGTCGAACTCGACCATGCTGAAGGTCGCGGAGGACGGCATGAAGGTGACCTCGGTGCCGCGCTTCGGCCTGCCGTTCTCGACCGGCGCAGGGCCGGCGACCGTGAGGTCCGCCACGGCGTCGCCGTTGGCGAACTCCATGACGTGCTCCTTGCCGTCGCGCCAGATGCGCAGCTTCAGCCATACGGAGAGCGCGTTGACGACCGAGACGCCGACGCCATGCAGGCCGCCCGAAACCTTGTAAGAGTTCTGGTCGAATTTTCCGCCCGCGTGCAGCTGGGTCATGATGACCTGCGCGGCGGAAACCCCTTCCTCGGGGTGAATGTCGGTGGGAATGCCGCGGCCATTGTCGGTGACGGTGCAGGAGCCGTCGACGTTCAGCGTCACGTCGACGCGCGTCGCATGGCCGGCCAGCGCCTCATCGATGGCGTTGTCGACGACCTCATAGACCATGTGGTGGAGGCCGGTGCCGTCGTCGGTGTCGCCGATGTACATGCCCGGGCGCTTGCGCACGGCGTCGAGCCCGCGCAGCACCTTGATCGAACGCGCGCCGTAGTCCTCGGAGTCGTGCTTGTCGGCGTCCTCGGCCTGGTCCTCGCCCTTGGCGGCAGGGGCGGCCTCGTCGTCCCGCTCGTTCTCCTTCCCGCCCTGGCCCGCAACGTTGTTCTTGTTTTCGTCCCTGTCGTCGCCAGTGCTGTTCTGATTGGTCATTTCCTGCTTTCCGCGCCGCGACCACGCCTCATGATTCGATCGTGGGTTTATAGCACAAAACGCACCCAAACTCTAAGGAAAACCGAGAAGAATCGGGGATTGGGGGGCTTGCGCGAAAGGGCTACGCGGCGCAGCACGGGCGTCGCTCGCCGGCGCGCCAAAACACAAGCTCAAAAGCCCTCGAAGAGCGCCCTCACGCTCGCCGCCGCGGCGCCGGATCTTCCTCGATCCGCGCGAGATCGCGCCGAACCCTGAACAGGAAGCTGGCGAAGAGCACGAGCCAGAGGCCCCCGACCAGGACATCGAGGCCCTCGCGTCCGAAGATGCGCGTCTGCGTCAGCGCCGGCCCGACCGACGCCGCGAACAGGCCCCACAGGGCTGCGAAGAGGCAGAATTGCGAGACCGTCTCGACCCCGCCAAAGAGCGGCTCCTCGCCGATGACCATAAAGCGCAGATACGAATAGGAGTTCATCAGAAGAAGGATCGAGAGCACCAGAAGCGCGGAGCAAATGGTGAAATAGGGCGAGAGCCCGAGGCCGATGACCACGAGCGTCTGGGCAATCAGATCGGTCGAATGATCGACGAAATAGCCGTGCCTCGGGGCGAGCGGCGTGTGCTGAAACAGCGCGGCGTCTCCCACCCAATTGACGAAAAGCCCGAAGAGCACGACGCCGAGCATCCAATTGGACCAGTGGCAGGCCAGGAACCCTGCTCCCATGAGCCCCGCGCCGCCAAGCTCGAGCCACGCCGGATGACCGTAGTCGACAGCGCCGGGAACCGCGCGGGCGAGCCAGTTCAGCGCTCCGCGTTCTCCTTGCACCAGCAGGCCGACATTCAGCCGAAAATCCGTCAAGCGAGCCCCCAGTTCGAGAAGCGAGCCCCAACGCTACGCCGCCGCGAAACGCTCGCCGGAACCGCCTTGACCAGACACAGACGCGCGCCTTCGCGGCGCCTAGCCTATCAGCACTATAAACCATTAACGTCGCGTTTGAACAAAAAAGGGCGCCCTTCGATAGGGTTTCCAAATCGAGACCGGTCGATGGTAGGAGGAGGCCCGCGCAGCCGCGGGCGAACGATCGGCGTCGGCGCGAAATCTCTAGACCATCCAACCGCCGCCGAGGGGAACGCCGCATGAACATCCTGCTCCTCGGCGGCTCGAACGCCGGGCTGCATTATGGCTGGGCGGCCCAATTCCAGGCGCTAGCGTCGCCGCGGCATGTGGTCGTCAACCGGTTTCTTGGCGCGGTCGGCTCGCTTTATGGACTTCTGCGGCTGCTCGACGCGCCTCCCGAGGAGGCCGCGCCCGACCTGCTCATCTTCGAATATGCTCTCAACGACGCCGTGCTGATGGACGCCGGCTGGCTGCGTGTCGACCTGCTCGAGGATACGCTCGCGGAGGTCATGACCCTTTGCAACCGCCGCAACATTCCATTGCTGTTTCTCTGCCTCGAGCTGCGTCCGACGGGGCGGGCGCGCGTGAACCGCGCGGTTGCTCGGGTCAAGCGCATCTATGCGCGTCTCGCCGCGAGTCGAGGCGGTCTCCCCTGCATCACGATCGAAGATGTGCTCGGCGGCGTGCGGCGCGAGGATTTTTCAGACAAGCACCACCTCAACGAGGCCGCGTCGAAGCGGGTCGCCGAAGCGCTGCTGTCGATGATGGAGTCACGCGCCATCCCCGTGCCGAGCCCCAGCCTGGAAGCGAGCGGCGCTTTCACCTATGTGCGCGCGAGCGCCGCGCGCCCGAGCGGTCCCTATCGGCGCGCATCCGTCGAGTCGACGGTTTTCTCGGGAGAATTTCTCGAACTTGCACGGTCGGCATCGAGCCGCTGGCCGGGCGACGGCCATATCGTCGGCCTGATGCTGCGCTCGACCGAGACTTCCGGCGACTACCGGCTCGCGGCAGGCGGTCACGCCTTCCGCAAGAACGCCCAGTCGGCGATGCGGGACATCGTCCCAAACCTCATGCTGCTCCATTATACGAAGACGCGGCCAGTGGCGGATCACGACCTCGAGATCTCCATGCCCTACGACGAAGCGGAACTGAAGGCGCTTCCGGAGGACAAGAGCATGCTGGCGCGCCCCGGCGGCGCCCCTTTCCTTGAACAGACGCTCGAGATCGCCGGGGTGATGTTCTGGCGAGGAGCCGCCTGGCCGCGCCGACTGCTGTCGATCATCCTCGCCAAATATGATGCGGGATCGCTGTTCGCATTCACGAAGCCGGAGCAGCCCGTCTGAAGCAGGCCATGCGCGACCCGCGCCCAATCGTCTATGACGCCACGCATCTCGTCTCCAGGCTGCTCGGGCCGACGGCGACGGGCATCGATTTCGTCGATCGGGCCTACGCCCGTTATCTGTCGCGGGAGTCGCGCCTGGCCTGCGGCCTGCACTATGGGGCCTTTGCGCCGCACAGGCTGTCGCCCGACTTCGTGGCGCTGCTTTCGCAGACGCATGAGCGGAAATTCGCCGCCGCCGTCGATCCGCAATGGGAAGACTTGCGCGCTTGGCTTTTGGACGAGACCCGAGAGGCGGCGCCAAATCCCGCAGACGGTCCGGCGCGCTGTTCTGCGTCCGACTTGGCGCTCATGCTGCGGGCGCGGCTGCGCGACGACCGGCGGCTCCGCATTCCTGAGGGCGCGATCTATCTCAACGTCGCCCAGCACGGGTTCGAATTTCCGCGGCTCTTTTCGTGGCTCGATCGGCGTCCGGACGTGCTGCCGGTCTTCCTTGTCCATGACGTGCTGCCTCTCGACTGCCCCGAGTTCTTCCGCGCCGGTTACGAGGCGCTGTTCCGCGCCCGCTTCGACCTGGTGCTCCGGCGCGCGCGCGCCGTCATCGCCACGGCGTCCTGCACCGCGGCGCGAATCGCCGAGGAGTGCCGCCGCCAGGGGCGGCCGGCGCCGCCGATCTGCGTCGAGCCGCTCGCTTCGCCGCTCTCCGCCGACGCCGCGGGCGCGCGGCCCGACCCAGAGCTCGCGGCGGCGCGCTATTTCGTCTGCGTCGCGACAATCGAACCGCGCAAGAACCAGGCGCTGCTCCTCGACGTCTGGCGCGATCTCGCCGCCCGCGGGCCCGCGCCCCCGAAGCTCGCGCTCGTCGGCGGTCGCGGGCTCGGTTCGGGGCCAGCGCTCGACGGCGCGCGCCGCTCCAGGGCCCTCGCGCCGCTCGTTCGCGCCGTGAGCGGGCTGTCGGCGCCGGCGTTGCGATCGCTCATCGCCAATGCACGGGCGCTGCTCGCGCCGAGCTTCGCCGAGGGCTACGGAATCCCGCTTGTCGAGGCCTTGAGCCTCGGGACGCCGGTGGTCTGCTCAGACATCCCCATCTTCCGCGAGGTCACGCAGGGCGCGGCGAGGTTCCTGTCGCCGATCGACGGCGTGGGCTGGCGCGCGACGATCGAGGACTTTTCCGCGCCCCGCTCGCCGGCGCGAGCCGCCGCCCTTCGGGCGACCGACGCGTTCAGAGCTCCCGACTGGAACGCCTATTTCGCGGGGATCGAGACCTTTCTCGCCGGGTTGTGACGGGACGACCGCTTCGGAGCGCCCCGCTCCGTGGTTCAAAAGGCGCCGCACAACGCCTCTTTCCGGCGAAACGCGCCACTTGACCTTTGCGCCAAAACCTTGAAAACCGCGCCACACCAAGGCTCAATCCAAAGGCTGTGACATGGCGGCGATCGATGGTCCAAGGGTTGGCGCCAAATCGGGCGTCGCCAGGCAGCTCGTGATCTTTCTGCACGGCTACGGCGCCGACGGCAATGATCTCATCGAGATCGGCCGGCAGTGGCGCGCGCTGCTTCCCGACGCCGATTTCGTCGCGCCGCATGCGCCCGAGCGCTGCCCCATGGCGCCCGCGGGCCGGCAGTGGTTCCCCCTCACGATGCGCGATCCCGACGAGCGTTGGCGCGGCGTCGTAGCCGCCCGCCCGACGCTCGACGCCTTCATCGACGATGAATTGCGCAAGCGTGGACTGGACGAGCACGCGCTCGCGCTCGTCGGCTTCAGCCAGGGCACGATGTTGGCGCTGCACACAGGCCTGCGCCGCAGGCGCCCCGTCCGCGCCATCCTCGGCTATTCCGGGGTGCTCGTGACCGGGCCCGAGCAGGCCGGGGAGGCGCTGCCCGGGCATCTCGCGCAGCCCGGAGGACGCCCGTCCATTCTGCTCGTCCACGGCGAACGCGACTCGATGATCCCCGCCGAGGCGCTGTTTCTATCCGTCGGCGCCCTCGGCGAGCTCGGCCTCGCGGCGCAGTGGCATCTCTCGCCCGGGCTCGATCACGGCATCGATAGCGCCGGAATCGTGCACGGCGTTCTGTTCCTGGCGCAGAGCTTCGGGATTCCCGTCGATCTTTCGCGCCTCGCCGGCCGCGCGCCCTGAGCCTGTCCCCGCTCCTGTCGCTCCGACAGCCGCCTGCAGCGCGCATTCGCGAAAAAGAGCCCGGCGGGAGCCGGGCCAAGTTAGGGAGACCGCACAGGGCGGAAACGGGTCACCGGGTTGACCTCGCCACGACTGCGCTGATTCAAGAGATATCGGCTTTCGCGACGCGGGGAACAGGCGATTTTGGACAGTGAGCGTCCACCTTTCGCCAAGAGGAGGCGCGACATCCTCCCGTCAGTAGGCGCGGGCGATCAAAATCTCCTCGACCGCCGCGCGCCCGGTGAAGACGCAGGCGCCGGCGACCTTCCCCTGACTGAGGGGAATGTTCCGCAGGGTGAGCTTGGACGCTTTGAGCCGCTGCTCGACTTCGGCGAGCTCCGCGCCGGTCGGGCGCGCCCAGGGCGCGCGCACGAAGCCCTTGAAGGCGCCCGCGCCATCCTCGGCCTCCTCGCCGAAATAGTCGGCGATCGCCGCGAAACTCGCGAGGTCCGAGCGAATATTGGCGTCGCGCCGCGCCTTGGCTTCAGCGAAGAGCGCCGCCTGGATCTCGGCGAGCAGTCCCGGCGTCTTCTCCAGCAGCTCGGCGCGCGATAGAGCTGCGGAGCCGATCTTCTGGCCCTCGTACAGGCGATCGCGCCGGATCAGGGTCACGGCGTCATTCGCCATGTCGCGCGGGCCGACCTCCAGAATGATCGGCGCGCCGCGGCGCACCCAGTCCCAGCGCTTGTTCGCCGCGCGCTCGGGCTTGGCGTCGAGATGCGCGCGCAGCGGCGCCCCAAGGGCGCTGAGCCCTGAGAGCTCGCGCGCGAGCTTCTCGCAATAGGCCAGGATTTCGGCGTCCTCCGGCTTCTCGCGCAGCATCGGCACGACGATGACCTGCTGCGGCGCGATCTTGGGCGGCAGGCGCAGGCCGTCGTCGTCGCCGTGAGTCATGATGACGCCGCCGACGAGCCGCGTCGAGACGCCCCAGCTCGTCGTGTGGCAATGCTCGAGCTCGCCCGACGCCGACTGGAAGCGGATGTTCTGCGCCCGTGCGAAATTGGTTCCGAGATAGTGCGAGGTGCCGGCCTGCAGCGCCTTGCCGTCCTGCATCATCGCTTCGATCGAGTAGGTGTTGTCGGCGCCCGGGAAACGCTCGTTCTCCGGCTTCTCGCCGACGATGACGGGCATGGCGAGCGCGTCCTCGGCGATCTCGCGATAGACCTCGAGCATCTTCAGCGTCTCGGCGCGCGCCTCGGCCTCGCTCGCATGCGCCGTGTGACCCTCCTGCCAGAGGAACTCGCTGGTGCGCAGGAACATGCGCGTGCGCATCTCCCAGCGCACGACATTGGCCCATTGGTTGATGAGGATCGGCAGGTCGCGGTGCGAGGAGACCCAGCGGCGAAAGGCGTCGCCGATGATCGTCTCGGAGGTCGGACGCACGATGAGCGGCTCCTCCAGCGCCGACTCCGGATCGACGACGAGCTTGCCCTCCGCGACCTTGAGCCGGTGATGGGTGACGACCGCCATCTCCTTGGCGAAGCCTTCGACATGCGCGGCCTCTTGCGCGATGAAGCTCATCGGAATGAACAGTGGGAAATAGCAATTCTGATGCCCGGTCTCCTTGATGCGCCGATCGAGCGCGGCCTGGATCAGCTCCCAGATCCCATAGCCCCAGGGCTTGACGATCATGCAGCCGCGCACGGGGCTCGTCTCGGCGAGATCCGCCTGCTGCACGACGGCCTGGTACCATTCGGGGAAATTCTGCGCGCGCGTGACGTCGAGGGCGTGTTTCATGTGGCCTGCAAGTCTTTTGGAGCCGCGAACGGCGGCGCGACGCCTCCGTTCAGGTCAGGCTCCATAGTCAACAATCGCCAGGACCACAACTTGATTGGCGGTTCCGCGCAGCCCGTCGTATATTTCGGCGGAAATCCGGGATCGTCCGCCATGGGCCTCACGTCGCCGCACGATATTCTTTCGGCCTATTCGCAGGGCCGTATTTCGTCCTTTGAGGCGATTCACAAGCTCCATCTCGACGGCTATCGGGACCTGCTGCTCGCCATGTGTGACGCCGGGCATTCGCTGCCGCGCCCGTCGAAGGAGGAGATCGAGGAGCAGCTGCGCGAGGCCTTGCCCCTGCTTCGAGCCGCGCTGAAGCCGCTGGATGCGAAAGATGCTTGATCTCGTCATCCCCGACGCCGGACCTCTCATTACCTTCGCTCTCATCGACCGACTCGATCTTCTCGACCGCTTCAACTGCGCCGTCATGATCACGGATATGGTGTCCGAGGAGCTGCTCCGCGGCCCCGCGCACGCGCCCGACAAGGCCGTCTTTGAGCAATGGTTCGCTCGGCGCGGAAACAGACTGCAAACCGTGGACACGACATACGGCGACATGTGGGAGGCGCTTGACGAGAGCGCGCGAAGGAAAATCAAGCGCCTGCATCCAGGGGCGGGCAAGCTTTCGATTCGGGAGTTCACCGACAAGGTGGAGGGCGTGATCCCTACGACTGATCAGGTTTTGGTGCTGTTTGAAGAAGACTCGGTCAAGCGGATGCATTTCGGACCGCAGCTCCATCTTCTGCACACCTTCGCACTCTTGGCGGCGCTGGAAAATCTCGGCGTCGTGGCCTCGGCCGACGACCTCGTGGACGAGATTCGGAGACGCGGACGCAACCTTGCGCGAGACCCTTTCGAGCGGCGCGCGGCGCTTCCCGACGACTCGCAGAGCGACTGTCAACCGCATTATGATCGCGGAGTGGAGGAGACGGGAGGCTAAACCTTTCAGCCAAGCTCCGCCGGCTTTGCGCGGCCGATCCAATCTCCGCGCAGCAACCGCACTTCCATCCGGTCGCCCGGAAGGCAGGCCCAGCAGTTCCTCGTTTTCAACGAGAAAGTTCCGCGGGCCCGACCGCGCCCTCACGCCTCAGCGTGCGGATGGTCCCCGTCATCCGAATCGCGGCTCTTGCGCGCGGGCTTGAAGCCGCCGCGCACGCCCTCGAACAGCTTTCCCGCCAGCGACGTGAAAGGCGCGGCCAGGCGGGCCAAGTCCTCGGCGCGGTCGATGTATCTCTCGCCGCGGCTCAGCTCGCGGTCGAGCGCGGAGAGCGCGCGGTGCGTCTCGCCCGGCTGATCCTCGCGCCAGGCGTCGAGCACGCGCGTCCAGGCGAAAGCAAGGCCTTGCAGCTTCAGCGCCCCGACCGGCCCCTCGCTGTCGATGTCGGCCGCCTCCAGCATGAAGCGCATGGAGTTCACGGCCTCGCGATTGAGCGCGGCGGCGGACAACGGCTCCTTCTCCGCCCAGTCCCGGATCGCCAAGACGGCGTCGCGATAGGGCTCCAGCGCTTTCAAGCGCGCCGCGAGCACATGATAGAGGCGCTCGCGCGACGGCTCGTCGTCGTGCTCGGCGGAGAGATGATCCAGAACTTCACGGTCGATGCGCCGCCAGAAGCTCGCGAGCGCAGAGCCTTTCGACGGGAAGGAATCGCGGAAATCGGCGAGCGAGACATGGGCCTCGCGCGCGATGTCGGAAATCGTGATGTCGGCAAAGCTCCGCCGCGCCGCGAGACGCAAGAGGGCGTCGACGATCTCGTCGCGCTTCCCCTTCGGATTTCTCGCCGCTTGCTTGGGTTCCACTCCGGTGGCTTCGTCGGTCATCGCCGCCTCCTTGGCGCCTGTCGCGGGCCCGCATCAGGGCCGCGCCGCATGCTCGCTATGTAGCAACGAGGAGGCGCCGGGCCAAGGCCGGGCGAGAAATTCCGGCGAAGCGCGCCCACCTCAGCCGGCGAGCTCGCCGGCCCGTCGCGTCCCCGCCGCGATCGCGCGCGCCATGAGCCGCTCAAGTCCCTCCTCCTCCGCCATCAGCACGCCGAGCGCGGCGGCCGTCACGCCGCCCGGCGAGGTGACGTTTTCGCGCAGGGTCTGGGCCGGAACGTCCGGCTCGCGACGCATGAGCTCGCCCGCGCCCGCGATTGTCTCGCGCGCGAGCCGCACGGCGAGCTCCCCCGGAAGCCCGGCTCGCTCGCCGGCGGCGGCGAGACATTCGGCCAGATAGAAGACATAGGCCGGACCTGAGCCCGAGACCGCCGTCAGGGCGTCCATGAGCTCCTCGCGCTCGATCCACGCGACGACGCCGAGCGTCTCCAGCAGATCCTGCGCGAGCCGGCGCTGATCCGGGTCGACGCCCGCGCTGGCGAAGGCGCCGGTCACCCCGCGCCCGATCGCCCCCGGCGTGTTGGGCATGGCGCGCACGATCGCAGACGCTGGCAGCCGCGCTGAGAGATCGGCGACGCGCTTGCCGGCAAGAATGGAGACGAGCAGAGTTTTCGGCCCGACGAGCGGCGCGAGCGCCGGCGCCGCCCCGTCAAGCGCCTGTGGCTTGATTGCGAGCACGAGCGCATCGACGCTCTCTGAGCCGTGTTCGACGGTGCTGACGAGCGCGAAGCCGTGTTCCTCGCAGAGCGCGATGAGCCGCGGGGAAGGCTTCGGCTCGACGACGAGAGCGCGCGCGGGGCGCGCGCCGCGCGCCAAGCCGGCGAGAAGGGCGGAACCCATCTTGCCCGCGCCGACCAGCGCGACAGAGACGCCCGCGAGAGCGCTCACGCCTCGCCCGATGTCTCGAGCGTGGCGAAAGCGATCGCCTCCGTCGCGGGCTTCCCTGCCCAGAGGACGAATTGGAACGCTTGATAAAAGCGCTCGCAAGTCGCGATCGCATTGTCTAGCAGCGCGGCGCATTGCGGCCCCGTCGGACGGGCGCCGCCGGCGAGCAGCAGCCCGTGGCGATGCATGACCAGCCCCTCGTTCGGCCAGAAGTCGAAATGGCCGGCCCACAGCTGCTCGTTGATCGCCGCGATCAGCGCGGCGATGTCGGCGCGACGGCGCTGCGGCGGCTTGAAATCGAAGGCGCAGCTCACATGCAGCGTCTCCTGGTCGGCGAGCCAGGTGAAGGCCACATGATAATCGGCCCACGCGCCGCAAACGGTGATCGAGATCTCGTCCTCATTGTCGCGGTCGAACGACCAGTCATTTTCCGCCGCGAGCCGTTCGACCACGTCCACCGGGTGTTGCGCGCAATCTGTTTCGAGTTCAGCTGCGATCAGCATGAGCCAACCTTGGTTTCGAGTGTTCGCGAGACGAGCGGGAGAACGCGAATGATCTTGGATGCGCGGCCGCGATGGACGCGACGCGGAACGCTCGAGCGAGGCGACAGCGCGCAAATCGAATCAGGCTCCATCGACTATACAGGATTCGATCGAGCCCCGCTGGACTTAAACGCGATGATGCGTTGAAATCGAGAGTGCAGGATTCGCCGCGCTTGGTCCAGAGTCCATGCGCCGTATTCCACAGCGAACGCGCCGCGCGCAAATTCGCGTTGGATAAGCGCTGTGATTAATCCTTCCTTAACCTTCGTCGCGGCGTCGCATGCGCCGCTCGATCCTGGCGCCGCTATCGGCTCACGGCGCCATCAGCACACGCGATCCGATGCTGACGCGATCATAGAGATCGGCTACGTCCTCATTGAGCATGCGGATGCAGCCGTATGACGCCGCAGAGCCGATCGACGCGCGCATCCTGGCGGTCGTCCCGTGGATCGCGACCTGGTCGCGGTCGAGCGTGATCGCGCGAGCGCCCATGGGATTATGCGGCGAGCCGCCGCGAATGAAATTCGGAAGCTCCGGATGATCGACCTTGACGACGGCCGGCGCCACCCAGTCGGGATTGACATATTTGCCTCGCACGGAAGCGTAGCCGGACCATTCCTTGCCGGCTTTCGGCACGGCCACGGGATAGCTGATCGCGACGCCTTGGCGAACGACCAGGTAGAGGCGGCGCTGGCGCGCGTTGATGACGATGGTGCCGGGATCGATTGAAGGCGAGAACGCCACAATGTCTCGAGCTTGGGCGCCGTCGGGCGCGGCAAGAAACGCAGTAGCGCAGGCGCCCAAGAAAAGTTGAACGAGTCCTTTACCGGCGCCCCGCCGGAACAGCGAAGATGCGAACACCTTACTCTCCTCACGCACGGCCGTCCGGCCTCGACTCACACGTCCTAATTCTAGCTCTCGAACGCGCCGTGTCGAACGAATCCGCCAATGTGGGTTAGGCGATAACCCTAAATTTTCGTAGCCATCGCAGCGGTCGCGATGCGTGAAAGAGGCTGCCCATGCTAGAGTGACGAAGAGGCTTGCTTTGACCCGCGACAGAACCGCAGAGAACAAGATGACGGCCGCTCCAGAGATCTTCGACCGCAAGCTTGCGCGTAATCGCGCGCAAAGAGCGATCGCGCGCGGCGCTCCTGATTTTCTGATGCGGCGCGCCTCTGAAGATCTCGACGAGCGCCTCGGCGCCATCCGTCGCGACTTTCCGCGCGCGCTCGATTTGGCGACGCCGACTTCGCATTTCGCCGAGGTCCTGGCTGCGCGCTCCAAGGGACGCGTGCTGCGCGCGGCTCCCTTCGCGCGCGCCGACGCATCAGCCGTCATCGATGAAGAAGTTATCCCCTTCGCTGCGCAAAGCTTCGACCTGATCGTCTCCGGGCTGGCGCTGCAATGGGTCAATGACCTGCCCGGCCTCTTCGCGCAGGCGCGCCGGTGTCTTGCGCCCGACGGACTGTTTCTCGCGGCGATGACGGGCGGCCAGAGTCTCGCCGAGCTCCGCGCCGCGCTGACGCAAGCGGAGGCCGAGCTCTGCGGCGGCGCAAGCCCGCGCGTCTCGCCCTTTGTCGAGGTGCGCGACCTCGGCGGCCTTCTGCAGCGCGCCGGCTTCGCAATGCCCGTGACCGACCGCGACGCGCTCACGCTGCGCTATGACTCCATGTTCTCGCTCTGCGACGATCTGCGCCGCATGGGCGCCGCCAATGCGTTGGTCGCGCGCGCGCGCCGGCCCCTGCGACGCAGCGTGTTCGTGCGAGCGGCGCAGATCTATGCGGAACGATTCTCGGATCCGGACGGACGCGTGCGCGCAAGCTTCGAGATCGTCTGGCTCTCCGGCTGGGCGCCGCACGAGAGCCAGCAGAAGCCCCTGTTGCCGGGGACGGCGCAGGTGCGGCTAGCGGACGTGCTCAAGCCGCGGAAGTAAGGCCGCCGGCTCGAACGCTCAACGCATTGACGATCCGCTTCGCCGCCGCTTCGGCTCCATCCTCCCTTGCGATGCGTCGTCCGATCGCTCCGGCGCGCCCCGCAAAATCCTCGTCCTCCAGCAGCACGCGCAGCTCCTTCGTCAGGCGCTCGACCGAAAGCTTCTTCCCCGGAAGAACGCGCGCGACTCCGAGCCTTGCGAGGCGCGCCGCATTGTCGCTCTGGTCGCCGAGGAACGGCGTGACCAGCTGCGGCTTGCCCGCGCGCAGAGCCTGACCGCTCGTGCCGACGCCGCCATGATGCGCAATAATCCGCGCACGCCCGAACAACGCCCCGTGCGGCGCATAGCGCGACACGTGGATCGTCCCGGGAAGCTCGCCTCCACGCAGGCGCGCCGCATCGTCGTCGTCGGCGAGCAGGATCGCGCGCTGGTTCAGGCGCAGCGAGGCGTCCACGCAGGCGCGATGATGCGCGGCGCGATCCCTCACAACGAAGCTCCCCAAAGTGAAGACGATCGGCGCCGGCCCACGCGCGAGGAACGCCTCGAGCGCACGCGCCTCTTCCGCGGCTTGCTCTGGCCCGCGATCGAAGAAAGTGTGGCCCACGACGTCAGCGTCGCCGTCACGAAGGAGAAGCGGCGAATGCAGGCCGAGGCGATGGACGCTCGGGGCCACGCCGGCGAAGAGGGCGAAGGGCGCCCGCTCCGGCAATCCGAGCCCGCGGCGGAAACGGCGCAGCGGCGCAGCCCAGAGGCAGGCGACGCGGGCCAGGACGCCGAGCGCGGCGCGATTATAGGCGCGCGCGAACCGTCCCTGCGGGGCCGCGATGAAGGGCGCCGACTGAGGCGGGTCGTTTGGCGAATAGTGCAGCGCCGGCGAGAGATGCGTGACGAACAGCGGCAGTTCGAGCGTCTCCGCCGCGGCATGGGCGGCGAAGGCGATGGCATGCGCGACGATCGCGACGGCGCCCTCCGCCGCGGCGCACACGTCGTCGAAGGAGTCGCGCAAAAAGGGAAAGATGACCTTTTGGAACAGGAAACCATCGTCGGCGCTCATCGCCCGCGCCAGGCCGCCGAGGTCGAGACCAAGCAGCCGCGTCACGTCGTCGAGGTCGGGACGCATGGCGGCGAATTCCAGCCCCTCGCGCAGGACGATCTCGCGATGCGTCGCACTCGTCGCGACGACGACCCGAAAGCCCTCGCGCTGCAGGGCGAGGCCCAGCGCGACGAAGGGGAAGAGATCGCCGTAGGAGCCGAAGGTGACGATGAGGATTTTGGGCGGTGACGGTTTCATGGTCTTCGCGGTTAGAGGATTTTGCGACAGTCTCAAAATTGGCGCAGTCGATCGCGGTTGCGCCAGCCCGTCGACAGGGGCATAGATTGGCGGAGGAACTTCCGCCATGACTTTCAACCCTCTCGAAATCGTCGCTGCGTTCGGCAGCGTGAGCTATGGCCCTCTCTCTCCCGAGCGACTGCGCGCGCTATTGTTGGGTGAAGCCGCGCCCGAGGCTGGCGAGACGGCGCGCCTAAGGCAGGCGGGGGCGGAATCGGATCCGAACACGCTCGCCGCGCTCGCCCTCTCGCTGGGACTGACTCTCGCCGGTTTGTCGGCCCGGTTCGAGCAGCTGACTGGCGCGAGACTCGAGGAGGCCAACCCGTGGATGCGTGGCGAGCTTTATTAGAACGCGCCATCGTTCGGCTCGACCTCGCGGGCGTTGGCGATGCCGCGTGGATGCTCGGCGGCTGGACGATGCTGATACTGCGCTACCTGCACCGCGTCAGTCGTGCGCGAGCCTGCGCAGCAGGCTCGCGCTGCGTTCTCCGGTCAACCACGAACACGAACTCTCACCCGCGGGCGTGTTCTTCTCTTCTCATGCCCCTCGGATTCTTTCGTGTCGGTATCCACCCTCATGAGCATGTCACCGATCCTCGCCAGCTCAAGACGGCGATTCACGCAGAAGCTGATGATTGATAAGATCGTGTCCCAAAACTCCTTCCGCATCGGTCCGCAGGCGGGAATTTTACACGTCAGCTCCTCCGATTTTACAAACCGTTCGACGGCTTTCGCCTGGGTGATGTTCAAGGGGCAGCTTTTGAAGCTGCCCAAGCTCAAACTGCTCGCTTCGGATGGCGCCAGTTGTGTGCTCTTTGGCACGGAGATTTCGCACATGCGTCGCTGATTGAGCGCCTTCCTCTTGGACTGTAAAATCCTCAGACGCTCCCGGCGCTGAGGAGACAACTTTACAGTGCTTGTGAGTGCGGGCGCGTGGCGTTTTACATTCTCGCGCGCGACACGTTTTACATTTTTCATCTTCATTTTTCTCTCCTCTGCTTTGCAGACGACCTAGGAAAACTGCAAAGATACCATATATGATCGAACAATAGATATGGCTAACCTAACAAAATACGCCGCAACGGTTAAGTTCTGCAAAATGCGTAACTTGCGATTTTCGCGATTTTGGCGTATCGTTGCCTCTGTCCCGACCGACGTTTAGAGAAGGCGCCCATGGCTTTCACGAATAAGAGAGAACCGGTGCCTGCAGCTGAATTCACCCGGAATTTCGGACGCTATCGCATGCTGGCGCAAAAGGGAGCGGTTCCGGTGACGAGCCATGGGACGATCGCGGGATATTTCGTGCCTCCCGAGGAGTATGAGGAGCTCGAGCGCTACCGCGCGCAGAGGCGCAGCTTCGCGACGCGCGATCTGCCGGCGGAAAAGGTGAGAGAAATCGCTGCGACGCGAATGGATCCGCGTCATGATCATCTCGACGCCCTGCTCGACCCGGAATAGCGGCCTGGCATGGGAATTCCGGCCCCGGAACCCGGTCTGGTCCTCAACTACGCCTACCTCTGGCATGACGAGCATCGGGCCGGACAAGATGAGGCGCGCAAGGACCGGCCTTGCGTCATCGTCTCCTGCGCCGCGCGCGAAGCAGGCGGAACGATGACCGTCGCCGTCCTGCCTTTCACACATTCAGCGCCGGTCGAGCAGGATTCCGCTGTGGAAGTTCCGCCAGCCATAAAACGCCATCTCGGGCTCGACGACGCTCCCTCCTGGATCGTGGTCGCCGAGGGCAATGAGTTCGTCTGGCCGGGCTATGACTTGAGAAGAGTCGTGAGGACGACGGACTACGCCTTCGGATTTCTGCCGCCGCGCTTTTTCAAAAAGGTCCTCGCCGCTTTCAATGCCTTTCACGAGTCGGGCGGAAGCCGATTGACGCCTCGCGGCTGAAATTGAAGGCGATGACAGAGGTTTGCTGATATGGTCGCGATGCGCCTATGCGAGGTTAGAATGTTCGCCGCTTCCGCTCCACTCGACTCGACGCCGATGCCAGCTCCAAGACCCTCACTCGCCGGCCTCAGCCGCGCCGAGCTCGCCGACGCCTTGCGCGCCCAAGGGTTGCCCGAGCGCGAGATCCGCATGCGCGTCGCGCAGCTCTGGCACTGGATCTATTTCCGCGGCGTCGATGACTTTTTTTTGATGCTCAACGTCTCCAAGGGGCTGCGCGCGCGTCTTGACGCGGCCTTCACGCTTGCGCTTCCGGAGGTCGTCGAGGAGCAGGTCTCGACCGACGGCACGCGCAAATGGCTGCTGCGCCTCGCGCCCGCGGGGACGACCGAGAAGCCGCCCGAGATCGAATGCGTCTATATCCCCGAGAGCGATCGCGGGACGCTCTGCGTCTCGAGCCAGGTCGGCTGCACCTTGAACTGCAGCTTCTGCCATACGGGCACGCAGAAGCTCGTGCGCAACCTCTCCGCCGCCGAGATCGTCGGCCAAGTCCTCGTCGCGCGCAAGCGGCTCGGCGACTTTCCGGGGCTTGCGCGCCCATTGGACGGGCTCGTGCCCTCGGGCGAAGGCGTGCGCGCGGTCTCGAACATCGTCTTCATGGGCATGGGCGAGCCGCTCTATAATCTCGGCAACGTCATGCAGGCCGTCGACGTCATGGCCGACGGCGACGGGCTCGCAATCTCGAAGCGCCGCATCACGGTGTCGACCTCGGGCGTCGTGCCGCAGATCGAGCGGCTCGGCGCGGAATGCGGGCCGATGCTGGCGATCTCGCTGCACGCGGTGCGCGACGATTTGCGCAACGAGCTCGTGCCGCTGAACAAGAAATATCCCGTTCACCAGCTGTTGCAGGCCTGCCGCGACTATCCCGGCGCGTCGAACGCGCGGCGCATCACCTTCGAATATGTGATGCTGAAGGGCGTCAACGACAGCCCCGCCGAGGCGAAGGCGCTGGTGCGGCTGTTGAAGGGCGTGCCGGCGAAGATCAACCTCATCCCTTTCAATCCCTGGCCCGGCGCGCCCTATGAATGCTCGGACTGGGAGACGATCGAGCGCTTCTCGGATATCGTGTTCGACGCGGGCTACGCGAGCCCCGTGCGCACGCCGCGCGGGCGGGACATTCTGGCTGCCTGCGGACAGCTGAAGAGCGAGACGGAAAAGCTCAGGGCGAGGGCGCGGCTGGCCGCGGAGTGACAGGGCGCTGGCGCGCCAGAGAGCTCATGCAAGCCCGAGCTTTTGGGCAAGGCCGATGCGCTGGAGCTTCCCGGTTGCGCCCTTCGGGATTTCGTGCAGAAAAATAATCTTGCGCGGAGTTTTGAAAGCCGCGAGCCTCGCGGACAAGAAGGCCCGCAACTCTTGCTCGGTCGCGGAAGCGCCCTCACGCAGCACGACGGCGGCAGCGACGTCCTCGCCGAGCATCTCGTGCGGCACAGCGAAGGTCACGACCTGCAACACCGCAGGGTGATCCATGAGCGCTTCGTCGACCTCGCGCGGCGAGACTTTCTCGCCGCCGCGGTTGATGATCTCCTTCAGGCGTCCGGTTAGGCTGACATAGCCGTCAGCGTCTTTGACGCCCTGGTCGCCCGTGCGAAACCAGCCTTTGGTGAAGGCCTCGGCGTTGGCTTTAGGATTGTTCTCGTAGCCCGGCGTCACATTATCGCCACGAATGACGACTTCGCCCACCTCTCCCGCGGGCAAAATATTCCCCGTCTCGTCCATGATCTCGACTTCAGGCCCGGCGGCCAAACCGACCGAGCCCGGCTTGCGCACGCCGCGCAACGGGTTCGACGCCATCTGATGCGAGGCCTCGGTCATGCCATAGGCTTCGATCACGGGGGCGCGGAAGGTCGCCTCGAGCTCGGCGATGACTTGCGGCGGCAGAGACGATGACGACGAGCGGATGAAGCGCAAGGGGTGACGCGAGATCGTCTCCTTGTTGTGCGGCGCGCGCGCCAGGATCGCCTGATGCATGGTGGGCACGGCGGTGTACCAGGTCGGATTCGCTTCCTCCATCCAGCCGAAGAACTTGAGCGCGTTGAACCCCGGCGTGCAGAACACCGAGCCGCCGCGCGACAGCGGGGCCAGGAGTCCAGCGATGAGGCCGTGAATATGGAAGAGCGGCATGATGTTCAGGCCGCGGTCGCTTGGGCGAAACTCCGCTGTCCGCGCGATGTTTTGTGCGGATACCGTTACATTGTGCTGCGTGAGCGGCACGATCTTCGGCCGCGACGTCGTGCCGGAGGTGTGCAGGATCAGAGCAACGTCCTCCTGCAAGGCGGGGCCAGAATTCGCCGTGGCGGCGGCGCGCCCGGAAAGCTTGAAGGCTCCGGCCCCGCGCGGGTCGCGCGTGAGCGTGAGGACCGCGACTCCGAGCTTCTTCGCCGCGTCGATCGCCGGCGACGAACTCCCCGACTCGACGACGAGCGCCCTGGCGCCGAGATCGTCCATGTAAAATTCAAACTCGTCCCCGGTGTAGGCGGGATTGAGCGGCGCGGCGGTTGCGCCTTGCGCGATCGTGATGAAAGCCGCCGCCATTTCCGGTCCGTTCGGCAGCACGATGGCCACCCGGTCGCCACGTCCGACGCCAAGACTGTTCAGCGCCGCGACCGTTTCTTTGGCGAGGTCGCGTAGACCCTGATAGGTCAGAGGCGTCGCGCCGGGCGCGCCAAGCGCTATCGCGTCGCCAGGCGCAGAGGCGAACAAGCCGTCGAGGGTAAAGGATGGAGCCATGGGACCGAATCCTCGCTGGGTTCAAGCCGAAGCGCGTGTGATCGTCAGCCGGCCGCCTTCTCGGGCGATCGTCTCGCCGAGCAGCTTCACGAGCCCGTAGACGGCGCAAAGATGCGGCGTCGCGATCCCGACCAAGCGTCCGAGCTCGATCACCGAGCCGAGAAGAGCCTCGACCTCGATTGTGCGGCCGGCTTCGACGTCCTGCAGCATGGAGGTCTTGTGAGCGCCGACCGCCTCGGCGCCGGCAATGCGCTTTTCGAGCGGGATGCGGAAGCGCACGCCGAGCGCCTCGCCGACCATCTGCGCTTCGCGCATCATGCTGGCGGCGAGTTCCCGCGTCGGCCCGAATTTGCAGATGTCCTCCAGCGTCGCATGGGTGAGCGCGCTTATCGGATTGAAGCTCAGATTGCCCCAGAGCTTGGTCCAGATTTCCGCGCGCACGTCCGAGACCACCGGCGCTTTGAAGCCCGCCCTCGTGAACGCGTCGGAGACCTGAATGATTCGTTCGGTCTTCGCGCCATCTATCTCCGCGAGCGAGAGGCGATTGCCCTCAATGTGACGAATGACGCCCGGCAGCTCGATCTCCGCCGCAATATACACGACGCTCGCCAGCACGCGATCCCTGTCAATATTGTCAGCGATGACGCCGCCTGGGTCGACGCTCTCAAGCCGCGCGCCCTCATGCTCGCCGCCGTGCTTGAAGAAATACCACCAGGGAATCCCATTTTGCGCAGTCAACACTGCGGTCCGCGGCCCGATCAGGGAGCGCAGGTCCCGCGCGACAGCCGCGACCTGATGCGCCTTCATCCCGAGCACCAAGAGCTCCTGCTCGCCAAAGTCGGCGATGCGGTCGCTCGCCCTGACTCTCGCGACGGTCTCGTGGCCCGCTTCGATCAGTTTCAGGCCACTGGCGGCGATGGCCGAAAGATGCGCCCCGCGCGCGACGACGCTGACCTCCTCGCCAGCGTGGGCGAGCTTCGCCGCCAGAAGCCCGCCGATCGCCCCGGCGCCGATCACGCAAATCCTCATCTAGAGCCTTTCGCCTGTAGCAGGGCAGTTCATGCCGCATCGACGCCGGACTGTCCAGCGGCGCTTCCCAGCCGCAAGACGGCCGCTTTGCGGCGCGGGCTGAAAAAAAACAGTTGCCGAAACCGAAGCTGAGCCGCACTGTGCGTCCGATCTAACCGCAGAGCGGGCAAATGACCCAACTGGCGCAAGAACGGCGAAAGGCCCTCGCGGCTTCCGAACACAATGCGCACCGCTGGCCGCAGCTCGCGCTCGGCGTATTGTGCATGACCATGATCGCCAATTTGCAGTACAGCTGGACCCTGTTCGTCAATCCGCTGCAGGAACGCTTCGGGTGGGAGCAGAGTGCGATCCAAATCGCCTTCACCATTTTTGTTTTGGCCGAGACTTGGCTCGTCCCTTTCGAAGGTTATCTCGAAGATCTCTTTGGTCCAAAGCCTCTTCTGCTTTTCGGCGGCTTGCTTGCCGGCGCAGCCTGGATCATCAACGCGAAAGCTTCGAGCCTGCCGATGTTGTACTTCGCGCAGGCGTTGGGCGGCGTCGGAGCAGGGGCTGTCTATGCGACGTGCCTCGGCAATGCGCTCAAGTGGTTTCCCGATCACCGCGGGTTGGCGGCTGGCGTCACTGCGGCGGGCTTCGGCATGGGGTCGGCGCTCACCATCGCGCCGATCACCATCCTTATCCACGAGAACGGCTACCAGGACGCTTTCCTTTATTTCGGCCTTCTCCAAGGCGCCGTCGTTTGCTCATGCGCCGCCGGCCTCAAGTCGCCACAAAAGGAAGACGACGACGAGCTTCCGGAAATAGCCGAAGATCACCGCCACCGACAATTCACGCCGGTGGAGATGGCGAAGCGCCGCCTGTTTTGGCTGATGTACGCCATGTTCGTCATGGTGGCCGCCGGCGGACTCATGGCGACCGCGCAGCTCGGACCAATCGCCCGGGACTTCGGCGTCACCGACGTTCCCGTCGGCGTGTTGGGGTTCTCGGCCCCGGCGCTGACCATCGCGCTCTCGATCGATCGCGTGCTCAACGGCCTGACGCGGCCCTTCTTTGGCTGGGTCTCAGACGCCGTCGGGCGCGAGAAGACGATGTTCTTCGCTTTCGGCTTCGAGGGCCTGGCGATCTTGGCGCTCGAGAAATTCGGTCACACGCCCGGCATGTTCGTGCTGCTGTCTGGCCTCGTCTTCTTCGCCTGGGGCGAGATCTACAGCCTGTTTCCCGCGACCTGCGCCGACACGTTCGGCTCCAGATACGCCGCCGCCAACGCCGGGCTGCTCTATACTGCGAAAGGCGCCGCGGCCTTGCTCGTGCCCCTCTCCAGCCTGATCTCCGAAAAGCTCGGTTGGCAGATCGTCTTTTACATCGCCTCCAGCTTAAACATTGCCGCCGCGTTGCTCGCGCTGCTCGCGCTGGCGCCAGCGCGCAAGCGCGCGCTGGAAGCTTGGCGGCGCGGCTAGCAAGCTTCTTTCAAGGCCGGCGACGCATTGGACGCCGCGAGAAAGCATGGAAAGGGCGAGGGTGCGGCTGGCGGCGGATTAGGGACGAATGCTTCTGCTTAGAAACTATCGTTGACTGGTCGTTCGCATCTGATTAAGTGTCTACGCTGTATCTACAGAGGACGCCCTCATGCGTGCCGTGCTCAGAAAATGGGGCAACTCCGCTGCCTTGCGCCTGCCGGCCGCGGTCATGGCTGAGGCGCACTTGGAACTCGACCAAGACGTAGAGCTTCATGTCAAGGACGGGCGCATCATCGTAGAGCCGGCGGCTCCGGTGGGCCCCTCTCTTGAAGACCTGCTCGCCGGCGTGACGCCGGAGAACTTACATGACGAAATTGACTTCGGCCCGCCGACGGGGCGCGAGATATTGTGAAGTCAGATGTGACGCCGGAGCGTGGCGACATCGTCTGGCTCGATTTCGATCCCGCGGCGGGACATGAGCAAGCCGGTCATAGACCGGCTTTAGTTTTGAGCCCCAAAGTATACAACGCCAAGACAGGGCTTATGCTTTGCTGCCCTTTGACCACGAAAATCAAGGGGTATCCATTCGAAGTGGCGATTGCGGGCAAAGTCCCTTCCGTGGCGCTCGCTGATCAGGTCAAAAGCCTGGACTGGCGCACCCGCCATGCTCGCGTGAAAGGGATCGCCTCAAAAGACGAGGTCGCCGCCGTTTTGGCGCGAGTCAGGGCGCTGCTCGCTCTGTGATCTTGATCTTGCGATAACGAACGACGCGGGCGCGCGGACAAGAGGCCGCTTCAAAAAAAAATTCGCAAAAGGGAATAACCCTGTGCTCGGACGCGTCTCTTCTGCAACCGGCGCTTCGCCGGCGAGGAGACGCGATCATGACCCGTGACGATGCGACATTCGACCGCCGGCAAGCGCTGAAATGCATGGCCTGGGCTGGCTCCGGACTGCTATGGACTCTTGACGGCGGCGTGCCGACATCAAAACTCGTCGGCCAGGCGCACGCGTCGCCCGCCGGATTCTCCTTCGTGCAGATTTCCGACAGCCACATCGGCTTCAACAAGCCCGCCAATCCGGATCCGAACGAAACGCTAAAAGAAGCGATCGATAAGATCGGCGGGCTGCCGCGCAAGCCCGCGTTCCTCATCCACACGGGCGACGTCACGCATCTCTCGAAGCCCAAGGAGTTCGACGACGCCGACCAGCTCATCGGCGCCGCCAGGCTCGACGTTCACTATGTTCCCGGCGAGCACGACGTCATCGATGAGCAGAACGGCGCGGCCTTCCTCTCCCGCTACGCCAAGGCGTCGCCAGGCAAGGGCTGGTTCAGCTTCGACCATGGCGGCGCGCATTTCATTGGCCTCGTCAACGTCTTCGATCTGAACCCCGGCGGCATGGGCAGTCTTGGCCCAGACCAGCTAGCTTGGCTGGCCAAAGACGTTGCGGGAAGGAGCGCTTCGACGCCGATCGTCGTCTTCGCGCATATGCCGCTGTGGACCATCGCCGAAGAGTGGGGCTGGGGCACGCAGGACGGCGCGCAGGCGCTGAAGCTTCTGGCGCGCTTCGGCTCGGTGACGGTGCTTAACGGGCATATCCACCAGATCATGCAGAAGGTCGATGGCGCAGTGACCTTCCACACGGCGCGCTCGACGGCCTTCCCGCAGCCCGCGCCGGGAACCGCGCCCTCGCCCGGACCCAAGCTCGTGCCGGCTGGAGAGCTGCGGTCTGTTCTCGGCGTCACGAGCGTCGCGCTCGCGCAGCGCAGGACGCCGCTCGCCATCGTCGATTCAACGCTGCAAGGATAGGAGGCGCTAGATGAGATACAAAATATGCTTGGCCCTAGCGCTCGCCCGCGTCGCCTTCAACGGCGCGCGCGCTTTCGCCGCGCAGGACGCGACGGTCGCGATCGACAATTTCGCCTTCACGCCAGCGACGCTGACCGTGAAGGCCGGGACAAAAGTCGTCTTCGTCAACCATGACGACATTCCCCACAATGTCGTCGGCGAGAAGCTCAAGTTCCGCTCCAGGGCGCTCGATACCGACGAGAGTTTCGCCTTCGTCTTCGACAAGCCGGGCGACTTCGTCTACTTCTGCGGCCTGCATCCGCAGATGAAGGGCGAGATCCGCGTCACGCCGTGAGAGGTCGATGGCAGAACCTGCAAGCGACGAGGCGCGAAGACTGTTTCGCGAGCAGGTTCTGCCCTGGCTGGACGACGCCTACTCGCTCGCGCGCTGGCTCGCGGGCGCCGGCGCCGATGCGGAGGACATCGTGCAGGACGCCTACCTCAAGGCGCTGAAGGCCTTGGAGCATACGCGCGTCGAAAACCCGCGCGCCTGGCTGCTCGCGATCGTACGCACGACGGCCTACGGCTGGCTGGCGAAGAATCGACCGGCGGCGATCGTGCTCGCCGGCGGCGCCGAGGAGGCCGAGGCCCATGCGCCCGCCGCGTCGTCCGACGCGAGCCCAAGCCCCGAGGCGGCGCTGATCGAGGCCGCCGATCGCGCACGGCTCTCAGCCGCGATCGAGGCGCTGCCGATCGTCTTTCGCGAGGCGTTGGTCTTGCGCGAGGTCAACGGGCTCAGCTACCGCGAAATCGCGGAGGCGACGGGCGCACCGGTCGGCACCGTGATGTCGCGGCTCGCGCGGGCGCGCGGCCTGCTCATCGCCAAGCTCGGAGACTCGCAATGAATGGCGCGAAGGACGAGGACCGGCTGCTGCTCAATGCGCTGCTCGATGGCGAGCTCGACGCCAAGGGCGCGCTGGAGATCGAGCGTCGCGTTGCGGAGGATTCCGACCTCGCCGCGGAGCGCAAGAGAATTTCCGCATTGCGCGGCGCGCTCAAATTGAACATCCCACGCGAAGCCGCGGCCGCGACGCTGCGCGCGCGTCTCGTCGCGGCGAGCGCTCCTGGGACGAAGCCGCGGATCGTCGCCAGCGGCTGGCGCGGCTACGGCGCGGCGATCGCGGCGACGATCGCGCTGACGCTCGGCGCGGACCGCCTCGCGCTGCGCTACGGCGGCACGAACCCCGTGCTCGAGTCCGTCGTGGCCGCCCACATGCGCGCGCAGATCTCGGGCGCGCCAACGGATGTGGCTTCAAGCGACCGCCATACGGTAAAGCCGTGGCTCGCGGCTAAGATCCCCGTCGACTCGTTCGTCGTCGATCTCGCGAGTGAGGGCTATCCGCTCCTCGGCGGGCGGGTCGATATCGTCAACGGCGCCGCGGCGCCGACGCTCGTCTACAAACGACGCGAACATTTGGTGTCGATTACGCAATTGCCGGAGCACAACCGGAATTTTCTGCAAGAGCCACGGCTTGTCACGCAGGCAGGCTACCCTGTAGTCCTCTGGTCCGAGGCCGGGCGGGTCTTCGTCGTCGTGTCGGATCTCGCGCCGGCGGAGCTGCGCGCCTTTTCCGAGAGATTTCGTGAGGCTGTGGAGTTTCAACAGGCGAATAAGCCCGAATAGTCGCGCGAGCGGCGCCGTTGCGGCTCCCTAGGCTCCCGGCGGGGGCGTCTGCGCCCCGAGCTCTGCCGAAGCTGAGGCCGCGCTCCGCTATTGGCCAAGGCGAAGGCCGATGCTAGAGAGCCCGCGTCGCTTCGGCTCACGTGGCGGCTCGCCCGCTCCAGCCAGCTCCGCTCCGCCCCATGACGCAAGACCGCCTCGACCTCTTCTCCCGGAGCGGTCCCAAGACCCTGCCCAATCTTTGGGACGTTGCGGCCTTCATCCTCGTCTTCGGCGGGCTCCTCCTCGTCGGCTACGGCTCGCGCGACATGGCGACGCCGCTGGAAGCCCCGCATGTCCAGGCGCTCTCGCTCGATTACGCGATGCTGCCCTATTACGGGCTGCGGACGACGCTGCGCATGTTCGCGGCGATCGTCGTCTCGCTCCTTTTCACCTTCACCTATGCGACGCTCGCGGCGAAGAGCCGGCGCGCCGAAATGGCGCTGATCCCCATCCTCGACGTGCTGCAGTCGGTGCCGATCCTGGGCTTTCTGTCCTTCACCGTGACCTTCTTCCTGCAGCTCTTCCCAGGCTCGACGCTCGGCGCCGAAGGCGCGGCGATCTTCGCGATCTTCACGAGCCAGGCCTGGAACATGGCTTTCTCCTTCTACCAGTCGCTGCGCAGCGTGCCGCGCGATCTTGAGGAAGTCGCGGCCAATTTCGGCCTTTCCTCCTGGCAGAAGTTCTGGCAGCTCGAGACGCCCTTCGCCATGCCGGGCCTCATCTGGAACATGATGATGTCGATGTCGGGCGGCTGGTTCTTCGTCGTCGCGTCGGAAGCGATCTCGGTCGGCGACGTGAACATCCGCCTGCCGGGGATTGGCTCCTATCTGGCGTTCGCGATCGACCAGCGCCGCGTCGACTGCGTCATCGCGGCGGTGATCGCCGTCGCGCTGATCATCCTCGCCTATGACCAGCTGCTGTTCCGTCCGATCGTCGCTTTCGCCGACAAGTTCCGCTTCGAACTCACCGTCTCGCAGACTCAGACCCAGTCCTGGGTGCGCGACCTGTTTCTGCGCACGCGCTTTCTGAGGCGCGCCGTGAGCGTTCCGGCTGCGCTGCTGCAGCGCATGTCGATGCTGTCGCTGCGCGCGCCGACGCGCGGTCTCGGCGGGCTTGCGGGAGACCAGAACACGGAGCGGGCGCTCGACTTCTTCTGGTATGTGATCCTCTTCGCGGCGTTCCTCGTCTCGCTCACGAAGGCGATCGGATTCGTGCGCACGGGAGTCGATCTCGGCGAGGTCGGGACGGTCGCGCTTCTGACCTTCTACACGTTCCTGCGCGTCATGGCGCTCATCGCGGTCGCGAGTCTCATCTGGGTTCCGATCGGCGTCTTCATCGGACTGCGCCCGCGCATCGCCGAAAAGGCGCAGCCGCTTGCGCAGTTTCTCGCCGCCTTTCCGGCCAATGTTTTGTTTCCGATCGCCGTCATCGCCATTCTGCGCTTCCGCCTCAATCCCGACATCTGGCTTTCCGTGCTGATCGTCTTCGGCACGCAATGGTATATCGCCTTCAACGTCATCGCCGGCGCCGCCGCGTTTCCCAACGACCTGCGCGAGGCCGCGCAGAACTTCAGGATCAGGGGCTGGCACTGGTGGACCTCGGTGATCCTGCCCGCCGTGTTCCCTTATTACGTCACGGGCGCGATCACCGCCTCGGGCGGCTCCTGGAACGCTTCCATCGTCGCCGAATATGTGAAATGGGGCGACGATCAGGTGTCCGCGCATGGGATCGGCGCCTATATCGCCAAGGCCACCGCCGACGGCGACTATCCCAAGATCGTGCTGGGCGTGGCGGCGATGAGCATTGTCGTCATTCTCGTCAACCGGCTGTTCTGGCGGAGGCTCTCCGTGTTTGCGGAGCGGCGGCTGCGGCTGTTGTAAGGCTTATGGACAATCGCCGCAGCGCGATAGCGCGGGTTGCGGTCACACTCCGCTCAACCACGCTGCTTCGCCTAGACGGCACGCAGCTGAGCGAGACTTAAGTGGAGTGTCACCGTAACCGACCATCGTCGGGGGTCATTTTTCTGATCGGCGCGACTTCGCCCGCAGATATTCGACGGCCCCCCAGACCCCAAGGAACACGACGAAGGCCGCAAACGTCCAGGCGTTGTTCACGCTGGGGAGGACGACTAGGATGTCGCTGAATCTCATGCTCCACACCTCTCCATTAGTTTTTTGGAGAAGGCGGAACCGCGATGAGCACAACTCACAATTATGGCGAAAGCGTGGCATGGTTAACGAATTCTGGTGAATTTTGGTAACTAAGGTGAATAGTGTGATAGTGAACTCTCTGACTCTTGGTCGGTTTCGAGCTAATTGCGTACGCGCGGTTCGTCTTGCGCGCACCGTGGCTCCCGGTGCTCCCCATCACCTTACGCAGCGCGGCAATGTCGGCGCCTGGACGTTCTTCGAGGAGGAGGACCACGTCTAAGCAGCTCCTGTCTAAGCAGCTCCTTGCGCCCTTGTTCCCATATTGGTAACATGCTAGTAGTCGTCAATGCGGATCATCAAGCGCGGCGTGCTGGCAGCGTTCTGGACCGCGCATCCGGAAACGGAAGCCTCGCTCGAGCACTGGCTGCGCGTGGCGGAACACGCCAATTGGCGTTCGGGGTCCGAGGTGACGGCGACTTTTCCGAAAGCTAAGGCCCTCAATGCCGAGCGGGTCCGCTTCGAGGTCGCTGGCGGCAATTATCGACTGGTCGTCGCGTTCCGCTACGACCTGCGGATCGGCTGGATCAAATTCCTCGGAACGCACGCCGAATACGACAGGGTCGACGCCCTGACGGTCTCGCAGTTCTAGCGAAAGAATGAGCCCATGGTCATCGTCCCCATTCGCACCCCTGACGACCACTCCGCCGCCGTCGCTCGCATGGCCGAGCTGTGGGACGCTGCGCCCGAGTCCGACGCCGCCGCCGAGCTCGACGCGCTGGCGACGCTCGTCGACGCTTACGAGAAGAAGCAGCTCGCCTTGCCGGAGGCGGGGCCGGTCGAGGTCCTGCGCTACGCCGTCACGGAGATGGGCCGCACGCAGACAGAGCTTGCAAAAATCTTGGGCTCACGCTCGCGCGCCAGCGAAGTCTTGAGCGGCAAGCGCGCGCTGACCGTCGACATGATCTGCGACATCAGCGCCGCCTGGGGCATCCCGGCGCAGCTTCTGATCGGAAAGGCGAAAGCCGCGGAGTAAAGCGATCGGATGATTGGATTACGGTGGCGCACGCTGGCTCCGCCCTAAGGTTACCACGCAATAGAAGCGAATTCCCGACGCCGGCTTGACCAGCTCCAAGGCCGCGTCGCCGCTCGCATTAATGGCGGGCTTCGCTCCACGCCTCGACAGGTGTAAGCTGGCGCCATCGAGGAGAGAACGATGGCCGTCCTTTTCCTAGATCAAGGTCCCATGCGTGAAGAGGAATTCTTCGCCTTTCTGGAGACGCGACCCGACGGCGAGAAGTGGGAACTCATCGACGGGGTGCCGATCTTGAATCCAACGCCGGCTATTCCCGCCAGATGGTCGTGCGCAATCTGATGGGGTTGCTCATCGACGCCGAACGCTGCTCCAAAGGCGGATGGCAGGTGCTCCCGGGTCTCGACGTGCGCGTCTCCGACGTGAGCGCGCCGGTTCCCGACGTGCTGATTCGTTCGAAAAAGTTTGTCGAAGGCGGGGTGTGCGACGATATGACCGATGAGGCGTTGGTTGCGTTTTTACGTGGGCGTCCTGACTTTCGCAACCGGGTCGCATCGATCGCTCTCACGATGGAGAACGCCGACGGCGCCCTCGACGAGGCCGACGCCGCGGAGGAGCGCCTGGTCGAAGAGATGCGGCGTCTCGGCCGCGAGGCGGTTCAAGGTTGGCCCGAGAAGCGCGTGGAAGCGACGGAGCAGGAAATTCGTCAACAACCTTCCACGCATCGCCAGGGTAAAAAAAACTCCGCCGGCATACGAAATTCGGCGACATTGAGGTAACCGAGCCGCAGTATCGGTTCAAGAACACGCGCGTGCGTCCGTTCGTGCTCGGCGCGAAGGTCAGTCCTTTGGGCTGCTCGCGCCCCTTGCAGCGGGCGATCGTGGACTTCGCCGCCGATCAGCCTTTCGCGCGAGCTCGAAACAAGCTCGTAAAGCATTACGGCGTCGAGATCTTAGGAAAGCACAATCCAGCGGATTACCTTTGGTCATGCCGAGGCGATGTTTGAACCAGGTCGCGAAGGCTCAGGTTTTCCGGAAGAGCCGGGCTCTTCCAAGCCGATCGTCGTCGAGACCGATGGCGGCACGGTTCCGATCGTCGAGCCGAGCCGCGATGCGAAGGACAAGCGCAAGG